>OIYS01000361.1_pt1 | contig 33379 bp, 37 predicted proteins | sample 1588271 | NCBI WGS metagenome assembly OIYS01 (sample SAMN03283286) | human gut metagenome | biome: human-associated habitat; material: feces | host: Homo sapiens | place: Peru | collected 2012
GTTTTTCCGCCGCGCATGTCAGCGGAAAAACGTAAATGCGGCGTGAACGCCGCAAGAATAGGCTTGGGGTTTACCGACAGACTGAATATAATATGGTTATACTGAAAGGAAGCGTTACAATGTCAGGACATTCCAAATGGAACAATATCAAGCGCAAAAAGGAGAAGACCGACGCCGCGAAAGCAAAGGTTTTCACCAAAATCGGCCGTGAAATTTCGGTTATAGTTAAAACCGGCGGCGCAAACCCCAACGAAAACAGCAAATTAAAGGACGCAATAGCAAAGGCTAAGGCGGCGAACGTGCCCAACGAAAATATTGAAAGAATAATTAAAAAAGCGGCGGGCGACGGCGAAGCGAATAATTACGAGGAGTTAATATACGAGGGCTACGGTCCCTCGGGCGTTGCGGTGGTTGTTGAGACCCTTACCGATAACCGCAACAGAACAGCGGGCGAAATGCGCCATTATTTCGATAAATGCGGCGGCAATTTAGGGCAGAGCGGCTCGGTAATGTTTATGTTCGACCGCAAGGGCATTATTCAAATTGAGGCCGAGGGGCTTGACGAAGACACCGTTATGGAGGCGGCTTTAGAGGCGGGCGCCGAGGACTTTAATTTTGACGGCGACGTTTTTGAAATTTCAACCGACCCGAATGATTTGGGCGCGGTTCGCGACGCGCTTGAAAAAGCGGGCTACAGCTTTTTATCGGCCGAGGTTGAGTATGTTCCGCAGACAATGGCTACCATAGAGGACGCGGAAACCGCGGCTAAAATGGAAAAGCTTATTGATATGCTTGAAGAAAACGACGACGTTCAGGCGGTATGGCACAACTGGGATATGCCCGATGATGAAGAAGAAAATTAAAATTCAAAAATAAAATGCTTGCATTTTAGTTTGATATGTGTTATTATCAATATGTTATGAATAAGAAAGGGGTGACAAAGATGAAGGAAGGTATTCATCCGCAGTATGAAAAGGTTACTATAAAGTGCGCTTGCGGCGCGGAGTTCGAGACACGCTCAACGAAAAAGGATATCCGTTTGGATATCTGCTCTAAATGTCATCCGTTTTTCACCGGTAAGCAGAAGCTGGTAGACACCGGCGGTCGCGTTGACAGATTTAAAAAGCGTTTCAATATGGAATAATATAACCTTTTACTCCGCAGTCACTTTAAGCGACTGCGGATTTTTTTAATTCAGCAGAGGGAATGTTTGTGCGAACCAAAGGCTCCCTTGTGTAAAGGGAGCTCCTGCGGAGCAGGTGAGGGATTGTTATAAACTGAAGTGTATTTGCGAATTCTAGTTTTATTTTTAATTTAAGTCTGTAACAGCCCCTCCGTCATAGCTTCGCATGACACCTCCCCTTACACAGGGGAGGCAGGGGTTTGCATATCTAATATCTAAAATCTAACATCTAACATCTAAATTGGGGTGGGCAAAACGGAAAGCTATATTACGGTTGTGGGCGAGACAGCCGCCGAATATACAGAAAAGCGCTCGCGGTTTATAGCAACGCTGAAGCACTGCGAAACCGAGGAAGAAGCGGCGGAGTTTATAAACGCGCTTAAAGCAAAATATTGGGACGCGCGCCACAACTGCTATGCGTATTCGGTGGAAAACGGTGCTTTAAAGCGCTTTTCTGATGACGGCGAGCCTCACGGCACCGCAGGTAAGCCCATACTTTCGGTAATAGAGGGCGCGAGCATTACAAACGTCTGCATTGCGGTTACAAGGTATTTCGGCGGGGTGCTGCTCGGCACGGGCGGGCTTGTGCGCGCCTACACAAAGGCGGCGGCAGACGCGGCGGCGAAAATAACAAAAGCGGTTATGACGCCCGGCACAGTTTTTTCCGCCGAGTGCGATTATTCCTCATCAGAAAGGCTTGCAAAGCTTATTGCCGATATGGGCGGCAGTGTGGAAAACACGGTTTACACCGAAAACGTGAGGTATGAGTTTTTTATAAGCGATACCGAAAAGCAAAAATTTACCGACAAACTTAAAGAGACCTTTTGCGCGCGCATTACGGCGGAGGAAATAAAAAACGAGGCAAGGCCGGTGGAAATTAAATGAAAAGGAAATACAAAGCGGTGATTTTTGTGGTTTTGGGAATAGTTCTTTTAATCGGCATTGCGGCGGTTTCTTTGAGCGTATATATGGTTAAGGCAACCGAAAAAAACATTTTTACCGCCGATACGTTTCAAAGTGACGAAAAAGCAGACTGCATTTTAATTTTGGGCGCAGGCGTGAAGGACGGCAAGCCTAAACCTATGCTGCGCGACAGGCTGCTTACAGGCATTGAGCTTTATAAAAGCGGCGCGGCGGAAAAAATAATTATGAGCGGCGACCACGGCAGAGCGGACTATGACGAAGTAAACGTTATGCGCGCCTTTGCTTTGGAGCAGGGCGTAAAGGCGGAGGATATTTTCCTTGACCACGCGGGCTTTTCCACCTATGACAGCGTTTACCGCGCAAAAAATATTTTCGGGGCTGAAAGTATTATAACAGTAAGCCAGAAATACCATTTATACCGCGCGCTTTACATTGCAAAAAAACTTGATGTTAAGGCGGCGGGCGTATCTGCCGATCTTAACCCTTACGGCGGTCAGCTTAAAAGGGATATACGAGAGATAATAGCAAGGGATAAGGACTTTTTTAAGTGCATTATAAAGCCCGAAGCTGAAATTATGGGCGATAAAATACCGCTTGACGGCGACGGCAGTATTACGCTCGGTTAAAATTTAAGAAAAATTCAAAAAAATAGAGGTTTTTAAACATTTTCGTCTAATATAATAAATAAAGGGGGAAAATGTCATATGAACGCAAGAGAAATAAGCGAACAAAACGAACGGCTTATACTGTGCAATAAAGCTATGTTCAGCAGTGAAACAGCGGGCAGAAAGCTGCCGGAGACCGAAAGCGACCTGCGCACCTGCTACCAGCGCGACCGCGACAGAATTATCCACTGCAAGGCGTTCAGAAGACTGAAACACAAAACGCAGGTGTTTTTATCCCCCGAGTCCGACCATTACAGAACCCGCCTTACCCACACGCTTGAGGTAGCGCAGATAGCGCGTACCATAGCGCGGGCATTAAGGCTTAACGAGGATTTGACCGAGGCAATAGCCTTGGGGCACGATTTGGGTCACACGCCGTTCGGTCATGCGGGCGAGCGAGCCTTGCAGGAACTTACAAGCACGGGCTTTACCCACTATGAGCAAAGCGTAAGGGTTTGCGAGAAAATTGAAAAGAACGGTAAGGGGCTTAACCTCACTGCCGAGGTGCTTGACGGAATACTCCACCACACGCGCGGCGAGGAGGCACACACCTTAGAGGGCAGAATTGTTCGCACGGCGGACAGGGTAGCCTACATAAATCACGATATTGACGACGCGGTGCGCGCGGGAGTAATAGCCGAAAGCGATATACCGCGCGATATTGCGGCGGCGCTGGGCGATACTAAAAGCCACAGAATAAACACATTGGTTGAGTCGATAGTTCAAAACAGCGACGGTACAATTAGAATGGACGCCGAAACCGAAAAGTATTACGATAAGCTGCACGAATTTCTGTTTGAAAGCGTTTATAAAAACCCGGTTGCGAAATCTGAGGAAACAAAGGTATCGGGAATAGTGGAGGGGCTTATAAAATACTTTTTTAAAAACCCCGAAAAAATGCCGGAGGAATATTTAAAAATAGCGGCGGCAGAGGGCAAGGAACGCGCCGTTACCGACTATATTGCGGGAATGACCGACCACTACGCCGTGACGGTATTTTCGGATATTTATATCCCGAAAGCGTGGTCGATATAATAAAATAAAAGCGAGGAGGCGGTTTTATGATACCCGAGGACATTATAAACGAAATTAAATACCGTAACGATATTGAAACCGCCATATCGCAGTATGTCAATTTAAAGCGGCGGGGCAAAAATCTTGTGGGGCTTTGCCCGTTTCACAGCGAAAAAACGCCGTCCTTTACCGTTTACCCCGAAAACGGCTCGTTTTACTGCTTTGGCTGCGGTGTTGGCGGAGATGTCTTCACCTTTACGGGGCTTATTGAAAACCTTGATTATATAGAATCGGTTAAGCTTTTAGCCGAGCGCTCGGGAATAACCCTGCCGCAGGACGGCTACGACGACTCAATGCAGCGCCTTAAAAAGCGGATATACGATATTAACCGCGATACCGCGAGGTTTTTCCACGCATTTTTAATGTCGCCGGGCGGCAAATGGGCGCTTGATTATTTGACGGGCAGAGGGCTGACCGTAAAAACCATAAAGCACTTCGGGCTCGGCGCCGCGCCCGACAGCTGGGACGCGCTTATATACCACCTGAAAAAAAAGGGCTACACAGAGAGCGATATGCTCGCCGCGAACGTTATAGGCCAAAGCCAGCGCGGAAGTCTTTACGACCGTTTTAGAAAACGGGTAATGTTCCCCATAATAAACATACGCGGCAATATAGTGGCTTTCAGCGGCAGGGCAATGCCGGGGGATGATAAGCAGGGCGGAAAATACGTAAACACGGCGGACACGCCGGTTTACAAAAAGAGCGAAAATCTTTTTGGCATAAATTTTGCGAAAAATGTTTGCTCCGAGCGCGTAATATTGGTAGAGGGCAATATGGATGTAATATCCCTGCACCAGGCGGGCTTTGAAAACACCGTAGCTCCATTAGGCACGGCGTTTACTACCGAGCAGGCAAACCTGCTTTCACGCTACACAAAGGAAATTGTGCTTATGCTCGACGCCGACGCGGCGGGGCAAAAGGCGGTGCGCAGGGCTTCCGAATTGCTTGAAAATACGGGGCTTTCCGTTAGGGTGGTAGTAGTACCCGACGGCAAGGACCCCGACGAATATATAAAGAAAAACGGTAAAGAGCGCTTTGCGGCGCTGCTTGAGGGCGCGGTGAGCGATATGGAGTATAAGCTGCTTACCGCCGCAAAGGATATAAACCTTGATAATGAGGACGGCAGGCTTAAATATTTAGCCGCCGCAGCGGAAATAATAGCCGCGTCGGACGATATTATGACGCGGGATATTTACATAGGCAGGCTTTCGGAAAAGTACGGCGTTTCAAGAACCGCGCTAAACGCCAGAATTGAAGAGCTGCGCAAAAGAAACCGCCGCCAAAAGCAGAAAAAGGAAATATCCGATATTATTCGACCGAAATTTACAAAGGACGACATAAACCCCGAAAGGCGGAAATCGGTAAAGGGCACGGCGGCGGAGGAAACGCTTATAGCGGTGCTGTTGAAAAACCCCGATTTTTACAAAATTGCAGCTGAAAAGCTTCCGCCCGAAAAAATGCTCACCTCGCTTAACCGCAGGATATATGAAACCATACTTTCAGTGCTGGAGCGCGGCGGTACGCTTGATATTTCGGCGTTTGCCGAAAAGCTGCTGCCGGCTGAAATCGGGTATCTTGTTTCCCTGCAAAACAGCGAAAAAGCGGGTAAAAACCCCGAAATTGTATTAAAAGATTGCATAGGGGTAATATTAGAAGAGGATATGCTGCTTAAATCCGCCGAAAAGTCGGAAAATTCAGTTGAAGAATGGGCAGCGGGTCTTCAGAATCTTATCGATAAAAAAGCGAGAGGAAAGTAAACAATGGAAAAGAACAAAAAAACAGAGGAAATTAAAGAGAAAACCAACCCGGAGACCGATATGTTTGAAACCGAGGAGGAAAGAAACCTTACGATAGACGATATTGAAAACGCGCCCGACGACCCCGAAGAGCTTTTTTCGGAGCCGCCCACGCTCGATATTGATTTTGATGAAGAGCCGACCGACGACGAATTAAAGCTGGAGGAAATGGACGTTGACGCGCTTGACGACCTTTCCTTTGACAATATGAACCTTGACGACCCGGTTAAAATTTATCTGCGCGAAATAGGCAGAGTGCCGCTGCTTTCATCCGATGAGGAAATTGAGCTTGCGGTAAAAATTTCCGAGGGCGACGAATACGCAAAACAGCGCCTTACCGAGGCAAACTTGCGCCTTGTTGTAAGCATTGCGAAAAAATATGTGGGTAGGGGTATGTATTTCCTCGACCTTATTCAAGAGGGCAACGTAGGTCTTATTAAAGCGGTTGATAAATTCGATTATCAAAAGGGCTTTAAATTTTCAACCTATGCCACCTGGTGGATAAGGCAGGCTATAACCCGCGCCATAGCCGACCAGGCGAGAACCATACGTATTCCCGTGCATATGGTGGAGACGATCAACCGCCTTAAAAAGGTGCAAAGCCAGCTGCTGCACGAAAACGGCGTTGAGCCGAGCGAGGAGCTTATTGCGGAAAAAATGGATCTGCCGGTTGAGCGCGTGCGCGAGATAATGCGCGTGGCGCAGGAGCCTGTTTCAATGGAAACCCCAATAGGACCCGAGGAAGATTCACGCCTTATGGACTTTATACGCGATGAGGACGCTTTAGCACCCGATGAGGCGGCGCTTAAAACCATAACCAACGAGGATATTGACGGCGTGCTTAAAACCCTTACCCCCAGGGAGGAATCGGTTATACGCCTGCGTTTCGGCCTGCAGGACGGCAGGTGCCACACGCTTGAAGAGGTAGGCTCTGAATTTAACGTTACAAGAGAGCGTATTCGCCAGATTGAGGCTAAGGCGCTCAGAAAGCTGCGCCACCCGGTACGCAGCAATAAATTCAAGGAAAGATAAGAGGCATAAAAGCAATGGAATTTTCATATAAAACTAAGGGAGTATGTTCAAGAGGAATCCTCATTGATATAGAAGACGGAATTTTAAAAAGCGTCAGATTTGACGGCGGCTGCAGCGGAAACACGCAGGGCGTGGCAAGGCTTGTAGAGGGAATGAAGATCGACGACGTTATAGACCGCCTTGCCGATATAAAATGCGGATTCAAAAATACTTCGTGCCCCGCGCAGTTAGCCGAGGCGCTAAAGGAATATAAAGCCGCAAAGGGTGAGTAAATTTGTATTCGGACAGCGATATTAAAATTGCGGGGGATAAGCCCTCGCAGGAAATAAAAAAGCGCAGAGAAAGTGCGGGTCAGCCCGAAACGCTTAAAAAAGAGGATATTAAAAACGCCCGCGAGTGGGGTGCGGTTATTGCGCGCAAATTTATAGCGGACGCGCATGACGCAGCCGAGGGCGCAGAACCCGATAACAGCGAAATGATAATTCAGCGCCGGCTGCTTTTATCCTTTACGGCAACCGTCGGCTTTGAGCAGTTCTGCCGCGATGACGCTTTATGCGGCATAGCGCAGAAAAGCTTTATCGATACCGTTAAAAAAGCCGACCCCGAGCTTTACCGCTCTGCGGGCGATACGGGGGCTTTCTCGTTTTATTACTTAGCCTACCGCCGCGGCAGCGAAATAGACCGCCGCATAGGTCAGACCTTTGCAATGCTCTGCTCGCACGACGGTGACCCGGTTTACCAGGAACTTGGCGAGGCGCTTTACTGCTGGTTTTTATCGGCGGTAAGAAAATCGGCTACCGAATTAGGATTAAGATAAAGATAAAGAAGTTTTTGCGCCCTATTGCCGCGTCTTCTTTTTAACGAATTTATAATTAACAAAAAATCTTTCTTTTTCATATTTTATGAAGAGGGAAGATTTTTTATTTTTTATAGGGGGAGATACAATGCCCATAATATATTTAAGCCCGTCTACGCAGGAGTTTAACCCTTATTACGGCGGCGGAAACGAAGAATACTATATGAATCTTATTGCCGACGCAATGGAGCCGTACCTTGCGGCGAGCGGAATACAGTTTACAAGAAACACGCCGGATATGACCGCCGCTTCTTCTATTGCAGCGTCAAATGCCGGAAATTACGATTTACACTTAGCCCTGCACTCAAACGCCGTAGGGAGCGGTCAGCAGTCTACTGTGCGCGGAATTGACGTATATTATTACCCGACAAGCGTAAACGGCAAACGCTTTGCCGATATTGCGGCGAATAATTTGCAGCTTATATACCCGCTGCCCGGAATGGTGAAAACCGTTCCCACAACGAGACTCGGAGAGGTTGCGAGGGTAAGAGCGCCCGGGGTGCTTATAGAACTGGGCTACCACGATAACCCGCTCGACGCCGAATGGATACGGAACAATATAAACAATATTGCGGAGAACCTTGTGCTTTCGCTTACGGAATATTTCGGAATACCGTTTAATATGCCGCAGCCGATACGCGTGGGATATGTAACCACCGAGGGCTCCAACCTTAATATACGCTCGCGCCCCGATATTTCCGCGCCGATAATCGGCAAAATACCGAACGGCTCGGAAATTGTGATATATAACAGCCTGCCCGAATGGGATCTGGCAGGCTACGGCGGCATTACGGGCTATGTAAGCAACCGCTATGTAGCGTAAAAAAAGCCTTGACAAATTCACTCTAATGTGTTAGACTAAAATAAAATCTAACGCATTAGAGTGAAAGGGGCGCATTTTATGAACACACCCAAGGTTTTTGAAAGCGAATACCGTTTTTGTCTTATTTTGTGGGAAAACGAGCCGATAAAAAGCAGCGAGCTTGTGAAGCTCTGCAAAGATAGGCTCGGCTGGAAGCCCACCACAACCTACACCGTTATAAAGCGCTTATCCGAGCGGGGAGTACTTAAAAACGAAAACACGGTTGTTTCATCGCTTGTAAGCCGCGAGGAGGTTCAGGCGGCGGAAATAGACGAAATGGTGGAAAAAACCTTCGGCGGCTCTCTGCCCGCGTTTATAGCGGCGTTTACAAAGCACAGCAGGCTCTCAGAGCGGGAAATTGACGAGGTTCAGCAGATGATAGACCGTTTCAGGGAGGGTGAAAACAATGGGTGATTTGTTTGTATCTATTCTTAATATGAGCATATCTGCCGTGTGGGTATTGCTTGCGGTGCTGCTTCTCCGTTTAATTTTTAAAAAAGCGCCAAAGCGCATAACCGTGCTGCTTTGGTGCATTGTGGGGCTGCGGCTTGTAATGCCCTTTTCGGTTGAAAGTATTTTCAGCCTTATACCAAGCAGCGAGACAGTGAGTAAGGCGTGGGACTCACCAAGACCCAGCCTTGAGTCGGGTATTACCGCGATTGATAACGGGGTAAACAATTATTTGGAGGGTCATTATTTTGAGGGCGTTACAAGACCCGCCGGGCATTTTACCGATATTACAACAATAGCCGCCGCAGCTTGGCTTATAGGTACAGCGGCGCTGCTTATATACACCGCAGTAAGCTTTTTCAGGCTTAAAAAAGGGTTGCGCACGGCGGTGCTTTTGCGCGATAATATTTTTCAAAGCGAAAAAATTTCATCGCCTTTTGTTTTCGGAATTATAAAGCCTAAAATTTATCTGCCTTTCGGCATAACGGAGCGCAACGCAGAAAGTGTAATTCTGCATGAGCAGGCACATATTTCCCGCAGGGATTATTTATGGAAACCGCTGGGGTTTCTGCTTTTATGCGTTCATTGGTTTAACCCGCTTATGTGGCTTGCATATGTACTGTTTTGCAGGGATATTGAGTTCGCCTGCGATGAAAGGGCAATAGGCCTGTTGAACACCGATAAACGGGCGGATTATTCCGAGGCACTGCTTAATTGCAACGCGGGGAGGCATATGCTTTTCGCCTATCCCCCCGCATTCGGCGAGGTGGGCGTTAAAAGTCGGGTAAAAAGCGTGCTTAATTACAAAAAGCCCGCCTTTTGGTTAGCCGCGGCGGCGGTTATTGCGGGCATAGCCGCGTCCGTTTGCCTGCTTACAAACCCCAAAACCGGCTCGCGCAGGTCAGACAGTCTTGTGGTGCGGGATTGCATTGTAGAAGACGGGTGCGAGGGCATTGGCTATAAGCTTGTTTCAAGCACATACGAAAAAAACAATATATCTATCCGCGTCAAATGGACTAATAAACGAAAAGAAGATCTTTATTTCGGTGAAGAATTTAAGCTTTTTAAAACCGACGGCGACGCCGCCTGCACGCAGAAAAAAGCTACCGGCTTTGCCGCCGTGGGGAATATAATAAGCCCGGGCGGCAGCAAAACCGAAATTTATAATTTATCGGCTTATTACGATATTGAGCCCGGGGTACAATACAGGCTTGAAAAAACCTTTTATTTAAAAAGCGCGAATGACAAAAAAATACAAAGCCTATATTGTTTTTAGGGCTGGCGCGGCATTGGCTGAATATATGCCCGAAAAGGCGGCGTATACAGAGCCTTCGTCCGACTATACGAATGATAATATCCCCCAATTCAAAGTGGATAATTTCAGTTTTTCATTGCTTAAAAAAGAGCCCGACTCATCCGAATGGGAAAAAATCGGGGAGCTTTGGTCAATAAAGCTGGAAAAATCCAACTTTGACGAATTCTTTTTAACTGCGAATTGGGCGGACGGCGCGTCGGCGCAAAAAATCCGTAAGGATAATTTACACGCTTTTTCGGCGTTTGACGGGGATAAAACCTATTATTATTTACTTGAGCAGAAAAACGGCGATGTTTATATTGCGCAAAGCGGCACCGAATCAAGCGATTTTGTCTGGCTGTTTAAAATGAAACGTACCGATGAAAACGGTAATATAGATCTCGGCAAGCTGCATAACGCGGTATACCCGCAATCGGACAGACAGTGAGCTTTTAATTAAATGTTCTTTGCAATCTCAACTTGTTTGTATTATTTTTCATTAAATACCTGAACCGCCGTGAGCAAAGCTAACAGGAAATAATCGCCGTTTTCTTTGGCTTTTGCCGATCGGTTTTGAATTTCCTCGTCCGTCATTTCCGTATTTTGCACATTTTTTTAATAAAATGAAAGTTTTTAATCACAAAAGACATAGCCGATTGCCCCTCCGGCGGCAATTGGCTTATTTTCTGCATAAGTACCTCGATTAATTCATCTTTGTTTTTTCCCATAATTTTTACTCCTTTTTATATTCGATATGGGAAATAATCGATGCATCCAAAAACTTCCAAAGCTATTTTATCAGATAAATATCCGTTTGACAATTCCTCTATATAGATATATATCTATATGTGTATATAGTTTCCGACAACCCCTCCGTCATAGCTTACGCATGACACCTCCCCTTGCACAGGGGAGGCAATTTGGCTCCCTTCTTTTCGGATTTGCCGAAACAGAGGGGAGCTGTCAACGAAGTTGACTGAGGGGTATTTATCTAATGTCTACCGTCTAATATCTAATGTCTAATGTTGACTTTTTACTCCGCCGCGGGTATACTGAAAACAGTAACTAACGGAGGGGTTTTATGAAAGCGCTTATACTTTCCTGCGGGACAGGCGGGGGACACAACGCCGCGGGCAGAGCAATAAAAGAGGAGCTGGAGCGCCGCGGCGATTCGGTTTTAATGCTTAACCCCTACGACCTTGCGGGCAAGCACACCGCAAAGCGGATAGACGAAACATATATTAAAACCGTGCAGGCGGCTCCGCGCGTTTTCGGGGCGGTGTATTCGGCGGGAAACGCTTACAGAAATCTGCCGTTCCGCTCGCCCGTGTATTTTGCGAATGCAGCAATGATAAATAAGCTGCAAAGGCTTTTTGAAAAAGAGAAGCCCGACGTTGTTTTTATGCCCCACCTTTTTCCTGCGGAAATAATAACGAATATGAAAAACCGCGGTATGGCAGTGCCTAAAACCGTTTTTATTGCGACCGACTACACCTGCATACCCTTTACCGAGGAGACCGACTGTGACGCGTTTGTGATACCCTCAAATAAGCTGACGGCTGAATTTTTAAGGCGGGGAATACCGCGCGATAAGCTGTATCCCCTCGGTATTCCCGTAAGCCGTGCCTTTGCAGAGCCTTTATCGCGCGAAAAAGCGGCGGAAATAACGGGGCTTGATAAAAATAAGCGCTACATTTTAATTTCCGGCGGCAGTATGGGTGCGGGAAAACTGGTTTTGGTAATAAAACTTTTATACGACCGCTATAAAAACGATAAAAAAACCGAGCTTGTTGTAATTTGCGGCAGCAACAAGTGGCTTTACAAGCAGCTTGCGGGGCGTTACCCCGGCAAAATAACCGCCATTCGGTTTACCGATAAAATGGCGGCGTATATGCGTATGGCGGATGTATTCGTTACAAAGCCAGGCGGGCTTTCCACCACCGAGGGGGCGGTTCTCGGCGTGCCTATGGTGCACATAATGTCCATTCCCGGGTGCGAGACCAGAAATATGCGCTTTTTTGCGCAATACGGAATGAGCGTTCCCGTAAAAAGAATAGGTATGGGTTTGCCAAATGCTACAGACAGGCTGCTAAGCAGGGCAGAGGCTGAAAAAATAACCGATAATCAGCGGAAATATATAAACCCTAACGCCGCGGCGGATATATGCCGACTGGCGGAAAGGCTTATAAATAACGGGTTATAGCTTTTTTGCCCCGAACACTTGAAAAAATTTCAAAAAAATATTATAATATGTATTGTTCGCGCTTTTTCTTCCATAATAAATATGATGATAAAAAACGGAGGAAAAGCGAATGAGCACCGAAGAAAAAAAGGAAACCAATAAATCGGACGAACGCAAGGCGCAGCTTGAAGAAATAAAAGAAATGGGCTCGGTTGCCGCGTTTGACGGCAAGCACAAGATTTATTGCCTTACCATAATAGGCGAAATTGAGGGGCATAACGTTCTGCCCGAGCAGAACAAAACCACGAAATACGAGCATGTAATACCGCAGCTTGTGGCGATTGAGGAAAGCCGCGAAATTGAGGGCTTACTGGTAGTGTTAAACACTGTGGGCGGCGACGTTGAGGCGGGGCTTGCCATAGCGGAGCTTATATCGGGTATGAAAAAGCCGACCGTTTCGTATGTGCTGGGCGGCGGGCACTCAATAGGCGTGCCACTTGCGGTTTCGGCAAAGCGCTCGTATATTGCGCCCTCGGCTACCATGACGGTGCACCCCGTGCGAACAACGGGTCTTGTTATAGGCGTGCCGCAGGTTATGAACCACTTTGCGCGTATGCAGGCGAGAATAACCGACTTTGTGGTGCGTAATTCTTCAATTACAGCCGAGCGCTTTACCGAGCTTATGATGAACACGGGCGAAATGGTGACCGACGTGGGCAGTGTGCTTTCGGGCGAGAAAGCGGTAAAAGAGGGGCTTATTGACGAAATAGGCAGCCTCGGCACGGTTTTGGACGGGCTTTACAGACTTATTGAGAATAAATAGAGCGGTCATACGGCCGCGCATTACATAAGGAGCAGAAATTAATGGCAGCGAAAAAGAAAAGCGGCAAATCGCGCGCGGGCAGCGCCACGGCGACCAAAATTCAAAACAGCGCGGCAAGAAAAGAGGCGGTGCAGGGCAGGCGGCAGTTACTTTCGGTAATCTGGTTTGCGGTAGCCGTGTTTTTGCTGTGCGTGGTTTTCATTCCCGGGCAGAACGTGTGGCTTGCAATACATAACTTTATATTCGGCGTGTTCGGCGTTACGGCGTATTTCTACCCGTTTTTGCTGGGCTTTGTAGCCGTGCTTTTCGCAATGGATAAAATAGGCGGCTCTATGAACGCAAAGGTTATAGAATCGGGCATACTTGTAATACTTGTAGGCGCGGCGGTGGATATTTTCACAAAGCATAACGACGTGCTTACCTTTTGGCAGCACCTGACCGCGGCGTATAAATCAGGCTCGCACCTTAAAAGCGGCGGCTTTTTGGGTGCGCTTGTGGGTCACCCGCTGTACCTTGCATTCGGCAAAACGGGCGCCGCAATAACCGCAATTTTGCTGATATTCGTGTTTTTAATGATAATTACGGGCACTACGCTTATGTCGCTTTTCCGTACCATGGCGCGGCCTGTAAAGAGTATATCCGAGCAGGCGGAAAACGCTTATCAGGCGCGGCTTGAGCGCGAAAGTGAGGAAACGCCGAGCGGCAAGCAGCTTAAAGTAATAAAGGGCTTTAATGTGGATATTCCCGTGGATGATATTCCCGAAAAGCGGAATATACCCAAAACCTCGCTTGATGAAAAGCAGCGCAAGGTGGTTTCGGCTTATTACGGCGAAACGCCCGAGAGCGAGCCTGAAAAGCCGACAGAGCCTGAAACAGAGGAAAAGGCGGACGATATAAAGCCGGAAATTGAAACAGCGCTTAAAGCCGCAAAAACCGAGGCAGAGGCAGAGAAAAGGGATATACCTACCGAAAAACCGGCAGAGCAAACAAAGCCCGCCGAGTTCTCAGTGCCTGAAAAGGACGCAGAGCCTAAGACAGAGGGCTACAGCTACCCACCGCTGACATTACTTAATAAATCAAAGGCGACCGATACCGCTGCGCTTTCGGCGGAACTTGACCACACCGCCGAGCATTTGGTGGAGACCCTTAAAAGTTTCGGCGTGGAAACCCGCATTGTGGATATAAGCCGAGGGCCTACGGTTACACGCTATGAATTGCAGCCCTGCGCTGGTGTTAAAATAAGCAAAATTACAAATTTGGCTGACGATATTGCCCTGAATCTTGCAACGGCGGGCGTTAGAATTGAGGCGCCTATACCCAACAAGGCGGCGGTGGGAATTGAAGTGCCTAACAAGGCAAGCGCCGTTGTGGGTGTTCGCGGAATACTTGAATCCCCCGCGTTTATAAACGCAAAAAGCAAGCTAACCGTAGCCCTCGGGCGCGATATAGGCGGCAATGTGGTGGTAACCGATATTGCAAAAATGCCGCACGGGCTTATAGCCGGCGCTACGGGCTCGGGTAAATCGGTCTGCATAAACTCAATAATAATAAGCCTGCTTTACAAGGCAACGCCTGATGAAGTAAAGCTGTTAATGATAGACCCAAAGGTGGTTGAACTCGGCATTTACAATGGCATACCGCACCTGCTTGTTCCCGTTGTAACTGACCCGCGCAAGGCGGCGGGGGCTCTCGGTTGGTCTGTTACCGAAATGGAGCGGCGTTATAAAATGTTTGCCGACCGCGGCGTGCGCGACCTTGCGGGCTATAACAAATTTGTTGAAAACCTGGGCGACCCCGAGGTTCAGAAAATGCCGCACATAGTTATAATAATAGACGAGCTTGCCGACCTTATGATGACCGCGCCCAACGAGGTTGAAGACTCAATAAACCGCATTGCGGCAAAGGCGCGTGCTGCGGGTATGCACCTTATAATCGCAACGCAAAGACCTTCTGTTGATGTTGTAACGGGCGTTATTAAGGCGAATATACCCACACGTATTGCTTTTGCGGTGTCCTCACAGATAGACAGCCGAACAATTCTTGATTCCGCAGGTGCGGAAAAGCTTTTAGGGCGCGGCGATATGCTTTTCAGCCCCGTGGGTTCAACAAAGCCCAACCGAATACAGGGCTGCTTTGTAAGCGACGAAGAGGTTGAGGCGGTAGTAGACTACATAAAGAGCGACCACACCGTAGACTATGACGACGACGTTATGGTTGAAATAGAGCGCCAGGCGGCAATAGAGAAAAAGCAGAAAACAGGTCTGCCCGAGGACGGTCCCGAGGGCGACCCGATGCTCGACGAGGCAATAAAAGTGGTTGTGGAAAACGGTATGGCTTCTACCTCGCTTTTGCAGCGAAAGCTGAAATTGGGCTATGCCCGCGCCGCGCGAATAGTGGACGAAATGGAGCAGCGCGGAGTGGTAGGACCGTATGAAGGCTCAAAGCCGCGCAAGGTGCTTATTTCAAAGGAGCAGCTGCTTGAACGCGAGGCGGCGGGGGAAGTAAATGAAACGGCGGAGTAAACGGAAAATTGCCGTATCCGCCACCACCGTGCTTACATTGGCGATATTTATAATTGCCTTTGCAAACAAGGTTTTCGGCGATAAAATTCGCAGCACGTTTGCGCCGTCATCTTCCGATTTTGATAAAACGCAGGATTTTGTGAAAATAATGGACGTAGGGCAGGCGGACGCGGCGCTTATTTATTCAAACGGCTGCTCCGCGGTGATAGACGCAGGGCTTACCTCATCTGCCGACGATATTTCGGCGGACTTAAAGAGTGCCGAAATAAAGGACATTGACGCGCTGCTTATAACTCACCTGCATATGGACCACGCGGGAGCGCTTGCCAAAATAGCCATGAGCTTTCCCATAGATAACCTGATAATACCCAACCGCGACAGCTCCGCCGAGGCTATGCCCACGGTGAACGAGGCGGAGAAACGCGTGGTTGCCGAAAAGGGTAAGGTATTCACGGCGACAGAGGGTATGAACTTTAACATAGGTGAGTTTGAGGTTACGCTGCTGGCATACTTTCCCGACGCCACAAAGGAAAACGACCGCTCGGTAATTACCATGGCGAAAATAGGGGACAAGAAATTTCTTTTCACGGGCGACGCCGAGAAAGCAACCGAAGCAGATGTACTTGCGGAAAAGCTGAATATCGATTGCGACGTGCTGAAAGTGGGTCACCACGGCAGTAAATCATCAAGCACTGCGGCGTTTTTAAAGGCGGCAAGCCCAAAATACGCCGCAATATCCGTCGGGAAAGACAATATGTACTCCCACCCGAGTAATAAAACCATTGTTGCCCTTAAAAATTGCGGTGCTGAGGTTTACAGAACTGATAAAAACGGAGACATATGCTTTTACGTTGAAAACGGTAACATACGGGTGGAAACCGAAAAGGAGTAAATATGCTGCTTAAACCCAATATTAAGCTTAGAAGAATAACCGATATAACCCCCGAGCTTTTGAAAAGCCGCAATATTACGGGGCTTATACTTGATGTGGATAACACACTTTCGACCCATCACGGGCAAAAGCTGACCGACGGGCTTGAAAGCTGGCTTGCCATTATGCGGGAAAACGGAATAGCCCTTGTTATTCTTTCAAACTCAAAGGAAAAAAGGGTAAAGCCGTTTGCCGAAAAGATAAATTTACCCTATGTAAGTTTAGGGCTAAAGCCGCTGCCCTTTAAATTCCGCCGCGCGCTGCGGGTAATAAAAACGGGCAGAAAAAGCACCGCTATTGTGGGCGACCAAATTTTTACCGACACACTGGGCGGCAACCTTTTCGGGGTGACAACAATACTTTTAGACCCAATAAAGCCCGAAAGCTCGGCGCGCTTTAAATTCAAGCGGCGGCTTGAACGCGCGGTATTTAAAATTTACAAAATAAAAAACACGGAGGTGCGCTGAAATGCCTAAATTCGGTCCGGCGGGAAACGCCGAAAGCTTTGCAAAAATGGGCTATAAAAACAGCCTTGACGTACCCGATTATATAGTTGAAATGGGGCTTGACTGCTACGAATACCAGTGCGGCAGGGGCGTAAACATAGGCGAGGAAAAAGCCCGCCTTTTGGGCGAAAAAGCAAAGGAAAAGGGAGTTTACCTCTCTCTCCATGCGCCGTATTATATTTCAATGTCCTCTGTTGAAGAGGGAAAACGCCTTAATTCGGTAAATTACATTTTGGCGTCGGCTAAAGCAGTAAACGCTATGGGCGGCAGCAGAATAGTTGTTCACACAGGCTCCTGCGGCAAAATTTCGCGCGAAAACGCGCTGGGGCTTGCAATTGACACAATGCGTAAATCGGTTGCGGCGCTTGATGATGCGGGGCTTTCCAATATTCACATCTGCCCCGAAACTATGGGCAAGGTAAACCAGTTGGGCACGCTGCATGAGGTTTTGGAGCTGTGCAAGGTGGATGAAAGGCTTATACCCTGCATTGATTTCGGGCACCTGAACGCGCGGGACCAAGGTGTACTTAAAACAAAGGCGGATTTTGAAGAAATTTTCATTGCGATTAAAAATACGCTCGGCAGCGACCGACTTAAAAGCTTTCATTCGCATTTTTCCAAAATTGAATACACCGCGGGCGGCGAAAAGCGCCACCTGACCTTTGAGGACACGGTGTACGGACCTGATTACGAGCCGGTTATGGAGCTTACCTATAAATACGGCTGCGACCCGGTGTTTATATGCGAATCGGCCGGCACGCAGGCAGAGGACGCAAAGCAAATGAAGAATTACTACAACAGTATACGAGGTGAAAAATAATGATATGGCACAGCACCGACCGCGCCGCCGTTTTAAAGGAGCTTGAGGTAGACGATAAAAAGGGGCTGCCCAACGGCGTTGCCGATATGCGGCTTGAAAAATACGGCAAAAATATTATTTCCGATTCGGGAAAGCCCACCTATTTAAAGCGGTTTTTATCGCAGCTTAACAGTAAGTTGGTTTTAGTGCTTATTATAACGGCGCTGCTTTCCTTTATTGTCTCGCTTATGTATAACGAGGTGAACAGCTTTTCACCGCTGCTGATAATCGGTATTGTAATAATAAACGCGGCTATAAGCGCATATCACCTGCACACCTGCGATAACGCGCTCGACAGTATGAAAAGCGCCACCAACCCCACTGCCGCAGTGCTGCGGGACGGAATAGTGAAAAATATAAACTCCGCGCTTTTGGTACCGGGCGATATTATTCTGCTTGAAGAGGGCGACTATATTTCGGCAGACGCGCGAATTATAGAAAGCAACGAATTTCGCTGCAATGAGGTATCGCTTACAGGCAGTGAAATACCGGTTGAAAAAAGCGGAGAGGGAATTTTTGAAGAAATAACCGCCGCGTGCGACCGCTCAAATATGGTGTTTTCGGGCACAAGCGTAGCCCACGGCAACGCAAAGGCGGTGGTTGTGGCAACGGGGCTTAACACCGAAACAGGGCACACAACCGCAATTTTGCAGCAGACGGGTGAAAAAAAGCTCCCGCTTGAAAAAGAGCTTGACGGAATCGGCAAAATTGTTAATATTATAGTGCTCATAATCTGCGCCATAGCCTTTATAATAGGGCTTATTCAAAACTTTTCAAGCGGCAATTTCGCCGCAATGACCCTGCGCGTGCTTGTAAACTCCGTGGCGCTGGCAGTAGCCGCCATACCCGAGGGGCTGCCCGCGGTTGCAACCGTTGTAGTGGCGGTGGGTATTCAGCGCATTGTTCAGGATAAAATAATAATAAAGGACTCTGACGCGCTTGAAACGCTGGGTAAAACCAACGTTATCTGCGCGGATAAAACAGGCATACTCACCCGCAACAAAATGCAGCTAAGCCGAATTTATGACGGCGATAAAATAACCGACGTGGAAAGCGAGGCACTTACAGAAAAGCCCGCGCTTGTTTTAAAACTTGCCACCGCCTGCTCAACCCTCCGTAACGACCCGACCGAGGAGGCTATAAAAAAAGCCTGCCTTGCCTATAGCTCAATGTCCGAAAAGGATATTGCGGGCTTTTTCCCGCGGCTGGGCGTAATTCCGTTTGACTCCGAGCGCAAGACAATGACGGTTATTTCAATGATAAACGAAAAGCCCTTTGCAATAATAAAGGGCGCGCCCGAGGTGGTTCTGCCAGAGTGCGTGGGCATAAACGCGGAAGAAATTTTAAAAATTAACGACGCTATGGCGAACGACGCTTTGAGAATTGTCTGCATTGCAATGCGCCCGCTTGAAAGCATACCCGCAAACCCCAACCCCGAGGAAATAGAGCACAGCCTTACCTTTGTGGGGCTGCTCGGCATTATAGACCCGCCGAGAGACAGCGTTATAGACGATATAGCCGCGTGCAGGGCGGCGGGAATCAGAACCGTTATGATGACGGGCGATAACCTTATAACCGCAAAATCAATTGCCCGCAGAATAGGCATTTTAACCGACGACAGCAGCGCCGTAACAGGCGAGGAGCTTTCGGCTTTAAGCGATGAGGAGCTGGCGCAAAACGTTAAAAGCTATTCTGTTTACGCGAGAATTTCGCCGCCCGATAAAACGCGCATAGTAAAGGCGTGGCAGCAAAACGGCGCCGTTGTTACCGTAACGGGCGACAGCGTGCAGGATACCGAAGCGCTTATAAGCGCCGATATAGGCTGCGCCATGGGCAAATTCGGCGCGGACGTAGCAAAAGGCACGGCGGATATAGTTATTTCAAACAGCCGCTTCGGCTCAATAGTTTGCGCAATAAAGGAAAGCCGTGGTCTCTTCGATAATATAAGAAAATCGGTTTATTACCTGCTTTCCTGCAATTTTGCGGAGCTACTCTCGGTATTTGTGGGTATGCTTATATTCTCGGGCACGCCGCTTGCGGCAGTTCAGCTTTTGTGGATAAACCTGCTTACCGACTGCGCGCCCGCTATTTCGCTTAGTATGGAAAAGGCGGAGGACTCGGTTATGAAGCGCAAGCCATACACCGCGCTCGGCAGACTTTTTGACGGTAAATCGCTTATAGGTCTTGCAATACAAAGCATAACCATTACCGCCGCAACGCTTACAGCCTTTGCGCTCGGTAAAAGCTCGGGCAGCGCCGCCGCTATGACAATGGCGTTCGGGGTGCTCGGTATGTCGGAAATATTCCACTGCTATAATAACCGGCTTGACGGAACGCTTTTCAGCAAGCGAATTTTCGCAAACAGGTTTTTAAACCTTTCGGCAATACTCACGCTGTTTATTCTTATTTTCCTTATGATCACCCCTGCGGGCTACGTTTTCGGAATGACCGTAATTTCGGCTAAGCAGTTCTTTATCTGCCTGCTGCTGGCGTTTGCAATTGTCCCCGTAACGGAGATTATAAAACTTGTAACCAAGCGGGTTTAAAATTTAACAGAACAAAAAAGCCTCTGTACGGTTTTATTTTGCCGTACAGAGGCTTTTTATATCAACTTTATTTATAATGAGACGGAATATTTATCTGTTAAAGCAATAATATCACTGCTGTTTAATAAAACAATAACATGATTTGCGTCATAATATTCTTTTGAATTTATATTATTTATGAAATCCTCATATTTTACTGTTTTGCCTTCGGAAAGCATCACATACCATTCTTCAATTCCCTTTATCTGATTTAAAACTATGTACGGAACAGTCGGCACTATGCTCGGCACATCGGGAGCGATTGCATATATTCCGATTAGCTTATCTTTCGTTCTGTATACCCTCGGCGCCGCATAATAAACGTCTGCCGATTGCAGCCTATGCAGGTATTCTTCAAGGTTATCTATACTGTTGCCGATTTGGGTCATCTCTTTAATACCTATTGAAATCGGATTATATATTCCGAACATTTCAAATTTCTCGTATTTGTTTTCTGCTATGCTTCTTTGTATCGACTGAAGCCCTGCGGCACTGCTGCGTTTATCACATTCAATGAATTTATCGGTATCGTTTAAACCGACCCTTTCATCTTCTCTTATGTAAGATTTGGCGTTCAGTTTTTTGCAAATTTTTTCTGTCACTTCATAGAATTTTTCAATTTCAGAGGGGGATGTCGGCAAATTCAGCATAAGTACAATATCGGCGCCGTCTTGTGAAAGGTCTATTCCTCTTGCAAGCCTGTTTTTGTCATAAATCAAAGTATGCTCGGCGGTTTTGTTCGGCATAAGTCTGAAATTTTCATCACATACGCCGCATGACAAGCCGGTCAGTTCGATTATATCATCAAAATTCAGTTTTTTTCTGAATAAAGAGTTTTGTCTTATCCTTACCGTTACCGACATATTAGCTCTCTCCCTTATGATTGTTACAACCTGCGGTATTATACAAACACAAACTGCACAAGCAGCATATAGCAAACCGTGCCGCCGAATATCGACAGCAGCATATTTTTGCGCCACAAATGCAGTGCGGTTAAAACGCAGAGCGAAATAAGCTCGGGCAGCCCGTGACTGCCCGATGTAACGCTGACGTTTTTAAGACAATAAACCACAAGCATACCGAATATTGCGGCGGGCAGCGCTTTGCCTAAGTAATTTATGTACTCGGGCGTTTTACGCTTGCCCGAAAAAAGCAGAAAGGGTAAAAAGCGAGTCAGCATTGTGGCAAGCGCACAAAGGGCTATGGTAATTATCTGCTGCGCTACCGTCATTGAAGACCACCCGACCCTTCAAGCGGCTTTTTGAACGCCGTAAGCAGCAAAAGCATAAGCCCCATTGTCGGCAGCATGAACGAATCTGCCCCGAATATAATGCGGCAGACAAGCGCCGAAAGCACGCCTATTGCCGCGGTATAGTGCTTTTTTTCGGTCATAAGTCGGTCTAAAAATATCACGGCGAAAAGCGCCGTCATAACAAAATCAAGCCCCTTTGTATTAAAGGTAATAAGCGAGCCGAAAAGTCCGCCTAAAGTTGCCCCTAAAACCCAATATATCTGATTAAAAAGGGTTACGAAAAACATAAACCAGCCGCGGTCAACATCTGCCGGTATATCGGCAACATAGTTTACCGAAAAGGTCTCGTCGCACATACCGTAAATCAGATAAAACTTTTTAAGTCCCGTGCCCTTGAATTTTTCAAGCATTGAAATGCCGTAAAACAGGTGGCGCGCCTGAATCATAAGGCTGACCGTAAAAACCTGCAGCGGCGCAAAGGGCGAAAGCAGCATTGAAACGGTAAGAAATTCAAGCGAGCCGCCGTATATTACCGCGCTCATAACCATGGGGTAAACAAAGCTGAACCCCGAAACATTCATATAAACGCCGTAGGAAAAGCCCAAAAACAGAAAACCCGCCATTATGGGTATTGTTTTGGGCCATGCGGCTTTAAACGCTTTTTTAAGCATAAAATCCCCCGGGATGATTTAAACCTCCGTAAAATATTGCTTATACCAAATTATAAAGGTATACACCGTCCATATTTTGCGGCTGTTATCCGCCTTGCCTGCACGGTGGTTATCAAGCAGCGCAACCAATTTTTCGGTATTAAAGAATTTCTCGGCTATTTCTCCCGTAAATTCTTCCTTTACCGTGTTATAGTATTTATCCTCTTTAAGCCATACCCTTATCGGCACGGGGAAGCCCAGCTTATCCTTTTCGGCGGTTAATTTCGGCAGAGTTTTCTCTGCGGCTTTTCTCAGCGCTAATTTTGTGGTCTTGGTGCTTACCCTGCAATTAAGCGGTATAGTTTCTGCCAGTTCCATAACCTTTTTATCAAGGAACGGCACACGCAATTCAAGCGAATTTGCCATACTTGTCTTGTCGGCTTTAAGAAGAATATCACCCATAAGCCACATATTTATATCAAGGTACTGCATTTTGGTAATGTCATCCTTACCCTTTACCTCGTCATAAAACTTACTGCAAAGCACCTGCGGCGATACGGCTCTTTTCGCGGTCTCGCTTTTAAGCAGCGCGTTTCGCTCCTTGGTGCTGAAAATTGAGGCGTTGCCTATAAAACGCTCCTCAATTGTTTTGCCGCGGCGCACAAGGTAGTTTATGCCGTGTTTTTGCGGCAAATGCTCGCAGATTTTTGAAATAACGCGGCGAATACCGAAGGGCAGCTTATCGTAAGCGGTAAGGGTTATCGGCTCTTGGTAAATGCGGTAGCCGCCGAAAAGCTCGTCCGCGCCCTCGCCCGACATTACCACCTTAACGTATTTGCTCGCAAGCTGACTTACAAAGTAAAGCGCTATTGCGGCGGGGTCGGCAAGCGGCTCGTCCATATGGTACTGAATTTTCGGGAAAGTTCCCCAGTATTCCTCGGGAGTTATAATTTTTGAAATATTTTCAACGCCTATTGTATCGGCAAATTTCTTCGCGAAATGTATTTCATTGTAGCGGTCGCCGTCGGGGCTTTCAAAGCCTACGGTAAAGGTTTTATCAACATTTGCAGCCTCGGCAATATAGCTTGAGTCAATACCGCTCGAAAGGAAAGAGCCTACCTCAACGTCGGCTATCTTATGCGCCGCAACCGATTCGCGCACGGCTTTATCGGTAAGGTCGGAAAAATATTCAAGCACGCCGTCCTGCGCGTTGAAATCGGGCTTGAAATAGCGTGTTTTCTTCATTTCGCCGTTTTTAAAGGTGAAGTAATGCGCGGGCGGCAGCTTGTAAACGCCCTTGAAAAACGTTTCCTCTGTGGGGGAGTACTGGAACGAAAGGTAGTGCGCAAGCGCCTCCTCATTTAGCTCCTTTTTGAAATCGGGGTGTTCCAAAAACGACTTTATCTCCGAGCCGAAAATAAAGCTTTCGCCCATAAAGGTATAGTAAAACGGCTTTATGCCGAACATATCGCGCGCGGCAAAAAGCGAGCGGTCGCGGCGGTCAAAAATAACGAACGCAAACATTCCGCGAAGCCTCGGCACCATATTTTCGCCCCATTCCTCAAAGCCGTGCAGCAGCACCTCGCTGTCGGAATTATTGGCGAAAATATGCCCCTTTTCAAGTAATTCGGCGCGCAGCTCCTTAAAGTTATATATTTCGCCGTTAAAAACAAGCACCAAGGACTTGTCCTCATTGAACATAGGCTGTCCGCCCTCGGCAAGGTCTATAATGCTGAGCCGCCTGAAGCCGAGCGCAATATCGGTATCGACAAACTGCCCTGATGCGTCGGGTCCCCTGTGAACAATTCTGTCCATCATACGCCCGAGCACCGTGCCGTCGTCCTTTATATAATTTGTAAAGCCCGTAAAGCCACACATAATTAAATTCGCTCCTTATAAAGCATAATAAACTCATTATACACTAAAAATCCGCTCTTGTCTCTATTTTTTTCAAAGAAAATAAAAATATTTAAAAACTCCGCTTTTCGGGATAGACAAACCCGACGGTTTATTATATAATATAAATGTATCTTTTTTAAAAAGCGGAGGTTAAAATGGAGAAGATTTTAGTGCTTGACTTCGGCGGTCAGTATAATCAGCTTATCGCCCGGCGTGTAAGAGAGAATAACGTTTACTCGGAAATTCGCCCCTACACCGCCCCGATTGCGGAAATAAAGGCTGCGGGATATAAGGGAATAATTTTAACGGGCGGACCCAAAAGCGTATACGGCGAAAACGCCGTGCTTTACAGTAAAGAACTTTTCGAGCTGGGTATACCTGTAATGGGCATTTGCTACGGCGCACAGCTTATGGCGCATATGCTCGGCGGCGAGGTAACTGCGGGTGCCAGCGAATACGGCAAGGTTGAGGTAAAGGTGGATAACAGCAGCAAGCTTTTTGCGGATATACCCTCAAAAACCGTTTGCTGGATGAGCCACACCGACTACATAAAGCAGGTGCCGCTCGGCTTTAAAATCGTAGGCAAAACAGACGTTTGCCCCGTTGCCGCAATGGAAAACCCGAAGGACAGACTGTATGCCGTTCAGTTCCACCCAGAGGTTATGCACACTCCGCTAGGCTCACAAATGATAAGGAACTTTATTTATAATGTCTGCGGCTGCAAGGGTGAGTGGACAATGTCCTCTTTTACCGCCCGCACAATTGAGGAGCTTAAAACTAAAATCGGCAATAAAAAGGTGCTTTGCGCCCTTTCGGGCGGAGTTGACAGCTCTGTTGCTGCCCTGCTTTTGCACAAGGCGGTAGGCGAAAATCTCACCTGCATTTTTGTTGACCACGGTCTGCTTAGGAAGGACGAGGCAAAGCAGGTAAACGACCTGTTCAGAGGTACTTATAATATAAATCTTATATCGGTTGACGCGTCCGAGCAGTTTTTGGGCCAGTTGCGCGGCATAAGCGAGCCTGAGCAAAAGCGTAAGATTATCGGCAGAGAATTTATACGCGTGTTTGAGGCAGAGGCTAAAAAAATCGGCAAGGTGGATTACTTAGTTCAGGGCACTATTTATCCCGATTGCATTGAGTCTGGCGTAGGCGATGCCGCGCTTATAAAGAGCCACCACAATGTAGGCGGTCTGCCCGACCACGTTGATTTTGACGAGATAATAGAACCGCTCAGAGACTTATTTAAGGACGAGGTGCGCAAGGTAGGATTAGAGCTTGGTATGCCGGAAAATATGGTGTACCGTCAGCCTTTCCCGGGTCCCGGGCTCGGCGTTCGCATTATCGGCGAGCTTACCCGAGAAAAAATTGCTATTTTGCAGGATGCCGACGCTATTTTCCGCGAGGAAGTGGCAAACGCGGGGATTGACCGCGATATCGGTCAGTACTTCGCTGTGCTTACAAATATGCGTTCGGTGGGCGTTATGGGTGATTTCAGAACCTATGACTACACCGTAGCGCTCCGTGCGGTTACAACCAGCGATTTTATGACGGCTGACTGGGCGCGTATTCCGTATGAGGTGCTCGATGCCGCCTCCCGCCGCATAGTAAATGAGGTCAAGGGCGTAAACCGCATTGTGTACGATATAACTTCCAAACCCCCGGCAACTATTGAGTGGGAATAATTTTGATGTCATAAAAAACCAGTGTTTATGCGGGTTTCAGCGATTTCAAAAGACAAATTGATAGCAAAATGATAGCAAACTATCAGGCTGTTCTACTCTAAACAGACCAAGTGGCTTGCGAATAGATTATCTTAAATACTAAAAAGGCATTACTGACTTTTTGCAGTCGGTAATGCCTTTTTTCTATGCTTATTTATGTGTGTTGAAAGCAATACTTTCAGGATATGTATAACGCCAATTATCGTATTCTTCTTTTGAGATTTCACCATTTTTAAGTTTTTGAGCCTGCTCTTTCCAAGCAGTGAACATACCAAACATTGTAAGGTAGTTTGTACCCATACCCTTGTCCAAGTGTAAACAAACCTCTCCGTCAATTTCGGTGATTTTAAGACCATATAAATCTTCAATGGTAAATAAGGTGTGCATTAAGCCTTCGTAGTTGTCTATGTCAGGAACAGTTAATGCCTTAGTGGATACACCAAATATCTCTGCAAGATTGTTTGTTAAATCAGCTTTTGGTGTTCTTGAGCCAGATTCGTATTGTGCCATACGAATATCAGCAGTTTTCTCAGGAAAACCCACCTGCATACCAAGATATTTTTGAGTCATACCTCTTAAATTTCTGAAAAAACGAATTCTTTCTCCGATAGCCATAAAAATACTCCTTTCGTACTCCTAAAAAAGAGTATAGCATATAGAGTTATGGCTTGTCAAGATAACCAAAGCAAATAAATTTAATATTTTTTCAAAAACCACTTGACTTAACGGAAATCCGTTAGTATAATATAGTTAAGCAAATACCGTTAGGCGGTTGTGATAAAACTAAATGACCGTCCGAATGGGATATGACTTTGCGATGATATGAGCAAGGCAACGCCGCTGAAAAAGCAGGGGCGTTATAGTGAGAGCTATAACTTTAGGTATATAAAAACGACATTCGGATAGAACGGCGCAAGCGCACAAAAGAAAAAGCAATGAAAGGAGGATTACACTATGGCAGCAGAATTATTTATGAGAGTCAACGAAGTTGCTGAAGTAATGGGTGTTTCTGAGTCTTATGCTTATAAGATTATCAGACGGCTCAATAAAGAGTTAAAGAAAACCGGATGCATTACTATGAACGGTCGCATTGACCGAAAGTTCTTTTATGATAATTTCTATTCCACAAGAGAAAACAGAGAAAGGAAGTGATGTGAGTGGGAGCGTTTAAGAACAAAGATAACGGAACTTGGATTGTGCAGTTCCGTTATGTAGATTGGAGGGGCGAAAACAAGCAGGTTTTTAAGCGAGGTTTCGCCACCAAGAAAGAAGCACAAGAATATGAGCGTGAGTTCCGTATGCAGAAATCGGCGGATGTCACGATGAATTTCGGCACTTTCGTAGAACTTTATGAAAAGGATATACGACCGAGCCTGAAAGAAAATACTTGGCTCACAAAGGAGCATATCATCAAGGAAAAGATTTTACCGTATTTCAGTAAGAAGCATTTATGCGATATTGCCGCTAAAGATGTTATTGCTTGGCAGAACGAGATGCGAAACGCTACAAGCAAAGGCGGCAAGAAACTATCACAGACCTATCTGAAAACCATACACAATCAGCTGAGTGCGTTATTTAACCACGCTGTCCGCTTCTATGGGTTAAAGGTCAATCCTGCAGCAACTGTTGGAAATATGGGCAAAGCGGAATACAAGGAAATGTTGTTTTGGACTACCGAAGAATACACCAAATTTGCAAATGAAATGATGGATAAACCGTTATCCTATTATGCGTTTCAAATGCTGTATTGGTGCGGTATTCGTGTCGGGGAGCTTTTAGCACTAACTCCTGCTGATTTTGATTTTAATAACAAAACAGTAACGATAAGTAAATCCTATCAGCGTTTACACGGTGAGGATATTATCACTTCTCCGAAAACGCCTAAAAGTAATCGCACCATAAAAATGCCACAGTTTTTATGCGATGAAATGCAGGAATATATCAATATGTTTTATGAAGCAGGAGAAAACGACAGGATGTTCCCAATATCCAAAAGTTACCTTCATCACGAGATGGACAGAGGTTCTGATAAAGCAGGGGTTAAGCGTATCCGTATCCACGATCTTCGTCATTCCCACGTTTCTTTGCTGATAGATAAAGGCTTTCAGCCGTTGGCAATCGCAGACCGTGTGGGACACGAAAGCGTAGATATAACTTATCGCTATGCACACCTATTCCCGTCAAAGCAGATTGAAATGGTAAATACACTTGATGAAATTTGGAAAGGAGACAATTAAAATGTCAGCAAAAAATTTTGACAACCACAAAAGATGGAGAAATATCACAGTAGGGTTTCGTGTATCAGCCGAAGAAAACGAACTGATAAACAAGGCGGTAAAGTTATCGGGATTACCGAAGCAGGAATATTGTTATCGCAGATGTTTAGGTCAGGATATTGTTGTTCAGGGGAATCCGAGAGTATATAAGGCATTGCGTGATGAACTCGCCAATGTTCTTGCAGAACTAAAAAGGATTGAAGCACTTACCGATGAACACGACGAGCTGTTGCAGCTTATTGAACTGATAACTGTAACCCTGCACGGATTGAAAGGAGATGACGCTTATGACTAATATAACCGAAAAGACTGTTCCTATTGTATCTGTTGGCGCAGATACGGAACAGCCTTCTCAAAAATGTACCGCACCTATTATAACCGCTGAAAATGAGAATTTCAATAGTTTTGACGATTTTCAGCGTGAAATGATTAGAATGTTAGACCCTCGTTACCTTAAAACAGTTTCGATGACTGAGCTTTACGACACCGTGTATCAGAGCAAGCCGCCGCTTATTGACGGCTTACTCTATCCGGGAACGTATATCTTTGCAGGTGCTCCAAAACTTGGTAAGAGCTTCTTTATGGCACAGCTTGCCTATCATATCAGCACGGGTACACCGCTTTGGAATTATGTTACCCGAAAGGGAACGGTGCTTTATCTTGCACTTGAAGATGACTACCGCAGATTGCAGGAACGCTTGTATCGGATGTTCGGTGCAGAGAGTGCAGATAATCTTTTCTTTTCTGTTTCGGCAAGTCAGCTCGGCAAGGGACTTGATGAACAGTTATAGGGGTTCATCACAGAACACCCTGACACGAAGCTCATTATAATCGACACACTTCAAAAGGTGCGTGAGGTCGGCGGGGATAACTACAGTTATGCAAACGATTATGAAATCATCAATCGTATTAAGAAATTTACTGATTGTCACGGTATCTGTGTACTGCTCGTACACCACACCCGAAAGCAGAACGCAGATGATAAGTTCGATATGATTTCCGGCACAACGGGTTTGCTTGGTGCGGCAGACGGCGGCTTTGTTTTGCAAAAGGAAAAACGCACAAGCAATGCCGCCACCCTCGAAGTGTCGGGCAGAGATCAGCAAGACCAAAAGATTTATCTCAATCGAAATCCTCAAACGCTACTTTGGGATTTGGAGAGAGTAGAAACAGAACTTTGGAAAGAGCCGCCTGAACCGTTGCTTGAAACGGTAGCCGCATTTATCACCGCAGACAATGCCGAGTGGTGTGGAACACCAACGGAACTTGTGGCGGTGCTTGGCGTTGATATGAAAGCGAATACCTTGTCTATGAAGCTGAATATCAATGCAGGGCGTTTGTTCAATGAGTACGGTATATGTTATGAAAACAAACGCTGTCACGACGGGCGGAAGATACGCCTATGTCTTTCGCAGGCGTGACGATGCGTGACGGTCGTGTCGATGTTTTAGACGGTAGTGAAAAGACCGTCACCATCGACACACATCGTCACGGATAAAGTTTAGCGGAGTGTGCAGAGAGTGCCTTTTCAAAGGCGGCTCTTTGCCCTTCGGAGAACGCAAAACCTGCTCGCAGGTTGCATTTTTGATGGGCTTGCCTGTCAAAAGTGCTTTTGCGTTACTTTTGACAAAAGTAACAAAACTTTTTAGAGGAAGGAAGTGATAAATAATGGAGAGAACGATAAGTATAGAGGTCGGCAAAGGCTCACAAGCACACAATAGTCGTAAATTCAAGGCTTCAAATGTGGATGCCGAACGCACACAAAACAATGTCTGTTATTGTAATGAAAATATCCGCAGGGTATATCACGAACTCTTTGATGATGCCGTGAAAAGATACAACGATAAGCAGACAAGAGCTGACCGAAAGATAGATGATTATTATAAAAAAATACGCACGGGCAAGCAAGAAAAATTGTTCCACGAGATTGTTGTGCAGATTGGAAATAAGGATGATACCAATGTTCAAGGGGAGCATTGTGAACTCGCAGGAAAAATTTTGGATGAGTATTATAGCGGATTTATAGAGAGAAATCCCCAGCTTAGAGTGTTCTCGGCTCACTTGCATTTGGATGAAGAAACACCCCACCTGCATATAGATTTTGCCCCCTTTATGACAGGTAGTAAGCGTGGATTGGACACAAGGGTAACGTTGAAACAAGCGTTGGCTATGCAAGGTTTCAAAGGCGGTAGCCGTGAAGAAACCGAGTGGAGTCAGTGGGTACAATCCGAAAAAGAAGTCCTTGCAGATGTAATGAAGCGGCACGGAGTTGAGTGGCTTCAGCTTGGAAAGAAGCGTGAACACTTGTCCGTTCTTGATTATAAAAAGGAGCAGAGAACAAAGGAAATTGCAGAACTCGAAAGCAAACTTGCTGATAAAAAAGACGAATTTGAAGTGTACCAAGATCGTATCAGCAATTACAGCAAGGGCGAGCAAGTGATTGAAGAACTTGCTAAAAAATTGGACACCAAGCCTGATTATCAGCTCCAAGAACCGCCGCCCTTGATGTCGGCAAAGAGTTATAAAACGAAGTTTGTTGAGCCGCTGATAAAGAAATTACGAGAGGTAATTAGCTCGGTAATGTCTATGTATTATCAGGCGTTAGACAGTTACCACCGCTTGAATATTACTAATCGAAATCTATATTGAGAGAATGAACATTTACGAAAAGACAACGGTAAACTTGCCAATGAAAATAAAAAATTAGTGACACAAAATCGGGATTATAATTTGCTCTGAAAGGTATTTGGTAGCAAACAAATTGATGAGCTTTTGGCAAAAGCCAAAGAGCCAAAACAGTCTAAGCAGCGTGACGAACGCTTTAGAAAAAATAAAGATTATGAAAGGTAGGAACACACTATGAAAAAGCATTTTACAGATGAAAGAACGGGTATCAGTTACACTTTGCAAGGCGATTATTACTTACCTGACCTTGCATTACCCACCGAAGAAGAACACGAAAATATCGGTGTATGGGGTATGCGGCACAAACGGTTTTTGAAAGAAAATCATCATGTTTTATACGCCAATTTGATAACTTCAGGAAAACTCACCGCTTATCTTGATGAGGTTGAACAACAGGCGACAGCATTGTTTCTTCGGTTGGTAAAAGAACTTTCCGAAAAAGAAAATGTAACGGAAAGCTTAAAGGCAACCGATCAAATGGCGTGGGTGCAGAAGATGAACAATATCCGTAATCGTGCAACGGAAATTGTAAATGCAGAAATGATTTACACAGTATAAACGTAGCGGCGGCAGGGAGTAATCTCTGCCGCCATTACTTATTTAGAGCAATAAAAAAGTTTACAATCTTTTTTGAAAATGGTATTGCTATTGTTCGAGTTTTAGAATATAATATTATACAAGTACGAACGGGGTGTATTCAGGAGGTTGTTATGGGATTTATGTCTGCAAGAGAAGCCGCTGATAAGTGGGGTATTTCTCAAAGAAGAGTAGCGGTTCTGTGTTCTGAACAAAGAATTGCTGAGGCAACTATGGTGGGCAATATGTGGATTATACCTACAACGGCCACAAAACCGATAGATGCAAGAAGTACACGATATAGTAAAACTGATGAAAAAGCGGTTAAACCTTTCTTGAAATGGGCAGGCGGCAAAGGTCAGCTCATTAAAGAGATTGAACGTTACTATCCGTTTGATAGTGGAAGAATTACAAAATATGCTGAGCCATTTGTTGGCGGTGGTGCAGTTTTGTTTGATATTCTCAGTAAGTATGATTTAGAAGAAGTATATATCAGCGATATTAACGCTGAACTCATCAATACGTATCACATTATCCGTGATGACATAGATGCTATGATTGAAATTCTTTACGCTATGCAGAACGATTTCATTCCGTTAGATACGGATAATCGCAAAGCATATTATATGGAAAAGCGTGAACGTTTTAATGATTTAAAGGTCAATGGAAACGAGAACATCAATATCGAAAAAGCGGCATTGATGATTTTTCTTAATAAAACCTGTTTCAACGGTCTTTTCCGAGTGAACAAAAAAGGGTTGTTTAACGTTCCTATGGGAGCATATAAAAATCCTATGATTTGCGATGAAAACAACCTCAGAGCAGTATCGGAGAAGTTACAAAGAGTTAATATTGTATGTGGTGATTACAGAGAGTCGGCTGATTTTATTGACGAAAATACTTTTGTGTATTTTGATCCCCCATACAGACCTATTACAGATACAGCAAGTTTTACTGCATATACCGAAAACTTGTTTAACGATGAGGAACAGATTGAACTTGCACGATTTGTTGATGATATGCACAGAAAAGGCGCAAAAGTCGTTATCAGCAATTCCGATCCGAAGAATTCAAATACAGATGATGATTTCTTTGATAAGATCTATTCTGCACATAAAATCAAACGAGTTGAAGCAACTCGAATGATTAACTGTAATAGTGAAGCAAGAGGAAAAATTAAAGAGTTACTCATTAGCAATTTTTAAGGAGGTTCATATATGCCATACGGAGAATATGCACAATGTCCTTGCTGTGGAAAGACGGCATACGGCAAAGATGATATAGAGCAAGAATTCGGATACAGAAATATGGGTGATGGTCGTTATATACCACAGTCGTATTGTCGTGAATGTCGTTCGGCTCATTGCGAAGCGGGAAAGCCTTGCAAGGTTAAATAAAGAATTTTCGAGGAGAAGTGTTATGATAAAGAACGGAAAAGGCGGCGGAAACACAAAAACGGGGCTTGTATTTGAGGGGAAAACTGATTTAGCAACCTTTTTAAACAGTCAAGAAGGGTATCGGGTAACTGATGGAGTTGAGTTTTATAATGACGAAAAAGTTGCTCGCATATTCAAAAAACACGGATTTTATAGATATTTAAAGGAAGTTGGGGTTGATTGGACAAAGATTATCTCCAAAAAGCTACTGCCGGATGATAGTATTTATGTAATTATCAATAACACACTTTTTATTATTGAATGTAAATATCAACAGGTGGCAGGCTGTAGGTTTGTCAAACATATTGGACAGCGAACTCGGAGGGAGAAAGCCAGAGGA
>OIYS01000362.1_pt1 | contig 33321 bp, 17 predicted proteins | sample 1588271 | NCBI WGS metagenome assembly OIYS01 (sample SAMN03283286) | human gut metagenome | biome: human-associated habitat; material: feces | host: Homo sapiens | place: Peru | collected 2012
TGTACGCTGTGAGGGCAGAATTGTAAAGAAAGCGACAAGCGTATAGCCCCCCAAAAACCATCCGCATTATCCCTGTAACGATAGACACCAAAGCGGCTATCACGCAGAACTACCGACAGCTTCGAGTTGCCGCCTAACTTACCGACCCTAATATTAACGGATTGGCTTTTGAGGATATCTATGATAATACGGAGGTTTATTTCGGCGATATTGAAAATAGAACCGAGCCGGGTATTGAACTTTTGCAGAGCATCGCAGTCGAGCTTGAATGTACTTTAGTTGAGTCGGGCGGTTGTTTGACTATCATATACACTATGAAAGCATTAATTGTCGGAAAATAAAAAATTAGTTGCTGTTTTCAAATGACGGTATCGGATATGAAAGTACGGTTGCGGTCAGATGAGCTTTCATCGCTTGAGATCCGGTGTCCTTTTTATAATTCATCGAAAAAAAGAAGTTGTGTATCCGGTAAACTGCTTAAAGTATTTAAGAAAATGATTATAATCGGAGAATCCTACTTTTGCGGCAATTTCCTGAGCGGACATATCCGTGCACTGAAGCAATCCGATTGCTCTTTGAATACGGTATTGAAGAAGATATTTATGAAGCGAAAGCCCCGTTTCGGAAATAATAAGATGATTTATATAGTTGGGATGATAATTGAACGCAATACCGATTTTTTCGTTTGTTAACGGTTCATCGAAATGTTGTTGAATGTACTTTAAAATCTTATCGGTTTTATAATGTGACCGCCTCTTCGTATTGCTGTTACTTATTGTGGCTTCACGCACTATCAGCACCAAAACAGAAGCAAACAACGAATTTATCCTTATCGTATGCCAAATTCTCGAATGTACATATTCAGAAACTATTTCCAACAGCGCACCTTCCAATTTCTCCATTTTTGTCAAAACGAGCGAGTCATTAAGCAGTTCCAAATCAGTGAAGTATATAGATTCAATCGTGTTATTGTTTTTGAGCGAGCCGTTTATAGGCGCAACAGGCATATTTAAATTGCTGTGTTTCTGCGTATAATCGAAGTTGAAACAAAGTACCGTTAATTCACTGTTATCATTGCAACACATATCATACAGCGTTCCGGATTTGAGGAGAAAAACCATGCCTTTTTCCGCTTTATACTGATTTGAATTTATGGTAATGGTACCGTTGCCGTCCAAGATGTAAAAAAGGCGGTGGTCAAAAGCGGTTCTCGAACCGACAAAATCAAAAGGAGACGGGGATTCCAACGAAGATAATTTAAGGTACTGCGCATACCTTATAAAAGGTTGAATATCTTCAAATGCAATTTTTACAACTAAATCCATAATGGTACTCCTTTAATATTTATTTTCGACAGTTTTTGATTGATTATCTACATTGATATTATATCATGATTTATGATAAAATCAAGGTGAAATCTTGAAGTTTTGTATTAATTTTAATTTATCGGAGATAGTGATTATGGTAAAAAGAGCAAAAAACAGAGAAGCAAAGATAGGCTTTTTTTCGGTTGTTCATTCCGTTTATTTTGAACAATTCCCCTGCTTGCGGGAAGCCTTTGAAAAATATCACAGCGAAACGATTAAGATGATTGAATCAAACGATGTCGAGGTAGTGGATTATGGCTTGGTCGATAGCAACTCCCGCGCATTCAAAACGCAGGAGCGTATGTCGGGCGACGGTTTGGATGTCATCTTCTGCAATATGATTACCTATGCGACATCATCGGTGTTTGCACCGATTATAAAAAATGAGTCGTCTCCGGTTATTTTGGTTGCATTGCAGCCGCTTAAAGCACTTGATTATAATAATGCGAGCACTTTGATGCAATTGAAAAATGATAATATTTGTTCGGTGCCGGAATTTTTAGGTGTTGCAAACCGATTGGGCAAAAAGGTATTTGATGTAATATTGGGGTCGCTTTATGACGATCCGGATGCACAAAAAGAAATTGCCGAATGGTGTGATATCGCAAAGGTGCTGCATTCGCTCAAAGGTGCGAGGATAGGACTTATGGGACACGTGTTAGAATCTATGTATGATATGCACGCAGACCCTACCGCGGTTTACGAGACGTTCGGTGTTCATGTACCGCTTTTAGAAATAGACGATGCCGTAGCGGAATATAACAAGGTCACAGAGAAGGAAGTTTCCGAAAAATGCGAGTTGATTTGCAATGAGTTTTCTATGCCGGATCCAAAAAGCGACCCGATCACGACAAAACTTACAGATGCAGACTTGCAACGTTCCGCCAAAGGTGCCGCTGCTCTTGACCGCTTGATAAAGAAATATGAACTTACAGGTCTTGCTTATTATTATGAAGGTCAACCTGATACAATTCAAAGAGAAGTGGCAACATCGTTTATTGTAGGCAATTCAATATTAAATGCACAGGGTATTCCTATGTGCGGTGAATTTGATATAAAGACCTGTATTGCAATGTTGATTATGGACAGATTGGGTATAGGGGGAAGCTTTGCCGAGTTCCATCCCTTTGATTTTGAAGAAAACTTTATTTTGATAGGGCATGACGGTCCGCATCATATTGCCATAGCGGAGGGTAAGCCTATTTTGCGGAGTCTGAAGAAATTTCACGGCAAACCCGGATCCGGCGCATCGGTAGAATTCAAAATTAAAGAAGGGCCTGTTACAATGCTCGGAATCACCCAAACTTACGACGGAAAGTTCAAATTTGTTATTGGCGAGGGTGAATCTAAAAAAGGCCCGATACCACCTACGGGGAATACCAATACCCGCGCGTTCTTTGAGCCTAACACAAAGGATTACATAAAAAAATGGGTTATGGAAGGTCCGACGCATCACTATGCACTCGGTATAGGTCATCACGCAAGTACAATAAAGAAAATTGCTGATGTTTTAGGAATTGAGGCAGTAATTGTAAAGGTATGACTTTGTTTTATGGAGGAATAAAAGATGAAAAAACAACAACTAATCAAAGTGTTGTGTGCTTTTATAATAATAGTTGCTGTCATTTTTAATACTTTATATGTTTTAGCCGACGGTGAAAAGCAAAACGAAAGCACGGATACAAACACCGATTTGTCGAATAATTCCTCCGCAAGTGTAATCGGATCTGACTATTTTGCTTATTATAACAGCCATATTGAGGATTTTGCAGCAACCGATCAGATTGTTTTGGATCAAAATTCGGTTTTATGTCCTGAAAATATTACGGCACAGTATAAAACGGCGGATACCGAATCGGGTTTGGTGATGGACGGTAGCTGCTCTTGGTATGAATGGAAGGTATCGGTGCCGCAAGACGCCCGCTATGCAATATATGTACATTACTATCCTTTAAAAGATACGGATAAAGATATTCTTTTTTCCTGTATGGTTGACGGAAAGTATCCGTATAGTGAATCTACGAGTTTTTCGCTTCCTCGCTTATGGCAGGACGAAACGGGAGGAAGTTTTGAGGTCGATAAGCAGGGCAACGATATGCGTCCCAAACAGATAGAGAAGCCCGCTTGGACTACCTATGCCGTTCAAGATGTGGTCGGTTTATATGACGAACCGTATTTCATCAGTTTGACTGCCGGTACTCACACACTGCGTTTCAGTATGGTTCGTGAAAAAATGCTGCTTGGCAATATTACCCTTAAAAATAAAGAGGAAGTCGTTTCTTATAACGATTATTACGCACAGTTTTCCGAAAAAGAACATATCGCAGGAAAGATCGTTTTGCAGCAGGCGGAAAATTCTTTTGAAAAAAACAGTTCTACGCTCTATCCCGTTTACGATAGAACTACACCCGCTACACAACCCTGTGATTATGCAACTATAAGGCTTAATACCATAGGAAAAGAAAACTGGAGCAGCTGCGGGACTTCAATTTCTTGGAAAGTCGATGTTCCCAAAGAAGGATTGTATCGGTTGGCTTTTCGTGCAAGACAAAACATGAATCAGGGAATGAATTCCTACCGCACACTGTTTATTAACGGTAAAATTCCCTTCAAAGAGGCGGAAAATATAGTATTCCCCTATAATGATTCTTGGTACATAAAAGTTTTGGGAGATGATTCTCCGCAGTATGTTTACCTGAAAAAGGGTGACATTATAACCTTGACTGTAAGTGCCGGACCTATGAGTTTTGCATTAAGGGAAATTAAGCAGTCTATTTTGAAGCTTAATCAGCTTTACAGAAAAATAATACTGATAACAGGTTTGAGTCCGGATATGTACCAAGACTATAACTTTGAAGACAGAATACCCGAATTATGCGGCGACCTTTCAGCGGTCAGTGAGGATTTGAAAAATGTATCCGCAAATATAGAAAAGCAGCTTTCTCAATCGGGTGCTTTGCTGTCAACCTTAAAACGCAGTATAAAAATATACGATGAATTGGTTAATGACCCGTATACTATACCTGAAAGATTAAGCAATTATAAGGACAGCATTGAAAATCTCGGCTCGCTGATTTTATCGTTGGGAAGTCAGCCGCTTGAGCTTGATTACTTTGCTTTAATTCCCAAAGGGAATGATGTGCCGAAGGCAGATGCATCGTTTTTTGACAAGGTTAAATATTCAATAATGAAATTTATCTCCAGCTTTTCCGATGATTATGCCACGGTAAATAACAAGGTTGAAAAAGATGAATTATCTGTATGGGTGGCGACTGGTCGTGACCAAATGCAGATATTGAATCAAATGATAAACAGTGATTTCACAGATAAGCATAATGCGGTAATACACCTTAATATGGTTGATACCGGTGCCACTCTCATAAAGGCGGCTCTTGCGGGTAAAGGTCCCGATGTTGCCTTGATGATTCCCGAGATCACTCCCGTAAATCTTGCAATGCGTGGCGAATTGGTTGCTTTAAATAACCAAAAATACAATATAGACGATATATATTCTCAATTTCCCGAAGCGGCTTGGGCACCGTTTTATTATCAGAACGGACTTTACGCACTCCCGGAAACGATGGTCTTTGACGTATTATTCTACAGAACCGATATTTTTGAGGAATTGAATATCGAGCCGCCGGAAACATGGGAAGATTTTTATAAGGTCTTGAAGGTCATTCAAAGCAACAATCTTTTAGTGGCCGTTCCTGAAATAAATTCCGCAACTGCGGGTGTTTCCGCAAGCATTGGAATGTTCGATAAATTTCTCCTGCAAAACGGTGGCACATATTATACCGAGGATAATTCAAAGACCGCATTTGATAATAAGGTCGCTATCAATGCCTTTGAAAAGTGGTCGGAGCTGTATACCGTATACGGACTTGACCGTGATATAAGCTTCTATAATCGTTTCCGTTCGGGCGAGGCTGTTATGGGAATTATGCCTTATACTCAGTATAATCTGCTTGCAGCCGGCGCTTTGGAACTTGACGGTTTGTGGGAATTTGCTCCCGTTCCCGGTACAAAGAGCGCCGACGGCAGTATTAACCGTGCTCAAACCGCTAATGTAACCGCATGCATTATGTTAAGTTCTGCGGTCAAGCGAGGAGTTGACGATATTGCTTTTGAATTTATGAAGTGGTGGGTCAGCGCGGATTCGCAAACGCAGTACGGCAGGTCACTTGAAGCATCTCTAGGAGTGGCGGCACGTTATACGCCCGCTAATATGAAAGCTCTTGAAAACATGGGTTGGGAACAAAAAGAATTATCGGTTTTAATAGAACAAATGACTGCGGCAAAAAATGTTCCGCAAATTCCGGGTAACTATGTTGTTCCCCGTGCACTTACGAGCGCGCTTCGTGCATCAATTGCAGGGACATATACACCGAGCCGTGCTATCAGCATTTGGAATAAAGACATTAACAACGAAATTCATCGCAAACGAGTTGAATTTGAATTGGAGTGATAGCAAATGAAACAATTTTACAAGCCTAAAAGCAACAAAACAATTTCCGCAAAATGGGCTTCAATGGTTCCGTACTATGTTTTGCTGTTGCCGTTTTTGCTCTTTTATATTGTATTTATGATAATACCGATTTTTTCTTCGGTCGCTTTAAGCTTTACAGACTTCAATATGGTTTCTCTTCCGCATTTCGTGGGTGCAAATAATTATATCAGAATGTTTACCGAAGATCCGGTTTTTATGACAGCATTAAAAAACACAATAATTTTTGCTATTGTTATAGGACCCATCGGTTATATTTTGAGTTTCGTTATGGCTTGGCTTATTAATGAGACTTCTAAATCAATCAGAAGTATTTTGACATTGATTGTATATTCTCCGGTGCTCTCCGGAAATATCTATTTTATTTGGCAGTATATATTTTCCTCCGACAGCAGAGGATTTTTGAATAACTTTTTGATTCAACTCGGAATATTAAGAGATCCCATTTCGTGGCTTTCCGATACCAAGTACAATTTTACGGTTTGCATAATTGTTGCGTTGTGGATGAACTTCGGAAGTGGATTTTTGTCTTTCATTGCGGGACTTCAGTCTTTAGATCCGTCTTATTACGAGGCTGCTGCTATTGACGGACTTAAAAACAGATGGCAGGAAATGTTTTATGTAACCTTTCCTCAAATGGGACCTCAGTTATTATTCGGAGCAGTAATGTCCATATCGTCGGCATTTGCGGTAGGCTCTGTAAATGCCGCATTGACCGGTAATCCGAGTACAAATTACTCTACGCATACTATTCTGTTACATATGACCGATTATGGCTCGGTGCGGTTTGAAATGGGATATGCTTCGGCGTTGGCTGTGGTTTTGTTTGCAATAATGTTATTAAGTTGGTTATTGATTAACAAATTACTCAGCCGTTATTCGGCAGAATGAAAGGAAAGGTAAAATAGTGCGTATATCTGCTTTGTATAAAAAAATGCATATATACCGTCAGTCACGCAGGAAAGTGTTGCTTTCCCGCAGCAGGGCGGGTAACGTAGGGGTGTCGCTGTTTTTATTTATCGTCTGCTTTTTTATGGCTTTTCCTCTAATTTACACGGTTTTGCAGTCGTTAAAACCCTTTGATGAACTTTTTGCTTATCCGCCCAGGTTTTTTGTGAAAAGACCTACGCTTCAGAATTTCAAACAGGTGTTATTATTATCTGATAACCTGTGGGTACCTTTTTCACGACACCTTTTTAACAGTCTTTTTGTTACTGTTGTGGGAACTGCCGCAAGTGTAATAATTTCTTCAATGGCGGCCTTCTCTCTTGCGAAAGGAAAGTTTTACGGCAAGGTATTTATTTCTCAAATGATAGTCTGGACACTTTTGTTCAGACCGGAAGTTACGGCTATTCCGACATATCTTGTAGTTTCGTCTTTGGGAATGATCAATACATATCTTTCTTTAATATTTCCACCCTTGGCGGGTACTATGGGCGTTTTTCTTATTCGTCAGTTTATAGTTACCGCCATTCCCGATGCTACTCTTGAAGCGGCAAGAATTGACGGAGCAAACGAATACCGCATTTTTGCCGGTATCGTAGTTCCCAATGTCAAACCGGCTTGCTTCACGATGATTATTTTCTCATTTCAAAATTTCTGGAATGCTACCGGAATCACCTATATATACGAAGAAAAACTCAAACCGTTACCTACGGTTTTATCCACTATTGCAGCCGGAGGTTTTGCAAGAGCCGGTGCGGCGGCGGCCGTGAGTGTAATTATGATGATACCTCCGATAATAATTTTCATATTATCTCAAAGTTCTGTAATGGAAACGATGTCACATTCCGGATTGAAGTAAAAGAGGGGCGATGAATGATGTTGAAAAAAATCATATGCTTTCTTTTGCTGACCGGTATAGTGTGCGGCATATCTTTTACCGTTTCGGCAGAGACATTTGTACCTTATGATTCCTATGAATATAACAAATATGATGAAGCAATCATTTCACCGGCAGGATACCTTCCGGCGGAGATAATAGATCAGTCCGTATTAAACCTCGAAACTCCGTTGGTTTCTCCGACGGATATGTTCTATGACGGGAATAACTCTGTTTATGTATTGGACGGTACTAACGGACGAATTCTGGAATTGGACAAAAATTTCAGTATCAGTAATATTTATGGTAATTTCCATTATCCCGATTCTTCTGAAACTGTGTCAATAAGCGGGAGCGAGGGATTTACGGTTGGTAATGACGGAAGATTTTATATTGCAGATACAATGAACGAACGGGTTCTGGTAATTGGGCGCGACGGAACGATTCAGCTTACAATAACACGGCCTGACGAAGCGTTGGTCAATACTGATTTTCCTTTCCAAGCATCCAAGGTTGCAGTCGATGAATACGACAATATTTATGTAATTGCAAAGACGATCAATATGGGTATGATGGTCTTTGATCGAAACGGAAAGTTTCAGCAGTTTTTCGGAAACACATCCGTTGTACCTACGGCGGAGGTCGTTCTGAACTATTTTCGCAAAAAATTTCTTTCACGAGATCAGTTAAAGGGTATTAAGCAATATACCGCTATGAATCTTTCAAATTTCGATATAGATAAAAGCGGATTCGTTTATACGGTAACGGAAGATACCGTTCAGGCTGTAAATGACCAGTCGGTGAGAAAGATAAATTTCAAAGGTTCAAACATCCTTAAGGCGGAATATTTCGGTGATGCGGATGTATCGGTTTTGCCGTCGGCGTTTATCGATGTTGATGTTGACCCTAACGGACTTTTTTTCTCACTTATAGATAAAAGTCGCGGCAAGGTGTTCCAATATACGAGTTACGGTGATTTGGTTTCCGTTTTTGGCGGATACGGTTCACAAAAAGGCACTTTTGATACGCCTGCTGCGGTAGAAATTATCGACGAAAAGATTTTGGTACTTGATTCCGCAAAGAATTCCATAATGGTTTTCAAGCCGAGCGAATACGGAGTGCTGATAAAGGAAGCATATGAAAAACTTTATGCAAACGAGTATGCAGACGCTTTGAATCTTTGGCAGGAATTGCGTGATAAAAATACTAACAGCAGTCTTCCGTATTATGGAATGGGTTTGGCATACGATGCCTTGGGTCAATATAAGTCAGCAATGGATTCATTCAGAACCGGTGGCTTTAAGGAAGAATATTCCGAATCGTTTGCAGAATACCGAAAGGAAATAGTTTCAAGGTATTTTTTAGTGGTATTGGCGGCAATTATCGTTTTTGTTTTTGTTACTGCATTCGCATTCAGGATGCTCTTGAAAAAGTCAAAAGCTCCGGGGTACAGCTCTTATTCACCGCTTGAAACGAAGAGGGGAATGCCGTTCTATGTTTTGATTCATCCGATGGACGGATTTGAGCAATTCCGTAAGCGTGACGTTAAATCGTTGCCAATTGCCTGCCTGTTGGTTTTTTCTTGGCTTGCGGTTGAAATCTTGAGGTATTTTTGTGTAGGCTATGTTTTTAACGAAAACCGTATTTCAGAGTTCAATTTGTGGTCGGTTATTGTAAAAACGGTAATTATTTTTTATTGTCTTCGTGGTTGCAAATTGGTGCATTGCCACATTTATGGACGGCAAAGGAAGATTTGAAGATATTTTATGTGTCAGCGCATACAGCTTAACACCGTATTTGTCGTTGTCTTTGATATATGTGTTGTTATCTAATGTCCTGACCCAGAATGAACAGGTGTTTTTGGGAATTGTTACTGTCATCGCATTGCTATGGTCTGTATCAATTTTATTAAGCGGTCTGATTACGATTCATCAGTATTCTTTTTCAAAGTTGTTGGTAAGTTTATTGCTGACGGTTATTGCCATGGCTGCTTGTTTGTTTTTCCTGATTTTACTCGTTAATATGGCACAGATGGTAGTGGGATTGATTTCTTCTGTAATGTCGGAATTGTCTTTAAGATAGTTTTTAGAAAGGATAGAATGCGATTATGAGAAAAATAGGTGTTTTATTCGTTTCTTTGCTTTTGATATTCTCTTTAATCGCTTGCGGCACAAACCCGTACGTTTATAAGCAAGAGTCCACAGTAAAAAAAGATGCTGCGGTTTTGCCGTGCAATGGTAAGGTCTTGGAGACTAAAAGCGGTGTTTATACCGAAATTTGTCGCACTGACCGTCAGGCAATGTATGCGGATTTGGTTTCAGGCTGGTTTGTTGTAGAAAATTTGACTTCCGGCAAAATGTGGTTCAGCGTTCCTGATGATATAACGGAAGATACGATTTCAAAAGGAATTTCAATGCAGGAAATGAGATCTCAAATCAATGTGGGATATATTTTTCGCGATGATGAGAATATAAGTACCGTTTCGAGATATATCAACAGCGATGCCGGCAGCTATGGGTGCGACGGGATAAGCACCGAAAAATTACCTAACGGTATTCGGGTAACATATGCTTTTCCCGATTACGGCTTTACAATTCCCGTAGAGTACACATTGGAAAAGGATTATTTTTCGGCACGCGTTTTGCTTGATCAGATTAAAGAAGGTACACTTTGTTATGTTACCGAGATAATTCTTTTGCCTAACCTTTGTTCTGCAAACTGGAATGCAAGCGGGTATCTGTTTATACCGGAAGGCAGCGGTGCGATAGCGCATATGAACCGCGGCGGTGAGGAAAACACATACGAAGGCCGCGTATACGGTTCTGACATTATGGTTGATTCTGAACAGAAGAAGCAGTTTAACCAATCGGTTCGTATGCCCGTATTTGGCCTTGTAAACAATAACGATGCCATTGTCGGTATAATTGAAAATGGTGATACTGCGGCGTCTATAGTAGCGCAAACCCAAAGCGAAGAGTGCGGGTACAATTATATCGGCAGTAAGTATTTTGTTCGCTATTTGTTTACCAAAAAAATGTTTAAGGGCGATGGAAATAACGTTCATTCTTTTTGCAGGGCGTCAAATCGGGACTTTTCACAAAAGGAATACTCGGTCAGATATTACACTATCAGCGGCTCGAACATCTCTTATGTTGATATAGCAGGGCTCTACCGTGATTATCTTGTTGATGAAAAAGGGCTTGTAAAGCGTGAATCAGAGCCGGTTATGAATATAAAGTATTACGGTTTGATTGATTGCAAAAAAAATTTTGCCGGCATATCTTATACCGGCAAGATGTCACTTACAACCTACAAACAGGCAAGGGAGTTTACCGAATATCTTTTAGAAAACGGAGCGTCTTCTCTTAATGTTATATATACCGGTTGGTCGGGTGACGGTTTGACTAACGATAAGGTGCAAACAAAGGCAAGCCCGTCGGGCAAACTCGGCGGTCGTAAAGCTTTTGAAACATTGCGGGAATACTTAAAAGATAAGAAAATAACCTTTTCACCGGATGTTGAATTATTGCAATTTTCTTCCGGCGGAAACGGATATTCCGTCAGAAAGAATGCAGTACGCAGCGTATTTTCCGACAGAACGCCGCTTTACAGATACGATGCGGCAACCGGCTTGCCGCAGACGAGCAGCAAATTATCCTATTGCCTGACTGCAAGTTCCGCATATAAGGCTTATACAACATATCTGAATGGTTTCGTAAAGCTTAAAACAGATTCGGTTTTGCTTTCTTCTTTAGGAAGTGAATGGTATTCAAGTTGGAATCTTCGTAATACCGAAAACGGAGCCGTTACGGTCGGAACATATTGTGATATTTTAAGCAAATATGCCGATAAGCAGAAAGTGCTGTTGCGTGAAAGTAATGCCTATGCTTTTCCGTATGCCTCCAAAATTACAGAGGTGCCTGCAAGTTCAGGCTCAAATGATTTCTTTGATGAAGATGTACCGTTCTATCAAATCGTATTGCACGGATATATTCCGATGACTTCTGTTTCGTTGAGCAATGATTTTAATCCGATAGATTCATTTTTGCAGACGGTGGAAACCGGTTCGGAGCTTCTTTTTGACGGTATATATGAGGATTCGTCGAAGTTAATAGAAACAGATTATAACAGTCTTTACAGTAAAACTTGTAACCTATGGGCTCAAAGAGCAATAGAAAACTATAAAGAGTATATGCCGCTGCTGTCGAAGATTTCAAACAGTACTATAATATATCACAAAAAAATAAATCAAAATCTCGTATATATAATCTATGATAACGGCGTAAATGTTTTGGTGAATTACGAAGCTGATGCCGCTTCATTTGAAGGACATGAAGTTTCGGCAAAAGGATTTAGTTATTGGGAGTGACAAGAATAATGAAAAGACATAGGCTTACGGTTGAAGCCAAAAAAGCTTGGCTTGGACGGTCGTTTTTAATTCCGTTCTATATAGGAGTTTTGGTTTTTTTCATTAAACCGTTGATCCAATCATTTATGTATGCTTTTCAGGAAATTGAGGTAGTTTTGGGCGGTTACTCTACGAAATTTGTCGGTCTTGAGAATTATAAATACATTTTCACAAAGGATACGGCTTTTAATGAAAATTTGCTTAATTCTATGACTCAGCTTCTATATCGCATACCCGTTATTTTGCTGACAAGTCTTTTGTTGGCAATGGTAATAAAACGTGATTTTAAAGGACGCACTTTCGTTCGGGCGGTTTTCTTCTTGCCGGTCGTTTTGAGTTCGGGTGTTTTGGCAGGTCGTTTAACAAAGGATGTTGTAGTAAGTAACATTTTAATGGGCAGTCAAGATGTAGTTGGGAATACCGTAGGAACCATATCCGTTCAGAATATTCTTTTAGATGCTGGATTGAGCTCTACGGTTGTGGGTTATTTCAATACCATATCCGCAAGCTTGTTCTCCTATATGTGGCTTTCCGGTGTGCAAATTGTAATATTTCTTGCAGGATTGCAAAAGATTTCACCGGCTCTTTATGAATCTTCTTCCATAGAGGGTGCGACCGCCTGGGATGATTTCTGGAAAATCACATTACCGATGTTAAAACCGATGATTTTGTTCGTGCTGATTTTCACCATCGTGGAAACATTTTCCGAACGCACGAATACGGTTATGATACAAATACTTAACGCAATAAGTTATATGCGTATTTCTCAGGCCGCCGCTATGGCTTGGGTATTCAGCCTTTTGATACTTATTGTTGTCGGAATTATTTTCTTCTTGTTTAACAGAAAGGATAGTACGTATGACATATAAACCTTTCTCTAAACATACCCGAGCAATAACAGAGAAAAATATAATCGGGCAAGGTTTGGTATCAATTATTTCATTTTTCATTATTCTCGGCATATGCATACTCTTTCTTTTCCCAACGATATACTGTCTTTTGATTGCACTGCAATCACCCGATACGGTCAACGACCCGGGTGTTATCCTTGTTCCGAAATCATTTTCCTTTGAAAGTATAAAAATTGTATGGGAAGTTTTGGATATAGGCCATGCCTATATTTATACGGGTGTATCAACAATATTCAGTACATTGGGAACTGTTATCAGTTGCTCTTTAGCCGGATACAGTTTGGCGAGATATAATTATAAAGAAAAACCGATAATATTCGGTATCGTATTATTGATGATTGTTATTCCGCCGCAAACATTACAGACGGCACAGTTTTTAAACTACTCATTTTTTGATTTCGGCGGTCTTTTTAAGATCTTTGCGCCGATAACGGGTAAGAGTACCGTTTCTTTGATAGATACGCTTTGGGTATATATTTTACCTGCTTTTTTCGCTCAAGGCTTAAAATCCGGAATATTCATCTTTATATTCAGACAGTTCTTTTTAGGTATTCCAAAGAACTTGGAAGAAGCTGCAGGTATTGACGGTTGCGGAGCATGGGGTACTTTTGTCCGCATAGTTGTACCGATTACTGTACCGGCCTTCATTACTGTAATACTTTTTTCGATAGTCTGGCATTGGACCGATTATTATAATTCAATGGCATACTTTACTGAGCAACGTGTACTGTTAGGCCAAGCGCTTAACGATATAGGAACGCTTTTGAACCGCGCAGGTTACTTATCCGACCAATATAACTACTATGATGCACGAACATTTGTACAGGCGGCAACACTTTTGGTGATAGCTCCGCTTATGATAATGTATATATTCTTACAAAAATACTTTACGGAGGGTATTGAGCGTAGCGGTCTTGTCGGCTGAATATTTATTATTGGAGGTAGTTTTATGAAAAGATTTGGCAGATTCTCTATCAAAAAAACCGCCATGTTAATTTGCTCCATGGTGCTGATTGCATTGATTACAGGCGGTACGGTGCTTTTGGCGGCTGTTATCGATTCTAAGCGTACCGTGACAGTTAAAACAAGCTCGGTCATTACAAATGATTTTGAGGGCACCGGCGTTAACAGTATTCCGGTTACTCAAATGAGCAACAATTTGGACAAGGGAAATAATGAGGCGTATTTTGAACTTGAAAAATCCCGTATTATCAAATTAAAACCGGCAATTACCCGTGTATGGACACAGGTTGATTGGTTTGTAACCGAAAAAGATTTTGTTTCCAACGGTGGCACCGGTGCGGATTATTTTGCCGGCATATACGATTTTAACAGCGAACGTATGCAAGCTCTTTATAAGTATTTAGACATTTATAAGCAGATAGAAAGTAAGGTTATTCTGGTGACCAACTGGAAAGTCGGTTCCGAAATCCAAAAATGGTTTTCCATAGACGGAATTAACACACCGCAAACCAGCGCCCCCGGGGATATTGACGCTTATGCCCGTGCGTATACGGCTCTCCTTGATTATTTAATAAACACCAAAGGGTACAGCAACATTACTTATGTGTCGGTTGCAAACGAACCGGAGCTTGCCGATTTTGAATCTCACGGCGACGAGTATTGTTATTATCAGGATACTTCAAAAGCATTGGCGGATGAGATAAAGCGTGCAAATATCAATGTTTCGCTGCAGGGACTTGACAGCGGCGCCGCCTATTTCACAAGCAATGATTTTCTTTTCCGCTCATTCAAGGATAATCCCGATTACTTTACCGATTATGCTTTGCACTGCTACCAAATTCTCAGCAAAGCAAAGCCGTATTTAAACACCGTTAAAAATAATCTGCCCGGCGGCAAAACAATATGGCTTACCGAATTTAACGGCGGTGCCGATTTTGAAAAGAGTCTGTCAGGCTTTGCGGGAATAGCAACCAACCTCGGATATAAAAGTACTCTTTATTGGATGCTGAACGATGTGTACGCCGAAGACCCCTTGAGTCTTTCCGATAACGAACTGGGTGGCGGCACCGGACTTTGGTGCAAACCGCAGCAAGATGCAAATGTGAAAGAGTCGTTCTATGAATTCGGTCTTTGGCTTAGATATGTTAAGCCCCACAGCAAGGTGCTTACAAGCATCGTAAGCAATGAAGACGATATGCGCTCAACCGTCTTTAACAGTGGTGATGATTATACCGTAATCGTTGAAACAAATACTAAAAATGCCACATCACTTAATATAAAGTTTGATAAGGCAATAAATAAAACCTTTTATAAGCATGTTTATTCAGTGGGAGATAACACCGAAGCAAACGGAATAATACCGCTTTCCATAGCAAATTTCCATGTTGAAGACAACCTAAAGGACACAGTTGTTGTAAACAAAAAGCGGACGGTTATCGTTTACACGACTTTGACTGACATTAATCAGGTAAGTATGGGAGAGGTGATAAACGAGGTCTCAAGCGGTGCCACGCTTAAACTTACGGCAAATTCATCAAACAGTGCGGCGATTACTTGGTCTGTGGCTGCCGGTAACGGCACGGTTGACCAAGACGGTACATATACGGCGTCAGGCACTCATTCCGGTGATACGGTTGCGGTCAAAGCAGCTGTTGACAGCGATACCTATGCAATTGCAATTATTAAAATAAAATAATTTTTGGAGGTAATTTTATGAAAAAGCCGGGCTTTCTTTTTACGATTCTTTCCATAGTATTATCCTTGTCTCTTGGTTTGAGCATTTGTTTTATAGGGATACCCGTTTTGGCACAGACAGCAGATGAATACGGCGGCATTAAATTAAACAGTAATAAAGATGTTTTGAAAATGACAGTTTGGAATGATACCGACACGGTTTACAATGAAACCGTAATGTTTTATGAAAACAGAGAAACGGCTAAAATGCTTTATCCGATAGACCAAGTTGTTTCCGTAAGGTCTTACGACTTGCAGACGGTATATGAGGAAGGCACCGACTATCGTGTTACCGAAGACGGTTGGCTTCAGTGGATTTCCGGCGGAAATATTCCTAAATATAAACAAGACTTTTCAAAGCTTGATTTATTCCGCGGCGCATCTGACCTTACACTGATTAACTCAATGCCGAAGATTCAGTTTGACAATCAGGTGTGTGTGACATATACCCATTCAAAAACATGGGAAGACGGTTTTTCGGGTGAAAAACCGGAAGCAAAATTAAGCACCGATAATAAATTTTATAAGAAACTTACAGCGAATTCCGGAGAAGTTAACGCAGTATTTTTCGGTGACAGTTTAAGCGTAGGTTACAATGCGAGCGGGCTTAATCAGGAAACCCGCGAGTGGGACAGTAACACGGGCGCTTTCACAACCGCTACGGCTACTATGAAAAGAGGCTCGGTCGCTGTTTGGTACGGCGAAGATTTTGACCCCGATCAGGATTGGACCTGTCCTTCGTGGGCAAAGCAGATAAATGCTTATTTGGAAAGCATGAGCGGCGGTGCGACTGTTAATTACCACAATGTTTCAATCGCAGGCAAAACGAGCCAATGGGGCAGTGATTCCGTTCAAGACCAACTCAGAAATCCCGAAAATACCGAAGAATATATCTCTCCAGATATTATGTTCGTGGGATTCGGTATGAACGATACCTGTAATAAGGCTGATTATAAATCGCATATTCAAAATATAATCAGCAATGTAAAGTCAATCAATCCGGATTGCCTGATAGTTTTGGTTTCTGCGTTTAATCCTAATCATAACCATATTATGCTTAAATACTATGAAGAAGCAAATAATGAATTGGCTTCCAATGATGAAAACATAATTTCGGTGCCGGTATACACGGTATTCACCGATGTAAAAAAATCCAAGCCGGCAGCAGACTACACCTCTAACGGATTTAACCATGTAAATGATTTCGGCGTAAGACTTTATGCAAAAATAATCGAAGCAACGCTTACCCCTGTTGAGGCAGTTGAGCATAATCCTTCTCAAGTAGAGGTTTCCGAGACTTGGAATGATGATTGGGGAACACTCGTTACGGAAAACGGTTCGGCGGCAGAGATCGTTTGGAACGGTATCAGCCTTATCTCCGGTCAGGTTCCTGAAATTTATCATAAAACAACAAAAATACCTGACAAAACAACTCGTCCGTGGTCGGCAAACTGTCCTGCCGGCGGTGCAGGTATGACCGACGGGAATTTGCGAAACGTCAATACCGGCAACCCCGGTTGGTATCAGTTCTCTATCGGGAATTCAAGTTTTGGCCTTACAACTGACGAACCTACAAGCACCTATCCGTGGATATTCCTTTTTGATTTAGGAGGCACTTATAAAATCAGTCAAACAACGCTTATTACTACAAGTACCGTTTGGCAGAGACTTTATAAGTACGGATTTTATGTAGGCAACAGCGAAAGCGATGTTGTTGATAATATGCGTAATGCATCAAATCCGGTTTATACTATCGGTAACGGAAATAGCGGTGAGTTTCATCATTATTCTGCAAATGATGACGAAGTTACAGGCAGATATGTAGGAATAGCCGTTACAGACCTTAATGAAATAAATAACGGTACCAGCGGTGCAAATATACTTTCTGTTCTGGAATTTGCCGTTTTCGGTGAGAAGGTTTCGGATGAGTCCGGCGACGTTCCGAAGGTAAAGCAGATGTCATTTACTCAAAGCGAAGCTTTAGACCCGAATTTCGGTACAGAGGCTACAGTTAATACAAGCGTTACTTGGAAGCGCCCGAGTATAATTCAGGGACTTGTGCCTGTTTGCACAAACTATAATGACGGTACTGTTCCGGCAGAAAAGCTGACATATGATTATAAAACAGGCGGACAACCGGTACATAACGGCTCGGCAACGGGAATGACCGACGGCAGTACAAAACCGGGTTCTCCTGACTACGGTTGGTTCCAGATAGCGGGAAGCAGTACGCCGGGCGAAACGGAACCGGTTTATCCGTGGAGATTCACCTTTGAGCTTGACGGTGAGTATAGGATAGACAGCGCCGCTTTGCTTACTCATGCTACAAATTCAGACGGTATGCTAAATAATTATAAGATTTATGTTTCTGATAGTTTAAATACCCTTTACGATGGAACACCCGTTGCAATAGCGATTGCCGATACCTCAGTTGCAAAGGGCTACCACCATTTCAGCATTGATAAAAAGGATGCTTTTGCAGGAAAATACATAGGTCTTGAAGTTTGGGACTTTAACAGGACTGCAACATCCGGTCTTCCCGGCTCTCTTATCATTCGCGAGTTTGCTGTATTCGGAGAAAAGTTAAGCGATACCAACTTTGACCTATCGGCGTCCGAAAAAGCAGGCAGTGATGATTCGGTTCTTACATTTCTTTCGGCTGAAAACTCCTTGCAGGTAAAGGTAAATACCGTTGCGCTTACAGCACTCAAACGCGATACTGACCGTTATGCTTATTTAGAGGCCGATAAGAAGTATGCAATCAATATTTCTTACAGCGTTACCGATATGTCGGGCGAGTCTGCAATATCACTTGTTTACAATGACAGCAGTGATGATTACGATACCTTAAAGGGTTATAACAACGGTTCGATAGTTTTGGCAAATAATAAAAACAATCAGGCAGGCGATTATACCATTTCCGCTATAGCTGTCGGAATTGATAAAAAACCGTTGCGCTTAGCATTTACGGGCAACGCAACCTTTGTTATCAAATCCGTAAATATAGTTTCTGCTTCTGTTGCTTCCGATGCATATGCAGTAAAATTCTATGATCAAAGGACGTCTGTCAACGAAGCAAAATTGCTTAAAAAGGATACTGTTGATTTTCAGGTACCTAACCGTACCGCAGAACTTAATTTTGCAGGCTGGTTTAGCGGAACAAACAAAGTAACATCAGTCAACGGTGATATGCAACTAATTGCAAAATGGTGCTCTAAGTATGATGTTAACGCGGACGACAAGGTTGATGTTTGTGACTTGGTAAGGCTCAAGAAATCTATCGCAGCTATAACCGAAGATTTATTCTATGATATCAACCGTGATGACAGCATCAACTCTAAAGATTTAATAGAATTGAGAAAAGCTTTGTTAAGCGGTGAAGACTTTACCGTAGATAATATATTATCTGAAAAATGAGTATCTTATGCTATGTCATTGTGATGATACAATAGGCATCAAAAAACTAATACGGGAGGGATCCGTTTTGAAGATGAAGAAACGCAGCAAGACGATGGTTGCCCTATTGACTGCATTTGTGATTTTGTTAAATGTCTTGCCGATTTATGCCTTATTGAGCAGAGTTGCAACAAATGAATTTAAGTTTACTCAATACAGTTCTTGGCAGTCCTCTTGGGGAACGCTTGACGAAAACAATAAGATAACTTGGGCAAACGGAAGGGTAAATTTTGTTAAGGGACTTATTCCTTCGGGCAGTCACAGCGGCGGAAGTTTCGATGTTACAAAACTTTCTTTCAATAAGGACAACGGCAGTGCGGAGGGCCTTACCGATGAAAGCCTCAGCAACATAGGTAAGGGATGGTTTCAGATCAATGCGGCAAACAATCCCGATAAGGAACCGGTTAACTATCCGTGGCGTTTCACTTTCGATTTAGGTGCTTCTGAAAATATCGATGAAGTGGTTATAATAAGTCATGCAACTAATGAACAGGTTATGCTCAACAGTTACGAACTTTATATTTCCAACGATTTGGAAAGCCTTTATACCACACCTGTAGCTTCCGTGGAAAAAGCCGGAAGTGAGGCAAAAGGCTACCATTCCCTTAAACCTGAAGAAAAAGTCAATGCAAGATATGTCGGGATTTCAATAACCGACTTTAATAAACTAACGAATAACGATACGCATAACGCCGGCGTGCTTCTCATAAGAGAATTTGCAGTTTTAGGCGAAGGAAGCGCCGAAGCAACCGACACGGTTAACTATTATGATTCTTGGCAGTCCTCTTGGGGAACGCTCGACGAAAATAATAAGATAACTTGGACAAACGGAAAGGTGAATTTTGTTAAGGGACTCATTCCTTCTGGCAGTCACAGCGGCGGAAGTTTCGATGTCACAAAACTTTCTTTCAATAAGGACAACGGCAGTGCGGGTGGCCTTACCGATGAAAACCTCAGCAACATAGGTAAGGGATGGTTTCAGATTAATGCGGCAAACAATCCCGATAAGGAACCGGTTAACTATCCGTGGCGCTTTACCTTCGATTTGGGAAGCTCTGAAGAAATTGAAGAGTTTTTGCTGATAACGCACGCAAGCAATCCGCAGATTATGATAAACAGTTATGAAATATATGTTTCGGATAAAGAGGAAACTCTTTATTCGGAACCCATATTCAAAGCTGAAAACATCGGAAAAAATGCAAAGGGTTACCACGATATAAAACCTGCCAAAGCGATAAAAGCAAGATATATCGGTCTTTCGGTAACCGATTTTAACCAACTTACCGATGCCGATACCCATAATTCCGGTGTGCTTACCATAAGAGAATTTGCGGTTCTCGGTAAGGACAGCGGAACTCCCTCCGATGTGAAAGCAAAGTTCAGCAAAACCTTCCCATCGGAGCTCGGTGTTGTCAATTCCGATACAGATAAAACTATATCGTGGGAGTCAACCAGGTTGAATATCCTTCGTGGTCTTGTACCGACACTTACAGACTCACCTCAAGCACTGACCTCAAATGTTTTGTACGAGGCTAATGTTAAGCGTGATTTGGCGGGCTTGACTGACGGTAAAATCGCTCCTGACGGCTGGTCTCAAATAATAGTTGACGGTAATGCAAGCGCAGAACCCGGTACGCATATTTATTATACATTTGATATGGGCGGCTCTTTTGATATAAGCGAAATACTTTTGTCAACTCACGATGTTGTCCAAAATAATTTTATGCTTGTAAAGTACAAAATTTATGTTGCGGAAAACCGTGACGAGCTTTATACCGGAAAACCGCTCATTAATACTCTAAAATCTACCGGTTTGGACGAGGGATTCCACTATTATTCTTTTAATACACGCACTGCCCGTTATGTGGGTATTGAAGTATGCGATCCTAACCCCTGTCAAAACGGTCAATACGGAAGCGGCATAATTACCATCAAAGAATTTTCCGTACTCGGTGAAAAGACTGACAAGCACGAGCTTTCAAGAATTCAGTTAAAGTCTTTACCGAACAGTACCGAATTCCTGCCCGGCGATGATATTGATTTGACCGGTATGGAAATACTTGCCTGTTATACAGACGGTCAGGATGAGATCATCACACCGGATAAATGCAAGATAACCGGATATGATAAGAATACCGTAGGTGAGCAGACGGTAACCGTAACCTACAACGGAAAATCAGTTCAATTAAAGGTTATTGTGGCAAAAACACGGGTTGTTTGCGAAGACGCTTCGGTAACCGAAAGCTACCTTAAATCATTAGGCGAAAATTTACTTAAAGATAAAAAGAGGCAGGTTACCAACGGTAACGGAACTTCGATAACTGCGGCAACCGAGCAGGACAGTAAGGGAATTTGGAATGCCGACTGTCTGGCAGACGGCAGTTTAGATGTAAGCAAGCTTGTCCGCATAGCCTTTGATTCCTCCGAAGAAATGCCCTGCACCATAACTTTCGATATGTCACGGTCTGTTTCGGTTGAAAATATTTCGGTAGTAGGTCACGCAACGGGCTCAGGTGATTTCCATGTGTCGACATATCGCGTATATTTAAGTGATACAAGAGAGAACCTTATAGATGAAAAAAATCTTATAATTTCTTATGATAACCGAGGAAAGTGGAGTAAGGACGATAATGGCGTCAAGGGCTCTGCACAGGTGTTTAAGATTACTGAAAAGCCCAAAGGCCGCTTCGTTGCTTTTGTTTTTGATAAGAATACCTCAGGCAGTGAATGGGGCGAAAAGCGTCAGTTTCTGCGTGAAATCGGCGTTTACGGCAAAGTAGATATGGGAACGCCTACAAATCTGTTGGCAAATACTATGGTAAAGGGATATGTTGGGGAAACCAATGTTACAAATCCTTTGTTAAACAAGACGAATACTGCCATTCTTACTGACAATGATTACAGCACGGCGCAGACGGTTGATTTTAATGCCAACAACAAACAGGTTAAGCTCGTATACGATTTAGGTGCAGGCAAAATCTTTACCGAATTCATGCTTGCGTGCGGCAGTGAGTTACCTTCAAAGCTTATCCGACGCTTCAAGATTTACGCATCGCAAACCGAGGATACGCTCTTTGACAGCGAAAATATGATTTATAATTACGTCCGAACCGACGGTGATAATGAACGCGTTATAAATTATATCTTGCCGAAAGAAAAATCATATCAGTACATTGCTTTTGTGATTGATCCTGCGAATGACGGTTCGTGTATTCTTTCCGAGGTCGCGGCAATCGGCTTGAGCTGGCAACTCAACCGAATAGAAAATGTTCTCTTCTTATCGGACACCTCTTTGATAACTTCTTATATAGAAGATAAAAGTACATATTCATTGGTGAAGACCAATACTTTTGCAGACCGTGACAATCATAATACAAGAGATATGTCATCGTTTGTATTCGACGGTAATATCGGTGATATAAATGTCAGTCTTTTCGGTGCGAAGAAGGGCGCCGAAACCAACAATCTGCTTATTGACCTGCAATATAATACGATGCTTAACGAAGTGGACATTTACGGAATTATGCATTCATCACTGTATAACGCTAAAAAAATAGGCGTTTATGTCGGTGCAAACGAACAGGATGTCTGGGGTGAAAAAGCCATTCCTGTGGCGACATTTACCGATGATACCCGCAGCGGTACAATGAATATAACCTTCCCCGAAGTTGTGGGGCGTTATATCCGTATCAGCATACTTGAAGGTGCAGATGCAAGCGTTTGCCACGGCAGTGATTTGGCGGTTATAAGTGAGATATCTGCAAACGGAATGTCATTTAATTCGACTAATTCCACCACAAGTATGCCTTCCTTTGTCGATGAAAAAACCGGCATAACATTAGATATATTGCCTCTTAATTACCGAGACTATTACGATACTGCCACTCAAATGAGAATTACAGTTCTTAATGCGGATAAGAAACTTGCCTGCTCACTCAAAGATTTCGATTTGCGTCTTGAAAATGATAAGTATTTTAAGATTGAACTGCTTGATAAAAACGGAAAAGTTATATCCGATCTGGGCGGCAGAAAGGCAACAATAACCGTTCCGATAACTGAAAAGCAGCAGGATAATTTGATTTATCTGTCAGAGATTCAGGGTGAAACGCTCAAACTGCTTGAATGTGAGCTGGCAAACGGTAAATTCGAGTATAGTTACGAAAATAACGAGGGAACCATATTACTCGGATTTGTAAGCGGTTATTATTATTCGGCAGAGGAGCTTGAAGAATTAAATAACGGCAAAGAATCGCATTTGGAAGATGATGATATATCTTTTGATAATCCTAACAATCAGGATACCGATGAAACGGAAAAGCAAACGGGAAAAACAACCAAGGTTATTAAAAAGGTTATCAAGAAGTCTAAAGATGCGAAAAATTCAAGTGATAATACATTGATAATTGTAGCAATTATTGCAGGAGCTGTTATAATAATAAGTGCGGCAACATTATTTATTATAATTTATAAACGCAGAAAGGGAATGAAAAAATGATTAAAAAGATTATATCTGCCACTCTTGCCTTTTGTATGATGGTCGGTGTCATGACGGGATGTGAAAAAAGCAGTACAGATGACTCGTCAGACGAGTATTACACCAGTGAAATAGAAATAGTCGTAGATGATAATTCAACTGCAAGCACGGGTGGAACCGCAAGCGGCGACAATCAAACCGTATCCACCGATAAATCCGGAAATGACGGCTCGAAGGTATACGGTAATGTTTCAGTCAAAAAAGGCACCAAACCGGTTGAGAGCGGTCTTAATTTAGGCGGAAAGACATATACCATGGCTGTATGGAATTCAGCTGAATATCTTGATGATGCTTTTAAAAATAAGGTTAAGGCATTCCAGACCAAGTATAAATGCAAGATAAATGTCGTTGAACTTACTTTTGACGATTATTTAGTGAAATTGAATCAGGCAACCGTTTCGGGTAAGCCTTACGATATAGTATTTATCCACGGCTCGATGTATGCAAACGGTGTTACAAAAGGATTATATGCCGATTTAACCGATCAAATTTCCAGTGCGGACCTTATAAACGCAAGCAAACCGAGTGCCGGAGGCATTGATATGTCACGTTCGGTACAGTTCTCATACAAAAACAGACTTTACGGTTTGTGCGGAAATTATGCAAGTGCTCCGTACTTGATGTATTATAACAAGCTTCTCTTCAGCCAGTATTTCAGCAGTAAAGAAGATCCGTATACGCTTTATACTAACGGTCAATGGACATGGGATAAGATTTTTGAAATGGCAAAAAAGGTTGTAAATCCGGCACGCCAAATGTATATGTTTGACGCTTCGTGCATAATGCGTTCTTTGATTTTGGATGCCGGCGGCTATTTAGTAAAGCCGAATGGAAATACCTTTAAGGAAAACCTTACCGATCCCAATGTTGTTAAAGGCGTTCAGTTCTTCCAGGATCTGTTCAATGCTGAAAAAGGTATTGCTTCTACTTCCGGAGGTCCGTTTGATACATCGGAATTTTATGCCGGTCACTCGTTTATTTTCTGTCAGGAATCAATCAAATACAGCGCATACGCTGCCGCTGTCGAAGACCTTACAACCTTCGGTAAAAGTAAAAAAAATCTCGGCGTGGTTCCTTATCCTATTATGGATTGCAACACCTCTAAACTTTATCCCACGGGTTGGCTTGAAGCGGTATCTGCCTGTAAGGGCGTATCAAAAGACCGTTTGCCGGCAGCAGTTGCTTGGGCGAAATTCTCGACGACTTACAAAAATCCCGTGACTTCTAAAACATCTATGTCTAAGGCAGAGTCGGATTTAGTCAAAAAGTTAGCAACAGGTGATATTATTTATCCTAACTACGGATTTGCTTCAACTTCGACTACTTTGGACGATTTGTTCCTAAAGATTCCGGATGAAATCTTACAGGGTAAGTCTGTTCCTACCGTATTATCAAATTATCGTCAGCCGTTCCAGGATTGCATTAATGCGACATTTCACTGATAATTGTTAAGATAAGCCCACCGTCATTTTGTCGGTGGGTGCAAATATCATTAGGCTGTAAGGAATCAAAGGAGAAACACGATGAAAAATCTGAAAATGATTACGTTGGAATTTACGCTTAAGGCATTTAGAATGCATGAACAGAAGTATATAGAAGAAGTAAGCCGTGATTTATTCACAAAGTGGTTTGTTCTTGTTAAACATGCAGATACCGTAGGCATTATGCTTTGGGTGGCAGACGGATCTGAAATTTTAGAATATAAGGGTGATTTAAACGCACCTTTGGAGTGGGCTAAATATGTTGGCGGAGCAAATCAAAGAATGGGCTGGAATAAGGCCGCAGACCCTAACGGTTTAGGACTTCACACAAGACATTATGACTATATGCCCAACCCGCCGAAAATGACATACGGTACATTAAAAACGATAATTGATACATTGCGCCGTGTGGGCACGCAGATGCTTGGCAAACCGATTTATTTTATAGCGACCTTTGATCCCGGACCGGAATTTGCAAAATCAGAGTTCAAATATGTTAAACATAATGAAATTTGCTCCGGAACTTCAATGGGACGCACAAGTATGGTATGCTGTTATCACACTCTGCACGCCGATGATACTCCTTATGCCGGTTTTCCCGGCGGCATACCGGAGGGTTTGCCCTTCGGTACGTTCCTAGGGCGTCAGTCGCAGGTTTTTTTATCTGATATGGGATATGATGCTATCTGGTTGTCAAACGGATTGGGGTTTGGAACCGAAACTTGGGGAATGAACGGCGCTTTATTTAACGGAAAAGAGTTTTTTTCGGAAAAACTTAAAGATGTTCAACAGAGGAATACAGATTTTTGGAGATTGTTTCGTGAAGAATGTTCCTTCGATATTCAAACAAGGGGCACAAATAATACAGTAGGGATAGATTTTGCTTCTGACGGTGTTGACCATAAAGGAATATATAAAAATGTTACGGATATTTTGCCTCCGCCTAACTCACCGTGGGCGGCGTTAAACGGTGATTTCGGATTAGAACTTGCCGGATATATGTCTCGTATGGCGGAATTACCGGCAGAAGACTATTTATATCGTTTTTATACAGCAGACCCATGGTGGGCGAGCGTTGTATGGACGGACCGATACGGAGGTCAACCCCACGATATCTATCTTCCGCTTTCCGTAACGCGTTTGGATAAAAACGGTACTGCGAAACGCCCTGAATATTTAAGTCTTTTGTCGGTAGATACATCATTCGGTGATATTCCTGAGCATATTGCAAATGAATGTACGCCTCATTTCTTAAAGGCGTATGAGGTTTTTCCCGATCAATCTTCACCGTTTTTGTGGGTTTATCCTTTCAGAGAGTATAGCGATTTCACCTGCGGACGACTTTCAAAACCGTATTTTGAAGACAGATTCATAGTAAATGCGCTCAATGCCGGATTTCCTCTTAACACTGTTGTATCAACCGATAATTTTATTCACCTTTTTGAAGAAACCGATTATTCATTCAAGGGTGTAGTCATTGTCACTCCGACTCCGGATAAAGGAAGCAAAATCAATCAGGCGATTATTGATTACGCTCAAAACGGAGGACAGGTCATCGTGTATGGCTCTTTGCAGAATGCCGATGAAAAATTATTGGATGCGTTACATATTAAACTTGATGATCCTATTACAGGTGAAGCGGAGCTGGTATCTTATTTGCCGACCGATTCGGCAGCTTTTGATGCCGTCCCGAATAAGGCGGTATTTAACGAATATAATTCTGACGGAGGCGTTGCGGCTGTTCTTGCGAATGATGCGGTCGAAATTTTGTGTGAAGCAAGACAGGGCAATGATAAACGAGTTTTTGCGGTTTCGGTAAAACAACAATCCGGCGGCGATTTAGTGTGGATTCACGGTTGTTTAAAAGAAAATAGCAGTCAGGCAGATACGGCGGAATATATGCGGCATATATTGAAAAGATTCGATTATCATTTTGACTATACGAAAACCGAGCCTAATATCTGCACGCCTCTTATTTTGATGAGCCGTCATGAAAACGCATTTTGGTTTTCATGTTTTAATAAAAATCAAACTGTTGACTCAAGAATAAAACTACCTCTCGGTGCCCCGATTCTAAACGGAATGGAAACGACTCTCAAAGACGGTTATTCCATATACCGTTTCCCGCGTTCGCTTCATACGGAATGTCGTGTTTTCGTACAACAAAAAGCAGACGGAACAGTATACTGCCACGAAGAAGCGCCTGTAAGTTATTTTGACAGACGTTGTTTTGAGGTGGGCGGCTTGAAAAACGCCGATGTATATATTTTACCCCGAACCGAATTTGCGGATAAAATGCGATTATTGTTAAACTCGCAGTATCCGTTTTTTGTGGGCGATTCATTTGAAACCGAAAAGGTTGATACGGTATATGGAAAAGCGATATTGGTGAAAAATATCACGGGAAATCTGCGTGTGTATGAAACTCATATTGAGCAAATACCTCCACGCGATGATGATGACAGGGCTGAAAATCTGTAATAGAATCAAACGGAAACGGTATCCGTTTGGAAGTTTTACGGGTTTAATAACTAAGCGTAGGGAAGATAATTAATGAAAAACGAAACACATAAAGCTTCTAATAATACAATAAAACCGTTTTGGAGTTGGAATGATGAACTTCAAAAAGAAGAATTATGCAACCAGATAGATGCAATGTACTCTGTAGGCATTGGTGGATTCTTCATGCACGCCAGAGGCGGTCTTGTAACCAAATACATGAGCGATGATTGGTTTGATTGTATTAAATCTTGTTTAGACCGTTCGGATGAGCTTGATATGCAGGCATGGGCTTATGATGAAAACGGTTGGCCGAGCGGATTTGCAAACGGAGAAGTTCCCAAAAAGGGAATTGATTATCAGCAAAAGTGGCTTGTTTACAGCATAGTGCAAAACGAAAGTGAAATTCCTGAAAATTTAATAGGTTTATACAGAGTTGAGGGAGAGACAGTTAAGCTGTTAGAGTCTTATGAAACTGGCTGTATTGCAATTTCCTACGGTGTTAATCCCTATTATATTGATACTTTTAATAGGGAATGCGTTGCATATTTTATTGAGTGTACGCACCGGAAATATTATGATAAATTCGGTAAAAGCTTTGGTAATTCGCTTAAAGGATTTTTTACCGATGAGCCACAGTACGGAAATGGCAACAAAGTACCGTGGTCACAGGTTTTTGAAGATTTTTTCCGCAATAAATACGGCTATGAAATGTTACCGGAACTACCGCTTCTGTTTTTGGAAAGTCACGATTCATACCGTTTTCGTTATGATTATTATAATATGGTTTCAACCGTTTTCAGAGAATCGTTTATTAAACAAATGTATGACTGGTGTACGGAGCATAACTGTAAACTTACAGGTCATATGATGAATGAGGAAGGGTTAGTACAGCAAATGTACAGCACCGCAGGTGTAATGTCCTGTTACGAATATTTCCATGAACCCGGTATTGATTGGTTGAATAGAGCAATAAGCGGTCCGATTGTTCCTAAGCAGTTGGGCAGTGTGGCATCACAGCTCGGCAGAAAAACACTTTCAGAATCCTTTGCATTGTGCGGGTGGGATGTAAGTCTCAATGAGCTTAAATGGATAGCGCAGTGGCAGCTTGTAAACGGAGTCACATCGTTTTGTCCTCATCTGGCGGCTTATTCGATAAGAGGATACAGGAAGCGCGATTATCCGCCTTCGCTGTTTACGCAGCTTCCGTGGTTTAAAAAAGGTTATCCTGAGCTTAGCGGATACTTAAGCAGAATAGGCGAAATATTAGATGGGGGCAACGATATTGCTCCACTCTTAATGATTCATCCGATACAGTCGGCATTTCTTCTGAGAAATCCGCAAGACTGCGGCCCTTTGTATGAACTCGATAAGCAGTTTTTTAAAATAACACATGAGCTTAACGACAATCACATTCTTCATCATTACGGTGATGAATCTGTAATTTCGCACCATGCAAGCGTAGAAGTAGGTTTATTTAAAATCGGCAAATGCTCTTACAGTGCAGTATTGCTGCCGAGTATTATTAATATAGCCTCATTTACTGCCGACTTACTTCTTGAATTTGCCGATGGCGGCGGTATGATTTATTGTGTGGGAGAAGCTCTGAAATTCATCGACGGCAGAATTGATTCAAGGGTAGATCGACTTTTAAATAGTATAAAATTCGTCAATGACATTGCAGAACTTAAAGCTTATGATTCTGCGAAAATAGTAACAGACGGTAAAGAAAACGGCAATATTCATTATTGTGTAAAGAATATGCCGAACGGTGAAATGGTATATTATTTAGTTAATTTATCTAATGAGGAGCAAACAGTTATGTTTTCCGTAAAAGGAAAGGTACCGCTCGGCAATTGGGATATTTCACTTGATAAGCTTTCACCTGTTAAGTTTGATTATATAGACAATTTTACTGTAGCAGAGCTTAAATTTTCCCCTTACGGAAGCTACATATTGAAAAATTCAAAAGCGGAATTTAATACACACTCTGCAAAGGAAATAATTTCATTAAATAATATTTTTGAGGTTACGGATTGCTCGCCTAACGCACTCACGCTTGATACCTGTGAATATCGCATAGACGGTGGTGAATGGCAGCCTGAAAAAGCAATAATATTGCTTCAAAATGAGCTTTTACAGCTGCGCCATCAATGTGATGTAGATTTAAAATTCAGTTTCACGGTGGAAGACGGCACGGTTTTGAATAACCTTAATCTGTGCATAGAAACACCGGAAAAATATAAATTTACATTAAACGGAACAAAAATAGATTTTGCAGATAACGGTTACTTTACCGATAATAAAATCCGCTCAATGTCTATTTTGCCGTTTATTAAAAAAGGTGTTAATGAAATCGTATTATCGGTGAAATTTTATCAAAACGATAATGTGTATAGGGTGCTGTTTACTAAGGGAATACATGAAACCGAGCTGAATAAGCTTACGTATGACACCGAGCTTGAAAGTGTATATCTTACAGGTGATTTCGGCGTACATATGGATGGTGAGTATCGATACGGAGAACGCCGTTGCATTTACGGAGGAAGAAATTTTAAAATCACCAACCGTAAGAAAAAGCTTGATATATCAAAAATCACAGAGCAGGATTATTGGTTTTTTGCGGGTGAAATCAAACTGACACAAAAAATCAGCATAAATAAAAAAGACGGTACAATATATCTTGTATCGCTTAAAAAACTAAATGCCCCTACAGCTGAGTTATTTGTTAACGGTAATTCTGCCGGTATATTAGCTTTCGCACCCTTTGAAAAGGATGTAACAGAGTTTTTGAAAGATGGAGAAAATGAAATTTCATTTAATCTTTTATCAGGCAACAGAAATCTTTTAGGCCCGCACCACAAACCGTATGGCGAAAGCTATTCCGTAGGTCCGGCTACGTTTACCGATAAAATCGGTTGGAGTGACCCGCAGAATCTGCCTACATGGACAGATGATTATAGCTTCGTATTATTCGGTATTGAATTTTAGAAAAAGTGAAAAAATCCAATATGTATTGATGATAATAACCCTAAGTTTTCCGGAATACGGAAAGTGTTAAAAAGGTGGTCTGTAAATGGAAAATAAAATTTCGCTTAACGGCAAATGGAACCTATATATTGCAACAAATGATGAATATCTTGCAATTAACGAACCTACATGCGAACGACAGCTTGAAAACGCGAAGTTTTTAAAGCTTGACGGAACTGTTCCGGGTAATTTTGAATTAGATATGCAGGCAGCAGGATTTATTGAAGACCCGTTTTACGGTGAAAATATTTTAAAGCTGCAAGAATACGAAGACAGGCATTTATGGTATTGCAGAAAATTCATTTTCGACAGCTCAGATGACGACGGGCGAGTCTTGGTTTTTAAAGGCATAGATACCTTTGCCGAAATCTACATTAACGGTCAAAAGCTTGCCGAAACAGACAATATGCTGATTTCATACCGTATTCCCGTAAGCGGAAAACTTTTAAAGGAAAACGAAATTATGGTACATATTAAGCCTACTGTAATTGAAGCGCAAAAATATAATATAGAACCTTGTTCTTATATATATCAAACTTATAACGCAGGCTCACTTGCCGTAAGAAAAGCGCCGCATATGTATGGTTGGGATATCATGCCCAGAGCGATTTCCGGCGGTATTTGGAAGGATGTATATATAGAGACAAAACCGAAAAATCATATAGAAGAAATCTATATGTTTACTGTCAAAAGTGAAAATAATAATGCCGAAGTATGGACATATTTCAGAATAAGTCCGCTGGATAAAATCAAAGGCTATAAGCTTAGACTTATCGGTGTATGCGGTGAAAGCTCATTTGATAAGGAGTTTCCGCTTTGGCATAATGAAGGTAAGATGGTTATCAATTTGGAAAATCCAAAGCTTTGGTGGCCTAAGAATATGGGAGAACCTAATCTATATAAGGTTACGGCAGAGCTTTTATATGATAACGAGGTTAAAGATTCTTTTAAGTTTAACTTCGGCATTCGTACGGTAAGGCTTGATCGTACAAGTCTTACCGACAATGACGGAAACGGCCAATTCCGATTTTATGTGAATAATCAGGCAATGTTTGTTATGGGGACAAACTGGACTCCGCTTGACGCATTCCATTCAAGAGATAAAGAAAGATTACCGAAAGCTTTACAGTTGCTCGATGAATTGGGATGTAATATGGTTCGTTGCTGGGGCGGAAATGTGTATGAGGACAAGGAATTCTTTGATTTCTGCGACAGTCACGGTATAGCTGTATGGCAGGATTTTGCTATGGGATGTGCCGCATATCCTCAAAACGATGACTTTTGCAATCGTTTCAAATATGAAGCAGAGTATGTTGTCAGAAATTTACGCCAACATACCTCACTCGTCCTATGGGCAGGTGATAACGAATGTGACGAAGCTTTGACGGAGTGGAGTTCTCTTACGAGCAATCCTGAAAATAATAAGCTTACAAGGATTGTTTTACCTGATGTTATTCGTAGGCTGGATCCTATCAGAACATTTTTACCGTCTTCACCGTATGTTGATAAAATTGCATTTGAAGCAAGGAAATTTCAGAATCTTCCGGAAAAGCATCTTTGGGGTCCGAGAGATTACTTTAAAGGCGATTTTTACAGAAATGCTCTTGCTCATTTTGCAAGTGAAACAGGATATCACGGATGCCCCGATACCGAATCAATAAAAGAATTTATTTCTCCCGGCAAAGAGTGGCCGTGGAAAAATAACGATGAATGGTTGATTCATGCCGCTTGTATGGAAAAAGGCGAGAATGTTCCTTATTCTTATCGTATACCGCTTATGGTTTCTCAGGTAGAAACACTTTTCGGAAAAGTACCGGAAAATCTTGAGGAGTTTGCTCTTGAAAGCCAAATTTCACAAGCCGAAGCAATGAAATATTTTATTGAGCGTTTCCGTACGGCAAAATGGCGCAGAACTGGCATAATATGGTGGAATTTAATTGATGGCTGGCCTCAGTTTTCGGATTCAGTCGTAGATTATTATTACAGAAAAAAATTGGCATATTATTATATTAAAAGATCGCAGCAACCTGTTTGTTTAATGTTTGCTGAACCGGATAACGGATATTTAAAGCTTATAGCAGCAAATGATTTATGCAGCGATACGGAAGTTGAATATACCGTAAAGGATTTAACAGACAAAAAGACTGTGTTAAGCGGAAAAAATCTTTTGAATAAATTCAGTTCAATAGAAATAGGAAAAGTAATATTCGATAATAGCAAACCGCATTTCTATCATTTGATCTGGTATACAGACGGGAAAAAGCTTGAAAATCATTATTGGAGCGGAACACCTCCTTATGATATTGATGAATATCTTAAATGTGCTAAAAAAGCAGAACTGATAAATTTATAAACTACAGTCCTTATATTGATAAAGCAAAGGATTAATTACTTACTTTTGTAACGCCGGATTGTTCGGCAATTTTTACTGTTGAGGAATCGGAAGAACAGCTTTTAAAAATACTGTCTGCAATGTAATTTGCAACGAAAGCGACTTCGTTTACGGTATCGAGAAAAGGTGCATCCGACTCGATACCGTACTATTATAAAGGGCTGCCGGCATTCCCTTCGAAATCTCTCATAAAACAAAAGCCCCCTTATAATAAATA
>OIYS01000365.1_pt1 | contig 33199 bp, 29 predicted proteins | sample 1588271 | NCBI WGS metagenome assembly OIYS01 (sample SAMN03283286) | human gut metagenome | biome: human-associated habitat; material: feces | host: Homo sapiens | place: Peru | collected 2012
TTGATAACACAGTAACCAACACTGCAAGAATCTCATAAAACATCCCAGATATAACTGCAGAATTTGCAACAAAGAAATCTATAAGAGATTTAAACATAGAAACCAATGGGGATAAAATTGGCATTAATGTTTTCGTTATCCCGTTAATAATAGACTCAATGCCTGTAGTAATACTTTGCAAGTTTTCATCAATTTCTTTTGAACACTCAATATCCTTATCACTAAATACATTATACTTTTGAGCTGAGGAAAGTTCTGAATTTAGAGAACCAATACCACCACTTAAAAGTTTTATAGTTGCATTATCAAGCCCTAAAGCCTTTCCCATATCAAATTTTTCTGCATCACTGGCTAATCCATCCATCTCACGAGCAATAATCGGCATTAATTGTTCAACAGATTTCAAACCATCAATATTAACATTACTATTACTTAAAAAATCCTTTAAGCCGTTACCATCACCACCTTTTTGAACATCTCTTAAATTAGCCCTTAATATCGATAAAGATTTTGCAGTACTATCAACTGAACCACCATATTTCTTAGAGGCATTAGCCAATGTTTGGAATTTTTCAGTCGCTACTCCTGATTGTTCAGCTAATTCCCCTAGCTGGGCACACTCTTTAGTACACTGAAATGTTTCATAAATAGCACCACCTAAAATTGATAATAATGTTGCAAGTGCCCCTATGGGGGCTTTCAAAGATTTTACAACTTCTTTCAATGCACCTACTTTATTCATGAAATTTTGCGTACTATCTGATATTATTTCAATATTTTCAACAACATTTTTAGCTACTTTTAGATGTTCTTCATCTATACTATTCATAAATGAGATTTTTTTTTCATCTGACATAAAAATTCCTTTCAATATTAATAATATTACTTGATTTAAAATATAGTTTATACTAGAATTTTATTTGATAAACATAAAGGGGATTATTGATGCTTGAGTTTAATAATAGAATTTCCGATAGGTTACGTCTTATACCAATTTATAAAGATTTTATCCTTACTTTCACGCAAGATAAGTCACCTTTTGATATTGGCTATACGATAGATAAGATTAATGTGCCATTTTATAAAAACGAAAAATTATTAGCTTTTATGATTTTATTTTACTCAATTGTGTTCTTATTAGTCATATTTAATATTAATGAAACCATAATATTAACAGGTCCTTTGTGCATATCTATTTTGGTTTTATTAACAACTTGTATGATTGAAACCCGAGGAATTAATTTATATAATAGAGGACAATACCAAGAAGCTATCAATGTATTTTACCAATATTCAAAAATTACAAAATACCAAGCCGGTTTAATGCTTGATTACTGTTTCAACAAATTAAACAGACCTGAAGACTGTATCAACATTCTTCAAAAATTCAAACCGGCTTCTTATCGAATTAAAATTTTTTATCAATATCTAGTATTAAAACAATACGATTATGCCATTAAATACTTAAATGAAACAATAAGTGATACTGAACTTCAAAGACATCCACTATCCGCGTCTATAATTGCAATGGCTTTTTTGTATCTTAAAAACGACCCGGCAAAAGCTATTGAATACATTAAATCTAAAAAATTTATTTTCACTCAAACAACAAGTATTATTGAAACAGGTGCTCAAGTTTGGTTATCATACAATCAAATAAGAGCAATTTCTAAAGGTAAATTCTCAGATATGTTTTTCATTAATGAAATGCAAAACTCAATCACTGACGACTCACAAAATTCTTACGAATTTGAAATAAACATTATTAAATATATTTTATCTATTTGTTATGAAAAAATTGGTGACACTCAAAGCAAAGAAAGAATTGAGGAAGAAATTAGAGTTTCCAAAATTCCTAATATTGCAAATAGCAAATATTTTATTGAGTTAAAAAACTTTTTTACAGATTTTGCTAAAGCAAATGTCTAAAAATAACACACTTTATGAAAACTAGTTAGCCCAAAAGAGCTTGTTAGCTTTTTACATATACTTAAAAAGGTTTCAACTCTTACATTTAAATGTTCGGTAGAGTCTGCTACAACAAGTATATCTTTCCCTAAAGGAACAACTTCTTGAGAGATAAACTTATTAATATCGAACTGTTTTTTATTTTCATTATCTGACATAATACTTCCTTTCAATATATTAATAATATTACTTGATTTAAAAATTTTTCATGTTAACATCTAGCTATGATTTTCAAGAATTCGTTTATGTATAGATACAATTTGCATAATAGAAAAGAAAAAGAAAGGCAAAAAGCCCTTGGACCTGTCGCCGATTTTGAACACTGTTATTCTAAAGAATTTCCAACTTTAAGCCAATTTGAAATTGATAAAGATGGGAAACTCAACAGAGCTTCTCTTGTTTATTTGGGGAGAAAATACGAGAAGTTTTGGAAAAGGCATGCACTATTTGCTATTCTGCTTTGTGTTTTTGAATTATTAGTCGCATTTCCATCGGACTCAGAATGGCTATTTTATCCAGCTTTAATCATACTACTTGCGACACTCCATGCCATACCTATTTGTAAATTAAAAGACATTCTTGAAAGTGGAATTGCGGATTTTAATAATGGAAACTATGAGCAAGCTCTAGAAACATTTAGACTTGCCCAAAATAAGAATAAAGCTCTAGCACCAGAACTTAACGACTGGGTGTTGCTTTGTCTAATTAAACTACAGCGATTTTATGACGCCTTAACCTACATTGAAACTAATGACGTATCTGCAAAAGCTGCTAAAAAAATGACTATTTATAGTGAAACCAATAGACTCGATGATGCTATAAATTTATTTTTTGAGGCATATGGGGATCAAATTGAACAATACCCTTTATCTTTAATATTCCCTGCAAAAATGATTGAATATAGAAAAAGTGCAGAAGCAGCTATTGAGTTTTTAGACGAACATTACATGAAAGACAATTTTGTAACTAAAAATAATTACGATTTATTTGAGTACTACGCAACTTTATGCAAAAAAACTCAACAAATTGAAAAAGAAGAAAAAATACGAAACGAATTAAAAGAATTCCGAAAGTTAGTCTATATTAAAGAGAACCTTGGCAATTAACCCCCCTTCAATATTAATAATATTACTTGATTTTATTTTAACAGATGTAGGGTGGCGAAAAGCGTAAGCGATTCCCACCTTTTACGCTTGGACTTGTAAAGTCTGCTTTACTTAGCTGTAACCATACCCCAATGCACCTCACTCTTAGAAATATTCATTGTCACGACAAGGAAATTTGTAGACATTTTGTCCACAAATTTCCTAACGTGTGTACTAATGCCTGATTTTCTTACTGTTATATTCTGCTATCAGATATTCATTATATTTAGGAATTACTTCCGATTCCCAAATCTTAAAAGCATCCTCTAAAGAATATACCGTTCGCAATTCATTTAATGTTGCTTTACCTGATGCGATAATTTGCCCGATAAATTGGTCAACATTTCTGTAATCTTCGGTTCTGCAAGGGAGATGAATTTTTCCAAGGAAGCTAAGCCCTTGCCATTTCCGAAAAAACTACAATTATACTCAATCATAGCAAATTCCAACTGTGCCAAAACTTCCCAATCCGGAACATGGTTATCTATCAACGCCTTGTTTACCAACGCGATAGGATTTCCATCTTCCTTTATACGCTGAACATATGACATCATCTTTATCATTGTTTCTTCGGACACCTTATAATCCCCTATTTTAGGAATCATTGATATCGGATATTTCGAAATAATTTCCCTGCCTACAGTTGCAGGCAATTTGGATATTATAAATTTTACGCCTTTAATTTCAATTTCTTTTGGTTCTATCATATTATTTTCTCCTATATAAAATGTAATAAAATACGGCGGTATAAATACCGCCGATTATAATAGAAAGGTGAAATGAATCTAAACCTTATTTTCAAATACAAAACTGTATTTTTTGGTTTTTATACGACCTCCTGATGCAACACTGTTGCCTGGAAGCCCTTTTGTAATTCGCCCAGGAGCCAAAACCTTACGAGTTCCATCAGGGTAATTAGCAATAAAAGTTATTACATCCTTGTTTGAACGCTTTCCTTTTGCGACTCGATTTGCTTCAAATAGAAAATCCAAATAATTTTCTTCATCTGTTCCCGGAATTACCGATATTGAAACTTCTAATGGTTTTGGGGCAGACCAAACTACTAAATCACCATTTAATCCCATACCATATTCTGTAATTTGCAACTCCGGAAAATCCAACGGATCACTATCATCAGCAAATGCTTTACAAATAAACCCACTCGGATATGTACCGCTTGCAATTACTGTAAGTGACAACCCTGTACCTGATACGTCTTGCATAATTTATTTCCTTTCATTTTTATTTTTTACTAAACTATATTAATGTATGAGTCCCCTCAACTTTTCTGATAGAATCTCCTTTAGAATAAAGAAGGGCATATTCGGCAATATATTTTGTCTTGTTTCCGCTAATTTCTTGCATCAAATCAACTGACAAAATATAACCATTCAAATAAACAGGTTGCCAAGCATCTGCATCTCCGGTATATTTTGAAATATAAGCCTTTTGTTCTGCTGTTAATTCTTTTTCAGAAGAAATCGTTCCATTATTTTTGGCTTCATTGGCAACATTTTGCAAAACACCTTCCAAAAGACTCACACCATCAGTATTTGCAGGCAACTTATCTAACGCAATTAATAAATTCAAAATTGAGGTTTTCATCGCATCTTTTAACCAAATTTCGTTAGCATAAACTCCAACATCAACGCCATCTGCCATATAACCATCTTGATAAAACTCCAGTTTGGTTCCTGATTTTTGAGTTTGACCATTATAGTTAATTTTTAACGAATCCAACTTATTTGCAAGTAAATCGTTATCAACAGCAACAGCCTGCTTTTTAAATTGTTGATACATATAATTAACGGTACCATTCACTTTGTCATAATTTGTAGCCGCCAAAATTGTTGCCGGCATTAAATACGCAGGAATATCCGAAACAGCATCTAAATAATTAGCGCACATCCCACTATGCTTGCCGGCGATTGAAATCATTTCTTCATAATTTGCACTATCTACATCGAAAACATAAAAATATTCATTATTTTGGTTATCACAAAAATCTCCAATTGTATCCAAAACATTTTTATCTAAATTATCAACAAATGCAAACGTTGCAAAATTATTTGAAATATCGACAGACTTATTTAAGGTTTTTAGAACGGAAGAGTCCGCTGTTCCTTTAGAAACAACCGCCCCTTGTCCTAAAGACCAACCTAATAAATCCGAAATATCTTGCCCTTCATTACCGGGAAGCGCATAAGTTATTACATTTTCGCCGTTTTCCCCACCTTCAAGAACAAATGAATTTAGCTCTGACTTAAATATAACTTTTGCTCCTGTCCATAAAACACCTCCGGCAGAATTAGCATTTATTGACATTTGCACAACTTGGGCAACATCAGCATAAGAGGTTGAATCGGCGAAAGACAAATCTTTAATATCAAAAGATATTCCGCCCATAGAAATAACCATACTGCCTTTTGTAACCTCTTTCAACTCCGCAAGTGACGGCAGTTTTCGAGTTGAACGAATATATGGTTTTGTTGAATTTGGCGCAAAACGCATATATGATATTTTTCGAGCTTTCCCATTCTGCTTACTTATCCAACCAAAGTAAGCAGACGCAATTTTTGTTTCTTTAGAATTTTCCCCTGCAAAATCAGCAACAGCTTCTGCATTTTCAAATTCCAAAACATTTTCTGTTGGGAAAAGTTCATTTTGAGTAAACAAACGTAATATTAAGTCTTTTCTGGCTGCAGCAGCCTGCCCGCCTTGACTTGAAGTTATTGACACATATTTATTTTGTGAAATTGGCATATTATATCCCTTTCATTTTTGATTTGTATTCTGAAACAGCCTCAATAGGCGTATCCCAGCTTTGTTCCGCTATAAATGTAATACTAAATGTCGGGTAAACAAAACTATTATCCGAATCGTTTTTGGCTTTAATCAAACGAATATCAGACGGGTTATAAATAGAATAATTCGCATTTTTAACCCGCTTTAATCCGTTAGTACTAACCAGCCAACTTGTTATTAATTTTAAAATATCTTTACCAGAAAGTGTTTCAACCGTATCGGTTTCACGCTCTCGTCTAATTGCACCAACCTGAAAAGTTAACTCTTCTTTATACACCTCCTTTACAACGAGTTCACCATTTTCAAGCTTTGTCCGCGTGAATTGGGTTCCTCGTTGAGAAGAGGTTAGGAGTGATACAAAAATGAAGTTGTTTAAGGTTATATACTTTAGTGGCTGAGAAAGCTTTATAACTTTCCAGCCGTCTATTTGAAAATTTTCGAGAGCCTCTTTTATAAAAGTAATAACATCCGAATATATTTGATTTTCTGTCTTAATCATTTTGTAATTCTTTCACCTCCACGATTAATGCACTATTCCAACCGTTAAACTCAAACCACGGAGATAATTTTATTATTTCCCAGTATTTGTTGTCATAGAAAAATCTGTCCGGCTGTTCTTGACTTTCATTTCCTCGAAAATCTAAAGAAGAAAAAACTAATCGGTAATTTTTATCCATATTCAGATTTAATTCTTGGTATAACGAAGCATCCACAGCTTGTACGCTACCGGTTACAAGAAGCGGTTCCGCGTACCGTGGAACCGCAACACCAAACGAGTTTACTTCACATCCGAGATATTTTAAGTAAAAAAAATTTTGCTTAGGCAACATTTTCAAAGCCACCTTTAGCAAATTTCGATTATTTGTAGACATAACTAATCTCCTACAAAACTAAGTTTAAAATAGGGTACGAATAAAACTTCCCCCCAATAAAAACGGAGTAGATATTTCCGATTCTACTAAAGCCAAAAGCTCCATACCGTATTGAGTTTGACTTAACCAGTATTCAAAAGCCCCCTTAGCAGGAGGTGGAACCATCGAAATGCTGACTTTATCAATACTGGAAGATACAGTTATTCCGCCTTGAATTTGTCCATCCTGAATTAAAGATTGAATAGTTAGCAAATGCGCCGTGAACAAATAAATCGCAAGTTTTCTCTTTTGAGCCTCAAACCTGCTATTATTTGGAGAAACATAGCATTCTGCCCTTAACATACAAAATTCCACATCTGAACGACTTTCAAATTCCGGAAAATTTTTCTTAAAATCATCCGCCGATATTGCTAAATCAGTCATTATTCCCCTTTTCTGTTTTTGGTTTATTTTTTCCACTCTTCTTGTAATCCTTTGGGGTCAACTGAGCGGAAGAATCTTTGCTAAGTTCTTTAGAAGTCTTTTCAGCATTACTTTCGTTAGAAGAAACACTAATCATTCCTCTATCCAAATGACGTCTAAATATCGGATTTGCCTGTAATTTACTGAATTCTTCATCAGAAATAACCGTTAAAACACCATCAGGAGTTACTAAGGTCTTTTTATCAATTACATCAGCTCCACCTCTAACAGTTATAGTCTGTTTAACAACAGGGAATCCACTTGGAGCCTTAGCGTAAATTGCGTAATTTACATTTGCAGCCATTTTACTCATTATATATTTTGTCATAATATCTTCCTCTTAAATTCCTGTATATCTAACCACACCAACAGGTTGTTTTACTAAAACTCCGGCAGTAGCATTAGAATAATCTTCCAAGAAACCTTTTGCCTTTTTCTCAACTCCTAAGAGTCTGAAAACCTCTTGGACATATTGTTCAATTACGCGTTTACCATTTAATTGTTCAGCGTGGACTACAAAAACATTTTCACCACCGTTAGCTCCATCTAATTGAACAGCAGATTCTATTCTTGAATTTGGATACATTGATTTAAACCATTCCAAAACAGACCTTGTACCTAGGGAATTTTGAACAGACAAGTATTCCATACAATCAACTGACATAGATAAAACAGCAGCATCACGCTCAGGTCTGAACAAGTTACCGGTTTGAGCTCTTAACGCATTCATTGCAATTCTGATATCTGCACAAATTTCATCATAAGTTTTGGTTGACCACTTTGTGTCATTTTTAGCACCTTGAACAACAGTTACATAAGCCGGCAAATTAGGATCATTCAAAAAACCGTAAGTTCTGTTCGCACCGGAATTGTAACCATAGAAACCTACATTATTCATTTCAATTGCTAAAGCTTCAGCCGCAGCGGTTCTTTTTTCTGTTTCGGCTGATACGAACATTTTTCCGGCTCTTTCCTGTTCAAGAATTCCTACATTACAACCTTCTTCAAATCTCACAATATCACGACATTCGTAATTAATATTCCATGAAGAAAGAGGGATATCGGTATCGTCACCGTAAGGTCTTGGACGTCCAACTCTTTCTAAAACTCTTTGAACTATTTCTTTATCAGCCCAAGAGCCGGCAATAGTTCTACCAACAATAGTATCGATTTCTCTTGCAGCAGTTGCAACCTCTACAGCCTCTGAAATCCAAGACTGTAAAAACTGAGTTGGAGTTGATACCGTTGGAACAGTAACCATTGGAGTCGCAGTTGGTGCTGAATCCATACCATATTTCAAGCTATAAGTTCTTACATCAGCGAAGGCTTCTGCACTACAGCCAACACCTATTTTTTCTAACATATCCCTTGTTGTTGAAGAATCCATTGAGTAAGAACGTACTTCATTAGCCGGAATAAATCCTACAATTTTTGTTTGTTTCATAAATTTATTTCTCCTTATTATACTTGTAAATCACACCTACGGGTTTAATTCTAAAACCGCAGTTCCATTTTTATCTGCGGAACAAAAAACGAACTTTGCATTTGGAATCAAAGTATGTTTTGCAGTTGTTGCAGCATCGGCACTTTCGTATCCGTAAATTTCACCTGTTGCAGGATTGAAAGCTGCTACATAATTTGGTTTTACCTCTGTTTTTGTAGCAACAAAAATGTGTCCCATAGAACAAATTTCTGCAATAGCACCATCAGTAAGGGTTAATGATGAATTAAAATTATCCGCAGAATACTGATTTGTACCTACAGCAATACCAGCAAACACACCTGTGCCTCCGATTTTCAACTCATTATCTTTTGAGGTAAAAGTATATGCGCAACCTACTTTAGGCGCGACTTCTCCATTTGCTCTGAGCACATACGCAGAAACTCTTTTAGGTGAAGAATCTGCGAATTCACCAACAACACCTAATGCTTGTTCTTGATAAACTTTTCTTTGTAAAGTCATAATTTTCTCCTTTTTTATAAATTGTACACATACAAGCCTATTCACCACGTAAATAAGCTTGCCATTGTTCTTCTAAACTTTTATAGCGGCGTTGAACTTCGCTACTGTAAACCACGGTTTCGTCTGCGACTAATATTCGTGTATTTACGCCATCATATACTCCTTGGTTATACATTTGAGGAATGCATACTTCCTCGCCCATGCGACCTTTATCGACTATCGCTATATGATTTCCACGCAAGTTTCGCTGAATTACGTCATATCTTTGACCGTTATAGTAGCCGGAACTGTAGTCATAATCACAAAAATATCCCATAGATATTTCATGTTTACCACTGTTTATGACATTTTTTAAGTATTCCGTAAAAATTTTTATATCACCGTACACTACGCCATTTTCACAATATATATTTGTGCCGGTTATCCCTTGAATTCCTTTTTCTTCCGGTGGCATCATACCGGGGCGAGTGCCAAGCATAGCATGGTCTTCTATTACAGGTAATAATTCTAGAGTTTTTAACGCTTCTTCGGAAGCTATTTCTTCCGCCGGACGGTATACCATATACAATTTGTCCGGTTCTAAGTTTGGCGAGATTTGTTGTCCGTAATACGGAAATACGCCAGATTTGGTTAACGGAACATTAGGTAAATACCAATAATCATTTTCGGGAGTTTCGTCCATCTGCAATCCTTTCTGCATAATTGAAAGAGGTGGATTTTTATCCACCTCTTTATTGTTGCTATTTAATTCTTCTATATCTTCTTTATTTTCCGGATTATTCTCTAATTCTGGATAATACCACTTCAAATCATCTATCAAGGAGTCTTCTATAAATACCTTGTTCCCTTGCTTTGTCGTTATCCAACGACCATCTTCATATGCTAACTTAGCCTTCTTACGTCTAAAACGGCTAAACAATTTTTTCAAACGATGCAAACCTTTATGTTTTCCTTCAGGTACTACCCAATTAGCCTCACTATCACGAACTATTATTTTATCAGAATCTTCATCTATCTTATTGGCTGCAAGAAATTTTTCTGAACTTACACCTGCATCTTTAGCTACTTGTTTTAAATCGTCTTTATCAACAACATCATAAGACTTATTTTGGCATTTTACTTTTGCATTTACAAATAATTCATGAACTTTAGAATTGGCTTCTCGAATTTCTTTAGGAATAAATTCAAATAACGCATTAACAGCTTTTTCGATTGAATCTTCTGGGATATCTACAGTAAGATTCATTACTAAAGCGTTTCCTTGCTCATTCAAACTTAATTCCAAACTATCTGAAAACGGATTACTGGCTTGTTTAGTTTTTTCATAGTCGCTAGGCTGTTTTCCCTCATGACAAACCAAAGAATGCCCTTTATTGGACTCTTCATCTGAACTAATGCGATAAACACCTGCCCCACGCTCCCAAGTTAATAATTTTGACAATGGTTCTTCATTAGTAATAATAGTCACAAAATTAGTTCTGTCCAAAGAAACATTTTCTTCCCCATATCTTCTTGTTAAGGCTGGTATTAACTTTTGAGGAGCACCACCGTTATAAAAAAAACCTTTTATATTATTATATTTTTTTAAGCATAAAGCAAGTGCCCCTGCAATTGCCCCTTGAGAAAATCCCAGAACAATGGTCACCTTATAACGATTTTTCGCATATTCCAACGCACTAATAGCGGATTTCAATTGAGGAGGCAAAATTCCCAACCCAACAAGTGCATTATTGCAAATCCAATCTTTAAACCATTCTGTGTGAAACACTGACTTGGCAGGATAAGAGCCTGCAATTGCCAAAACATAATCTGGACCATTTAAATCCTTGTATATTATAGCCTGAAACCCTGTCTTATCATCTTCTAAAATTTCTACTATTTCGTATTTATTTTCCAAATACGAATTTGACTCTTCTTCACCTGAAATCTCCTTATTGGTTTTCAAATCATCTTCTTCATTATTTGAATTTTGTGATTTTTCATCTTTCTTTCTTTGTAAATCTGTAGCCTGTTCCAACATTTTTACAAAACAATCATCTTTTGGTAATTCTACTTTTGAGTCCATATTTCTTTTCCCTTTCATTATTTATTAAAAAAGTGAGGGGTATAATTAAACACTCCTCACATTTTTGTAGTACACACAATAATTATATTAATTATTTTTTGTCATATCCTTTCGGAATATAAATTTCTGTATTTTTTCTAAACCAGAACACTATTCGCCCATCTTTTAAAACCAAGGGTTTCAATAAATAGAACTCGTCATTCGTACGACTCGGTATTAATTTGATTTGTCCGGTTTTGGTGTAAATCAACTCTACTCGACTTTCTGGAATATCTGATTTATGTTCTAGCACCTCGCGCTCATCATTATGCCCACCACTTACCATAATATTGTTATCAGGTAATAAACTTAACCAACTAGAATAACCAAAACCTCGATTTATTAAAAAATCAGCAAAATAAGTTGCAGTATTTTTTTCAACATCATAGAGTTTTAAGTTGTCGGTAAACCAATCTCTGTAGATTATTGTATCCTTTTTACCACACAATTTTATCGCATTAAATTTCATCTTTACAGAAGAACTAACCTTGTCCAAATGAACTGAATATGGATCAAAAATAAATACACCATCGTATGAGGTTATTAACACATTTCCATTATTCAACAATATTTCATTAGTGGTATAACTATCATTACCATGCAGAAATTCATCTAACAACGTAAACTTTTTTGTATCCGGATCAAAGATTTCAAACGGATCGGGTTCATCCTCATCTTCATATCCCCTAAATAGTAAAACTCTGTTATCACTTAACAACACCTTTGCACCTACATTTCGTCTTATATTAATTTTTCCTGTTTTTTCAAATGTCCTTGTCGCAGGGTCAAATATCTGTCCATACATTGATTCATTAAAACAATGAGCATATTCCCTATAACGTTTGTACAAATCTGGATCTTTTTTTATGTAGGGAAGAAGTGCACTTATTCTTTCTATTTCCGACATTTTTACATAAAAATTATGTACACGATTTTTGAAATTTACTCCTCGTATTTCCGGAATTTTATTATTACGAATAATTTCCTTAAATTCATAACTAAATTCAGAGGATGGTAATTTCGTTATTGGTGAAACTAACAAGATTTTACCATTTTTCAAAAGAATAGCACGTGTCGGATCTGGTCTGTCTGCAGAGCAACTATCTAATCGAGCGAGCTTTTCAAATGTGTTTGTTTTAGGTTTAAATTCGATTATATTCGCTTTCATGTCAATAAAATAAACATGCCCATCTTCTGATTGCATTACATATCGAGAATCAAATGGCAAGTATAGAGGTGATGGAGTAAGAAGCTCAAATCTACCATGCTCATAATCATACTTTGGAACTGAAAAGCATGCCAATTTACTACTTACTAACACTAAAAAAACAAAAAATATTATTCTACACAATTTCTTCAAAATTCAAAACTCCTTTTGTTATTTACAATAATAAAAAACAAATCCGCTGTCAATTTTATCGGAGTTTTTATTAACTTTTAAGTATTTTGAGAAATTTTTGTAGTTAGAAGACCATGCCACATCATCCAAATAGATGATAAATTAACCATGCCAGAAAAAGCATGGTTAAAATACCATCTTAACGGAGGAGTAAATTTAGATAAATTAAGCAAATTTATATTACGATTGCTTAATAATTCAACCATTTTTTTATTTTTTCGAAATTTTGCTTGTTTTTTTTACAACTCATCATCTTTATCTACTGGAAGATCCCCTTCAGAATCAATTTTATTCTCTGGCTCCTCTCCTTTTTGAGCATGCTGCTCTATATTTTCGGAAGTTGATGGAGTTGACTCTGCGTTAGCATTAGTGGGATTTTTCCCATTTAAACCGGCATGTTCTGATTGCTTATCTGGAGCTTCCGGCGCATCACCAGAGAGCATGTTATACCCACTATCTGGATCCAAGCGTAAGGTTTCTCGACATTCATTTTTGGAAATAACACCAGCCATCAAATAACTTGCATTAGTTCTCGATTTAATCTCGTTATATTCAGCAACTTCCTTTATAGATGGAGTATCAATAGGCTTGAATTCGCAATCTATCGTATAATTTTTGTTATATTTAGACTTCAACAAAAGCATGTAATGAAAGTTTAAATAAGGCTTATAATCTTCTTTTTCAATTGCTAACAATAACGAATTATATTGAGCTTCTTCAAAAGCGCCAGAAGTGTTGAAACCTTTTGGTTGAGTTTCTAATAATTTTGTAGCATGGACGCCTGATGCCGCAGCAACTAATTGGTACTGCGACATCAAAACCGAATCAAAATCCGTCAACGATGTGTCTATTTGCCCTATAGCCTGATCCGGTCGTTTCACAACAACGCCCCAATTATCACGGAAATAAGAAAAAGCTTTTGCATCATTTTCGGCTTTACTTTGATTTAAAACATAATTACTTAAATTACCATCCATGTATAAAAGTCGCTTTGATTTCGCAAGCATAGGCGCCTCATTGGCAACACTTTCCGCCGCATAAACCCGTTGATATATTAACTGAGGAATAGGGTACCCACCATAATAATATGTAGGTTTTAAAATATCAGGAATATTCCCATTAACCGATTTAACAATCCATGACTTATGAATTTTAGTACCATTAGGTAATTTATACCAAGTAGGTTCGTAAAATTCAGCGGATTTAACATCACTGGCAGCAGTCAAATCTAACTCTGGACTTAACCAATATGGATCAACATTGACCATGCCTTTGTAACTGTTTGGCTTGACTGCATCTAACTTAAACGGCTTATCATACTTTGCCCCTGCAACAATAGGATATGCATAACTAACACCAAATTGTCTTTTCTTTTCAGCAAACTCTCTTGCACAACCTTTTATTGAAAATTCTGTTTTTGAATCCGAAATAGTCTTTAGCTCCAATAGCAACTCTTTATCACAATCGAGAACATCTTTGTCTTTATAAGAAATATCGTAATCAGGAGCCATTGCATCTTTAGGGGGCAAAGCACAACACTTATTTATTAACCAATTTTGAGTCAAAATTGCGCATGCCTGAAATCCAATAAAACCTTGAAGCGCGAAATGCGTATAAATAATATCATCAACTTGCCCATAAATAGCATATGAAGAATTTAACTTTGCTCCTCCATCGTTCAATGCATCCATTACCGCACCATTTGGCGCAATTGGGGTAATATCTTTTTGAGTTTTTTGTAAACTTCTGGCAAGTAATTCTCCCCTGTCGGTTTCAGGCAAAAAGAATCTACCTGTTTTTTCCAGAACATTTTCTTTTTCTTGTAATGATTTGTTTATTTTTTGTTGAATATAATCATCGATTTTTTTTAACATAAAAAGTTCCTTTCGTAAAAATCATCTTAAAGCTGACGGCATGTCACGTTCCAAAGCATATCTGATAGCATCAATTGTATGATCGTTTTTGTCAGGATATTCATTTCGAACCGAACCATCACGCATTTTTTCAAATTCGCACATAGTAAATTCTCGCTTAACATTTGGACAACGAACCGGATCAATTACAATTTTTTCCAATCCCTGTAAAAATTTAAATCCAAACCCTCGAGAACCTTGTCCTTTTTTAGCACCACAAATAGGGAAACCGGCATCCCAAAATTCACCAATGGATTTTGGATCTTCACTATCTGCAACAATTTCAGCGTAAGGAGAATGGATTTTAGCGATTTGTTCCATCGCAGCAGCATTAAGCAATCCATACTCAAAAATTTCATTAAAGACAAAAATCTTTTTTAGCTTTTTACTGTAATTACACTGAACAAAACAAAAAGGATCCGCTGCATATCCCCAGTCAATTCCTTCTCGAATATTGTCAAAAAGCTCAATTTCTTCATCTGTAATAATACGAATTTCAACATTCGGGAAAACCGTCAACCCTGTTCCGGTCATTTCACCAAGATATTCATGCCTGTAAGCCAGTTCATTCGTCTTCTTTAAATGAGCAGCTTCCAAAAAGAATTGTTTCCCGAGCCAATACTTTGGGACATCCAAATAAGTTGAATGATGGACTAATCTATCCTTCCGAACTTCTTGAACCTCAGTATTAATCCAATTTGAATTATTGGCTGGTGGGTTGAAAGATTTAAACGAAATAAAAATCTCTCCGCCACGCAGAACGGATTGCTCAATACTACGAATTTCTTGCATTCCATCAGCCTCATTAACCTCCTCAAACCAACTGTATTTATAATAGCCTCCATTTGCGGGCTTAATTGATTTTAACTTTTGAGGATCATCCATACCAACAAACAAAATTTCTTGTCCTGTTGGCAAATATTCTAATTTTAAAGGACTTTTAAAAGCCTTCCACTGCTCCCAGACATCCAGAATATCTATTGCCCATTTTAATTGGTTGTACACGCTTTTTTCTAACGATACCCCATACTTTCTAAAGCAAATGCCGTTTGCCTTTCCATCAACATCAAGCATTACTCCCATAATCATCTCAATACTAATAAAACTAGACTTTGAAGAACCTCGTCCGCCTTTTAACCAATAATGAGTATGTTTATGTTTCTTTATATCATTATGCAACCTGCGAAAAGCAGGTGCTATCAACTTTTTCAAATCTTGTTCCATTCAAATGTAATCCTTTTAAAAAAAAGGCAGAGCCCAATGCCCTGCCACTAGTAAATCAAAGAGAGTAAGAATTTAGGAATGTGTATTTTTCAAAAATTTGTCTTGCGAAGAAATTCGCCTGTTATTAAAATTATAAACAACCCCCTTGTTGTTGTAATATACCCTTTCGTTATTTGCCGAACCAACTGCGACACGAAATTCTTTAATCTTTTTAGAAACAATTTTGTTCATTAATTCAACAGCTCGAACACCGGATTTTCGAACAACTAATCGCAAAGTTCCGTCCATTGAACACTCCCATATAGTGGCAATACTTTTACCGCAAATAGCACAACTGTTTAGGAAATATAATCTTTTCCACGCCTTTCTGGATGGCATTTCATAAACCTTACAAGGCTGATCTAAATTGCAGCAAAATAAAGTATATGACATATACTTTTTCCTCCCCTTCCACGGTCGATACCACGCCATCAACACTGACATCTATAGTACTTAACCTATTGCATATTGCTTTAAAACAGTTAAAACTCTGTAGCCAATTCCGGTCATCTACACTTCTATTATACAAATATTTATGCACTTTTTAAAGCTTTTTACAGTAAAATAAAAGCTTCTCAATTATATTCGTTACAAAATACAATACATAGAACCGAGTTAAAAACGCATTATTCAACAATAAGTATCTAAATTCCCAGAATATCAGCAAACCTATTTCTTGAAACAAAAATAATATTATACTAAACACCAAAAACGAATAAATCAATTAAGACAATGTTTTCAGGAAAAATTTTAATTTTATTATAAAGTTTATTGCAAATTTTTATTGGAATTAAGAAAAGAAAGGATAGAGAATGAAAGAAGATATCATTCTTATTAATAATAGAATTAGAGAAATTATAACTCATACAAGACTTTGGTTCATAATACTAACTTGTGGACAGGTAGCAACCTTATTACTTACAATATACCTATATTCTGAGTTAGAAAAGAGTAATTATCATTTTTATATGAACACCAAAACAAGTCTGGAAGAAATAAATAACATCCAAATAGATTCTTACGATGGGAAGCTAAAAAAAGATTTAAGCACAGAAGAAAAACTCATCCGCAAAAACAATAGACATTGGCGCTTAAAATATATGTTTAAATAAACAAATATTAATCATCCAAATAATTTTTCAGCGTTGAAGTAATCAATTTTGCCATATCATCTCTTAATTTTTTAGGTGATAAAATTTCGCATTTATCATCATATCTTAGCAAACGAGAACATAATGCTTCAACATCTTCACCTGAATTAACGACAGTTAAACAGCCATCACTATCTTTTCCGCCGGAAACCTCCCAGTCACGTAATCTATATCTTTCCGCTAAAGGTGACTTCAATTTAAAAACAATAGAATTATATAATTTAGGTTTCACAGAATGTTCAGACAAAACTTGAATGGTCTTTATAGTATCTAATGGAATATCAACTATTTGACGAGTCATACAGTTAAAAACACTCAATGAAACACTCTTGCCTTTGTATCGAACTTCTTCAGGAATACAAATCATCAACTCATCTCGCTCATGCTTATGGAAAATAATCTCTAATTTGCTTGACTTAGCACAATATTCTTCGCACTCTTGAATTTGTCCTTGAAATTTCTTAAAATAAAAAGAAAAATCATAATTTTTATTAGTTACTATCAGCGAACTTAACTTTCTGGTTTCTAAATCATATCTATTTTGCAAATCTTTAAAAAAGGCTTCCAGATAAGTCTTATATTTACCTTCGGGCAAAAAATTCGCAGCAGACTTCATAATAGACACCGCATATAAATCTTTTTCAGAAAAACTTATACTAAACGGCATCCTAATAAGAGTATACTTACCCTTGGATTTTTTATACTCAACTCCAAAGATTTTTACGGTATTTAAAAACTTATTTAACAGAACATTAGAATTTTGAGAAATATTTCCTTCTGAATCTGCAAAAATCTTAATCATATCGGCAAAATCAGCTTCACCATTTGAAAGAAGCTTTAATACTTCAAATATTTTAATACAAGAATCATTGTATTTAGCACTCAGAGGTCTTCTATTTACTACCATAATACACCTCCTGCATCTTTTTTAAAGTATCGACAATTTCCTGTTTAAAACTTTCAGGTTCCAACACAGTACAATATTTTCCATACTCTAAAATCTTTTGCTTTAATAAAAACTTATTAGACGATTCCATCTCAACGATGATAGAATTTTCATTTATTTCTACAATTTTTTCTTCATCTGAAAGTCTATAATATCTAGGTAAAGATTTCAGTTCATACTTAACTCTGATACTTTCAACATCAGATAAATCAACCGTACCAAGTTTCACATTGCTAATAGATTCAATAAGTTGAACTCTAAAATATGAATACTGCTTATACTTCAAATTCATACCATACAAATAAACTTTACCATTTGAAATATCAACCTTATCAGCAATAAGTTCTACAGGAATAACCTCACCTTTAGGAGAATTGTATAAGAAATCAACTTGACATTTTTTATCACAGCAATTTAACAATTCGTCAACTAAATCTAAGTCAATACCTCTAAAGATAGACACTTTATTAAATGCTGCACGTAATTTTTCATTATTCGTAAGAGTAATCAGTTTATTAATAAATCGGTCAAAAGCAACTAGTCCTTTAACATCACTGGTGTTTGAAATTATTCTGTAAATTTTTATAATCCCTTTAATTTCACCTTCTGACATTTTGAACTCAAACGGCTGAGAAACTATCTGATACTTTGCTCCACCCTTCATTCTTTTAACTTCTATTTCACAACCACATCTTCGCAAAGAAGTTAAATAAACTCTAAATGTATCCGCCGACATTTCTTCTTTAATATATGGGTGGTTTTTAAAATAATCACAAACTTCACTATAAGACTTTGGTGACTCACACAATATCGTAAAAAGCAACAAAGACTTAAATCCTGTAAAGGACATCAAATTATAAGTAACTACATTTGTTTTTCTGAATTCTTTCATAATAATCTATCCTTAATCCTAATATAACAGTATAGTACAAATTTTCAAGAATGTAAACAAGTTAACTTTACTTTAAATTTAAGCATGCCAAATACAGAAAACAAACTCAAAGATTTGTCAATCAAAAAATCGACAAATTTTTACGTAATTTAATTAAGTTTTCTTCATTAAGATTTACTAACTTGAATTTTAGTTTAGAGTCGTGGGAGGCATGGGCAATTGTAAAAAATAATTAATTTTTTTTTACTTGTCAATTATGTAAATTAGGGTTACATTAATAGATGTCGGGAGCGGAAAGCCCCTAATGATTAAGGAACGGTTACCAGACCGAAGGAAGAAAACCAAAACAGATTATCAGGTTATTAAGAAAAAGGACAGAAAGAAAAAGAGGTGATGGCATAACGTCCGTGATATTAAGGAGAACGGGTAGTAAAAAGATTTTTTAGAGATTAAAAAGGTTTAGTTGTACGATATAATAGGTCTAGAGCTGGAAATTAGGGATATTTTTATTTTATTATTACGGAGATTATACACCAATTTAGTAATTAATCAGTAGGAGATTTGGGGTTTAAAATAGTTGTATACACAGACAAAGATATAGCGTTATGGTTGAAGAGTTAGAGAAAAAAAGAATAATCGGGCTTATGTCCGGAACATCTTGCGATAGTATTGATGCCGGCTTGTGCGAAGTAACACCGGATTTACGCTGCAAACTTATTTATGGAATTAATTATAAATATCCGGAACACATCCGCGCAAAGATTTTTCAATTATTTTCAGGAAATGCAACGGTAAAAGATATTTGTCAAATGAATTTTGCAATAGGACACTGCTTTGCCAACGCTTGCAAAACTATTATTTCTGAATTTGGCAAACCGGATTTTATATCTAGCCATGGACAAACGATATATCATTATCCACAAGACACAAAACTTGACGGAATATCACTTAAAAGCACCCTTCAAATAGGCGAAAGCTCCATTATCTCTAAAGAAACCGGTTGTCCTGTAATATCAAACTTTAGGGAAGCCGATATTGCATATGGTGGAGAAGGTGCCCCACTAGTATGCTTTGCGGATGAAAAATGGTTTAAACCTTATAAAAAAAACATTGCAGTCCAAAATATCGGCGGAATTTCAAATGTTACAATGATATCTAATGACCACCCTACTTTTGGTTTTGACACCGGATTAGGCAATATAATGATTGATTACTGTACTCAAAAGTTCTTCAATCTTCCTTATGACAAAGATGGAGAAATCGCGAAATCCGGAAATATTTCTGAAAGTTGGTTAGATTGCCTATTACAAGATGAATATTATTTTATTAATCCGCCAAAATCAACAGGTAGAGAATATTTCTCGCCTAGGTATATAGAAAACGCCTTAAAATTTGCTCCAAATGAACAAAAAGACATTATAGCAACAGCCACAGCATTAACAGCCAAAACAATTATTCAAGCTTATGAAAGATTCATTTTACCAAGCATTAACATAGATGAAGTCGTAATTGGTGGCGGCGGTGCTTATAACCCAACGTTAATGAAATTCATTCGACATTATTTACCAAAACACATAAATTTAAAAACACACGAAGATTACGGAATTTCAAACAACTTTAAAGAAGTTATGGCATTTGCCCTCCTCGGATATTGCACGTACTATGGAATTCCAAACAATTTGCCGGAATGTACCGGAGCTAACCAAAGAATAATATTAGGAAAAGTGGCTAATTGTTTTTAAAAATTTAGTGAGTACAATAATTATATTAACAATTGTAAAGAGAATAATAATTGGTTAGCAAATTTTATATTCACAGTTGTTAGAGTATATGTGATGGTACTAAACAAAAGGAGAAAAAGATGATTAATAAAATTGCATTCACAGGTAGAGAAGATATGTTGGCGAGAAGAGCTAGATCCGCTGCTGAAGTTGCTGTAGACAAAGCTCATGAATATGTTAGCGCAGGTAAAATCTATTCTAAAGCAGAAATTGCGAAAGCTAAAGAAACAGCACTTGCTGCTGAAGCACAATTAGAAAAAATCAACAAACCAACAAGAACACAATACACAAGCCCATTTGCGACAACTGGAGCTGCTAACAATGGTGCTAAATTAGATATTAATGACTACTCATATGCAGTATCACACGGTGCACCTAGTGATAGAGTAGCAGGAATGAAATTAAGCCTTGAAGCTTAGTTTAAACCTAACTAAAATATAATTGTAGAAATAGGGAATGTTCAAGCATTCCCTATTCTTTACAAATATTATTTTTTCCTTAAGATATACCATTTAATCCTTGTCCATGATATCATTGACACATAGATTTACCAAATTTGGAGAGGACAATTTTATAATGTTAAGTTTATTAATGAAGATGTTGGGAGATCCTAACGAACGTAAAGTAAAAGGGATGATGGGGATTATTGACCATATCAATGCCTTAGAACCACAGTTTGCAGCAATGACAGATGAAGAACTAAAAGCCAAAACACAAGAATTCAAAGAAATTTTGGCGAAACGTCCAACATCACAAGACTTTAAAACAGATAGAAAACTAGAAAAAGAAGCTCTAGATAAAATTTTACCTGAAGCATTCGCAACCGTAAGAGAAGCAGGGAAAAGAGTTTTAAATATGCGTCACTTTGACGTGCAGCTTATCGGCGGATACTTTTTGCATAACGGTCATATCGCAGAAATGAGAACCGGTGAAGGTAAAACCTTAGTAGCAACATTACCGGCATACCTTAACGCTTTAACAGGCAAAGGGGTACACGTAATCACAGTTAACGACTATTTGGCAAAACGTGATAGCGAATGGATGGGTAAAATTTACAAGTTCTTAGGCTTAACAGTTGGGGTAATTTTATCCGGTGGACGTTCTATGGACGACTTCGCAGCCAAAAAGGCTGCATATGATTGCGATATTACCTACGGAACAAATAACGAATTTGGTTTTGACTATTTAAGAGATAATATGGCACAAAGCCCAGATGCGTTAGTACAAAGACCTTATAACTATGCGATTATCGATGAAGTCGACAGTATTTTGATTGATGAGGCTAGAACTCCACTTATCATTAGCGGAAGACTCGAAAAATCAGCAGAAACTTATCAATTAATGGCGAAAATAGCACCTCAACTAAAAAAAGATGTAGACTACGAAGTCGATGAAAAGAATAAAAACGTAATCTTAACGGAAGATGGTATTGATAAAGCTCAAGAGTTACTTAATATTAAAGATTTGTTTGATATTAATACCCAATATGCGCATCATCTATTACAAGCTCTTAAGGCGAAAGAACTTTTCATTCGAGATACAGATTATGTTGTAAGAAACAACGAAGTTATGATTGTAGATGAATTTACCGGTCGTCTAATGGAAGGCAGACGTTGGTCTGATGGTTTGCACCAAGCAGTTGAAGCTAAAGAAGGTGTTCCAATCCAAGACGAAACACAAACTCTTGCAAGTATAACATTCCAAAATTTATTCAGACTATATCCTAAGTTATCTGGTATGACTGGTACCGCAATGACGGAAGAAGCTGAATTTGGAAAAATCTACAACCTTGAAGTAACAGTTATTCCGACCAATAAACCTGATATCAGAATAAACTACCACGATGTTATTTATAAAACAGAACGAGCTAAGTTCAATGCGGTTGTTGAAGATATTATTGAACAGCACAAAAAAGGACGTCCGGTACTTGTTGGTACAATCAGTATTGAAAAATCCGAATATGTTTCACATTTGCTTGCCCAACGCGGGATTCCGCATAACGTATTAAACGCAAAACACCACGAAAAAGAAGCTTATATCATTGCACAGGCAGGACGAGTTGGAGCAGTTACAATTGCAACAAACATGGCAGGTCGTGGTACCGATATTCTACTTGGTGGTAATGCTGAATATATGGCAAAAGAAAAGCTTGATGAGTTGGGAATTGAGCCAAATTCGCCTGAGTATGAAGCGAAAAAAGCTGAATTTATGGATGAAGCCAATAAAATAACCAAAGAAGAACACGCAAAAGTTGTTGAAGCAGGTGGTTTGCATGTAATCGGAACAGAACGACACGAATCCAGACGTATTGATAACCAATTAAGAGGTCGTGCTGCAAGACAAGGTGACCCTGGCTCTACAAGATTTTTCTTATCACTGGAAGATAATTTGATGAGAATATTTGGTGGAGATAAGATTACATCATTAATGACTGCACTAAATGTTGATGAAGATATGGCGATTGAACACCCTATTATATCAAGACAAATTCAATCAGCGCAGAAAAAAGTTGAAACATATCATTTTGATATAAGAAAAAATGTCCTAGAATATGATGATGTTATGAACATTCAACGTGAAAAATTCTACGCTCAAAGAAGAAAAGTTTTATTTGGTAAAGACTTAAGCGCAGATATTTACTATATGATAGAAAAAGAAATTGATAGACTTATCAGAACCTATATTTCACCGGAACAAAATCCTGATGAATATGTATTTGAAGATTTAAACACTATGATTAAAGAACTTCACTCAGTATTTCCACAATTGAGCCATTTTGGTGTTGCAGATGTACAAGGGCTAAGATTTGATGCGATTTATGACAAGTTTAAGGACTTTGCAGTACAAGCTTACAGGGAACATGAAGCAGAAGTTGTTGAATTTTACAACAATATTGTTTCACAGTATGAACCAAACTTTGTACCGCAACAACCTTATACAAGTGATAACGTTATAAGAAACCTTGAACGAGACATCTTACTAAGAGTTGTTGATAACAAGTGGATAGACCATTTACACAACATTGATATGCTAAGAGAAGGTATTAATTTAAGAGCATACGGACAAAAAGATCCGTTACTTGAATACAAACGAGAAGCATATGAAATGTTTAACAAGATGATGTATGAAATCCAAGGCGATACAGTAAAACACTTATTCAGAACAAAGTTTGGAATACAAGTAATGGGCGAACCTCCACAGGATATGGCATAAGTTAGAATAAAGCGGATTTAAAGACAAAAGTCACAAATCCGCTTTTATTTTTCAAAAAAATATAACTGTTATACAAATGCCATTACATATACAACTATTGCCGGAATAAAAATAATTATGCCAATTACAATAGCAACAAAAGTTGCGAACATAACAGCACCGGCCGAGATATCTTTTGCCATTCCGACTAAAGTTGAAAATTTGTTATGAAACACCGCATCCAACGCAAATTCAATTGCCGAATTCAACATTTCTGTCACAATAACTAGGGCAATTGCAAACAGTAGCATACAAATCTTTAATGCAGACAAACCTAAAACGAGAGCAAACAATATAATAATTGTTCCAACCATAAAGTGTATACGAATGTTTCGCTCGCTTTTTAATACAATACGGAGCCCTTTTCTCGCATTTTTGAAAGTTCTGCTAAATCCCTGTGTTTTAAATTTACTCATATTTTAATAGCCTTTAACGCCTTGTTTTGTAAACCTATAACAAAATTATAATCTTCTTCCGTCTGATGGTCAAATCCTAACAAATGTAAGATTCCATGGCTTATTAAAAAGGCTAATTCATATTCTTTGGTTACATTTTTCTTGACAGATTCTTCAATAACCTTATCTAACGCAATCATTACTTCCCCAAGGTTAATTTCTCCATCAAACACAAACCTATCCTCTGGGGGAGTATCAACAAAAATCGCAAATGTAATTATATCTGCAGGATAATCCTTATTTCTGTATTCACGATTAATTTCATGTGTTTTTACACTATCACAATATAAAAAATCAAATGACAAGACCTTGTAATCGTACTCTTTTAAACAACAAACAGCTGCAACTTCCGGTTGTTTTAAATAAAATCGTAAAATCTTTGTAGCAACATCTATATAGAACTTTTCGTCAATATCCCAACATTCAAAGATATTTTCACTAAATATATTTATTTTAGCCATTATTATCCTCAGAATTTTGTTTGTTATTAGGTTCTTCCAGTTGCTTAATTTTATTTTCCAAATCCTCGTCAAGCAATTTTGAAGGAATATTGATTTTATTATCCTTTAGTTTTTCATCAAGCTCTTGGTACTTAATTCTTTCGTGTTGCATACCTCTCAAAATCCTTGAAAAAGTTGAAGCAATAACTTTTATATCATGCAAAGTTAACGGGCTATCAGACAATTGCCCATCATTCAAACGTTCAACAATAATTTTATCGATGATATTTTCAATATCCTCAGATGTAGGATTTTTGAATGAGCGAACAGCCGATTCTATTGCATCCGCCAACATCAAAATCGCAGTTTCTTTCATGTTTGGCTTTGGACCTGGATAACGGAATTGCTCTTCTTTAACATTCTCTGCCCCCTCTTGCTTTACAGCCTCATTATAGAAATAAGAAACAAGTCCTTCTCCGTGGTGCTGCAAAATAAAATTATTTATAATCGGTGGCAAACCGGCTTTTTTGGCATATTCCACACCATCTTTTGGGTGAGCAGTAATTAACATTTTACTAACTCGCGGACTATGATTTTTATGCGGATTATCGATACCAAAATATGATTGATTTTCAATAAAGAACAAAGGTCTTTGAAGTTTTCCAATATCATGGTAGAAAGCTCCAACTCTTGCTAACACAGGATTTGCACCAATAGCCTCAGCGGCAGCTTCACATAGATTTGAAACCATCAAACTGTGGTGATAAGTTCCCGGAGCATCTCTTAACAATTGTTTCAACAATGGTTGATTGTGATCAGCCAATTCTGCTAAACCATACGGAGTAATAATATTGAACATTTTTTCAAAAAGAGGTATTGACCAAAATACAACCATTGAACTCACAATACCATTTATAATAATGTATGTAACATCACGAATTATAAGAGTATTGCTAACATCAATCAAACATTTTTCTAACACGTATATACTTAATACGATTAACAAACCTGCAGCAGAAATAATAAATCCGGCTTTAATCAGGTCAAATCTTCTTGAATAACGAATTTGAGAAACTGTAACAGCTGCAATTAAACTTAATAATAAGAATGTTACAACGAATTGGGCTGAATATTGAATTCCAACTGTCAACACTGCTAACAAAACTGTAACAGCAACATAAGCAACTCTCGGATTAATAAATATTGATAATAGCACTACAAATGCCGGTATCGGTAAAACATACGGCGAAAATCCGGTTGGAATAAGAACAGCAGTACATGACAATAACATCGCGAGCACAGCAGATATCGCAAAATATCTAGGTTCCATAAACTGTTTGGCAAAATATTTCATATAAGAAATATAAATAAACGCAGCCAACACAACTAAAGAAAATATTGCCGCCAATCCTTGCCAATTAAGTTCATAAACATTATACCCTGCTTGTCTTAGAGCATCACGCTTTAATTTGGTAATAGGTTCCCCTTCAAAAACAATTTTATCGCCTTTTTGGAAAGTTATTTCATAAGGTTTAACTGAATTTTCTGCATTTTTTCTGGCAATTTCAGTTGCAAATTCATCAATAACTAAATTAGGAACCAATATTTGTCCTAACAAAGCGTTAACAATCGTCATCTGGCGTCTTGAAATATTCGACACTAAATTGTTTGCAATAATCTTATCAACATTATTATTTTCAAAATCCTTTTCAGAAATACCGGTTCTTAATACGTTTGTAAGGGTTAAATTTGCCTTATCAAAGGCTTCTCGCAAAGTATGTTCATCAGATTTTAAGAAAAAGCTAATTACAAAATTTTTCGTATTACTATTTGGAATATCGAAAAGAATAGATAATTCTTCTTCTTTTACATTCGGTTCAACATCTTTTTTCCGAATTTGTAAAATTGAATTTTCTAATGTGTCCAAGTTATTTTTGATAAACTCATCATCAGCAGAAGCTAATACCGGATCAACCTTTTGTGCAACTTCCTTTTTATGCTGTTCCGTTCTTTTCACATCAACCACAGTCAATGTTTTTTGCGCAATGACATCTTTTTTACTTATACCGTTCTCTATAATACTTTGGAAAAAGAAATTTTGAGATGCGATAATCGCTGTCAACAAAACTGAAAAAACGAAAAAATAAGTAATTTTTGACGTCAATGCTGAAACAGCAAAATCCCTAAACTTTATTAAAATATTTGAATTATTCATATATCACCTTATACTAAAATCACATATCTATTTTAAATCATCAGATTTTTTTTGCAACCCATACATCTTTAACCTGTTTTGAGCATCCTCTAACAATTTTCGATTAATTGCAATGAGTTCTGCAAGAACAGCTATCAATCCGATTTGCACACCTGATAATAAAAATACAGCGGCAAATATTAAAGATTGAATATGCCCTCGCCCAAATCCTGTAAAATAAAAATACAAAAATCTACAACTTATACCAAACCCTATCAGCAAAGAAATCAGTCCTAATACTGCAAAAAATCTGAACGGTCTGTATATTATAAACATTCTAATCATTGTATAAGCAGATTTTAAAATATAAGAAAACATGTTTTTGAAAAGTCTTGATTTTCTTAATTCCGGATTCACGCAAATATCAACATTTTTTATAGTTAATCCTTTAGCCTTTGCTTGAATTATTGTTTCTAGCGTATAGGAGTAATTGTCAAATATGTTCAGTTGCATAGCTGCAGTTCGGGAAAAAGCTCTAAAACCACTCGGAGCATCTTTTACATCTGTAGAACTCAGCAAGCGCATTACCCAAGAACCAAGTTTCTGCAAGCATTTTTTCAAAAAAGAAAAATGTTTGATACTTGCAACAGGTCGCGAACCAATCACAATATCCGCTTGTTTTTCTATTATTGGACGAACAAGTTTTTCTATATCTTTCGCCTGATACTGATTATCGGCATCAGTATTTACAATAATATCCGCCCCTTCTTCCAAAGCTCTTGTTATACCGGCAACAAAAGCTTTTGCCAACCCCTTATTGTTCTCAAATTTGACAATATGGTTTACACCTAAACTTTTGGCAACTTCAACCGTTTTGTCAGTCGAACCGTCATCTATAATCAAAACCTCTATTTCATCAATGCCTGCAATTTCTTTAGGCAATTCCGCTAACGTAATTGGTAAAGATTGCTCCTCATTGAAACATGGAATTTGAATAATAAGCTTCATTTAAAATATCCCTTCTAGGGAATTATACCATGGATAAACATATTCAAGCAAGCTTATAAAGTTAAAGGCGAGTTAAAAATAACTCGCCTTATTTGTTTTGCTATGACCAGACTTTTTTATTAAAGATCTGCATCTGAAACATCAGGTAACTAATCGTCTACTTCTGCATCAAAGTAATCTTTAATCAATGTTGTATCATTTGATTTATTTTTGATATCAAGTTTCGCATCTTTTTTACGAGATGTAATGTTAACATTTTTACCGATTGCATTGTTTACAACACCGTCTTTAATCAAGTCAACAGTAACATCACCTGTTTTAGATTTGATTGTACCGAAGTTAACATCTTCTCCGGATTCTTCGCCACGAGCGTGTAAGTTGATATCTTTAACAGCCAAGATGTTTGATTCTTGTGTTGCATCTGTTTGTCTGAAGTGTAATGCTTTGTCAGCAGTACCGATTGAACCAGATGAAATCATTTGAATTGATTTACCTTTAACGTTTGCATAGTTACCTAAATCAGTACCAGCATTCAAGATAGAACCAGTGTTTCCAGCCTCATCTTTTTCAGTTAACAAGATAACTTTACCATCAGCCTTAATACGGTCAACATTCATATCTTTGCCTTTTGTAGCCAAGTTAATTACAAGATCATCACCAGTCTTTTTAGTGTCATTAGTGAATGCCTTGATACCACCTGCGACATCAACATTGATTGATTTTGTCATATCACGAGCTTCTTTTCCAACAGCGTTATCTGCAACAACATCTTCACCAATTGTACCGTTGTTAACGTTGATGAATAATCTGCCACCTGATTTAATCAAATCAGCTTCGCTGCCGGCATTTAGAAGGTTAGCATTGTCTACATTTATTACGACTTTTTTAGAAGCATCTAATGCAACTTGATCTGTATCAGTGTTTCCAAGAATTACATCTGAGCCTTTGCCTGTTACTGTAATCTTTTTACCTTTAGCAGTACCAGAAACAGTCATGCTCTTGCTACCACTATTTGTAAGAACAATATTACCTTTGTTTGAAGTAACTTCTGATGTAATATCCATACCACCGTTTCTGTTAGTTAACAAGATGTGACCATCGCCTTGAACAGTACCGTCAACTTGCATACCGCCAGCACCGTGGTTTGTAATATAAATTCTGTTGGTATCGTTTGTAATCTTAGCCCCATCAGCTACAACCAAGCGTTCACCTTTATTGGTAACACTTAATCTGCCACCAGAGTTAGTTACATTGCCGTTAATTTTCATATCACCGGTTCCACCGTTGTATAAGAATGAAGTTCCTTTATTTGCAACCGTACCAGAAACAGTCATATCACCTTTACCAACATTCTTAACATATAAGTGATTGTTTTCACCGGCAATATTACCTGCAATATTCATATCTTTACCAGAGTTGTAAATATATAGAACATCACCTTTGTTTGTAATTGTACCATCAATATTCATATCACCGTTTATGTTTTGAACATAAGTTTTGCCGGTAGTATCAATAGTACCTTTTACATCCATACCACCTTTGCCAGTACTTTGGATAAGAACTTCATTTACACCTTTAACAGATGAATCTTCTGACAACACCATTTTATTACCTGTGTTAGTCACGTTTGTTTTACCAGCAGTATTTTCAATAGAACCATTATAAATAAAATCACCTGCACGGCTTGTCATTGCAGTACTTCCGGCATTAACAATTTTACCATTGAATACTAAACCATTAGCACCGGTATTTGCAATACGAATTTCGTTATTATTTTTAATAACCGAATCTTCACCAAACGTTAAACCAGTACCATTGCCGGCAATTGCGATTTTACCGTCTTTGTTAGTGATTTTTCCGTTTATATTTAATTGACCTTTTTTCTCGGTAATAAATACATTTTTGCTTGAATTAATTGTGCCACCAACAGTAGTATCGCCAGAACCTGAGTGAACAATTTCAACCAAATCTTTTGCAGTTAAAGATGAATTATCACCCAAAGTAACAGCACCTGACTTAGTTCCACTAGCGACATAAACAGAACCGTTATCAGACTGAACTTTTCCGTTCAAATTCATAGCACCTTTACCGTTTACAAGATGAACATTACCGTCATATGCTGCAATTTTGCCACCGTTTGTAGTAAAACCTACACCACGGTTAGTCAAAATAACATTACCTTGACCATAGTTAACAACGTCACCTTGAATGTTCATTCCAACAGTACCGTTAGCTTTACGGTCATATGTTCTGAACTCGATACCAGCTTTATTAGTGCTCTTACCAGTATTAACAAGAGAATTAAATAAAGCTTCAGTATTTTTACCATCAAATAAAGCGGCATTATCATTTAAGCCAGCTAAAACTGTCGCATTTGGACCAATATTAAGGTCTTGAGCAACAACACCGACATTACCACGAGATAAAACTCTACCGTTAATAGTAACATTAGCATTACCATGGTAACCAAGTTCTTCTAAAGTTGCTTGACCTTTCTTATACAATTTCATACCTGGAGCAGTTGGAGTCAAAACAGACAAAGAACCAACGTTTAAAACACCGGATTCTCCAACAACCATACCGTTTGGCGAAACAAAAATAGCTTCACCATTATAGAAATTACCATCTCTTACAGTATTAACCAAACCATTGATATTAATTTTATTATCTACCAAGTTTACGAATTTTGAAATATTTTCCGCACCGTATTTAAAAATCAGGTTTGCAATATCACCTTTACTCAACGTAAAGTCCTGATATTCTCTAAAACCGATTCCAGCATTAGCTCCGGTCGGATCAATGTTAAACACACCATTATTACCGGTAACGCCGGTAATTTCCGTAGCTTGAACACTAGTCGTAAGCGATTGCTGCATAACAAATGTCAACGCCATTAATAACGCTGCAACGCTCATTTTTGCTGTTTTTTTAGACATAGATATATCCCTCACTATTTTTCACAGTATCTGCATAATTTAAATAACAATTCTCAATAAAAAATATTGCTATATTGTTACAAATTATTAACAATACACAATGTACTTCGGCATAATATAATAATATTATGCCCGTAATTTTTTGCCGTAAATCATATCTCTCTTTTATTTAACACATTTTTACATTCCTCCATGCAATTTTATTAAAGTTGTACCTATATATTTCAAACAACGGTACAACTCGTATAAAACTTTAGGATTATTAAAAATTTGTTACAAACTTACTGTTAGTAGCAATGAATTGCTTAAATAACACATAAAAAATGCGGGATTTTCACCCGCATTTTCATTTATTTAACAACTATATTTACCAATTTCTTTGGAACAACAATTGTTTTTATTATCGTTTTGTCCTTAGTCAATTCCTTTATTTTCGGACTATTCAAAGCTGTTTCCTTCATTTCGTCTTGAGAAACACCTTCATCCACTTCAATCTTGTCCTTAACCTTACCATTTATTTGAACTACTAAGGTAATAGAACTTGCTTTGGCAAGCTTTTCATCCCATTCACACCAAGGTTCTTCATGGATTGAATGCTTAGCTCCTAACTCATGCCATGCCTCTTCTGTCAAGTGAACCGCAACAGGTGACATAAGTTTTAGTAATGATGTTATCGCAAAACTCAAAACCTCTTTATCTTCAGCATCAAGTTCTTTTTTAGCACCGCGCCAATCATAAATAGCATTAGTTAATTCACGATATTTTGAAATAACAGTATTGAATTGGAAATCATTTGATATGTCATTTGTAATATCTTTGATAGCCATATGAACAACACGAACTAAATCATCATTATCCTTTTTCAAGTTAGAAGGAAGTTTATAATCCAAAGTAATGTCATCAGCATTTGTTGCAACAAGTCGCCATACTCTGTTCAAGAATTTGTAGCAACCTTCTACACCAGCATCTGACCAGTCGAAATCTCTTGCCGGAGGTGAATCAGACAAGATAAATAACCTTGCAGTATCAGCTCCATAGTTTTCAAATATTTCATCAGGATCTACCGTATTTCCCTTTGATTTTGACATTTTTGAACCATCTTTCAAAACCATACCTTGAGTCAACAAGTTTTTGAAAGGTTCATCAAAGTCTAAAAGCCCTAAATCTCTTAAAGCTTTAGTGAAAAATCTTGAATATAATAAGTGAAGAATTGCGTGTTCAATACCACCAACATATTGATCAACAGGCAACCACTTATTCACTAAATCTCTATCAAAAGGTTTTTTGTCATTTTTTGCATCTGCATAACGAAGATAGTACCAGCTAGAACAAATAAATGTGTCCATTGTATCAGTTTCTCTTCTGGCATGCCCGCCACACACCGGACAAGTGGTTTCTACAAATGTTTTAGATGTAGTAATCGGAGATTTTCCAACAACCGAAAAATCAACATCCTTAGGTAATAATACAGGTAATTGATCCTCTGGAATCGGTTGAATACCACATTTATCACAATATACAACAGGAATTGGAGCTCCCCAATAGCGTTGACGAGAAATCAACCAGTCACGAAGTCTATATTGTGTTTTAAATTCTCCAAAACCTTCCTTAACAGCCTTTTCGGTAATTGCTTTTTTGGCATCTTCGTTTTTCATGCCGTTGAATTCGCCAGAATTAACAAGAACACCAGATTCTGTATAAGCAGCATCCTTACAATCACTTGGAGCTGAAGGATTTTCTATAACAACTTTCATTGGCAAATTATATTTTTTTGCGAATGCAAAATCTCTTGTGTCGTGAGTTGGTACAGCCATTACAGCCCCCGTTCCATATTCAACAAGAGCATAATCTGCAGTCCATAACGGGAAGATTTCCCCTGTGAACGGATTTTTACAATGAGTTCCCAAAGGAACACCGGTTTTTACTCTATCAGTTGACAAACGTTCAATTTCTGTCATTTTTCTTGCATTAGCACGATACTCTTCAACTTTTTCTTTATTTTCTGAAGTTGTTAATTTTTCAATTTCTTTGTATTCAGGTGCTACGACAAGATACGTAATACCATGAACCGTATCAGGGCGAGTTGTGTAAACAGGAACTTCCATTTTTTCTCCGTTTGGAGCATCTACGACAGGAAAACGGAAGATTGCACCTTGAGATTTACCTATCCAGTTAGCTTGCATTGTTTTAACGTTATCGCCCCAACCTTCAAGTTTATCTAAATCTTTTAAAAGAATATCCGCATAATCA
>OIYS01000368.1_pt1 | contig 33008 bp, 27 predicted proteins | sample 1588271 | NCBI WGS metagenome assembly OIYS01 (sample SAMN03283286) | human gut metagenome | biome: human-associated habitat; material: feces | host: Homo sapiens | place: Peru | collected 2012
AACCATTCACTCTGATGATTCATAAGATAATTAACAAAATCATCTCTTGTTTTATTAGTGGTCTTATACTTTAATGTCACACCTGACGGGTTATAGGAAGTTGTAAACTTTTTACCGTTCTTTGATACACCTCTTACCGTATATGTATAGCTTTTTCCTGCCTTAACATTTTTATCTGTATAGTATTGATTGTAAGTTTCAGCAAGTTTCTTCCAAGAGCCGTTTTCTTTTTTATACACACGGTATTTTGAGTTTTCAGGTAAAGCATAATTAAACTCAAGTTTTATACCGCCACTAACGGTTGATATATTCATTACATCCGGAACTGATTGCTTATATCCTGTTAATGCTTTCCCTTTGGAATCATATCCACTTTTATAACTCTTGCCGTCTTTACTTATACAACGAACTGTATATATCGTATTAGCAACGCCTTGAGAAATATTATATTCTGCAGGATATAATCCCTCATCAACAACACTTGTGCCAGTCGTGTCAACGAGTTTATTCCAACCTGTTCTGTCTTTGTAATACACACGATATTTTTCAGCACCAGTAACTTTATTCCAAGTAATTTTTGTGCCGTCATACACACTTTCTACCTTAGAAATTTTTGGAGCGGCAACATATTTTACTGTTTTGCCTTTAGAATCATAACCGCTTGTGAACTTCTTGCCGTCCTTACTTATACATCTGACTGTATAGGTATAGCTTTTGCCTGATGAAACTGATTTGTCTGTGTAGGTTGTTGAAGTTGTATCAACCATTTTTGTCCAGCCTTTACTTCCTTTGCGGTAAACTCTGTACTTTGCCGCACCGCTTACTTTGCCCCAAGAGATTTTCACACCGCCGTAAACGCTTTCGGCTTTTGAAATTTTCGGTGTTGCCAAGCTTGCCCTTGCAACCTGTGCATACTGCACGGGCGTGTTAAGCGGTTCAACCGCATTTGCAGAAACTACCGAAACCGCAACCGCAGACATCGACATAACCGCCGCCATTGCTATTGATAATAATTTTTTCATTTTATATCTCTCTTTCAATTAGTATTTATCATATGAGAATGAATTATATGCATCAAGTAATAGTTGTTTCTTTTTAGAATATAACATAGCATTCCAATTGGTGTACTTTGCTGAAATATATACATTTTGACTATACATATGTATATTCACACTGTTTTGTAACCACTTTGTATTGATTTCATTATATTCTTTTTTTGTGACAGTAGTATTTCCATCAGTTCCTGTATATGTATAAATAGGCTCTGACATTTCTCCGTACGGGGAGAACCACATACTATATCCTGATAATTCATCTAAACAAGCAAATGAGCCGTCAAATCTAACATTAAAATTTTTAGTGAATATATCTTCATCTAAAAACGCAGTATTATTTACAACAATTCCGTATTTCTTAGTATTTTTATTATACACACCCATATAGTCAAACCTACCGTCATAGAAAAATCCATAACACCTTACCTTTTGAACCCTACCATCTTTAAATGTATAGACACTTTTAAAATCATCAACAAGAAATTCAGGCACTCCATCAAAATCAAGATCCAGAAATTTTCCAAGGTGAAGATCTCCATCGTCCATACTTTCAGGAAACCATTCATCTGAGTGCTGTATCATATACTCAATATACTTATCCCTTACACTATCCTCTACTTTATATTTAAATGTTACACCAGACGGATTATATATACTGGTAAATCTTTTACCGTCCTTAGAAACAGCTCTTATAGTGTAAGTATAACTCCTTCCCGATTTTGGATTTTTATGAACAAAATAATTTCCGGTGGTTTCACCAATTTTTTTCCAAGAACCATTTTCCTTTAAATAGATACGAGATTTGGAATTTTCTGCCAGATTAACAAAAGTAATGCCAATACCGTTTGATACAGACTCAATCCCTGTAATTTCAGGACAATCTACATAATTATTTGGCTCTTTTCCTTTAGGATCGTAACCACTTAAAAATTTTCTACCATCTTTACTTATACAGCGAACAGTGTAATAATTTCCAGAGCGAATATATTTACTATGTTCCCTTGATACAATGCCAATATCAAGCGCACTTGTGCCTGTAGTGTCGACAAGCTTATTCCAGCCTGTACAGTCCTTGTAGTACACACGGTACTTTTCTGCACCTGTAACTTTATTCCATGTAATTTTTGTGCCGTCATACACACTTTCTACCTTAGAAATTTTTGGAGCGGCAACATATTTTACTGTTTTGCCTTTAGAATCATAACCGCTTGTGAACTTCTTGCCGTCCTTGCTGATACATCTGATTGTGTATGTATAGCTTTTGCCTGATGAAACCTTTTTGTCGGTATATGAAGTTGAGGTTGTGTCGGCAAGTTTAGTCCAGCCTTTACTGCCCTTGTAGTAAACTCTGTATTTAGTCGCACCGCTTACTTTGCCCCAAGAGATTTTAACACCGCCGTTTACATTTTCAAGCTTTGAAATTTCGGGGGTAGCAATATATTTTACAGTTTTGCCCTTTGAATCATAACCGCTTGTGAACTTTTTGCCGTCCTTGCTTAAACATCTGACTGTATAGGTATAACTTTTGCCTGACGAAACTGATTTGTCTTTGTAGGTTGTTGAAGTGGTATCGGCAAGTTTTGTCCAGCCGTTACTTCCTTTGCGGTAAACTCTGTACTTTGCCGCACCGCTTACCTTGCCCCAAGTCAGTTTTACACCGCCGTAAACGCTTTCAGCCTTTGAAATTTTCGGAGTTGCCAAGCTTGCCTTTGCAACCTGTGCATACTGCACGGATGTGTTAAGCGGTTCAACCGCATTTGCAGAAACCGCCGAAACCGCAACCGCAGACATCGACATTACCGCCGCCATGGCTATTGGTAAAAATTTTCTCATAGTTATCCCTCGCTTTGTGAATATTCTACGCATTATTAAAAACTTTTGCTAAATTTTTATGCAAGTTAATTGTAACATTAAATGATATAAAAAGCAATACATTTTAATAAACTATCACAAATTTTTAAGCTAAAATAAATAAACCGTTCACAAAAGCGAGAACGGTTTATTTTATATATTCTGTTGATATTTTGAATTATTTAAAATAATTTCTGCGTTTTGCAAAAATTACTGCACAACCTGCAAGCATTGCAACAAGAAGAATTACAGCAACGCTGTTCTGACCTGTCTGAACAGCACCGTTGTTGTTCTGTGAATTGCTCGGTGTGTCATTTGTTGCTGTGTCGCTTGTTGAAACAGGCTTTGTTGCAGAAGTTGCAGAAGTTGTATCGGGTACTGTTACAGGTTCGTCAACTGTTGCAACCGAAGTTGTAGGCTCAGTAGGAACCGTTGTATTCGGTTTATTAGATTCCAAACCAAAATTCATCTTTGACAATTCTGCAAGAATACTATCGTCAATAACTCCGCTTTCATAAGCCTCTTTGATTGAGTAAACATTGCCATTCTTATAAAGCATAACATCATCGCCATGGTTGTAACTATAAGTATAGTCACCAATTGTTTCTTCAATTAAATAATCAAGGCTAAAACCTTCATTGTGCATAAAATATACTCCACCGTCACTCGTTGAACCAACAATTTTAATACAACAATATTCAGGAGCTTTGCCGCCATAGTATGTATTTTTCATTTCACTTTTGATACGCAAAATGAGAGATGAATTTTCACCCTTTGGGGCAACATCCAACTTACCCCAAAGATTTCCCCATATATATAATTCATAGAGCATATCATCATCAATTACACCTGTTTCATAGGCATTTGACAAGGTATATACTTTATTATTCTTGTATAACAAAACGGGACAATCTCTTGGATAAGAAACAGTATAATCACCTATATCGAATTCCACTTCATCTGTCCAGTGTGTAAAACTATCCATAAAATCGAAATACACGCCACCGTCACTGGCTGTACCATATATTCTTACTTCAATAAAATCAGGCTTTTCATCACCATAATATGAATCTAACATAGCCTGTTTAATATCTGAAATCAAGTCTGAATCAGAAGTTTCATCAGGTGTTGCCGCAAAAGCAGTTGTAACCACCGAAAAGCACATAGCAAATGCTATCAATGCTGTTAAAAGTTTTTTCATTTTTATTTCCTCACCTTTTATTTATTCTATCTGTAATAATGGTATATGCAACAGATATTCAATTTACTTCATTATACTGCTAAAATATATGTAAAGCAATATAGTTGCTAAAAATTCACATAAAATAATCAACAAAATAAAAACCGTTCTCAATAACGAGAACGGATTTTATAGGGATTATTTAATTTATAAATTACTCAAAACGATTTCTGCGTTTTGCAAAAATCACCCCGCAACCTGCAAGCATTGCAGCGGCAAGGAATATTGCAACGCTGTTCTGACCTGTCTGAACAGCACCGTTGTTATTCTGTGAATTGCTCGGCGTGTCATTTGTAGCTGTGTCACTTGTTGATGATGATTTTGCATCAGCAGAAGGAAGCTCTACTGTATAATATCTACGCATTACACCGATATTGAAATCAACAAGCTCTGCAAGGATATCGTCATCAATTACGCCTGAGTTGTATGCTGACGGAATACTATATATTTTGCCGTCTTTGTAAAGCAAAGTTTTCTCTGATTCAGCAGTTCTGTAGCCAAATTCGCCGAGAATTGCTTCAATCATAACATCAGCTCTCGGAAGTCCGTCATCATACTTGAAATATACGCCGTCATCACTTGTTGAACCGACTATATAAACCTCAATATGGCTCGGCTTAACATCAAGATAATAAGTTTCAAGCATTGCTTTTTCAATTTCAGCCTTTATATCATAAGCAGGTGCTTCCTGATAAAAACTGTCGTTCCATTCAGCAATGTCTGCAACATCTTCGTCATTGATGATTCCGCTTTCGTAAGCATTCTTCATTGTGTAAATTTTGCCGTTGTTGTAAACGAGCAACTCATCAGCCGCAGTGTATGAGTAGGTGTAGTTGCCAAGCTGTGTTTCATAAGCCACCGACGGGTAATTCAAATCGTCAGTATGCTCAAAATACACACTTCCATTTTCATTTCCTCCGACAATACGGATTTCAAGCTCTGTTGGCTTGGTATCTGTATAGTAGTGGTCGAGCATAGCCTGTTTGATTATCGCCTGCATATCTTTTGCAGGTGCTTCATCAGGAGTTGCCGCAAAGGCGGTAACGGTTACTGCACAGCACATCATAACTGCGATTAAGATTGATAATAATTTTTTCACGAAATTTCATCCTCTTTTCTTCTAAAACTAAGCTGACTGTCAGCTTATACTAGGATTTTAGCAAAAAAAGAGGTGATTTTCAAGCAACTTTAGTTTACAAAAAATGCCACCCTCGTTAATGAAGGTGGCATAAATGTTAATTTTAGTTGTCAAATCAAACTGGGTGAACCATATTTTTCTTGTCAAGCTTGTCGCCGTTGATGCCAACCTTGGCATTTCTTCTCTTTTCAAAGAAGTCGAGGGCAACCTTCGGGAACTGTGCATAAGAAAGAACATCCTCAGGCTGTTCAATCCACTGCTCAATCTCGCCACGGAGCTTGTCAAGCTCAGGCTCAAGCTGGTCTGCAGGACGGCCTTTGATAATCTTCTTGTCACCGATAATCTTCTTCTGAAACTCAGGATCAATCGGCATTGGAGTTGTACCGTACTCACCGGCAACAAGTCCCTTGAACTCGTTTGTGCACATTGAGTAGCGCTTGCCTGTGATTACATTGAATACAGCCTGTGTGCCGACAATCTGTGATGTCGGAGTAACAAGCGGAGGATAACCTGAATCCTTACGAACACGGGGTACTTCTGCAAGAACTTCGTCAAGCTTGTCTTCTTTACCGGCCTGCTTGAGCTGTGAAAGAAGGTTGGAAAGCATACCGCCAGGAACCTGATAGATAAGAGCGTTAGCGTCTGTTGCGAGCATCTTAGGATCAAGAAGTCCTGACTTGATGTACTTCTCACGGAGAGTCATAAAGTAAGCACGGATGTCAGAGAACTGTTTAAGGTCAAGACCTGTGTCGAACTCTGTGCCTGAAAGAGCGGCAACCATTGACTCTGTCGGAGCGTGTGATGTACCGAGAGCGAGGGGGCTGATTGCTGTATCAATGCCGTCGGCACCTGCCTCAACACCCTTTAAAAGACACATTGATGCAAGACCTGATGTGTAGTGAGTGTGGAGCTGAAGCGGAAGCTCAGGAACAGCGGCTTTAATAGCCTTTACAAGGCTCTCTGTTCTTGTTGGAGTAAGAAGAGCAGCCATATCCTTGATACAGATTGAATCTGCACCTGCGTCTGCAATTCTCTTAGCATACTCAACATAGTATTCATCTGTGAATACAGGACCTGTTGTGTAGCTGATAGCAACCTGTGCATGACCGCCCTCTTTGTTGGCAGCCTTGATAGCTGTTTTAAGATTCTTGATGTCGTTAAGAGCATCAAAAATACGGATAATGTCAATACCGTTTGCGATTGAACGCTGAACAAGGTACTCAACGCAGTCATCGGCATAGTGACGATAACCGAGCATATTCTGTCCTCTGAAAAGCATCTGGAGCTTTGTGTTAGGGCAATGCTCTCTGATTGTGCGGAGTCTGTCCCACGGATCTTCGTTTAAGAATCTGAGACATGAGTCATATGTTGCACCGCCCCAGCATTCGAGTGAGTAATAACCGATTTTATCGAGTTTGTCAAGAACAGGGAGCATTTCCTCTGTTGTCATTCTTGTTGCAATGAGTGACTGATGAGCGTCACGCAGAGCAGTTTCGGTAACTCTGATTTTTTTTGCCATTTTACAGCATCCCTTTCTCCGAATTATTGATTAGTTAAGTGTTACGAGAACCTTACCTGAGTCAACTGACTCACCCTTTGCAACATTAACTGTTGCAACTGTGCCGTCCTGCGGAGCTTTAACAGGTGTTTCCATCTTCATAGCTTCGATGAATACGAGGTCGTCGCCTGCTTTAACAGCCTGTCCTGCCGAAACAACAACATTAACAACTGTACCGGGCATCGGAGCTTTGATAACTACCGAACCCTGAGCGCCTGCGGGAGCTGCCGGCTTTGCAGCAGGAGCCGGAGCGGCTGCCGGAGCAGGAGCTGCTGCTGCGGGAGCTGAAGAACCACCGAGTTCCTCAACCTGAACATCATATGCGTTACCGTTTACTGTAATTCTTAAATTCTTCATTTTTAGTATCCCCTTTTATTTTAACAAGTAATCATTTACATTTATCAGATAGTTGAATGCTTCTTTGAAAGTGTTGAAACACGCTTGCCTGAAAGCATATCAAGAGCAGAAATAAGAGTCTGACGGAGCTGAGCTTCTTCAACAATACCGTCAACATAGCCGTTCTGAGCGGCATTGTAAGCAGAAAGATTTTCATCAGCAAACTTCTGAGCAGCTTCTGCCTGCTTATCTGTAGCAACATTCATAACTTCGGGAGCCATAATGAATGCGGCAGCCTCAACATTAACAGGTGAAATAACTGCGTCTGGAAGTGCGTAAACAACATCTGCGTTAGCGCCTGTGCCTGCAAGAGCAACATAACCTGAACCGATTGCCTTGCCTGTAACAACAGAAATCTTAACTGTTGTAGCTTCTGCATAAGCGGCTGAAGCCTTTGTTGCCGACTTGATTGACTCAAAGCCCGGGCAGTTTACGAATGTTACAACTGGGAGTGAGAAAGCATCGCAGAAACGAACAAACTTTGCAACCTTGTTTGCAGACTTGCAACCAAGCTCCTTGCCCTTTGTAACAACAATACCTACAACCTGACCGCCGAGTCTTGCAAAACGAACATTTGCTTCCTTGCCGTAATCATTGAAGAGCTTTACAATGCTGTTGCCGTCAACAGTTCTGCTGACTACACAACCGCAACCGTCCTCTGCAGGAGCTTCTTCAAATGACTGAGGAGCCATTGTGAGGTTATTTGACGGAAGATAAAGAATAAGTTCCTTTGCAGCCTTGATTGCCTTGTCATTATCGTCACAAACGATTGAGGCAATACCGTTTTCAGCATTGTAAGCAGCGTCTGAATGCTTGCCTGTTACTGAAAGTGAAAGCTGTGCGTCTTTGCTCATAATAACGATGTCTGCGCTTGCAGCGTTAAGAGCGTTTGTTCCGAGGCAAGTGCCGAGAACAACTGAAATCTGAGGTACAACACCTGAAAGTGAGGCAGCTGCGTTAAGAACATCACCGCAGCCTGCGAGAAGCTCTGTTCCCTGATTAAGTCTGCCGCCTACGCTGTCATAGAAACCTACAACAGGAGCGCCTGTCTTGAGTGCGAGGTCATAAAGCTTTTTAAGCTTAGCAGCCTGTGCCTTACTCATAGCACCGCCGCAAATGTCGCTGTTCTGTGCAAACGCATAAACAGGCATACCTTCTACTGTTCCAAAGCCTGCAACAACCTCGGCAAAGCCTTCACCGGATTTTGCAAAGGCATCAATTTCACAAAAGCTGTCTGCGTCAAAAAATGCTGTAATTGTCTTATAAGCAGATGTTGCAGCAATTTCAGCCTTTGCCTGATTGATCTTTTCAATACTCATCTTAAAATCCTCCAATACCATGTATTGAATATGCACGAAAACTGAGCGTGCATACTAATTTTCTACACAATACATTATACTCTATAATCTTCAAAAGTACAAGAAAAACACACTGTACTATTTCAATTTTTAACACATTTAATAGTTATTCCGTGAAAACCATAAATTTATTGTCAAATTAACGAATAGTTTTATTGACCGTTTCGGAAGTATTTTTCAAAAACGGAAAATTAAAGCTGTTTGCCGTTTAAAAACGGGTTTGCAAGCAGTTTTTTAACCTCTTGTTCGGTCAAATCTCTCCAGTCGCCCTGTTTGAGCATACCCATTTTTACACCGCCGATCTGGGTGCGTTTGAGTCTTGCAACCTCAAGCCCGACAGCCTCGCACATTCTTCTGATTTCACGGTTCTTGCCCTCGTGAAGAATCATTTCAAGAACTACTCTGCCCTGCTCCTTGTGAATTACACGAACATATGCGGGAGCGGTTTTCTTGCCGTCAAGTTCAACACCTGTTTCAAGCTTAACAAGCTGATCCTCGTCAATTGACGGTCGAACGGTTACTCTGTAAATCTTATAGACATTATTTTTTGGGTGCATAACCTTATTCGCAAAATCACCGTCATTTGTAAAAACGAGCATACCCTCGCTGTCTTTGTCAAGTCTGCCGATTGGATAAACTCGCTCACCGACATTTTCAACAAGCTGTGCAACGCACTTTCTGCCACGCTCATCATTCATTGTGGTGATAAATCCACGGGGCTTGTTGAGCATAATATAGCGGTAATTGCCGCCTTTCGGCACAACAATCCTCTTGCCTCTTACAAACACCTTGTCTGTAGGAAGAACCTTGTCACCGAGAATTGCGGTTTTGCCGTTCACCTTGACATGACCGCCAAGAATAAGCTCCTCGGCTTTTCGTCTTGATGCAATGCCGCATTGTGCTATGAATTTTTGAAGTCTGATAGGTTCAATTTTAGCCATATGTAAATTCCTTTTTATAAATATTCTGTATATTCAAACTGTCACGAAAACAGATTTCCTATTACCGAAAATATTGACACACTCTTTTTATTTGATTTAATCTTTTCGCCTGCCACGATGTTGCATTTATAAAGCAACTTTCCGCTGAGTGTGTATTCAATTCTGCCGACCACTTCATTCTTTTCAATCGGAGCGTACAGAAAGCTGTCTATGTAGATTTTCTTTTCGATTTTATCGCAGTCCTCATGCTTTATAACGATTGTGCCGTTCTTTCCCCCCATAACTGTTACACTGTCCTTATTGCCGCCCACGCACGGAATATCGGCACAAAAGTCAGCGTCCTTGCAGTCAACTCCCCTGTACTTTTCAAAAGCGTAATCATAAAGAGAAATATGGTCATTCCAATCGTTGCGGTCATTCAGAGTGACGCACACAAGCGTTACACCGTCTTTTTTTGCAGAGGAAACAAGGCATCGCCCTGCCGCCATTGTATAACCCGTTTTTCCGCCTGTACAGTAGGGATAAAGCGACAAAAGTCTGTTATGGTTTGCGTATGCGGTTTTCTTGGATTTCGGTTCCAGAAATTCAACGGTCACGCTTTTCTTAGCCGTGAGATTTGCAAAATCCTCGTTTTCAAGTGCGTATGACATAAGCAAAGCCATATCTTTTGCAGTTGAATAATGGTTGTCATCATCAAGTCCGCTCGGCGTTACAAAATGGGTATTCGTCATACCGATTTGCTTTGCCTTTGTATTCATTAGCTCTGAAAACTTTTCGGGACTGCCTGAAATCGTATAAGCCGCCGCATTCGCCGCATCATTGCCCGATGCCATCATCATTCCTGACGCAATGTCCGAAAGTCGGACTTTTTCGCCGACTTTGAGATACATCGAACTGCCCTCGGCAACCATTTCCTGTTTAAAGGTAACTTCACTGTTGCAGGATGCCGCCTCCTCAAGCGTTATGAGAGATGTCATAATCTTTGTGGTGCTCGCAGGTTTCATTTTTTTATCTGCATTTTTTGAACAGATAACCGTGTTGTCGTCGGGACAGTACAGGACAAATGCCTGTGCAGAAGTTGTGGGAGGAGTATCCTCCGCATTTTTAGCACCCATAAGCACAAACGGCATAACAAGACACACCGCAAGCGAGATTATTTTTTTCATAAGGACACCCCCTGCATAAATCTATGCCGAGGGATGCTGCAATATTACGAATCAGCCGTCAATATCGTCCTGTGTGATTTCAGAAAAATCGTCTGCGGATTCGTTCTTATCCTTTTTGAAAACTCCCTTTACCTTTTTGAGAACATCGGGAATCATATTAACGAGTTTGTCGGCTGTACCCTCTTCCTGATCAACAGAAATAAGTCTTACATCGCCCTGATAAACGGTGAGAAAGGCTACAGGCTGAATTGTTACACCTGCACCGCTGCCGCCGCCAAAGCAGTCCTTGTTTTCCTTTTTTGTAGGCAAATCAGAACCGCCTGATGCAAAGCCGTAGCTTACCTTTGAAACAGGAATGATGAGTGTACCATCAGGCGAAGTGATAGGCTCGCCGATGATTGTATTTACATCAATCATTTCCTTAATTTTTTCCATTGTAATATTCATCAGATTACCGATAGGATGTTCCATAGCCATTCTCCTTTTTCAACAATATTTATATCAATCATTAAGTTTATCAATCGTTCTTAACTTCCGCAAGAAGTTTAAGACCTTTAATTCCGTGCTTAACGGCAAGACCGATAAGTCGGAATGTAAAAACTCTTGCGACAAAATCAAAGTTGATTTCTGTTTTTGCTTTCTCCGAAAAATTCGGATTTATGTCAACTCCGTAACCCTTGCATTTTACAACACGAACAATCGTGCCTACAGCAGGATAAACAATCGCACAATATTTGCCGTACTTTATAGCCGTGTCAGCCGCATCATCGCCTGCAACGCTGATACTCAGCGACAACTTTTTCACCAGTATGTGACTAAAAAAGTCCTGCAATGCCGATACTGCAAGCTCTGCAACTTTTTTCATCAAATTCAAAAGCCACTCAATGCCGTATTTTTTTATAAGGCTCGGCTTTTTTTCTTCCTTTTTTTTAGGCTGTTCGGTTTTCGAAGTTTGTTTTTTTGCTTTTTTCTTCTTTTTTTCCTTTTTAGGTTTTGCCGGCACAAGTTGGAGTTTTACAAAACCGATATACACTGCACACCAAAAGTCCTCTTTATATGATGCACGCAAAGTAATCGGAATAAACATCACCAGCACCACAAACAGGACGATACCGAGCAAAATATATAACCAAAGCAAGGGAATTCCCCCTAAATCTTACTGCCTGTCATCAGGCTGAGCCGAAAACAAATCCATCTGTTCATTGCTGTTTTCAGTCTTATCCTGTTCTTCACCGTTATCTTCGGACTCCTTGTCCTCATCACCCTCGGGGAGCGGAGGAAGTTCGTCAAGACTTGAAATGTTGAAACAACGCAAAAAGTTTTCGGTTGTACCGTAAAGCAACGGTCTGCCGGGAAGTTCAAGTCTGCCCTTTTCTTCAACAAGACCTTTTGTTGTCAAACTGCCGATTACACCACTGCAGTCAACACCACGCACCTGCTCGACAAAAGCCTTTGTAACAGGCTGATTGTATGCAACAACCGCAAGGACTTCAAGAGCCGCCTGTGAAAGCGGGGTGTTTCTTCTCAAATCCATAACGGTACGAATCTGCGGAGCAAATTCTTTTTTTGAAACCATCTGACAGGAATTGTCAAGCAATATTATAGTTATGCCCCGTCCCGACGCTTCATAATCATCAATCAGTGCAGAAATATGCTCTTTAACCTTTTTTTCGGAAATTTCAAGTGCCTGTGCAATTCGGGAAAATTCAACCGACGCACCGTTTGCGAACAATATCGCCTCAATCGCACCACGAATGTTTTCAACAGCCATTACTGCACCTCCTCATTTTCAATGTTTTCGTCCTCGTCAACCTGTGGCAAAGGCATTGCGTTTTTGTCCTCAATCATATGAACAACAGCATTTTCACCACTGCCCTCAATTCTGATACGCTTGCCCTTTACAAGTTCGAGTGTTGCAAGGAATGTTGCGACAAGGTCGCTTTTGCCCTCACACACTTCAAAAATCTCGTGATATTCGAGCCTTTTACCGTGCCAGAGCCTTCTCATAAGATGGATAATCTTACTATTTACCGACACGATTTTATGCGACACAATACCCGAAAATGCGTCTTTTGACGGTGGAAGCTTTCGCTTGCCTCGTCCGACTGCGCTGACATATGCCTTTGCGATATCCTCACTCGGATGGATTCGGTTATATGTCAGGTCAAATTCAACGGGAGAAGCCTCTCTGTAAAAGCTGTCAAAGTCATAAATATCGCCCAGCTTTGCCGCCATTTCACGGCAAACTGCATATTCAAGGAGCTGTCCCGAAAGTTCTTTCTTGAGCTCTTCAGCCTCTTCCTCATATTTTGGCAGGAGCATTACAGACTTGATATATACAAGCCTTGATGCCATTGTCAGAAATTCCGATGCAATATCCATCTGATTTTCCTGCATCCTGTTAATCTGCTCCATATACTGGTCGAGCAATTCGGAAATGCTGATGTCGTAAATATCTATTTTGTTTTTAGAAATCAGCGTCAGCAAGAGGTCAAGAGGACCTTCAAATGCCGACAGCTTGTATTGAAGTTGTGTTTCCATAGATAATTATTTCTTTGTGATTTTTGTTACGAATGATTTTTGATTTAACCGATAAACGGTGCATACGGCAGGCTTGCAAGCCAGCTGATGAAGTCAAGAATCTGATTGCTCACCCAGTTAATCGGTGTGTTGAGAACTCCTACATATAGGAGAACAAAAAGACCGATGAAGAAATACATCTGATATCTGTAAAAAAACTCAACAGCCTTGTCGGGCAAAAATACAAAGAGAACCTTTGAACCGTCAAGCGGAGGAATGGGAATAAGGTTGAACACTGCAAGACCGACATTGCACTGAATGTAGAAACTCAAAAACTGCACAACATAATCTCCGATTGTAGAAAACGGAAAAGCGCCTGTAAAATAGATAATCGGATAGAAAATGAGAAGTCCGACAAATGCGGCAACGATATTTGCAATCGGTCCCATAATTGCGGTGATTGCCATACCGACCTTTGGATTTTTAAAATTTCTCGGATCAATCGGAACAGGCTTTGCCCAACCGAATCCGAACAAGAGCATACACAATGCACCCATAGGGTCAATGTGGCTGAGCGGATTGAGTGAAAGTCTGCCTCTGTACTTTACCGCCTTGTCGCCAAGAAGTGATGCGGTAAAAGCGTGCGCCCATTCATGGAATGGGAGAATTAAAAATATGATGACAAGCACAGCCAATATTTCGGCAATTACGGCACCAAAGTCAAGGTTGCCGTTTCTGATTCCGTTAAGTAATAATGAGAGCATAATAGCCTCCTGAATTTCAAAATTTTAGGTAACAATCGTGTAACTATATTTAATCCTAATTATATAATATATCGTCAAAAATTACAAGAGCAAAAAACAAGTTAAGAAATTTTCAAAAAACCCTTGCATTTTTTCTCATTTTCTGTTATTATAACAAAGTTAGAAATAGAATTAGTTTTCTTAAGGAGGTGCAGACGCATGGCAAAATGTGAATTCTGCGGTAAGGATGTAAAGTTCGGTATTAAGGTATCTCACTCACACAGAAGATCAAACAGAACATGGAAGCCCAACGTACAGCGTGTAAAGGCTATTGTTGACGGTTCACCAAAGCGTGTATATGCTTGCACCCGTTGTTTGCGTTCAGGTAAGGTTACCAGAGCTAACTGATTTTACAAATTTACAAATTACGAAACAGCTCCACTATTTTAGTGGAGCTGTTTTTTGCGTTTTTATCACAAATTTAATAGCTAAACTTCATAACACTGAAAAATGGACATAGGAAAAGGGCTGGCCGTAATTTGGTCAGCCCTTTAGATTTTTAGTCTTTATCGGCTATTAAAGGATATTTTCCTTCTTGCGGAGAACGAACATTACGCAAGTTGAACCGATGAGGAGTGTAAGAATTACAACTGCGAGAGGAGCTTCACCTGTCTGAACAGCACCGTTATTGTTGCCGTTGTTGTTAGGTGTATCAGGAGTGTCGGATGTTGAATTGCTCTTCTGTGTTGTAGATTCTGTAGCAGATGTAGCATTCTGCGAAGTTGTAGGAGCTACAGAAGGATTCTCTGTTGCAGGTGCAACTGTTGCATCCGGATCTGTTACAGGAGCTGTTGTTGTTTCAGGCTCTGTGGCAGGAGCATCTGTAGCCGGCTCTGTTGTAGTCGGAGCTGCTACTGTTGTTGGCTCTACTGTAGTAGGCTCGGCAGTTGTCGGCTCTTCAGTTGTAGGTTCAGCTGTAGTAGGCTCAACATATGTTGAAGGTGTAAGTTCTGTAGAAAGGTCAACCTTTACTGCAGAAGCAACAGGATCTTTCTTTACAACTTCCTTATCAACAAGAACAACTTCCTTAGCACTGTCTGTCATTTCTGTGTCAGGATTAAGTTCAGAAACACGGAGTACCTGAACAACGAGGTCAACTGTTGTAGAAACAGGAGCAACCTTTGAAATATCCTTAACATCAAATACAACCTTTGCAAAAGGTGTCTTTTCACTGAAGTTATAGAGTGAAAGGTCACTTGCACAGAATCTTACATAACCTGTACCGTCAACCTTGTTATTTAAGTTGACATAAGCACCCTTGCCGTTCATTGCGGGACAAACAGAATTTACTGTGTTTTCCTCTGCAACAGAAAGAATTGTCGGGTCATATGAAATGTACCACTGTGTATCAAGAACATTCTTTGCAGATTCAAAGTTGTATGTAACTGTTACCTGATTTGTAGATGCATTGTACTGTGCGCTTGCCATCGGGAAATAGTTAGATGTAGCATTAACTGTGAGTGCAAGTGAAGAATCTTCGGTAGCTGATGTAGCTTCTGTAGCAGCAGTTGCATCAGTTGGAAGTTCTGTTGTAGCAGGCTCTGTCACAACTGTTGTAGGAGCAGCTGTTGTTTCTTCACCTGATGGAGTGTACTCTGTAGGGAACACGCCACCTTTGCCGTAATAATCTCCGGCCTTGAGTTCTGCCTTTGTAGGAGTAGTACCGTACTCGCCGTTACCGTAGTAGTAGAACCACTCACCTGCAAAGATTGACTTGCCCTTATCATTAACAGATGTGTACTCAGGATTGATAACATAAATCATATTATCAAAGTTATCTACACCGTCAGGATAATATTCAGACTCTTCTGCATCATAACCGAAGAATGTAATATCATTTGTCTGATAAGCATGAGTATACTCAGGATTGATTGGATCGTCTGTACCGTCAAGAGCATTGTTCCAGATTACATTGACAACATCAGTCGGTACATCGCAATAGTAAACATTTGGAATGTCTGCCTTATGAGCACCGTAACCCGGCCAAGCTGAAGGACTATCCGAACCGCTCCACCAATAAATACCTGCGTCTGATGTGTACTCGTTCTCCCAGTCAGCAGGCTTATAGAAATATACATGGTAAGTTTCAGTGCCCTCTGAAGGCACATATCTGCCTTCATCGTCCGTATCGGCAGAAACGCTGAGTGCAGCAACTGCAATCATTGCTACTGCAAGCATAACAGCCAATAAAAGACTTATAACTTTTTTGGACATTTTAAATTTCCTCCTTACGAATTTCCGACACCATACTTGTATCAGCATGACTATTATAGTATAAAACGCAGTAAAAATCAAGTGTTATAGGGGATTTTGAGCTGTAATAGCTATGTCATAATAACCAAATTTTACCTGTTTATTTAATCAGTTTTACATTTTTGGTCTTTTAGAACAAATTTTCAAATAAAATCCGTCATTTATGCACAGTTTTTTGAAGAGAATCAAATGGAGATTTTAAAGCAAAAATGCCCTCCGTGTGGAGGGCATTAAACAATTATAATTATGTATAATTATTTAAGATTATTCAAATCTCTTGCGTGTGTAAACAACTGCACCGCCTGCAACGAGAAGAACTGCGAGAACTGCAGCTGCTGTTGTAGCGCCTGTCTGAACTGCATTGTTATCTGTGTTGTTAGCTGTATCTGATGTTGAAACAGCGTTTGTAGCAGATGTTGCATTCTGATCAGGAGCAGGAACTGTTGTTGTTGGGTTTGTGTTGTTATTGTTGTTGTTGCTAGGATCTGTTGGCTTTGAAGCAGGTTCATCAGGAGTTGCGTTCTTATCAATGTTCTTAACTACACCAGCCTCTTTAGCCATTTCATAGTTAGGAAGTCCGCCATACTCATATTCGCCTGTTTCTTCGTTCTTACCATAGAAGAAGTAGAACTCGCCACCATATGATTCCTTACCGCTTACTTCGTTAACTGAAGTATTGTTAGGATCGATAACATATACCATGTTGTCAAAGTTCATTGAGATACCGAGGTCATACTCTGTCTCCATGAAGAAGTTCTTCTGGAAGTTGCCGAGGAATGTCTTATCGTCACCCTCAACTGCTTCCTGAGCCTTTGCCCAGAACTCGCCGTCTGCCATGTTGTCATAGTATTCATCGTCACCCTCTGAATAGTACTGACAAGTGACATCCATTGTCTGCTTAGCAGCCTTGAACTGTTCCTCGCCAAACTCGAAAGTTGTTTTGCCTGTATCCTTGTCTACTTTTCTCTCACCACCGTTGATATTGTTGTTGAAAAGAATTACAGGAACATCTGAAGGAAGGTCAATATAGAAGAGGTTAGCATCAGCATCAGCAACCTGCATCTTGTAACCCGGCCAAGCAGCACCAACTGATGTGCCATCTACAGAACCACATGGATCTGAACCATTCCACCAGTATGCACCGGCCTCAACAGCCTTGTACTTTTCATTCTTCCATGACTCAGGCATAAGGAAGTATACTCTGTTTGTTTCTTTTACGCTCTCACTCGGAACATAACGACCATCCTTGTCAACAGCTGCGGAAACGCCGATTACACCTACAACTGCAAGTGAAAGAACGAGAACGCATGACAAAATGATACTAATAAGTTTTTTTGACATTTGAATCTCCTCCAAAAAAATTTCCGATATTTATCGGTATGAAATCATTATATAACAAAAAATCAAAAAAAGCAATCTTTTTGGCTCAGGTTAAAACAAAAAAATACACAAAATTGCAGGTGCAATTTTGTGTATTTAGCGTCAGTTTATAAATTTTCCTGAAATGTAATTAAAGCCGAAATCAGTTTTCGTTATTATCATCAGGCTGTGAGTTAGCGATTGAATCAGCTTTGTTCTTCTCATCTTTCTTCTTTACAAAAATTATTGCACCTGCTGCAAGCAGAACAACAACTATTGCAACGATGATAATGATTGTTGTGGTCGAACCGGAACCGTTTGTTGACGATTCAACAACCTTTGTAACATCAACAACTGAAGTGTTTTGCTGAGTAGTGATGTATCTCTTCTCAACAACTACCGACTTGTGATCGTCTTTGTTAGGAGTATTCTCCTCGCCCATACCGTCAACATAGTTTACGAAGTCACCCTGCAGTTTGTTTTCGTTTGCGTTCTTTTCATCAACAATCGGGACTACATCTTTCTTGACCTCTTCACCATTCACCCAAAGTTTGCAGGTAATTTTATATGACTTGAGGTATGTCATATCATCGCCGTAAATATCGGAAATAAAGTATGAAAGGTCTGTTTCACCGCCCTTAAGAACCTTAAATTCAGCAGAAACAAGTGCCTTGTCGGCATTAAGTGTTACAGGGTTTTGAACATCAGTCCATGTGAATATGTAGTAATTCTTCAAAGCTGTGTTGCCCACTGAGTTAGGAAAACTTTCGCACTTAACCGAATCAGCGTTCATTTTCAGGTAAGCATCATCATAGAAAAAGCTCATCTGAACACCGATTACCTCTTCCTTGGTCTGAGTCATATAAACCGCATACTTTACAGTATCGCCGACCTTGGCAGTTACGGAATCTTTGTCATTAGATGAGATTTTGATTTTCAAATCATCATCGGCAGCATTAACAGGAATACAGAAACAAGAAACTGTCAGCACTGCGGCAAAGAGAATTGAAAGAATACTTTTTATTTTTTTAGACATTTTTTTCATTCCTTTAGTTTGATGTTTCTATTATATATCATTGCAATAAAAATTTCAATGAATATATTCACAATTTTCATTGAATTTTGTGTGAAAATTTACGAACAAAACTTGTGACCACAAAAATTCACAAATATAAAGGGAGCAAAAGGAAAAAACGCCCCTCGGAAAACCGAGGGGCGAAAAATTATTTTTTTAACTGTCAACACCGTTAACAATTCTTACAATCAGAAATTCAAATTACTTTGTGAATCTCTTTCTTGTGAAGTAAACAACACCTGTTGCAGAAACAAGAGCTAAGAGGATAACGATTGCCATAGAAGCATTACCTGTCTGAACTGGGCTGTTGCCGTTATTGTTACCACCCGGTGTGTCAGATGTTGAAGTATCAGAAGTTGACTGACCCTTTGTTGTAGGCTGCTCTGTTGATGAAGTTGCATCCGGAGTTGTAGGACCAACTGTTGCAGGCTCTACTGTTGTATCAGGCTCAACTGTTGTGTCAGGCTCTGTTGTTGTAGGCTCTGTTGCAGGCTCAACTGTTGTGTCAGGATCTGTAGCAGGCTCTGTTGTAGTTGGCTCTACTGTTGTTGGTTCAACTGTTGTTGGCTCAACTGTTGTAGGCTCTACTGTTGTTGGCTCAACTGTTGTAGGCTCAACTGTTGTAGGCTCAACTGTTGTAGGCTCTACTGTTGTTGGCTCAACTGTTGTTGGTTCAACTGTTGTAGGCTCAACTGTTGTTGGCTCAACTGTTGTAGGCTCTACTGTTGTTGGTTCAACTGTTGTAGGCTCAACTGTTGTAGGCTCTGTTGTTGTAGGCTCAACATAAGCTTCTACCTTAGCCTCTGAGTTAATGTTATCAAAGATATCATTAGCAATGTCACCGTTAACAACTGCCTCGTACTCTGTATCTTCGTCTACAAGACCTGTATCAGCATTGAGCTTACCAAGTGTAAGGTCAACAACATTGAGGTTAACATTAGTTTCGCCTGCTGCCTTTACAGTGAATGTAGCCTCAACGAGCTTCTTGCCACCGGCAAAGTCGTAGAGTTCAAGATTAGAAGCAAGACCTGATGCATTATCAGTATTGATCATAGCGTCATCAATTGCAGGCATTGTGAGTGAATTGAGTTCAAGAGCATCCTTGTCATATTCAAGAGTCCACTGAACTTCTTCAAGCTGAGCGTCCTTAGTATCGAGAACATAGTAAACTGATACCTTGTCACCAACCTTGTATGTGCCTGTGCCGTTAGCCTGGCAGATGTTTGAAGAAGCTGTGATTGTAGCTTCGTCTGAAGGAGTCTTAGGTGTAACCTGAATGAATGCCTTAGCACCTGTACCGGCAATGTAGTTGAAGTTGCTGAGGTCAAGTGTAAGTGTTACATCTACAGGTGTATCTTCTGCATAGCCAAGAGCTACAGTATCGAGAACCATATTCTGGGCGTTGAAGGTAAGGTCGAAGTTTTCGCCAACAGGAGCAACTGCCTGCTCTGGGAGACCCCAGTTAGCAGCCCATGAACCGTTAGCAGCAAACTTGAACTGATAGCTATCTGATGATGCTACATCAGTATAAGTAATCTTGTAAACCTTGTCAGCAACCTGCTCCATCATGTTCTTGTCAGAGTCAACGCCCCAGTTAACATCATTGAGCCAGTTTTCATAACCATTACCAACAGCTACTACATATTTAATGTCGATGTCTTCTATGATAGTAACATCATCACCAGTAACACTAATCTGATTTGTAGCAGGATCGTATGTAACTGTTACATCACAATCCTTATTCACATTGAATGTGAGGTTGAGATCTGTGTTCTTGTAACCGATCCATGTCTGATCCCAAACTGTTGCGCTTGTTTCAGGATCTGTACCGTTAGCTACATTCTTAACAACCTTGACCTGATAGCTTTCGCCGGCCTTTGTTGCAGGGAATGTCTTTTTGTATACTTCGCCGTCTTTTGTCATAACATTCTGAGCACCGTTTACAGGATCACCGATCCAGCTGAGGCCGGCAAAGTCTTCTGAACCGGCTACTACATAGATAGGATCTGCTGCAGGAGTAGGCTCTGTTGTTGGCTCTGTTGTAGGAGCTACTGTTGTAGGCTCTGTAACAGGAGCTGTTGTTGGAGCTACTGTTGTAGGAGCAACTGTTGTAGGAACTTCTGTTGGCTCTTCTGTAGGAGCAACTGTTGTTGGAGCTACTGTTGTTGGAGCTACTGTTGTTGGAGCAACTGTTGTAGCTTCTTCAGTTGTAGGAGCAACTGTTGGTTCTTCTGAACCGTCAGGAACTGTTACAGTCTTGCAAACCTTAACATACTTGTCATAATTTTCCTGGTTAAGGCCAAAGTTTGTAATCTCTGATTCTTCTTCAGTGATTGTGAGTTCTGTGTCAGGATCAACCTTTGATACACGGAGAACCTGTACATCGAGGTCAATCTTTGTTTCAACTGCTGTAGGATCGATTACTTCAAACTCAGCTGAAGCAAGTACGATTTCATTAGATGTTGAATTATAAAGACCGAGGTTTGTACCGTTAGCACCAATCTCGCCCGAGATAGCCTTGTTGTAGATGTAGCTACCCTGGCTAGGATACTCAAATGAAGTTGCCTTCTTTGAGTTAGCTGTTGGCTTAAGTACGCTTGCATCGTAGTTCATAAACCACTGGAAGTCGAGGACGTCCTTATCCTGTGTCTGAAGAACATAAGTAACCTTAACTGTCTTCTGGTCAGGGCTAAGTGTAACCTTCTTCTCAGGGAAGAGGCTTGAAGTAGCTGTTACTGTAAGACCCTTTGCAGGAGCAACTGTTGTAGCTGCCTCTGTTGTAGGAGCTTCTGTTGCAGGCTCTGTTGCAGGCTCTGTTGCAGGAGCTACTGTTGTAGGCTCTTCTGTAGCAGGCTCTGTAGGCTCTCCACCAGTGATGATGTCAACCTTACCCTTAGCACCCTTCTTTGTTGAATAGTTAAAGCCTGAAAGGTCAAGTGTAAGAACGATGTCATAACCGTCTTCGTAACCAGCTGCATCTGTATCAATGATCATGTTCTGACCGTTGTATGTAAGGTCAAACCACTCATTGAGAGGAGCATTGCCCTGCTCAGGAAGGCCCCAGTTATCTGTCCATGAACCGTTAGCAGCAAACTTGAACTGATAGTTCTCATAAGCGTCGAGGCTCTCAAACTTAATCTGGTAAACCTTTGAACCCTCAGATGTTTCAGCCAAGATGTTGGCATCAGCATCTACCTGCCAGTTCTGGTCGTTGAGCCATGCATCAGCGCCGTTACCAACAGCTGTAATGTGGTCAATAACAAGGTCTGTCGGAATTACAACACCTTCACCTGTTGCAGTGATTTCTTTTGTTGTAGGGTTGTAAGTTACTGTTACATCACATTCCTTTGTTACATTGAATGTGAAGTTGTCTTCGCCGGTATTGCCTACACCAATCCACTCTGCATCGTTTTTAACGATCTTGAACTGGTAGCCGTTGCCGACTGCTACATTGGTAAATACTTTTTCGTAGTTACCGTCGCCGTTTACTGCCATTACATTTTCAGGTGCATTAGCTGCAACACCAACCCACTCATAACCTGTAAGATTTTCTGAACCGGCTACGAGATATGTGTCGCCGGCAGCGTTAACGCTTACTACAGTTACAACGAGTGATGTTACAACAAGCATCATAGACAGTAAAAGGCTAAGTGCTTTTTTGAACATTTTCTTTTCCTCCTTATGTGATAATGCTTCTATAAGCAGTATAATTATACAACAATCGACCGCTAAAAGTCAACTGTAAAAGACTTTTGACGGCCGATTATTTAACAAAATATTGTTTTTTGTAGGATTGCACAAATTAAATGTTGATAATTTGTTATTTGTAACCATTAACATTGTTAGATTGCCAGTTCCAACTGTCTCTGCACATATCCTCAAGGTTCTTTTCGGCAACCCAACCGAGTACATTCTTTGCTTTTGTTGCGTCAGCAAAGCACTCTGCAATATCACCTGCACGGCGAGGCTTGATAACATAAGGAATTTTTATTGAATTTGCCTTTTCAAAAGCCTTTACAATATCAAGAACGCTGTAACCAACACCTGTACCCAGATTGAAAATCTCAGTACCCTTATGCTCTGCCGAATATTCAATAGCCTTTACATGACCTTTGGCAAGGTCGACAACATGAATATAATCACGCACACCTGTACCGTCATGGGTCGGGTAATCGTCACCGAACACACCAAGGCACTTGAGTCTGCCTGCGGCAACCTGAGTTATGTACGGCATAAGATTGTTTGGAATACCGTTCGGGTCTTCGCCGATTCTGCCGCTTTCGTGAGCACCAATCGGGTTGAAGTAACGAAGAAGAACAACAGACATATCAGGATTTGCGGTTGCTGTGTCTGTGAGAATCTGTTCCATCATAAACTTTGTCCAACCGTATGGGTTTGTAGGAGAACCCTTTGGCATTGTTTCAACAAGCGGAACTGTTTCGGGAGTACCGTAAACTGTGGCACTTGAGCTGAAAATAAAGTTATTTACACCGTGTTTTTTCATTGCTTCAAGCAAAGTGAGTGTTGAATCAATATTGTTGCGGTAGTATTCAACAGGCTTTTCGCAGCTTTCGCCTACTGCTTTAAGACCTGCAAAGTGAATCACCGCATCAATCTTATTCTCTGAAAAAATCTTTTCAACAGCTTCCCTGTCACAAACATCGGCTTCATAGAGCGGAATTTTCTTTCCTGTAAGCTCTTCCACTCTTTCAACAGCTACCGGACAGCTGTTTGAAAAGTTATCTGCAATTACAACATCGTGACCTGCGTTGATGAGTTCAACACAAGTGTGCGAGCCGATATATCCGGCACCGCCTGCAAGCAAAACATTCATACTAATTTTCCTTTCCTGATTATATCAGCACTTTTCGGGTTCGGGATAGTCAACGCCGAAGGTTTCTGCTGTAACCTTTGCCATAACCTGCGGGTCAAGCGGCTTGTCGGAATAGTCCGTGTCACATTCCGCAATTTCATTGACAACATCCATACCCTCGATAACCTTGCCGAAAGCGGCATACTGACCGTCAAGGTGCGGAGCGTTCTTGTGCATAATGAAGAACTGTGAACCCGCTGAATCGGGCATCATCGAACGAGCCATTGAGAGAACACCCTCTGTATGCTTGAGGTCATTTTCAAAGCCGTTCATAGCAAACTCACCCTTGATTGAGTATCCGGGACCGCCCATACCCGTGCCCTCGGGGCAACCGCCCTGAATCATAAATCCGTAGATTACACGGTGGAATGTGAGTCCGTCATAGTAACCCTTGTTTACAAGACTGAGAAAGTTATTTACGGTATTCGGAGCAATTTCCGGATAAAGCTCCGCTTTAATTGTTTTTCCGTTTTCCATTTCAAAAGTAACAATAGGATTGCTCATTTTAAATCATCCTTTCGGTTTGTTAACATTAGTTTATTATATTTTTTGCAAAATAGCAAGTGTTTTGTTGATTATTTGCGAATAAATCAGCCTTTTTCAATGCTCATTGTGGCAAAAGCATTGAGGTCTGTTCCCGCAACATTGCCGCTGACAAATTCGTAATAGCCTTGCGAACCGACCATGGCGGCATTGTCGCCGCAGAGAGATTTTTCGGGCATATACATTTCCCAGCCACGCTTTTTGCACTCCTCGGCAAGCGTTCGTCTAAGAAGTGAATTTGCAGAAACACCGCCTGCGATTACAAGCTTTTTCTGTCCCAAGTCTTCAGCCGCCTTGATAAAGTTTGTAACAAGGCAATCAACAACAGCATAGCGGAATGATGCACAGACATCGGCTTTGTTAAGTTCAACACCCTTTTGTGCCGAATTGTGAATAAGGTTGATGACTGCGGTTTTAAGTCCCGAAAAGCTGAAATCATACGGTGCGTCGTGAACTACCGGACGAGGAAGTTTGAATGCGAACGGATCGCCGTTTTCGGCAACCTTGTCCATTTCAATTCCGCCGGGGTACGGCATACCCATTGTTCTTGCAGCCTTGTCAAATGCCTCGCCTGCAGCATCATCTCGGGTTTTGCCGATAATTTTCATCTTTGTGTAGTCCTCAACCATAACAATATGACTGTGACCGCCCGACACAACAAGGCAGAGAAACGGCGGCTTTAATTCTTTATTTGAAATATAATTTGACGCAATATGCGAACGCAGATGATGAACAGGCACAAGCGGGATTCCTGTTGCGAGTGAAAGTCCCTTTGCAAAATTCACCCCCACAAGCAACGCTCCGATAAGTCCAGGGGCATATGTAACACCGATTGCGTCAATGTCGGAAAGTTTGCAGTCTGCATTTTCAAGAGCCTGTCTTACAACAGGGACAATTGCCTCTGCGTGACGGCGTGATGCGATTTCGGGAACAACACCGCCGTAGAGCTTGTGTTCCTCAACCTGAGAAGCAACCACCGAGGAGATTACATTTCTGCCGTCCTCAACAACCGCTGCCGCAGTTTCATCACAGGACGATTCTATTGCAAGTATCTTCATAATTTTCCTTTCATTTCGGAACATTTTTTCATAATGCACCGTATAATAATGTTTTATTACATATATATGTCAAAAATAGCGTGTCATTAAAACAGCGTTTTCAGTAGGAGAAGAGTAGTAGTTTTTCCTCTCTCCCACCTTGATAAATCCGAATTTTTCGTAGAGAGAACGGGCATTTTTGTTGCTTTCACGAACCTCAAGAGTGAGAAAGCAGAGGTTATTTTTCTTGGCATAGTTCACAAGCGTTTCAACAAGAGCCGAACCTATTCCCCGATTTCTGTGTGTACCGTCAACGGCAACATTGAAAATGTAACCCTCGTCAACAACAACGCTCATTCCTATGTATCCGACAACGGCATTATCTTCCGTTGCGGTAAAAAACAGCGAGGTTTCGTTGTTCAGTTCTTCTTCAAGGCTGTTAAACGACCACGGATGCGAAAAACACCGCTGTTCAAGCTGTGCAACCGCCTCAAGCTGATTTTCGGTCATTCTGTCAATTTTCATACGCTTTTAATATTTCCTTTACAGAATTAACAATTTCATCACGGCAATGTCTGTACACATCAATGTCGCCGCCGTAGGGATCGCTTATACCGAGCACGGCGATTTTTTCGGGCTGTACAAGGAAAAACTGCATCAACATTTTTGCGTGACTTTGCGACATACAGTAAAATTTTTCGTATTTTTCAATGTCGGCATCAGCCACAGCCGTTGAAGTTTTGCCCGAAAGGTCAATCCCGATTTCTTTGCAGGCAATTACTGAATTTTCCGACACGGGAAGTCCCGTTGAGGTCGCAATGCCAAAGCTTTCCGCCCTGACGCAAACGCCGTTTTTCTCTGCCATATCATTAAAAATTGCCTCTGCCATGGGACTGCGACAGGTGTTGCCCGTGCAGACAAAGGCAATCGTTCTGTTATCCTTTTGCATCATACCAAGTCCTTCCGATTGCCGCATCGGCTGTGAGCGGAACGCTCATTTTAACTGCGTTTTCCATTTCTTCCTGAACGATGAGTGCAACTCTCATGCTCTCATCCTGCGGAGCTTCGACAATAAGTTCATCGTGAACCTGCAGCACAAGCCTTGCACGGAGATTTTCGGCTTTCATTCGCTCGTCAACCTTAATCATTGCAATTTTGATAATGTCTGCGGCTGTGCCCTGAATAGGCATATTTCTTGCAACTCTCTCGCCGAATGCACGAATCATATGCTTGCTCGAGGTGAGTTCGGGAAGATTTCTTCTTCTGCCGAACATCGTTTCAACATAGCCGTCAGCGTTCGCCTTTTCGACAACATTTTTCATATAGCTGTCAACACCGCTGTAATGTGCAAGATAGCTTTCAATGTAGTGCTTTGCCTCTTTATTTGAAACACCGATATCCTTTGCAAGTGAAAATGCGCCGATTCCATAAACAATGCCGAAGTTTACCGCCTTTGCACGGCTTCTCATAATCGGAGTCACCATATCAAGCGGCATATTGAACACCTGTGACGCTGTGATTGCGTGAATATCTTCGTTGTCTTTGAACGCTTTTATCATATTTTCGTCACCCGAAATATGGGCAAGTACACGGAGTTCAATCTGCGAATAGTCGGCATCAACAAGCACCCAACCCTCTCTTGCACAGAAGAATTTTCTCATCTCTCTGCCGAGTTCGGTTCTCACGGGGATATTCTGTAAATTCGGCTCGGTTGAGCTGATTCTGCCTGTCCTTGTTTCGGTCTGATTAAAGTTTGAATGAATTCTGCCGTCATCTGCAATAACCTTTAAAAGTCCCTCGCAGTAGGTTGAATTGAGCTTTGAGAGCGTTCTGTATCTCAGCACCATTTCAACTACTGGGTGTTCATATCTCAAACTTTCAAGCACCTCTGCATTTGTGCTGTAGCCGCTCTTTGTTTTCTTTTTACAAGGGAGTCCGAGATTTTTAAATAAAACTACGCCAAGTTGTTTCGGAGAATTGATGTTAAACTCACAGCCGGCACTTTCGTAAATTGCGGTTTCAAGCTCCTTAATCTGTGCCGAAAGCATTTCGCCGTAGCTTTCAATGCCCTGTCGGTCAACACAGACACCGATATTTTCCATTCTTGCAAGCACCTTTGCAAGCGGTATTTCAATTTCGCTCAACAGCTTTTCCTGACCGTGAGCCTTGATTTTATCTCCGAGTTTTTCGCACAATTCTGCGTAACAGGCAAATGCCTCGTATTTTTCATTCTGCTCATCAGTGCAGACAGGCAGAGCGATTTCGTAAGAGGCACAAAGATTTTTGTCCGAATAATCCTTTGACGACGGTTCAATCAGATATGCCGCAAGCTCAATATCAAACACAATGTTTTCAACATCAATATTTTTCTCATCGGCATAAGCGTAGAGCGTTTTGATGTTTCTTGTGTACTTTTCAAGTTCACTGTCGGCAATAAACTTAACAAAAAGCTCTTCGTCCGTGCTTATATACACCTTGCCGTCAAAAAGTACGGCAAAGGATTTTAATTCTTTGTTCTCAATTTCAAAGCTAATATAGAGTTTTTTCTCCGGCTTAACATTTTTTAAAAGTTCATTTTCATCAAAATCAGATACAACCTCAAGTGTTTTTTTCTCAGTTTCTTTTGTCTTTGTGTTTTTGTCAGCCTTGATGCCGTATTTTTCTATTAAAGAAAACAGTTCAAGCTTTGCCATAAATCCGGCACATTCATCGGCATCTTTCATATCTACAACATAATTTTCGACATTTGTGTCAACAGGAGCGTTGCAGTTTATTTCACCGAGCATACGGCTGAGAATTGCATTTTCCTTTGACGCAGTCAGCTTTTTACGCACACCGTCCTTGATTTCAAGTTCATCAAGATGGTCATAGATATACTCAACCGTGTGATATCTTTGAATGAGGTCGCCTGCACCCTTTGGACCTATTCCCGCAACACCCGGAATATTATCCGAAGTATCGCCCTGAATCGCCTTGATTTCTATAAGCTCCTTTGGAGTTACACCGTAAGTTTCAAGAATCTTTTCGGGGGTATAGAGTATATCCTGTTTGTTTGAGCAAAGGTGAACGCTTGTTTTGTCCGACACAAGCTGAAGACTGTCACGATCGCCTGTTGCAATAACGCACTCGTTTCCGTTTTCTTCACAAGCCTTTGCAAGTGTGCCGAGAATATCATCAGCCTCAAAGCCCTCACAGGTAACAAGCTTATAGCCTAAAAGGGTAAGAAGCTTTTTCAGTGGTTCCATTTGTGACGCAAGCTCCTCCGGCATACCTTTTCGTGTTGCCTTGTAGCCTGCATAGGCCTTGTGTCTGAAGGTCGGTGTTTTCAGGTCAAAGGCAATTGCCACGGCATCGGGATTTTCTTCATTTTTAATTTTATACAGCATTGTAAGAAATCCGTAAATTGCGTTTGTAAACTGACCGTCCTTTGTGGTGAGCGGTCTTATTCCGTAAAACGCGCGGTTTACAATACTGTTTCCGTCAACAACAAGTAATCTCATAATTTATACATCACATTCTCAATTTTTCCGTCTTTAATGTAAATTCTCGGAACACGCTTTCCGACAAGACAGACGGTTTCGTAGTTTATAGTTCCTGTATTTTCGGCAAGTGAATCTGCGGTAGGCTCACCGTTTTCGCCTGTACCAAACACGACAACCTCGTCACCTGTCTTGACATCTTCAATATCGGTAACATCAAGCATTGTCTGATCCATACATATTCTGCCCACAATTTTGGCTTTCTTTCCGTTTACCATCATATAGCCGTCTTTTGCATTCTGTCTGATGAATCCGTCAGCGTATCCGATCGGAACGGTTGCAATTTTCATCTTTCTGTCGGCTGTAAAAGTTCTGCCGTAGGAAATTGTTGCACCCTTTTGAACTTCTTTTACAAAAGCGACAACTGTTTTAAGAGTCATTGCCGGCACAAGGTCAAGTCTGTCGGCAAGTTTCGGTGACGGAGCAAGTCCGTAAAGGATAATACCTGCCCTTACCATATCGCAACAGGTTTCGGGGTAATCTTCAATTGCTCCGCTGTTTGAGCAATGAACAACGCTGATATCAACGCCTCGCTTTTTAAGGCTGTCACGCACATAAATAAAGTTTTCATACTGCTTGTTTGTGAACTCTCTGCCCTCGGCATCTTCATCAGACACACAAAAATGAGTAAAAAGTCCCTCAACCTCAAGATTAGGCAGGCAGCAAGCCTCACAAATTTCTTCAACAGAATATTCATCCCGTGGAAATTCCTGACACATAAAGCCGATTCTTGACATTCCCGAGTCAACCTTGATGTGCATTTTGCAGATACAGTCCTCTTCAACACATTTTTCGGAAAGCTCCTTTGCATACTCAAGTGAAAAAACAGCCTGAGAAATATTATAAGCGGCAAGATTTTTTGCTTCCGAAACAGGAGTGTAGCCAAGAATAACAATAGGCAGCTTTGAACCGCCTTTTCTGATTTCGATACCCTCGTCAATATTTGAAACGGCAAAAAAATCCGCTCCGAGTTTTTCATAAATCTGTGACAGCTCAACAGCACCGTGACCGTAACCGTCAGCCTTTATAACACAACAGACCTTTGTACCGTCTGCAACCTTATTTCTTATTACATTATAGTTATGCTCAATTGCATTAAGTGAAATTTCAGCCCAAGTTCTTTTTACCATATTCATTTCTATCTCTCCACATACCTTTTATGGTCAATTTGCAATTAAGATAATTATAATACTTTTGGGCGTTCAAATCAACACAAAATACCTCTTTAAATGCACATCAAAGATGTTTTATATGTAAATATATGCAAATTTATGCACCCGAATTTTCACAAATGCACAAAATATCCGTACAAAAGCCCTAAAAGCTGCAATTCACTTGATTTATTCATTCATTTTTGGTAAAATTAAAAGGTATTTGATTTATAAATTTAATTTCAGGAGGGGCATAATGACAACAAACAACATAATAGTTCTTTGTGCGTTTATAGCTTATATGATTATTATGATCGTAATAGGCTTTGTTTGTTCAAAGGGCAACAAGAACAATGAGGACTACTTCCTCGGTGGCAGAAACCTCGGCAGTTGGACAGCCGCAATGTCGGCACAGGCATCCGATATGAGCGGTTGGCTTTTGATGGGACTTCCGGGCGCCGTATACCTTGCCGGCACAGGCGAGGCATGGATTGCCGTAGGACTTCTTATCGGCACAATTCTCAACTGGTACATTGTTTCGGCAAGACTTCGTAAATACACAATTGTGGCAGGCAACTCGCTCACTATTCCGAGCTTTTTCAAAAATCGCTACCGTGACCATAAAAACATAATCAAGATTGTTTCGGCGTCAATCATAGCAGTTTTCTTCACGGTTTACACAGCGTCGGCATTCAGTTCGGGCGCAAAGCTTTTTGCAACACTCTTCTCGGACAGCGCAAGCGGTGACGAAAACTACAATCGGGTTTATGTTATCGGTCTTATCGTTGCCGCAGTAGTAATTCTTGTATATACATTCATGGGCGGTTTCAAGGCAGTTTGTACAACCGACCTCATTCAGGGACTTATGATGATTGTTGCAATCCTTTCCGTTCCGGTGCTTGCATATGCAATTCTCACATTTGACACAGGCTTCAGTTCTGCACTTGCCGCAAAAGGTGTTGAACAGCCTGCTCAGTTCCTTAACTTCTTTGTAAACGGTGACGGAACTCCTGTTTCGGCTGTTTCGATTATTTCAAACCTTGCGTGGGGACTCGGTTACTTCGGTATGCCGCATATTCTCGTCAGATTTATGGCTGTAAAGAGCAATGAAGAAATCAAGAAGTCAAGAAAAATTGCCGTTGTTTGGGTAATTATTTCACTTACTGCGTCATGCCTTATAGGTCTTATCGCAAGAGGCTACCTTACAGCACAGCTTGACGATGCAACAAGCGAATCTGTATTCATCAGAACAATCCAGCAGCTTTTCTCAGGCAACGGCGTGCTTATCTTTATCGGCGGTATTTTCCTTTGCGGAATCCTTGCCGCAATTATGTCAACAGCAGACAGTCAGCTTCTCGTCACTGCATCGGCTGTTTCGGAGGATCTTTACAAAGGTGCTGTTAAAAAGAATGCAAGCGAAAAGAGTTCGCTTTTGGTCGGCAAAATTGCAGTTGCAGTTGTTGCTGTAATCGCATTCTTCATTGCACTTAATCCTAAATCAAGCATTATGGGACTTGTTTCGGATGCATGGGCAGGATTCGGTTCGGCATTCGGACCTGTTGTTCTGTTGGCACTCTTCTGGAAACGCTCAACACTTTCAGGTGCAATCAGCGGTATGGCAACAGGTGCTTTGACAGTTATCCTTTGGGACTACATTCCGCTTGTAAACGGTCAGACGCTTTATGCGGCAACAAATCTTTATTCACTTGTTGTAGGCTTCGGACTTGCGCTTATTGTGAATGTTGTTGTTTCTCTTCTTTCAAAAAAGCCGTCAAAAGAAATTACGGACGAATTTGATTCAATCAAAAATATTGAAGTTTAAAATTACAAAGGCAGTCGTTAAAAAGCGACTGCCTTTTTTGTGCCTGAGTTTATAGATTGGCAAAATAAAAGAACGAAATATCACAAAATCAATTGAAATGTGCAAATCTTTGTAGTATAATCTATCGTATTGTTCATTACTATTTTTATTTTCAGAAAAGAGATTGATATGAAACTTTTAGAAGACAGAATTCTTAAAGACGGACATATTGGTGCCGACAATGTGTTAAAGGTTGACAGCTTTCTTAATCATCAGATTGATGTTAATTTTGTTTGTGAGCTTGGCAAGGAATTTTACAGACTTTTCAAGGACGAAAATATTACAAAAATTCTGACAATCGAAGCGTCGGGAATCGGCATTGCCTGTCTTGCGGCTCAGTATTTTGGTGTTCCCGTTGTTTTTGCAAAAAAGACAAAGACGATAAACATTTACTCAGATACATACAACGCAACCGTTCACTCATACACTCATAAAAAGGACTATGACATAGTTGTTTCAAAGGAATTTTTGAGCAAAGAAGACAATGTGCTTATCATTGACGATTTTCTTGCAAAGGGCAGCGCCTTAACGGCACTTCTTATGCTGATTGAAAAAGCAGGCGCAAAAACAGCAGGTGCAGGCATCGTAATAGAAAAAGCCTACCAAGGCGGTGGCAACCTCGTTCGTGATATGGGCGTAAGAGTTGAATCTTTGGCAAAAATCAAGTCAATCAGTGAAAAAGACGGAATCGTGTTCTGCAAGCAGTAGTAACATACTGCTTGCTTATACTTGACTTTTGCTGATATTTATAGTATTATCTAACGGTAGGTCTTGCAGAAATTGAAAATTGAAAATGGAAAGTGGAAAATTTTTAATTTTCTGTTCTCTGCAATAATCGCAATTTTGATATACACGAATATTATGGATAATGTTATAGAAAACAAAAGTTTTCAGTTTGCAATAAGAATTGTACGATTATATAAATTTTTGTGTGAAGAGAAAAAAGAATACATTCTGTCCAAACAGATACTTCGTGCAGGCACAAGTATCGGTGCTAATGTCACCGAATCTCAACAGGCACAAAGCAAGCCTGATTTTGTATCAAAAATAAGCATAGCCCTAAAAGAAGCATCCGAAACAAAATATTGGATAAAATTGTTGGGTGCTACAGAATATTTGTCTGAAAATCAAACAAAATCTATTTTAGATGATTGTGTTGAAATTGAAAAAATTTTGGTTACTATACTAAAGTCAGCAAAGAACCAATAATTTTCCATTTTCAATTTTCAACTTTCAATTTAATAAGCGGGCGTGGCGGAATTGGCAGACGCGCTAGATTTAGGTTCTAGTG
>OIYS01000369.1_pt1 | contig 32842 bp, 34 predicted proteins | sample 1588271 | NCBI WGS metagenome assembly OIYS01 (sample SAMN03283286) | human gut metagenome | biome: human-associated habitat; material: feces | host: Homo sapiens | place: Peru | collected 2012
AACTTGGTGAAATTATGGATAAGGTTCGTGATCAATTACTTGAAAGATTTGAAGTTCAATGCAGCAAACATTCTTATAATTTTCCATTCTTGTTAGGACAAGGTGTTTGGACTAATGGTGAAAAATTAAAACCTACGGATCGTTTAAGAAAGGTTTGGAAGCATGGCTCATTATCTACTGGTTTTATTGGTCTTGCGGAGTGTTTAAAGGCTTTAACTGGTGAACATCATGGTGAAAGTAAGACCAGTCAGAAGTTAGGACTTGAAATAGTTAAGTTTATGCGTAAAAAGTGTGATGAAAACTGTGAAAAGTATAATCTTAATTTTACTTGTTTAGCTACTCCAGCTGAAGGATTATCTGGTAGATTTACAGCAATAGATAGAGCAATTTATGGAAAAATTAAAGGTGTTACTGATAGAGAGTATTATACTAATTCATTCCATGTACCAGTTTATTACAATATTAGTATTGTTGATAAAATAAAAACGGAAGCTCCTTATCATGAGCTTACTAATGGTGGACATATTTCATATATTGAATTAGATGGAGATGTTGCTAGTAACGTTGATGCATTTGAAAAGGTTATCCGTATTATGAAAGAATCTGGTATTGGGTATGGTGCAGTTAACCATCCAGTTGATAGAGATCCTGTTTGTGGATATGTAGGAGTTATTAATGATGTTTGTCCTGGTTGTGGTAGACATGAATTCGAAGGGGTTCCAATGGAAAAGATTACATCACCAGAGTGTTGTGGAAGATAATATAAAATAATTAGAATAGGAGGAAAAATTTTATGGAAAAAATAGTTGGAGAAGGAGAAAAATTCGAAAGAATTAGAAGAGTTACTGGATATTTAGCAGGAGATGTTTCAAGATTTAACAATGGTAAAAGAGCAGAGGAAAAAGATCGTGTTAAACATTCCGGTGTTAGAGAACTATTAAAAAAAGATAGCGATTGTAGTAAATGAAAATTAGGTTAGCAGCTTCTTTGCAACCTGACTCTATTGTCGATGGTGAAGGTATAAGAACTGTTGTTTGGACTCAAGGGTGTCCACATAATTGTAAGGGCTGCCATAACCCAACAACACATGATTTTGATGGAGGCTATTTAGTTGATGTTGATGAAGTTATTGAAGAATTAAAAAATATAGATGGGCAAGATGGAATAACTTTATCTGGAGGGGATCCTGTTTGTCAGAGTGATGCCTGCATAGAAATATGTAAGGCTGCACATGAGATGGGACTTAATGTTTGGTGTTATACTGGTTTCACTTACGAGTCTATGCTTTTAAATCCAAAACATAGAAAACTATTAGAAGAAATAGACGTTTTGGTTGATGGTAAATTTATTCTTGAAGAAAAAAGTCTAGATATTTATTTTAGGGGTTCTAGGAATCAGAGGATAATTGATGTAGCAAAAAGTTTAGCTCAGGAAAAGGTTGTCCTAGTTCCAGAATATGTTGATGATAAAAGTGTTACTGTATATAAAAAACCAGAGTATATGTTTATATAGTCATATTAGAAATAATATGGCTTTTTATGTAAAATGATTTACATATATGTTGTTAGAAATTTTTAATTGTGTTATCCTTTAACTAGGATACTAAAGAATGGAGTGATATTATGGGTGATAGTATTTTTACAGGTAATGGTAAGCCTCCTGTTTATTACCACGGTGATGTAGATGTTGATGAGCTTGTTAGAAAAAGAAGTGAAGAGATACAGAAAAATGTGCGGCCTGATGAAATTTTTACGCCTCCTGTTTATCATGGTTATAATTCATCAAAAGGTTTAGATATACAAGAAATGGTTGAAAAAATTGATAAAAATGATGTTTTAGAAGTTGCTAAAAAATATCGAAAGAATAGTGTAGGGACAAAATCTCCTGTTAGAATGTCAGATAAAAAGAAAGTTCAAAGCAATAATAAAGCTGAGGACAATAAAAAGCGTATTGTTGCAATTGCGGTGGCTGTTGGTATTGCGGTGGGTGTATTTGGAAGCAATTTTGTCAGAAACAATAGAGATTTCTCAGATGCTTATAAATATATTCATCAATATCAATATATTGTTAATGAAAACGTACATAATAATATGAGTGGACGACTTGATGATTATTGGTATGATACTGATCAGATGGGAAAAGAAGTTGTCAAAAGTGATGATCCACAGTTAGCTCTTTATGAGGTTTATAGTGGACTACATTATCAACCTATATCAAGTACATCTGAAGTTTTTACTTTTGCTAAAACATATGCTAAGGAAAATGGTATTGATACATTTGATTTTAATGACTGTGAAACGTTTGATGACTATGTTAGAAGTCTAGGATGCGTTGATAAAAATGGGAAAACAGATTTTAAAGCTTATGAAAATTCTATGGAGCAATTAGCTTTAGCTAAGGTTATAGCTAATGATGCTACTAAGAATGCCACTACAATCAGTAATGAAGATAAAACTGGTAAAGGGGGAAAATAGATAAAATTATGGAAGAAATTTACTCTTTAGAAATAGATGGAAAACAATATTTAATTATTGATCAAATCAAAGACAAAAATAATGAGTTTGTATATTTTTCAAATGAGAAAGATCCAAAAGACTTTTGTATTAGAAAGCTAGCAAATGATGATAGTGATGTACTTATTGGACTCGATTCAGATGAGGAATTTGATTATGCTTTTGGTTTATTTTTAGATAGACATAAGGATGTTATGTAGAAAGAGAAATCTTTCTTTTTTTTGTCGGTTTTTGTCGATTGAAAAAAATGTAAGGTTTTGTCGAATTAGTTGATTAATATTCTATTTATATTTATATTCTTATGTGAGAGGTGAATATTTTGTTTGAACTCAGTGTGAATGTAGTAAGAGGAATTATGTTAATTGATTTTGATGGAGAATTAAATAGTAGTAATTTTGGTATGCTTGATCAGGAGCTTAATTATTTAATATATAAGCAAGGCATGCATTATTATATTTTTAATTTTAGTAATTTACTTAATTTTGATAATAATATTTTAAATAAATTACAAAATAAGATTATAGAAATATTTTTAAATTGTGGAAGGGTTGTTATGTGTGGAGTTAATAATATTTTAAAGGATAGGTTGGGTTTTAAAGAACAATTATCGTATGTTAATAATGAGATAGAAGCTTTTAAGTATTTTAGTATATAAAGGAGGATAATGACTAATTTAGCTGAGTATGATGCCTTGATTTTTAGTGTTGTTGGTGATTATATTAAATATTTTGATAAGGATGATTTACTTCAAGCAGGAAGGGAGGGATTAGTTAAGGCCTGTAATAAGTATGATGAGACTAGGAATATTAAATTTTCTACATATGCATATAAATATATACTTGGAGAAGTTGTTAAATATATTAAGGGAGCTAGTCCTGTTAAAGTTAGTAGAGATTTAATAAAGTTAAATAGCTCAGTTGAAAGAGCTAAAGATTTGATGAGACAGAGGCTTGGTAGAGAGCCATCTATTGAAGAAGTTAGTTTGTTTTTGGATGTTGATGTCGGACAGATTGAGGAAGCGGTTTTAGCAACTTCAGAAGTTAGTAGTTTAGATGCTACTTATGATATAGATGGTGAAGGTAGTGAGTTCTATAATTCTATAGGGACAACTGATCAAGATATGGATTTAGAGTTTATCGATTTAAGAAGTGAAATTAGTAAATTAGATAGTGAGGAAAGAGATTTAATTATTTCTAGATACTATTATGACTTGACACAACAAGAGACTAGTAATGTACTTGGAATTAGTCAAGTACAAACTTCTAGAAAGGAAAAAAAAGTTTTAGAAAAATTAAGACAACGTTTAACTTAGGTGATTCCTAAGTTTTTTTTGTATAAAAAATAATAATTGGTTAATTCTATTAATGGTGATGAATATATGAGAAATGTTAAATATGAAAAAATTGCTGATTTTCATAAAGCAGAGGAGCAAAGAGGAAAGAATGCTTTTATAGCGTTTGTTTCTGGCGGTGTTGTTGGATTAATAGCTGAGGCCATTATTGAGATTTTATGTGGATGTTTTCATATTTCTAGAAGTGAGGCATCGACTTTTATGATTATGATAATGATATTTATAGCTAGTTTTTCTACAGCTTTAGGCTTTTTTGATAAGCTTGTTACAAAGTTTAAGTGTGGACTATTAATTCCTATTACGGGATTTGCTCACTCAATGACTAGTGCAGCTCTTGATTATAGAAAGGAAGGTCCAATTTATGGAATTGGTTCTAATATGTTTAAATTGGCTGGTTCTGTTATTTTATATGGAGTAGTGTCTGCTTGGTTCTTTGGTATGATTAGGTTTATTATTGGAGGTGGAGCATGACTTTTAAGTATAATAATGCATATATAAAAGATGCTGCTACTGTAGCTGGACCTTATGAAAAAAAGGGACCACTTAGACAGTATTTTGATAAGACTTATGATGATTTATATTTCGGAGAAGATTCTTGGGAACAGGCCGAAATAAAATTAGTTAGGGATAGTTTAAACATTTTGCTTAGAAAAGTGTCCCTTACAAAGAATGATGTTGATTTAGTTATAGGAGGCGACTTATTAAATCAAATTTCGGCATCTACCTATGGTGCTAATGGTTATGGAAAATCATTTATAGGTATTTATGGTGCCTGCAGTAGTAGTGTTTTAGGAATGATTATAGGTAGTAATTTTGTTGACGATGGAAGAGTTAATAATGCGATTGTAACTATTTCATCTCATAATATGAGTAGTGAAAAACAATTTCGTAATCCAACTGAGTACGGTGCACCTAAACCTAAGAGTGCTACATTTACTGCGACTGGTTCGGCTTCTGTTATGATAACAAATGAAAAAAATAAAATTAAAATAGAAAGTGCAACTTTGGGTAGAATTATTGATTACGAGCAAAATGATCCTAATGATATGGGAAGGGTTATGGCTCCAGCAGCAATTGACACATTAAAGAGGCATCTAGATGATTTAGGTAGAAAAACTGATTATTATGATTTGATTTTGACTGGTGATTTAGGTAGATATGGTAAGGATATACTAAAAGATTACATGGCAGTAAATTATGATATGGAACTTAATAATTATGATGATTGTGGGGCTATGCTTTATGATTATGAAAATCAGGAAGAGGTTTTAGCTGGTGGCTCTGGTCCCGTTTGTAGTGCTTTAGTTAATTTTGGCTATATTTTTAATCAAATGAGAACAGGAAGACTTAAAAGGGTTTTGTTAATTGCAACAGGGGCACTATTTTCGCCAACTCTTTTATATCAAAAACAAAATATTAATTCTATTGCACATGCAATAAGTTTGGAGGTGTTATAGTGTTATTATTTAATTCATTTATATTTTGCGGTTTTATATGTTTAATTTCACAACTTATTTTAGATAATAGTAAGTTAACACCTGGACATATTACTAGTATTTTAGTTGTAGTTGGAGCTTTTTTAGATAGCTTTAGTTTATATGATCAAATAATTAAAATGGTTGGTGGAGGAGCTTTAGTTCCAATTACTAGTTTTGGTCATTCATTAATACATGGTGCTTTAGCAAAAGCTAATGCTTATGGAATTGTTGGAATTTTAATGGGAATGTTTGATTTAACAGCAACAGGTATTACATGTGCCATTATATTTTCATTTGTATTTGCTCTTATTTTTAAACCTAAAAATTAAAAAAAGGATTTAGCACCCTTTACTAGATATAGAAATTATTTCATCTATATTATCGTCTTTAGCGGCAATATTTTTATGATATTGACCGCATTTTTGACATTTATAAACTATTTTGTAAGTGTCTTTATATTTTTCTATTCCTACTGGTTCTAGGAGTCCATGACATTTATTTTCTCTATCTCCTGGATTGATATCAACGTGTTTTGAATAAAGACAGTTAGGACAATGATCTCTAGCGCTATATTTTAATTGTTTAACATCATGATGACAATTTTCGCATATAAAATTTTCGTCTATCATATTAAATTTTTTCAAAAAACCACCTCGTTTTAAGTAATACTATAAAATTATAACATAACTTTATTATTTTGTGTTATAATTGGACTAGAGTTTTAATGGTGATAGTTATGAATTTTAAAATTAATGAATTTGAAGGTCCGCTTGACTTACTTCTTCATCTTATTAAAGAAAGCAAGATGGATATTATGAATATCGAGATTGAAAAAATTACTGAGCAGTATATGGCTTATCTTGATCTTCAAGAAAAAATGAATTTAGAAGTTGCTAGTGAGTATTTAGTTTTAGCATCTGAATTGGTTGAAATTAAATCTAAAATGCTACTTCCTATTGTTAAAGATGATGATGAGGAAGTTGAAGAAGATCCAAGGGAAGAATTAGTTAATAGATTAATTGAATATCAAACTTATAAAGAAATAACAAAAGTATTGCATGAGAAGGAATGTATTAGAAGAGAAATTTATACAAAGTCACCAGAAAATGTTAAAAACTATGTTGAAGAAAGTGTTGTTAATACAGATATAAGTCTTGATGACTTAGTTGAAGCATTTAAACGATATTTAAAAAGAAAAAAGGCTAATAAACCTTTAGATACTAAAGTTACTGTAAATGAAATTAGTGTTTCTTCACGTTGTTTTGATATTAAAAATTTGTTAAGAAAAAAAGGAAAAGTTTCTTTTTTTGAACTTTTTCCAGTAGTAACAAAGGAATATGTTATAGCAACTTTTTTAGCTATCTTAGAGATGGCCAAGTTAGGAGAATTGGTAATAATTCAGGATAATACTTTTGATAATATAATTTGTGAGGTGGCCAATGAATAAAAAAGCGGTTTTAGAGGGTCTTTTATTTGTAGTAGGGGAAGAGGGCTTAACTTTTTCTCAAATAGGAGATGTTTTGGAAATTAAGGAAGATGAAGCTAAGGATTTGTTGATGGATTTAAAAAAAGATTATGAAGATGATTCTAGGGGACTTAGAATTGACTTTTTAGGTAATAGGTTTAAGCTTACGACTAAGTTTGAACATAAAAAGTATTATCAAAAGTTACTTGAGAATCCTGAAACTAATTTTTTGAGTCAATCAGCTTTAGAAACTTTGGCTATTATTGCTTATAATGAACCTGTAACTAGAGTACAAATAGATGCTCTTAGAGGAGTAGGTAGTGTACAAATTATTAGAAAATTAGTTGCGAAGGGTTTTATAAAAGAGGTTGGTAGGAGTGATTTACCAGGTAGACCAATTCTTTATGAAACAACTAGTGAATTTTTAGATTATTTTGGTCTTTCTACAATAGATGATTTACCAAATATGGAGGAATTTATTAAAGATAGTGAGGCAACTGATGATTTAAGTAGTGATTTGTATACTTCTAAATATAAAGAGGAAGTGTAATATATGAGATATAAAATTAATAATATTATTATTTTGGGTGGTTGTGATTTTCTTTTAATAATTGGAATGCTTATTTTAATGGTTTCTTTTTTATTACCGGAATTTAATTTATTACTAATAATATTATATGTTTTACTTGGGCTTGGTGCTTGCTGCTTCTTATATGGATTAGTTGTTTGTATTATTCATGTGTGTCATAATAATGATTTTAGTGGTTTTGAAAAATTTGAGAATATTTTAGTATTAATATTATTAAACATACTTTATATGCCAATATATTATACAAAGTATGTTGTCTCTACAAAGTCAATTTATGGAGCTGTTAATGCAATACTTTATATTATAGTTGTTTTTTTAGGACTTTATTTTGTATTTGATTTTAAGGTTTCTAGAGAAAGAGAAAAAAGTTCATATAAATCTAATGATAATATAGTTTCAATAAATATTAATAAAACTTGGGCATGTAGTACTAAGAACATAGCAGGTAATAATTTATATTGTTATAAGGAATATGCTAAAGATTCGCTTGGAATATTTAATTATACTGATAGACATGATACTGATGTACTTGTTAAATTCCATGTTAATCAATCTATTGATATATTAAAAAAACAGGGTTATAAATTTTTAAAGAGTGATGTTGATGATAGGAAAAGATTTACAAAAGCTACTTTAAAGAAAAATGGTAAGGAAATTTATGCTATAACGGCTGTTAAATTTGAAACAAAAGAATGTGTTACTATAGTTAACTATTATGGTGATGATATTGAAGAGTTTATGGAAGTATTTAGAGATATCTCATTATTGAATGATTAATCTTAAATAAAGTCATGATAAAACCTCATTTCTATTTTGTGAAATGAGGTTTTTTGTGTTTGTTTAATTAATTTTTATAGGTTCATAGACTGCTCCAATAAACCAAACTTCAGAAGTGTTTTTATCTCTTATTATGTACATATATGGTTTATCAAAAGTAAGATCAATTTCTTCAACAGGTACTTCATAGAGATGTTCAAAAGAACAAGATCCTGCTCCTAAGCCACCTTCTTGTGTTACAGCGGCAGCTTTAATTCCTTCATTAGAAAATTCAATATTTGCTTTATGATCTGCTGAATTTATATAAGCTCCTTTTGTACTTGTTAAGTTTGATAAATTTGCTTTTTCAGCACTAAAGATATCAGTTATCCCTATTTTTTCTAAATCTGTTCTCAATTTTAATTGATAATCATATTTAAATAATGGAATATATCCTGTTATTTTTGTTATTTTTCCTTGGGTGAAATTATTGTTATCAATCGTCTTTAAATTTTTAATAATATTATTTAGATCAGTATTTTTAATATTTTTAATGTAGTTATCTAGTTCTTCATTTTTTGGCATGATTCCTATATATTGTAATGTTGTTTGATTATATGTTTTTAAATCTTTGGCAAATACTTTTATATTGTCGTCATTATACATTAAGAAATCTGTAGAACTTTCTTTTGTTTTGTAATTTTCATTTAATTCTTTAATAAATTGATTAACATAAGTATTTACATCAGGTTGTTCATCTTTTGAACCACATTCTTCTTTTGTTAACCATTCTTCATATTCTTTACTGATTGTTTTACGAATGTTTTCTTCTCCTAATTCTTTTACAATATCATAGTTGTTAATTGAAGCTCCGATCTCAACTGATTTAGCATTAATACTATTATTATTAAATGGTAATGAATGATAAGAATGCTGATCTAAGATTGGTACATAAGATGTATAATTTTCATGATTATATCTTACATAATATCTATTTTCATATTTATCCCATGTTGTTTGAATTAGCTTATTCCATTCCATATCAATGGCTAGAGCATTTACTAAGAAAAAGCTATTTTGTGAGATGTCAGTAAATAAATTATTGATTAGTCCAAATGTTTTTTCACTTACCCATTTATTTAAATTATCCGGTGTTGCAAATGAATCATATATAATAGATGCATTGTATTTATTGCTTAAATCATCTGTATATGTTTTTTTAATACTATCTTTAAAAGTATCTTTTATGAACATAGCATTTGCAAATGACATATTTTCATTGTTGGTGTATTTTTGTGATTTGTAATTACCAATAACTTCTTTTATTTGTTTTTGTGAATTGTCGCTAGTACCATCACTTAACATGGCTAGTGAATATTTAATTGATAGTGGGCTATACAATATATTCTTTTTCTCATTTTCTAGTTTTAAAAAAGCAAGATCAAAGTTTTCTATTCCATTACCTGACATCTTATATGGTTGATAGACTTCTTTGGGTTCTTTTTTTATATTGTTTGGACTATTATTATCTTTTTTTCTGCAAGTTAGAAATAAAATTACTAGAGCAATAATTACTATAATTAGTATTATTGCTATAATAGTATTTCTTTTTTTAGTGTTTTTTTGGTTATTGTTTACTGCTACTTCATTATTCATAAATATATCCTCCTATTTTATAATTTAAGTATATATGATTGTATTTTAAAAGGCAAGATTCTTTTACTTATGATATAATTTTATTATGACATTGGAGGTGTTATAGAGAGTGAGAAATTATATACAGGGCTTAAGTCCAACGTTAAGAAAGTATTTTGATATTTTATCAGATGATTTTCCAGAATTTTTATTAGATTATATAAATACACCAATTATGCAGAAACAAAGTAGAATAAGCATTTCTTGTGGTACTTATTATTCAAAGATGTTTGATATGGATTTTTGGTATTCTAGCCTAGATCATAGTATAGCAGTTGCTCTTATAATATGGCATTTTACTAAAGATAAAAAACAAACTTTATCTGGATTGTTTCATGATATTTCAACTCCTATTTTTAAACATTGCATAGATTTTATGAATGGCGATCATATGATACAAGAATCTACAGAAAATTTAACTAAAACATTAATTTTGAAATCTAAAGAGGTAATGACGCTTTTAAAAAGAGATAATATTGATGTAGATGAAGTTTCTGATTATCATGTATATCCCATTGCTGATAATGATACACCAATGCTTTCGGCAGATAGACTAGAGTATACTTTATCTAATGGACTTGGTGCTGTTAAAAGAATATGGAGTTTGGAGCAAGTGAAGCAGATTTATTCAAATATTCAAGTATTTGAAAAAGATGATGGGGTACTAGAAATTGGGTTTACTGATATTAGTATTTGTAATAAATTTGTTTTGGGAATGAGTGAACTTTCAATAATTTATATGAATGATAAAAGAAGATTTTCAATGCAATTTTTAGCTGATATTATGAGAATAATGTCTGAACATAATCTTATTACAGTTAGTGATTTATATAATTTGTCAGAAGCTGATGTTATTAGAAAAATAATAGAGTGTAATAGTTTTAATATATCGAATTGCTTTAATATTTGGAGAGATGCTACTGATGTTAAAACAAGTCATTCATATGTTGATGATTTTTACTGTATAAATTTGAAGGTAAAAAAGAGATATATAAATCCTTTAGTTAAGACTAAGGATGGTTTGTTTAGAATTAGCGATATTTCTGAAGAAGCAAGTAAAAATATAAATAAATGTACAAAATATGATTTTGATAGATATTTATATATGAATTTTGATTTTACAGATGAATGAAATTGGTTATAAAAACAAAAAACTAACGATACGTTAGTTTTAATTTTATAGTGTCTATCAATTTGTTAGGCTGACTGTTCTTACTACTTTATAAAAATAAGTTTTTCAAATTCTCCAGTATCAGCATCAATAGCAACGATAAAAGATATTTTATTAGAGCTATCTATTGTTCCTTCCATAGCATAATTGCCATCGTCGTAAAATGCAATCCTAGTAATTTGTGCTTTGCAAGCACTAGAATTAGAGCAAAGATCCATACTATAAGTACAATTACCAGTTACACTACCAGCAGTACCAACATCAGAAGGATTAACAACACAGCTGTTATCACTATTAAGTTGAATATATCTATCATTCCAATAATATTTACCTGTATAATTATATTTAGTAGGTGTTTCCTTGACAGTATTATTAGATGGAGTATTAGATTCTTTTACATGACTATTGTTGTTATTATCATCATTATTATTATTATTATTATTAGTTTTTTCTTTCCATGTGGCTTTAAGTACAATATCTTTTTTTACAGGACTACCAAAATCATATTTATTACCATCTAATTGCCATTCAATAAAGGTATAACCATCTTTAGTAGGAGTCTCTGGTACAATAGCTTTGCTATTTTCTTCTATAACTTGAGCAGGTATAATACTTCCACCGTTGCTATCAAAAGAAACTGTGTATTTACTATTACTATTAATATTTATATCTTTTATCGCTTTATCAAGTTTGTTATTATCCATAATTTTAATATTCAAAATGTCAAAGTACTCAATGTTTTTTAAATACTTTTTATTATTCCAATTTGAATAATAATTAACTTCGTTGAAAATTATGTTATTTTTTTTAGCTATATTTATAATTTTATTAATTGCATTAGAAAGCTCTAGTTTCTTAAAATTAATATCTTTATAAATACTTTTAGCATCATCATTATATAGATTAAAATCTGTAATAATTGGATTAGTACATTTATTTTTCTCACAAGTTACTGAAAAGGTTAGTTTAACAATTGGGTTAATACTAACATATGCATTATAGTATTTAGTATTCTTTACATTTTTATTATTGTTTAATAAGATAAAAGTTATTATTGCTAGCATTAAGAGAACAATAATTCCTCCTATTAAAAGTATTTTCTTTTTTTTATTCATTATATATCACCTACTATTTATGTATGAACATGGCATTACCAAATGATAAAAATTTCTACTGCATGTTTATAAGCATTTAATATTACTAACAAAGGTTGATACTAAAATTTAGGTTAAGTTTAATTTTCTTTATAGATACTATGTTTTTGTTTCAGTTCATATCATTTCAAAACATTTAATAATTTATGTATTTTTCCAAAAAAAAATGGTGCTCGTATCCGGACTTGAACCGGAACTCTATCGCTAGAAGTAGATTTTGAGTCTACCGCGTCTACCAATTCCGCCATACGAGCAGTACTCATAAAGTATATCAAGACTTTTAAAAATAATCAATAATTTAGCTTACATTTCTTAAAAATTATTGCTAGTATTTTATGTAAAGCTGATTTAAATTTTAGATAATTATTTATTATGAATTCTTTTCATGATATACTATTAATAGTTAGTAGTTTATATGAGTAGAGGGAATGTGTTATGAGTGTGAAAAAAAGAGTATCTAATAAAAAGAAGAAAGTTGTTATAATCATATCTGTTATTATTTCTATTATATTGATTGCTGCACTTGGTATTTTTCTTTATTTAAAATATCAAGATAATAAGCTATTAGAAAATATTAAAGATCATTATGGTAGTAGTATAGAAGTTATTAATGATACTAAACTTTATACTAAATCTGGTAAAGCTATCGGTAAGGTTTATGAAGGATTAGTTTTGAAATTGGATAAAATGTCTATTAAAAGTAGCAATGATCAATACTTTAAAATTAAAGATACTGATTACTATGTATTTTATGATGATGTTAAACGTACAAAAGATAGTACCAATGAAACGGTTAATTCTAAATATATGGTGTTTAATAAGAATTTAAATTTAAAAAAAGCTGAATTTTATAAAAATAGTAATAGGATTTTAGAAGTTGATGGAAAATTTAATTTACCAATTCAATATATGGATGCTAATTATTATTATGTATACTATTTAAATAAACTTTTTCAGATTAAAAGAGGAGAAAATGATAATATAGTTGATTCTGAAAATACTAAGGATAATGAGGCTTCTTATATAAGTGTTATTAGTTATGATCAGATTGATAATTGTAATAAGAATACTTGCGTTCCTATTGATAGTGTTAGACAACAATTAAATTATTTAAAGAGTGCTGGTTTTTATGGTATTACTATTAATGAATATGGTCAGTGGCTAGAAGGAAATGTTAGGCTTAAGGAAGGTGCTATATTAGTTATTACAAATACTAATAATGCTAATCTTGGTGCTATCAATACTGAGTCTGATATTAAAATTGAGCTTTTAGATAAGTCTCCTTTAAAATTTAATGTTGCAAATAGAAAGTCTACTAAGTCTAGTTCTAAGGATAATATTGAATCATATTTGGTTAAGGCTAGTACTAGTTTAGAGGATTTTAAGAGAATGAGTAAAGGGGAAGAGATTGTTGAATATGTTGCTCCTAGTGATTCTGAACAACAAATTGCTGTTTTGAACTATCACTTTTTCTATGATCCTACTATTGGTGAAACTTGTGATGAAGGCATTTGTTTGGAAGTTAGCAAATTTAGAGAACAGTTAGAATATTTAAGAAATAATGGTTACAGAACTTTAAAGATGTCTGAGTTTAAGCAATGGATGTATGGTGAAATCGAGTTGCCTGATAAGTGTGTTTTAATTACTGTAGATGATGGTGCTATGGGAACTGGTGCTCATAATGGTAATAAGTTAATTCCGCTTTTAGAAGAATATAATATGAATGCAACATTGTTTTTAATTTCTGGTTGGTGGGATGTTAATAATTACCGTTCAAAAAATTTGAATATTCAGTCTCATACTTATGATATGCATCAATATGGTTCTTGTGGTCGTGGTCAATTAGTTTGTGCTAGTAAAGAAGAAGCTCTTGCTGATTTAAATAAATCTCTTCAAATAGTTGATAATAATGACTCTTTCTGTTATCCATTCTATAGTTATAGTGATGTAGCAATAAGTGCTGTAAGAGAAGCTGGATTTAAATTAGCTTTTGCTGGTGGTAATAGAAAGGCTAGACGTAGTAATAATAAGTATCTTATACCTAGATATCCAATATATAAATCAACATCATTGAATCAATTTATAAATATGGTAAGTTAATGAAAGATAATACTTTAAAAGATCAATTTAAATATTTGGTTGGTGGATATTTTGGTATTAGAGAAATGGATGAATATGAGTTAAAAGTATGTATTTTAAAAGAAGTTGAGGAATATATAACAGAATTCGTCTTAAAAAATCCAATTTCTAATTTTGACTATAGAGGAGAGGCAATTAAAATTGAAGAAAATATGAATTTAAAGACAAAACTTCAAGATGCTCTAATTGTTTTACATAAGATAAATGCACCTATGGAAATTATATTTATGGTTAAGAGTCGTTTAAAATCAATTAATACTTGATTTTAGAGGACTCTTTTTGTATAATATGCTGTATTCAGGGGTGGTTAAATGATAAATTGTATATTATATTTACTTTTTGCAGCTGTCTTATTTGTTTTACTAGATACTTTTGATAAAAAATATTCATTTACTAATAGTCAAAAAATAATATTTAGATTAATTTATCTAATCATTTTAGCTGGTGTTTTTTCATATTTAGGTATTGGTAAAGTTAATAAAAATATATTTATGATTGTTGTTGTTGAATTTATTTTTAGAATGATTTATACATTGTATTTTTTAGGAGAAGATTTTTTTAGGAATGAGGATCAAAACTTATATAAATTTTTCGTAACTCTTTTTTCTTCAATTATTGTTAATCAATACTTTATTAATGAGCTTGATAGTGTTTTTTTAACAGCTAGTGAGTTAAAAATAATTGTTTGGTTATTTATTATTATATGTATTTATAAATTTATTAATAAAAATGAAAGAACTATTACTGAAAGTTCTTCCCAAGATAAGTCTATTAGTACTAAAGCGATTGTTGTAAATTATGCAAAGCTTAAATTAGAATATGGGGATGATATAAATTTAAGTAATAAAAATTTACTAACTATTCTATATTCTATTATGATATATCAAAATTATCGTAGACCGAAGTTTTTGAGAGAGTTTGATAATTTGCTTTTTAAAATTAATGGTGGAAAAAGAAGACTTGGGATTATGCAGGTAATGAGTAAAAAATATATAAGTGATTTAGATAGTATAGATATTGTTTCTAAGAAGCTTGATAAATTGTTTACTAAATATAAAGATGATGTAAATTGCTATGATAAAGTACTTGAAGTTTATGATAAGGATAATTTTTTAGAAATAAATAATATATATAAAGAATTAGGAAAGTTTATTGATTTATAAACTTCTTTGTTTTCAAATAATCAAAGTTATGGTATATTTTTACTAGAGGATAGTGATTATATGAAGAAGATATTTTATTTTATTTTAGTGATTGTTTTGTGTTTTTGCGTTACTGGATGTAAAGGTGATATTACTAGGACTATAAGACATGCAGGCTTTAATCTTTCTGATGCTGATTTTGTTTGTGATTATTTTGTTTCGGAAGATGAAAATAGTTTTTATAATAAAAAGATGAAGTTTTTAGATTCAAATTTTATTGTTGATCAAGATGGTAAAGTATATGATATGTCTTTATCTAAAGTATATTCGAATAATCAGAATTGTCGTGTTAGTAATTTTTCTATTCCAATTGTTGCAATTCTTGATAATACTATCGGTATGGGTAGTGACTTAAAGTATTATTATATGAATGCTAGCAATAGTGTTAGTGCATATTCTGAAGTTGGTGTTTCTGATAGTTCGTATGGTTTATATGATGTGTTATTTAAGATTCCTTTGGTTGTTAAAATAGTTACAGTTGATCAGAGTTCTGGCATATACTATTTACTTAAAAATGATGGTAATATTTATAAATATGTTATTACTAGGAGTGATTCACAAAGTCCTTTTTCTATAGTTTCTAGTGAGGTTATTTATAGTAAGGAAAATTTTGGGTTTATAACTGATTTTAATTATAGTAATAATGCTATTGCTACTACTTATATTTTAAGTGATGAAAAATTTTATAGAATGGTAATGACAAATAAAGATGAATGTAGTAAATATGCTGATGTAGAGTGTCGATTTGAATTAAAAAATGATTTAGATTTATTAGAACAAAGAAAGTATATTGTTGGTTATAATGGTAGTTTATTAATTACTAACTATGGAAAGATATTTACTGTTGCTGGCTAGTTTGAGGTGATTAATTATGATAGTTTCTGATAAGTGGAATGATTATGAAATTTTAGATACATCTAATGGTATGAAATTAGAGAGATGGGGAAAATATTATTTGCTTAGACCTGATCCACAAATTATATGGGATAATGGGGATTTATTAACTAAATATAAACCCTTAATAAATGCAGTTTATTTTCGAAGTAATAAGGGTGGAGGCCATTGGGAAAATTTAAAGAATATTCCTAGTAGTTGGACTATTGATTATGGAAAATTAAAGTTTAATATAAAACAAATGGGATTTAAACATACGGGATTATTTCCTGAGCAAGCTGTTAATTGGGACTTTATGATTAATAAAATAAAAAAGTCTAATAGAAAAATTAAGGTTTTGAATTTGTTTGCTTATACTGGGGGAGCGACTGTAGCTTGTCTTTCTGCAGGTGCTAGTGTAGTTCATGTTGACTCTTCTAGAGGAATGATTGACTGGTGTAAAGAAAATGTTAAGTCTAATGGCTATGAAGATGCTGAAATTAGGTATTTAGTTGATGATGTTGTAAAGTTTGTGCAAAGAGAAATTCGTCGTGGTAATCACTATGATGCTATTATTATGGATCCACCTAGTTATGGTAGAGGTGCTAATGGTGAAGTTTGGAATATAGAAAGAGATTTATGTAATTTGATTGAACTTTGTAATCAAATTTTAAGTGATGATCCATTGTTTTTCTTAATTAATTCATATACTACTGGACTTTCACCAACGGTTCTTTCTAATTTGCTTAAAGTAACTGTTGAAAAAAAGTATGTGGGAATTGTTAGCTGTGGGGAGATCGGTATTCCTATAAGTAATCAGGATTTAATTTTACCTTGTGGTATTTATGGAAGATGGGAAAAAGATGAGTAGTCTTAATGTTTTATATGAAGATAATCATATTATTGTAGTAGAAAAACCTATTAATATTTTAAGTCAATCTGATTCTACTGGTGATATTGATTTACTTACTATGGTTAAGAGTTACGTTAAGAAGAAATATAATAAACCTGGTAATGTATATATAGGATTAGTACATAGACTTGATAGACCAGTTGGTGGGGTTATGGTTTTTGCTAGAACATCTAAGGCAGCATCTAGACTAAATGAACAAATAAAAAAGCATCAAATGAAAAAGAAATACTTAGCAGTTGTTAATGGTAATTTTACTGATAAGGTTGGAACATTTAAAGATTTTTTAAAGAAGCTTCCAAATGGTAATACTATCGTCGATTCATCTGGTAAAGAGGCAATTTTAAACTATGAAATTTTAGAGTTTAATAAATCTACAAATCATACACTGGTTTCTATCTCATTAATAACTGGTAGACATCATCAGATAAGAGTACAATTTTCTTCTAGGGGACATACTTTGTGTGGAGATCAGAGATATGGTTCATTTGACAATACACGAATTGCTTTGTTTGCTAATGAACTTAGTTTTTATCATCCTATAACAAAAGAACTTTTGTCTTTTAAGGTATTACCTCCAAAAAGTGGCTATTGGACAGAGTTTACTTTGTAAACTATTTGTAAATATTATAAAAAGTTTGCAATTGCAGACTTTTTTTGTTATTATTGTAATAGATTAATAATAATAAAAAAGGGGACAGATTTTATGAATTTTGATTTTAGTTGGTTTACAACTGTTCAGGGAATGTTAATTTCTTGTGGGGTTTTGTTGTTATTTGCAGCCTTAATTGTATTTATAGTGTCATCAATAAAGAAGAAAAAGGAGAAAAATCCATTAGATAATAGTGCTTCACAGGGTAATGTAGCAGCTATGCCTCAAAATGGAACAAATGATTCTGCCAATTCTTTAATTGCTCAATATAATAATACGCCAGCTGCACCACAGCAAAGTGATACACCTCCAATTGGTACAGTTACACCAAGCCCTGTTATTGAAAATACTGTTCCAGAACAGCCAGTTGCACCGCAACAAGTAGTGCCAGCAGTAGAACCAATTATGCCACAACAGGTAACACCAACAGTGGGACCAGTTATGTCACAACAGGTAGTACCAACAGTTGAGCCAGTTGTACCAGAACAAGTAATGCCAACAGTAGAACCAGTTGTGCCAGAACAAGTAATGCCAACAGTAGAACCAGTTATGCCACAACAAGTGATACCAACAGTAGAACCAGTTATGCCACAACAGGTAACACCAACAGTTGAGCCAGTTGTGCCAGAACAAGTAATGCCAACAGTAGAACCAGTTATGCCACAACAGGTAGCACCAACAGTTGAGCCGGTCGTACCAGAACAAGTAATGCCAACAGTAGAACCAGTTATGCCACAACAGGTAGCGCCAGCAGTAGAACCAGTCATGCCACAGCAAGTTGCTCCAGCTTATGGAGAGGTTGAATCAATGGTTCCTGAGCAATCAGTTGTTCCTCAGATTACTCCTGCTACTCCAGTTGCTGCACCTGCTCCTGTAATATATGGAGGGGCTAACCCAAGTGTTGGAAATATTGATTTTAATCAAAATGCTAATCATCAGATATATGGTGGGGCAAATCCTTTAGATAATACTCAATCTATTTCAGTTGCTGAGGTTCCAAGTGTTCAACCAGTTGTTGATAACAATCCAACAATTGTTCAACCACAACCTGTTCCTTTTACGAGTAATGAGACATTATAATAAAATTAAAATAGATTTTAGGCTTTGACACTTGTCAAAGCTTCTTTTGTTTTTATGACTTTTATTCTATTGTTTTACAACTTTAATTATATATGTTATATTATATGTAGGTGAAACTTTATGAAAAAAGTATCCATTTTGGCCTTACATTTAAATTATGGTGGCATTGAAAAGTCTATTGCGGCTCTTGCTAATATTTTGTGTGAAGATTATAATGTCGAAATTGCTTGCTGCTACAAGCTTCTTAATGAACCAGCCTTTTCTATTGATAGGCGTGTTAAAATTAAATATTTGCTTCCTGATATGGCCCCTAATAGAGATGTATTTAAGAAAAAACTGAAAGACAAGAAATTTATATCAGCTTTTAAGGAAGGTTTGTATAGTGTTAAGGTTTTACGTTATAGAAAAAAAGAAATGGTTTCTTATATAAAAAATTCAAATGCTGATATTATTATAGCAACTAGAGATATTTTTGATGAATGGCTAGGAGAATATGGTCCTTCTAAAGCTTTAAAAATTGGTTGGGAACATAATCATTACCATAATGACTTTAAGTATGCTAAAAACATTGTTAGATCAGTTACTAATTTAGACTACTTAGTACTCGTTTCTAAAGAGTTAAAAACATTTTATAGTAAGAATCTTGTTAATAGTAAGTGTAAATGTGTTTATATTCCTAATGTTATTGATGGTTTGCCAAAGAGAAAATCTTCATTGAACGAAAAAAGACTAGTATCTGTTGGAAGATTATCTTCAGAAAAAGGTTTTATTGATTTACTAAAGATCTTTAATTTTCTTTTAAAAAAGCATTCTGATTGGAAATTGGACATAATTGGTGATGGAAGCGAACGTGAGAATTTGGAGAGTTTTATCAACGAACATGAGCTTAATGGTAGTGTTACTTTACATGGATTTCAAAATAAGGATTATATAGCTAAGGTATTTAAAAATTCATCTATTTATGTTATGACGTCTTTTACTGAATCTTTTGGTATAGTTTTAATTGAAGCTATGTCTTATGGTATTCCGTGTGTAGCATTTGACTCTGCAGAGGGAGCTAGAGAAATAATTGATAGTGGTTCTAATGGCCTTTTAGTTAAAAGCAGAAGCTTTTTAGCAATGGTTAGAGCTATTGAAAAATTGATGGATAATAAAGAGATGAGAATTAAATTTGGAAGTCAAGCAAGAAATGATTCAAAAAAATATACAAGTTCAGTAGTTTCTGAGTATTGGTTTGATTTACTTAATAAGAGGTGATTTTATGGAAAAAAAACTTTTATTTATATCTTCAACAGGTGGTCACTTGTCTGAAATGTTACAACTTAGGAGTTTATTTAAAAAATATGATTATCATATTGTTACTGAAAAAACTAAATCTAATTTAGCTTTAAAAGATGAGTATAAGGATAAAGTTGATTTTTTAGTTTTTGGAACTAAAGATCATATGCTTACATATCCGTTTAAACTGTTGTATAACTGTTTTAAGAGTATTTATCTTTATATAAAAATCCATCCTGATTATATCATAACTACTGGTGCTCATACGGCTGGACCAATGTGTTATCTTGGTAAGATTTTAGGTAGTAGGATTATATATATTGAAAGTTTTGCAAATGTAAATACAAAAACTGTTACAGGTAAATTAGTTTATCCTATAGCTGATAGATTTTATGTTCAATGGGAAGAAATGAAAAAATTATATCCAAATGCAGTATATGGGGGGTGGATATTTTGATTTTAGTTACTCTTGGTACCCAAGATAAGGGGTTTGAAAGACTTTTAAAACAAATAGAATTAGAGATTGATAAAAAAAATATAACTGAGAAGGTTGTAGTTCAAGCAGGTTATACAAAATATAAATCTGATAAAATGGAAATATTTGATTTTGTTTCTAATCAAGAATTAGAAAAACTTGTAAAATCAAGTAGAATTATAATTACGCATGGTGGTGTTGGATCTATTTTAATGGGCTTAAAAAATAATAAAGTTGTTATTGCGGCACCTAGACTAGAAAAATATAAAGAACATACAAATGATCATCAAAAACAAATAGTTAGTGAGTTTTCTAAAAGGGGATATATTTTAGAATTAAAAGATTTTTCTAAATTGAGTAAATTACTTCTAAAAGCAGAGACTTTTAGACCAAAAAAATATGTAAGTAATACTAATAATTTTGTTAATGATGTTGAAAATTATATTGAAGAGGACAATCATATTTCTTGGTATAATAAAATAAAAGAGATTTTATGGTATGGTTTTTTTGGTGTCCTTACTACGGTTATTAATATAGTTAGTTTTTATTTTTTAGATAAGATGGGACTTAATACATATCTTAGTAATTTTATAGCTTGGATTTTATCAGTTATGTTTGCTTTTATTACTAACAAGTTTTTTGTATTTAATTCTAAGTTTTCTTCAATTACATCATTTTTTAAAGAAATGCTTTCATTCTTTTTATTTAGAGTATTATCACTAGGTATTGATATGGGGGGATTATTTGTTCTCTTAGATATATTTAAATTAAAAAAGATAGTTGCTAAAGTTGTAGTTAATGTAATTGTTATTATAGTTAATTATGTATTTAGTAAGTTGTTTGTTTTTAAAAATAAAAATAGTTAGTAGGAGTTTTTATGAAAAAAGAGAAAATATCAATAGTAGTTCCTTGCTATAATGAAGAGGAATCATTACCAATTTTTTATAAGGAAATAGATAAAATTTCAAAAGAAATGGAAGAGGTTAATTTTGAATTTTTATTTGTAAATGATGGAAGTAGAGATAAAACATTAAGTATTTTAAGAGATTTGGCAAAAAAAGATGATAGGGTTAGATTTATTTCATTTTCTAGAAACTTTGGTAAGGAAGGTGGAATGTATGCTGGCCTTGAAAATGTAACTGGTGACTATGTGGCAATAATGGATGCAGATATGCAAGATCCACCAAGTATGATTAAAACAATGTATCATGACATAAAAGAGGAAGGATATGATTGTGTAGCATTATGTAGTCCGCAGCATATTGGCTATAGTGCTATACGAAAGGTCTTTACTAATTGTTGGTATAAATTAATAGCAAAAATTTCTTCAACTCCACAAGTTCCAGGAGCTAGAGATTTCAGATTAATGAAGAGAAAAATGGTAGATGCTATAGTTAATATGAAGGAATATAATAGATATTCAAAAGGAATTTTCTCTTTTGTGGGATTTAATACAAAATGGATTGAATATAATGCTCCAGATAGAGTAGCCGGAGAATCAAAGTTTAATTTCTGGAAACTATTTAAGTATGCGTTAGAAGGTATTTTGGCATTTTCAACTATGCCTCTTGTTATAGCAGCTGTTGTGGGACTAATATTTTGCTTGATTGCCTTTATTGCAATTATAGTAATTATTGTAAAGACTCTTGTCTTTGGTGATCCTGTTGGTGGATGGCCAAGCCTTGCGTGTATCATAATATTTGTAAGTGGGGTACAACTATTTTTCCTAGGAATAATTGGAATGTATTTATCAAAAACATATTTGGAAGTTAAGAATAGACCTATATATATAACTTCAGAAACAGAAAATGATCTAAAAAAATAATGTACAAATCGTGAAAAATTTGTTATATTTTAAAAGGTGGTACTATGAAGAAAAGAATTAAAAAGGATAATAAGGCTAGTAGGGGTAGTAAAACAAAGGTATTGATTATAATATTAATAACTCTTTTTGTTATATTTTGTTTGCTGATTTGTTTTTTCATTATTGATTTAAAAAAAGATAAGAAGCAAACGAGAGAACAAATGAGTAAGGTTATTGATTCTTATGAAATATTTAGTACAGAAATAGATGATTTTAATGATGCAAGGAATCAGTTGTATTTAGATGTTTTTGAGAATACTTATTACGATACCCTTAGTAATAATGATACTAAATTTAAAGAGATGTTTACTAACTATGAAAAAATTGTTGATAGGGTTGTGAATGGAGCTTTACGATTAGAAAAATATTGTAAAAATGTTTACTATACGGATAGTAAAGTAAATACTAAATGTAAAGAATATGGTGAAGTTTATGAACAAGTTATTAATGCTTTTGTTTCTGATGTTAAACTTTACAATGAGAATATAACTAATTATAATAAATATCAGGCAGAAAAAGGTGGCACTTTATTTTTGAATTCTTATGTTACTAAAAAGAAATATTTAGATTATAATGGTGATAAAAAATATCAAGGCAAGGAAGAATGAGGTTGTTATGAAGAAGAAGTGGTCTTTAAGAAAAAAATTAATTGTTATTTTTAGTTCTCTTTTTGTTCTTGGTATTTCAGCTTTTCTTTTTCTTTTTTATGGTCCTATAGATAGTTTTAGAAATTTTTGGATTACTAGTGCTATGACTACTATGAGTCATCAATATTTGGCTACTTGGTTTTATAGTGATGAGACAATTCAAAAAGTATTGGAGAATAATAAGGTTTTAGAGGTAGATGAAGTTTCTAATCCTGATATGATAAAAATAAGAAAATTCACAGGAAAAACTATATATAAAAATGAGTATGAAAAGGCAGTTTTAACTAAAGATGATGGTAATGATTTATATAAAGTTATTGATATTGAAGGCGGTTCATATCGTGGCTTTTTAGTTGTTTTATATGATCCATCAAGGATTTTTATAGCAACGACTAAATATTTACGTGTAAGAGGAGAGTCTATTTTAACTGTTTCTAAGAGGGAAAATGCTATAATAGCTATGAATGCTGGAGGCTTTTATGATCCTGATTGGAATTCTAATGGGGCATTACCTCATGGTACGGTAATTCACAATGGTAAGGTTGTTAGTGATTATGATGATGCTAGAATGGGTGGAGGCTTTATTGGATTTACTAAAGATAATAAACTTGTTTTGGGAAAGATGAGTAAAGAGGAAGCTTTAAAAATTGGATATCGAGATGCTATTGAATTTGGACCTTATTTAATTGTTAATGGTAAAAGTTCATTTATAAAAGGAAATGGTGGTTGGGGTATTGCACCTAGAACTGCTATTGGTCAAAGAAAAGATGGTATAGTCTTGATGCTAGTCATTAATGGAAGAATTCCTTCTAGTATAGGTGCTGATTTAGTTGATTTAACAGAAATAATGGAAAACTATGGTGCATACAATGCTGCTAATTTAGATGGTGGTTCTTCTACAGAGTTAGTTATTAATAACAAGATTATTAATACGCCAGTTGCTGGTGGTACTAATGGTCTTAGAGATATGTCGACATTTTGGGTTGTAAAATAATTTAGGGAGGTGTTTTGATGACGGCAAGTCAATTAGTAGGAATTTGTGGAGATCCTGGTCTTGCACATATTTTGGTAATAGTGAGAAGGTTTTTGAATGTTGTTTATATTATAGGTCCAGTTATTGCCCTTGCTGGTTTGACTTATCATTTAGTGAGACTTGTGTTTAGTCCAGATGGTAAAAAGCCTAAACAGGCAGTTAAGAATTGGTTGATAGCTTTTTTGATGCTTTTTCTCATTCCAATATTTATCAATGTTGTTATGGCTCTTTTTGACAATACATTTCAATTTGCTGCTTGTTGGACTAGTGCAGCTGATGTTGATTATGGTTCTTTTAATGATTATTTTGAGGATGCTTCTGATGATGGTGATCGTAACAAATTAGATGATTTTAGTGATATAGATGCTGGTACTAATACAAATTCAAGTTCCAGTTCAAATTCTAATTCAAATTCAAACTCAAATTCAGATTCAAATCAAAGCAATGCCATTAATACTAGAATTTGGATTGGGGACTCTCGAACTGTAGGAATGAAAAGTGCTGTCACTGAAAATAAACATAATGTGTGGAGTTGTAAAACTTCCATGGGACTTCCTTGGATGAAGTCTACGGGGATTCCTAGTATAGAAAGTAAGATTTCTTCTAATTCGGCAATCATTATTTTAATGGGTGTTAATGATTTATCAAATTCAAAGTCTTATATAAAATATGTGAATGAAAAAGCTCCTTCTTGGAATAAAAAAGGGGCTAATGTTTACTTTGTCTCTGTAAATCCAACAGAAGGTAGCTATTCCGATTTAGATATAAAGATTAAGAATTTTAATTCGGCTTTAAAGAGGGGACTTTCTTCTTCTGTTAAATATATAGATACATATAGCTATTTAGTTAAAAATGGTTTTTCTACTACTGATGGTTTACATTATAACAATAGTACTTATAAAGATATATATAATTATGTATTAAAACACTTATGATTTTGTTCCGATTGGAACTTTTTTAATTTGAATTACTTTTACTGATACTTGTTAAAATAATATAAAGTGTTGTAAAATATACTTAGTATATAATAACTGTTATGGGAGGATGATTTACTTGAAAAGAATAATGGATGGGAACGAAGCATGTAGTTATGTTTCTTATAATTTTACAGAAGTAGGAGGAATATATCCTATTACGCCTGCTTCTCCAATGGCAGAACTTACAGATAAATGGAGTAATGAAGGAAAACTTAATTACTTTAATCAACCAGTTAAAATAGTTGAAATGGAGTCTGAAGCTGGTGCTATTGGAATGGTTCATGGCTCTTTACAATCTGGATGTTTAACTACTACTTATACAGCTAGTCAAGGTCTACTTTTAATGATTCCTAATATGTATAGAATAGCAGGTGAGCTTTTACCATGTGTTATAAATGTGGCTGCTAGATCTTTAGCTACACATGCTCTTTCAATATTTGGAGACCATCAGGATATATATGCTACTAGATCGACTGGGTTTGCTATTTTAGCTTCTTCATCTGTACAACAGGTTATGGATTTAACTGGGGTTGCTCATTTATCAACTATTAAAGGAAGAGTTCCTTTCATTAACTTTTTTGATGGATTTAGAACTAGTCATGAACTTCAAAAGATTGATGTTATTGATACTAATAAATTAAAAGACTTAATTGATGAGAAAAGTTTAAATGAATTTAGAAATAGGGCTCTTAATAATATTAATCCTGTTATTAAAGGAACTGCACAGAATGAAGATATTTATTTTCAAGCTACTGAGGTTAGAAATAAGTATTATGATCAACTACCTGATATAGTTGCTTCATATATGAATGAAATTAATAAGATTACTGGTAATGATTATCAACCATTTAATTATTATGGAAGTAAGAATGCTAATAAAGTTATTGTGGCTATGGGATCTGTTTGTGAGACTATTCGTGAGGTTGTTAATTATTTAACTTCTGAAAAACATGAAAACGTTGGTTTACTAGAGGTTCATTTATATAGACCATTTAGTGCAAAGCACTTTTTAAAAGTTTTACCTAAGTCAGTAAAGAAAATTGCTGTTTTAGATAAAACTAAAGAAGCTGGTAGTAGTGGTGAACCATTATATCTTGATGTTGTTAAAACAATAAAGGATATAGATGCTAGAGTTAGTGTTTATGGTGGTAGATATGGTCTTTCTAATAAGAATACTACTCCTGCTATGATTAAGGGAGTATATGATTTTTTAGATACTAGAGATGTTCATAATAATTTTACAGTTGGTATAGTTGATGATGTTACTAACTTATCTATAAAGTATGATGATGGTTTTCGTTTACCAAATCAAAATGTTGAATTTTTGATTTATGGATTTGGTAGTGATGGTATGGTTAGTGCTTCTAAAGACTTATTAAAAATTACGGGTAGTTATTCGAATGCATATGTTCAAGGATATTTTCAATATGATTCTAAAAAATCTGGGGGAGTTACTGTTTCTCATATGCGATTTGGAAAAGGACCAATTACTTCTCCATATTATATAGAAAATCCTTCACTTGTTGTTTGTACTAAGGATTCTTATTTGAAGAGACTTAGAATTTTAGATAAAATTAAAAACAAGGGTGTATTTGTTTTAAATACTAATAAAAATCCTGATCAAGTTATTGCGATGCTTACTGATCGTGATAAGAAGATACTAAAAAATAGAAATATTAAAATGTTTATAATTGATGCTAATGGTATTGCTTCTAATAATGGACTTGGTAATAAGATTAGTGCTGTTATGGAGGTGTTGATATTTAAGATAGGAAAAGTAATTAATTTTGATTTTGCGCTTAGAAAAGTAAAAGAAAATTTAGCAATTAAGTTTGGAAATAAAAGTGGGGATATAGTTTCTAAAAACATCAAGGCTATTGAAGATAGTTTGGATAGTTTAGTTCCTGTTAAAATTCCCAATGCTAATTTTGAGGAGTATCCTACAACAACAAAAGGTCTGTTTGAAATTATTGATAGTATGGAGGGTGATAGTTTACCTGTAAGTAGTTTTTTAAGTATGGCTGATGGTAGTTTTGATGCTGGTACTAGTAAGCTTGACAAAAGAGATATTTCTTCAACTGCGCCATGTTATATAGCTCAAAATTGTATTTCTTGTAATTTATGTTCCCTAGTCTGTCCACATGCAGTTATTAGACCATTTTTATTAGATGAGAAAGAACAATTAGATGCTGTTAGTTCTTTGAATGATAAACTTATTCCTTCAAATATTAAAGATCAAAATCTAAAATATACTATAGGTATTAGTATACCTGATTGTACTGGTTGTGGTCTTTGTGTTCATGTTTGTCCTGGTAAAAAAGGCGCAAAAGCCTTAATAATGAAAGCTAAGGAAGAATTATTAAAAGATAAGTTAGATAATGATTATAAGTATTTATTTAACGAAGTGTCAGAAAAGAGAGTTATGCCAATATCGACTGTTAAGGGTAGTCAATTTAGGTATCCTAAATTTGAATTTCCTGGAGCTTGTGCTGGTTGTGGTGAGACAGCTTATCTAAAGCTTTTAACCCAATTATTTGGAGATAATATGGTTATTGCTAATGCTACTGGTTGTTCTTCTATATATGGAGCTTCTGTCCCTTCTATGCCATATTCTATTCCATGGCAAAATTCTTTATTTGAAGATAATGCAGAATTTGGTTATGGTATGAAGATTGCTGATCTTACTATGAAAGATAGAATTGTTTCTTTAATTAAAAATAATATAGATCTAGTTAAGAAAAGTGAGAGAGATATTTACTTAAATTATGCTAATAATATTAATGAAGATACAGCTAATGATTTACTTAAGATTATTGATTCTACAAAAATTATGGAGTTATTATCATTAAAAAAGTTTATTAGTCCAAAGTCTGTATGGATGGTAGGCGGTGATGGTTGGGCATATGACATTGGTTTTGGTGGAGTTGATCATGTTCTATCTACTAAAGAGAATACTAACATTTTAGTTTTAGATACAGAGGTTTATTCAAATACAGGTGGTCAAACTTCTAAGTCTACTAGAATAGGAGCAGTTGCTAAATTTTCATCATCAGGAAAGAGAAATGCTAAAAAAGATTTAGCAAGTATTGCACTTAGTTATTCTCATGTTTATGTAGGAACTATTTCACTTGGGGCTAATCCTAATCAAGCTATAAAAGTTTTAAGAGAAGCTGCTAATTATGATGGTCCATCAATAATTATTGCTTATGCACCTTGTATTGCTCATGGTATTATTAAAGGATTAAACTCACTAAAAGAAGAAAAAAATGCAGTAGAAGCTGGATATTATCCTTTATTTCACTATAATCCTGATAATGAAGAATTTATTCTTGATAGTAAGGCTGATTTTTCTAAGTATGATGAATTTATTTTAGGTGAAGATCGCTATAAATCACTTACTAAAATTACAAAAAATAGTACTAGTTTATTGGAGCAGAATAAAAAGAATGCTATTGATAGATATGAATACTATAAGAATTTGAGTGATAATAAATAAATTTATAAAATTACACGAAAAAAGACGTCGGCAAACGTCTTTTTAGTTTTTAATCTAAGAGGCTGTTCCCCCTGAGGACAGCCTCTAAAAAGAATAAAAAGGGGTTGGCTAGTGTGATACTAGCGACCAATTCGCCTAATTCCGAATTGGTAGTTCTTATACTAACCTAAAGTTCTATTTTTGTCAACAAAAAAGTATAAAAAAATATAAAAATTTGATATTCAGTGATTTTATGTAAAATTAGTGTGTTAAATCTAAATTATTTGTCAAAAAAAATGGAAATTTATGATATAATATGCCAAGAAGGAAGTGGTATTATGATGGATTTAAAAGATATAAAAGGTGTTGGTCCAAAAGCCATTTCTTTACTAAATAAATTAAATATTTATACAGTCGATGATTTGGTTACACATTATCCTTTTAGATATGATATTTTACAACAGACAAATTTGGCTGTTGCTTCAGATGGGGATAGAGTTGTAGTTGATGGTAAAATTGAAAGCATGCCTATTTTAATGCGTTTTAAAGCGGGACTTAATAAGATGAATTTTAGACTTGTTAGTTCTTTTGGAGTAGTGGGAGTATCTATATTTAATAGAGCCTTTCTAAAGAGTCAATTAACTGTTGGTACTAGTGTTATTGTTATAGGTAAGTTTGATAAGACTAAAAATGTTGTTACAGCTTCTGATATTAAGACAGGTCTTTTAATGGGAAAAACAAAAATAGAGCCAGTATATCATTGTACTAGTGGACTTACTAATAAAAATTTATCTACTTTTATAAATATGGCATTACTTGTATGTGGTAGAGATATAAGTGATTTTATACCTAATATGTATATTGAAAAGTATAATTTTTTGAATAAAAAGACAGCTTTAAATATTATTCATAATCCTTCAACTTTGGAAAAATTAAAAGAAGTAAAGATTAGATTGAAGTATGAAGAGTTATTTGTATTTATGTTTAAAATTAATTATTTACGACTACAAAATAGAAAAAAGAATAATGGTTTAAGTAGAGTTATTGATAGAGAAAAAATTAATAATTTTATAAAAGGGTTACCTTTTGAATTAACAACTGATCAAAATAGGGCGATTGATGAAATTATTACAGACATGGAAATGCCTAGTAGAATGAATAGATTATTACAAGGTGATGTTGGTAGTGGTAAGACAATAGTAGCATTTATTGCGATGATCGCTAATAGTTTTAGTGGTTATCAGAGTGCTTTAATGGCTCCAACAGAAATTTTGGCAAGTCAACATTATAACAACTTGTTAAATATTACTAAGGGTATGAATATAAATATAGAATTGTTGACAGGATCTACTTCTAAAAAGGATAAAGCTAGAATATATTCTGGTTTAAGTGATGGTACAATTTCTATGGTGATTGGTACTCATGCACTTATTCAAGATGAAGTTAATTACAATAATTTGGGTCTAGTAATTACTGATGAACAACACCGTTTTGGAGTACATCAGAGGGCTAATTTACAGAATAAAGGTAAAAAGCCGGATGTTTTATATATGAGTGCTACTCCAATACCAAGAACTTATGCACTTACAATCTTCGGTGATATGGATGTTTCTAATATTAAAGAGCGTCCTAAAGGAAGACAAAAAGTTGATACTATAGTTAAAAAGAATAGTGAGATTAAAGATGTATTACAAGAAATGCTAGTTGAGTTAAAGAAAAAACATCAAATATATGTAATTGCTCCATTAATTGAAGAAAGTGAAAATTCTGATTTGGCAACTGTTTGTAAACTAAGAGATCAGATGAAATTGGCTTTTGGCGAGTATTACCGAATTGATATTGTTCATGGTAAGATGGCAAGTGGTGCTAAAGATATAATTATGGAACAATTTAAAAATAATGAGATTCAAATTCTTATTTCTACTACTGTCGTTGAAGTTGGTGTTGATGTAGCTAATGCTACTACAATGGTTATATTTGATGCGGATAGATTTGGTCTTTCTACGCTTCATCAATTAAGAGGACGTGTTGGTAGGGGTAGTGATAAGTCTAAGTGTATTTTAATTAGTGATAGTGATACTGAGCGATTAAAAATAATGGAAAAAGTAGATGATGGTTTTATAATTAGTGAAGAGGATTTTAAATTAAGGGGTCATGGTGATCTTTTTGGAACTAGACAAAGTGGAGATATGAATTTTAAAATTGCAGATATACGATCTGATTATAAAATTTTGTTACAAGCTAAGAAGGATTCAAAAGAATATTTGTTGAATAAAGCTTTTGATAATGATCCTTTGAAGGTAAAGCTTATTGAATCTATTACACAGGGGTAGAAGAGGGAGTTGAGCTGTAGTGATTATATATCCAAGTAATGTTAAGAGTATTGCTAATGTTTATTCAGCATTTGAAAGATATTTTGGCATGAAGCCTAATTACTCATGTTTGAGAAAGATAGAGCAATTATTAAAAGAAGAAGAATATAAAAATATTATTATTCTAAACTATAATGGTTTAAGTACTTCTCATTTAGATAATTTGAGTATTGATAGTATTCTTGTTAAAAACTTGGTTTATAGTACAACTGTTGCTCCATATTCATTTGATTCTGATATAGAAAATATTTATAATGAGTTTGGTAATAAATTAGTTGAAAATATTAATCTAAATACTGATTATAATGCCTATGGCATTTTTCCTTATGGGCTTGGGGCTTATAAGACAAGTGATGAAGCTTATCAGCGTATTATAAATTTATCAAGTGGTTCTAATAAAAAAGTGATATATGCTTCTTTTGAAGATTTGGTTGAAGCTAATGGTTTGAATTTGGCAACTTTAAAAAATAAATTGGAAAGTATAAATGATTCTATTTCTAGCCTGGCTGATTCTATTCAAGATAGTTTGATTTTTATTGTTAGTAATTTTGGTAGTGTAGTAAAAAAGCATATTAATTTAGCTGATTATTCTGATATATTTGGGTTGATTGATGATATTAAATATATAAATAATAATTCATGTTTTGTTAAAATGGAAGATAGTCTTTTTAAAGAATTTAAAATGAGACTAGTAAATGAATTTGGTAATTCTTTTTTAGTTTTGCCAAAGAAAGTTGCAGTTGAGAGAAAACTTTTTAAGGAAGATAGTAAATTTTTTGGTGATTATTTAATTGTATCAGTTAGTGATATTGGTTTTATTAGTGATATTAGTGGTAATGGCTTATCAAAAGAAGAAGCTATGGTACCTATAATATCTATAAAAAAGAGACCTTATAGGGAAGAGATAAGAAGGTCTAGGGTAGAAGACTATGAAGTTGTTATTAGGGCGATGAGAGGGGTTCAAAGAGAACGGTTTAAGTTACGACGTGATATATTTTTAAGCCTTGGCGGTCTTGGCAGGTTGGAATTTGCATCTTTATGTGATAGAACCATTTCTAATAATTGTTTTGTATATGATATAAATGGCAAAATAGCTGGTTTTATAATCACCAAAATAAAGTCTGCTGATACTAATGGTTCTTATTTGGATCATGATTATTTTACTATTCAATTCTTGTATGTGTTTGAGGAATATCGTAGAAAAGGAATTGGTACTAAGCTATATAAGGAGGCTGTTAGGTACGCAAAAAAGTTACACTTTACAAGAGTTGAAATTCCATTTTGGTATATTGATCAAGATATGGAGAAGTTTATTGTTCATTTAGAACCTCATTTATTATATAAGATTTATGAATTTTATATTTAGTTTGTAATGTATATATTAGTGTCAAATTAATTAAAATTTTAGATATTTTTCTTAAACAATTGACAATTTTTAAAATATAATTTATGATTAAGGTGCGTGATGTTAATCACGCCGATATCTCTCACGATTATGTGTGGGAGTATATTCAACCGAACCCCCTGAAATTCCCCTCGAGAGAGGGGAATACTTTTGTTTATAAGGGATTTTTAACTATTTTTGATTTATCTAGATACCATACTAGATACCAAATATTAGTTTTTAGATACTAAATATTTTTTTATCTTATAGGAAAGTTCAAAGTAAGAAAAGAAACAAAAAATAAGTAAA
>OIYS01000370.1_pt1 | contig 32793 bp, 31 predicted proteins | sample 1588271 | NCBI WGS metagenome assembly OIYS01 (sample SAMN03283286) | human gut metagenome | biome: human-associated habitat; material: feces | host: Homo sapiens | place: Peru | collected 2012
TCCAGAAATACGCGCTCTCGCCGAGGACTTCGGTGATCCCGGCGCGGTCAAAGTACCGCCGGACGTTTTCGCTCATGCCGCAGCAGGCCACGGTCTTGCCCTGCGCGAGAAGGCTCTGGCACAGCTCGAGGATCGCCTGTGCGCCGGACACGTCCACGCTCGGCATGCCGCGCATCGAGAGGATCACGTGGTCGTAGGCGGGCATCTCGGCCATGCGGTGATTGAATTCGTCCACCGCGCCGAAGAACAGCGCGCCCGTCACATACGCCACGCCTGCCGATTCAAGGATCGGCGGCTTGCCGTCGATGGCGCGGAGCTTGTTCGTGTCGATGGCCGAAAAGCTCACGCGGATCTGGCTGGACTTGGCCATATACAAAATGGCGGAGTAGACAACGCCGAGCAGAATGGCGACCGTGAGATCGAACACGACCGTTGCGATCATCGTGAGCAGAAACTGGCTGATGCCGGATTTGAATTTGTGGCGGAATACATAGCGGATGCCCGCCCAGTCGTTCATGCGCCACGCCGTGACCATGAGCACGCCCGCGAGCGCCGAGAGCGGCAGCCGCGCCATCACGCCGCCGAGCAGGAACATGGACGCGAGCAGAAACACCGAGTGGAAAACGCTCGTCAGGCGCGTCTGCTGACCGGATTTGATGGCAACGCTCGTGCGGGCGATGGCCGCCGTGGCGGGCACGCCGCCGAAGAGCGGCAGCAGAATGTTGCCGACGCCCTGCGCGATCAGCTCCTGATCGGCATTGAATTCCTCACCCTTCATGCGCGAGGCGGAAGCGCCGCACAGGAGGCTCTCGATCATGCCGAGCGCCGCGATCGTCACGATGGGCGAGAGCAGGTCTTTGACCATCGCAAAATTGAGCGACGAGAGATCCAGCCGGTCGGCGAGCAGCAGCGTGCGGGGAATGTCGCCGACGGTGGCGAGAGAATCCATATGGAACACGCCCGCGGCGACAGCCGCGAGAATGATGCCGACGAGCGAGCCGGGGACGCGCGCGCCCCACTTTTTCGGCCAGAGGATCATGATTGCCACGACGAGCAGCCCGATGAGCGCCGCCTGCCAGTTCACATGAAAGCCGAGCCGCCCGTAGGAGAGCAGCTTTTCAATGTTCGTCAGGCCCGTGGACGTCGTGCCGAAGAAATTGTCGATCTGGCCGAGCGCGATGATGATCGCAATGCCGGACGTAAAGCCCATGATGACGGGCATCGGGATGAAGCTGATGAGCCGCCCCAGCCGCAGCACACCGGCGATGAGCAGCAATACACCGGCGGCAAAGCACGCGAAGAACACGCCCTGCAGCCCGTGCGTCGCCACGATGCCGACGAGCACGGCGCTCATCGCGCCGGTCGGTCCGGAGATCTGGAACGACGCGCCGCCGAGCAGCGCGATCACGATACCGGCGACGATGGCTGTAACAAGGCCCGCCGCGGCGGAAGCCCCGGACGAAACGCCGAACGCGAGCGCGAGCGGCAGCGCCACGGCGCACACCGTGAGACCGGCGAGAATGTCCTTCACCAGCTTTGCGGCGTTGTAGCCGGAAAACTCTCTCTTTAATCCGGCAAAAAACGAAGAAAACACGATGATTCCTCCCCCAAAAAAGACGTACCTGCCCACTATACGCCCCAAACCGCCCATTCGCAATAGAAAAAGCAAACATTCTGTACTTTTTTGAAAAAAGCAGAACTGCCGATATGGCTATCCATATAATCCCACTGTTTCCGAGCGTCGATATGATGGGCATAACCGCATCTAAGAACGGGCAAAAAAGATTATCTCTTATAAAATGAAGAATCGACCAGTCGATACTCTGGATAAATTCCATGGCTTTACCTCCTTTGCCGCTGTCGGTACACAGACGACAAACATATCCCGTTTTTTCCGAAGTTCGGTTTTCTCCGACGGTTCAACCACTTATACATTCTCTTCGGGCTATTCGGATACTAAATCCTCTTCGCACAATACCTCCTTCGGCGCGTCCATAGTCGTGCAGGGAGATCTGAAGGTGTGGAGATACGAGGCGACGCTCGGGTATACCATGGACTTTACAAAGAGCACCGAGGATACCCTTTCAAAGGAATACAGCGCCTCCTTCAATGCCGGCGGCAACGATTCCGTAGTGCTGTACCGCGTGCCGGCGACAACCTATTATTACTCACTTTATGACCCGCAAAAGGGCGATTTTGACTTGAGCGAGCGAAATACCATCGCCCTGATGATCCCCGGGCAGCCGGTTTACACCATGCTCGACCGGGAGTATTACGATGAGTTTGCGGTACTGTATAACGAAACCTACAAGAAAGACATTGCAGCGGGAAAGGCAAAGGCTCTGCCGATACTGAACAGCCATGTTTTGCCTGAGGACGCCGAGGGCGACCCATTCGCATATTGGCCGAATCCCGCATCTTCCGACGATTCGGTTACGCAATTTGAGTCGCTGAGCAAGCAGAAATACGAGCTTGGCTTCGGCGCGAGCAGTATCACAAACGACTGGACTACCACGTCCGAGCACGCCGAGGGAGTTGAGATGGCGCACGGCTTCTCCGCCTCGATGAAAAACACATGGGGCGTGGACGCTTTCAATATGGGTTTTGTGATCGATTTGAGCTACAGCAAAGCAACAGGTACGGTCTACACCACGACGGAAAGCAGCGGCGCCAGCGGTACGGTAAATAATATTGACCGCCGTTCACTCCTTGCTTCCTACGGAATCGGCTACGATGTTTCGAGCCAATACGGCTTTACCTGGGATTTCGGTATGCGCACATGGACGGCGGGCGACCAAAAAATTCCCGTGTTCGGTTATGTATTGACCAATCTTCGCGCCGCGCCGCCCATACCGACACTTACGGGCGTATCCGTAACGGATAACCGGAGCGCAAAAATCACATGGGATGCGCCGAAAGAGGACATCAGGCGGCCCTTTGCCGGGTATCATATTTGGATGCGCGTGGATGACGGCGAGTTTGAGCGCGTGACCGAAACACCGCTTTCTTTGGAAGAGCTTTCATATACATATTCCGCACTTAAAGCGGACACAACCTATACATTTGCGGTTACCGCCGTCGGCAGCAGCGGAACGGTATCGGCGCTTTCCAACACAAAAACTTTCTCTACATTTGCAGGCGCGGGCGGCAGAGAAATTGAATTCCGCAACAACGGAAACAGTATTCAGTGGCGATATTCGGGCGAGGGCGACGATGCTTACCGCGACCTTGTTTCGCTTGCCGAGCTGACAGGAAACGACGGTGCGGACGGCAGACAAATTGAACTGCGGGTATATAACGGATTTATACAGTGGAAGTACAGTGATGATTCCGTTTGGAACGATCTTATCGCCCTGTCGGATCTTAAAGGCGAAAAAGGCGAAAAAGGTGACAAGGGTGACACCGGTGAAAAAGGAGATAAAGGCGACAAAGGTGATAAAGGAGAGACCGGCGCACCCGGAAAAGACGGTGTAACGCCCAAGCTGAAAATCGGCGATGATAATTACTGGTATATCTCTTATGACGGCGGACAAAACTGGACTTCTCTCGGCGTAAAAGCCACCGGAGCGAAAGGCGATACCGGAGAAACGGGGCAGCAGGGCGAAAAAGGTGATAAAGGAGACAAGGGCGACTCAGGAGCGAACGGCGCACCGGGACGTGACGGCAAGGACGGAACGAGCGGTGTTAACGGCGGAAACGGTGCCGACGGTAAAAACGGAAAAGACGGTAAGGACGGCGTCGGAATCGCCAAAGCGGAGATCAATGCAAACGGTGAGCTTATCCTGACCTACACCGACGGAAAGTCGGTCAATCTCGGCAAGGTTGTCGGCGCGGACGGTAAGGACGGTTTGACCCCATTTATCGGTGAAAACGGAAATTGGTGGATCGGTGAGAAAGATACCGCCATGAAAGCGGGGATCCATGTGCCTGTTTCGGGAAATACCGAAAATACGTCTGCGGCTTCACCCGCTTTAATTGCCGTAGGTATCATTGCGGGACTGGCGCTGCTTGGCAACTTCGGCTTGATTTTATACATTGTAATGAAAAAGAAAAAGAGTGTTATATAACAAGTTAGACATTAGATTTTAGATATTAGATGTTAGAAAAAATACCCCTCAGTCGCCTACGGCTGACAGCCGCTGACGGCGGCGGTCCCCTCTGTCAACTGCGTTGACGTCTCCCCACACCGTGGGGAGCAACCCCCTCTATTTTGACTTGCGTCAAAAAGAAGGGAGCCTCTTATCATTAAGAATACATACTGTTTGCCGACATATAGTCGTAAATCGCCTTACCGTGCCCCTGCTCTTCCTTTTGAATACTGTTAAGAACATTGCGCAGGCTTTCCTGCGTAAATTCAAAAATGCAGGTATCATAAAGGTGGGAAGCGTGCTTTTCCATTGTAAGAACGTCGGTGCAAAGGTAGCTGTCGTGCTTTTTCGCGTCGGTATCCGCCACGGAATAAGCGGCGGTAAACCCGGGCTGCGCTTTATTGCCGCCCGCGGTTGCGGGGGCTGTTCCGTTTTCTATTTGTTCAAGCATGCTAAGATGGTGGCGCTCTGTATCGGCAATGCTGCCGAACAGGCTTTTAAGCTGTGAATCCAGTGCCTCTGCCGAATATTTTTCGTATTTTTCGGCACAGAGCTTTTCCTGTGTTTTAAGGTCCTTTAAAAGGGAAGTTTCCTTTTGTGTTAATTGCATTTTAAATCACCTCAAAAACAGTATTGCTCAAAAAAATTCAAATATAACAAAAGGTAAAATAAAATGATTAAAAATATACTGTTCGATTTAGACGGGACCTTGCTCCCTATGGATATGGAAAAATTCACCCACGGCTATTTCAAGCGCCTTGTTGCAAAGGCTGCGCCGCGCGGGTACGAGCCAGAAAAGCTTATAAAAAGCGTTTGGGCGGGCACGGCGGCAATGGTAAAAAACAACGGCGGAATTACCAACGAAGAGGCTTTTTGGAATAAATTTTCCGAAATTTACGGCGAAGAAAAAGCCGCTGCGGATAAGCCGATGTTCGACGAATACTACCGCAAGGAATTTTCCGATGTAAAGGCGGATTGCGGCTTTAACCCCGCTGCCGCCGAAACGGTTGCCGCGCTTAAAGCAAAGGGCTTTTCGCTTGTGCTTGCAACCAACCCGATTTTCCCTGCCGCCGCCACGGAAAGCCGCATTGAGTGGGCGGGGCTTGATAAAACCGATTTTCTGCTTTACACTACCTATGGAAACTCGCACTATTGCAAGCCGAACCCCAAATATTACGAGGAAATTCTCGCAAAGCTTAATATGAAAGCCGAAGAATGCCTTATGGTCGGGAATGACGTGAACGAGGATATGATTGCCGAAACACTCGGAATGAAAGTATTTCTGCTTACCGATTGTCTGCTTAATAAGGAAAACAGGGATATTTCGGTTTATCCCCACGGCGGCTTTTCGGAGCTTATGCGATTTGTTGACGGTATTAACTTATAATTGTGATTAAATGTAAATAACGAGTCCCCGCCGCTGCCTTAAATCGGCAGCGGCGGGGACTGTTTTTGTGTGAAATATAAAATACAATTAAAAAAATACACCATTGAATAATTTTTTATACATTTTCGATAGAAAAATCTATTTAAAAAGTTTGTCCTCCGAAATATAATAATACTCGACGACAGGAAAGTCGAATAAAGAAACGGAGGCAACTCAAAATGAAAAAAATATTAGCAGTAATTCTTACTTTGGCGTTTGCTTTAGGTCTTACCGCTTGCGGTTCGGGCGACGGCGGTTCATCCGACGGCGAGGTTTCGGTTTTCTACTACACCTACAGCGACGCCTACATTTCAAGCGTTCGTTCGGCAATGGATAAGTTCTTGAAGGACGCGGGACTGAAATTCCAGAACTACGACGCAAACGGCAACCAGACAACCCAAACCGAGCAGGTAACCACCGCTCTTGCGAAAGGCTCAAAGCTCCTTGTAGTTAATGTTGTTGACACCGGCTCAAACGACGCCGCGCAGAACATTATCGACCAGGCAAAAGCGAAAAATGTTCCGGTAATCTTCTTCAACCGTTCTGTTCAGGAATCGGTTGTAACCAGCTATGACAAGTGCGTATTCGTAGGAACCGATTACGAAATGGCAGGTCATATGCAGGGCGAAATGATAGGCAAATATTTAGTTGAAAATTACAATAAGCTTGACCTTAACGGCGACGGAAAGATAAGCTATGTAATGTTCAAGGGTCAGGAAGGCAACATGGAGGCTATCGCCCGCACACAGTACGGCGTTGAGGACGCTAACAAGGTGCTTAAAGAGGCAGGCAAGCCCGAGCTTGAATTCTATGACGCTTCAAATAAGAACAAATACCTTGTAGACCAGAACGGTCAGTGGTCATCTGCTGCAGCTACCGATTATATGAGTACAATTTTAGCGCAGTACAGCGAGAGCAACAAGAATATGGTTGAACTTGTAATCGCAAACAACGACGATATGGCGCTCGGAGCAATTTCATCCTTGCAGACCGCAGGTTACAATAAAGAGGGCACAAAGGCTATTCCGGTATTCGGTGTTGACGCGACCGACGCAGCTAAGTCCGCTATTAAGAGCGGCGCTATGGTAAGTACCATTAAGCAGGACGCCGACGGTATGGCAAAGGCTATTACTTCTATCGCGCAGAACTTCTTAGGCGATAAGGAAGCCCTTGACGGACTTGACAGTGAAAACCTTGTAGGCAAGTGGAGAGTAAATATCCCCTACGCTACCTACACCGGCGAATAATATATAACTTTCACAGCAGCCGGTTATTCCGGCTGCTGTGAGCCAAAGAAAAACGGGGGAGAAAGGCTTATGAACGAGCAGAGAAACGTTACAAACAATACCACGGTAAGCGAAAAGCCTGTTCTGCTTAGAATGGAAAACATTGAAAAGGCTTTTCCGGGCGTCAAGGCGCTTGATAAGGTAAATCTTACCGTAAAGGCGGGCACTGTGCACGCGCTTATGGGCGAAAACGGCGCCGGCAAATCAACACTTATGAAATGTCTTTTCGGGGTATATAACAAGGACTCGGGAAGCATATATTTGGACGGCAAGGAAATAAACTTCAAAAACTCCAAGGAAGCGCTTGAAAACGGGGTTGCAATGGTGCACCAGGAGCTGAACCAGGCGCTCAAGCGCAACGTTATGGATAATATGTGGCTGGGGCGTTTCCCCACGGTTGCAAAGGGCGTGCCCATAACCAGCGAAAAGAAAATGTACGCCGCCACAAAAGAAATTTTTGAAAAATTAGAGGTCAACGTTGACCCCAAAACCGTTATGAGTACAATGCCGGTATCGCAGCGCCAAATGGTGGAAATTGCGAAAGCGGTATCCTATAACGCAAAGGTGATAGTATTTGACGAACCTACCTCATCGCTGACAGAGGAAGAGGTTGAGCACCTTTTTAAAATTATAAATATGCTTCGCAGTCAGGGCTGCGGGATAATATATATTTCTCATAAAATGGCGGAAATTTTAAGAATTTCCGATGAGGTTACAATAATGCGCGACGGCAAATGGATAGCTACGCGCGAGGCAAAGGATTTAACCACCGACGAAATTATAAAACTTATGGTGGGCAGAGAATTAACAAATATTTACCCGCCCAAAACCAACGAAATAGGTGACGTTTTGTTTGAGGCGGATAATTTAAGCTCTGAATACGCAAGGCTGAACGACGTGAGCTTTAAGGCGCGAAAAGGTGAAATAATAGGCGTTGCGGGGCTTGACGGCTCGGGCAGAACCGAGCTGCTTGAAAATATTTTCGGTGTGGCAACAAGGCGCAGCGGCACCTTAAAGCTGAACGGCAGGGAAATTAAAAACCGCAACCCGGGCGACTCAATTAAAAACGGGTTTGCCCTGCTGACAGAGGAACGCCGTGCAACGGGAATTTTCGGAATACTCAATATTCGCGAAAACGCGACCATTTCAAGCCTTGATAAATGCAAAAAAGGTCCGTTTTTAAGCAAGGCGAAACTTAAAGCAAACACCGATTGGTGCATAAACTCAATGCACGTTAAAACGCCCACGCAGGAGACCAAGATACGCTCGTTATCGGGCGGTAATCAGCAAAAGGTGATACTCGGGCGCTGGCTTTTAACAGAGCCTACGGTGCTGCTGCTCGATGAGCCTACAAGAGGAATTGACGTAGGCGCGAAGTACGAAATTTATCAGCTTATAATCGACCTTGCCGCAAAGGGTAAAACGGTTATAATGGTGTCATCGGAAATGCCCGAGCTGCTCGGCGTGTGCGACAGAATACTTGTAATGTCGGGCGGAAAGTTAGCGGGCGAAGTGAACGCCGATACCGCCACTCAAGAGGATATAATGACTCTTGCGGCTAAATTTGCATAGGGGGAATTGAAATGTCAACAGCTGCTATTAAAAGAAAAAACCGTTTTTCCGCGTGGATTGACGATTTCAAAGCTAAATCAGGCGCGGACAAACGCAGAGCAATAACGGATTTACTTTTCAACAACGCAATGTATATAATTATCGCCGCGGCGGTAATATACATAGCAATAAGGGTGCCGGCTTTCCTAAAGCTGCCCTCAATAATCAATATAATTTCACTCACGGCGGCTAAGCTGCCAATAGCCCTCGGTATAGGCGGGGCGATAGTGCTTACCGGTACCGATATTTCGGCAGGCCGCTGCGTGGGGCTTACCGCGTGTATTGCGGCGTCGCTTTTACAAATGACGGGCTACGCCAATAAAATATTCCCGAATTTAAAGGTTATGCCCCTGTGGGTGGTGCTGCTTGCGGTTATTGCCGTGGGCGCGATAATAGGCTTTGTAAACGGATTTTTTGTGGCTAAATTCAAGCTGCACCCATTTATAGTAACCCTTTCAACCCAGCTTATTGTTTTCGGTCTTGTGCTTATGTATTTAATGCTCGGCGGAAACAACGGTCAGACCCTTTCGGGACTTGATACCTCTTACACCGATTTCGTTCGCGGCACGCTCTTTAAAATAGGCAATGTTGCCGTTCCGAAATATGTGCTTTATTCGGTGATTTTAACCGCCCTTATGTGGGTTATCTGGAACAAGACAAAGTTCGGTAAAAATATGTTCGCAGTAGGCTCAAACGAAGAAGCGGCAAACGTATCAGGCGTAAACGTGTTTTGGACAATAGTTTTGGTGTTCGTGCTTGCGGGCGCTATGTATGGTATAACAGGATTTATAGAGGGCGCGCGTATAGCATCCTGCTCTGCCAACACAGGTCTTAACTATGAATCGGACGCTATCGCGGCGTGCGTTATCGGCGGCGTTTCGTTCGTAGGCGGCACGGGTAAAATAAGCGGTATAGTAATAGGCGTGTTCCTTTTACAGATAATATTCGTAGGTCTTAATTTCCTCTCGGTAGACGCAAATATGCTCTACGTTATAAAGGGTCTTATAATCCTTGTAGCCTGCGCTATCGATATGCGTAAATACTTAGCGCGTAAATAAAAATAAAACGGCGGTGAACGGTATGGAAAACAAAACGGCAAATAAAAAAGGCGGACTTTACGCAAGGGTGAATATGTCGGTTAAATCCGCTAATATTATGGTGGGAACGCTCGCAGCCCTGCTTGTAATAGTTTCGGTTTTTATTGTAAAGCATAACGGCTTTACCGTTAAGTTTGATACCGACGGCGGCTCGTATGTAGCCCCCGTAAAGGCTATGTATTCCGAAACCGTATCACCCACCGACCCGGTAAAAGAGGGCTACGAATTTACCGGCTGGTACACCGACCGCGACTGCACAAACGCATGGAGCGCGGAGGACGGAATTACCGGCAGTATGACGCTCTATGCCGGGTGGAGCGAAAAATAATTTATATGCCTCCCCCAAAGGGCGCGGGGGAGAAAAATTCAAAAAAATCTCTCCCGCGTTTTTAAATTTGACTTACTTGATTTTTACCTTCGTTTATATTATACTGAATACATAATATAAGCGGGGGTATTTTAATGAAATATACCGTTCTTGTGGTAGAGGATGAAAGAGATCAGCGCCGCGCGCTGATTGAAAGGGTTGACTGGGAGTCTGCCGGTTTTGAGGTGGCGGGCGAGGCGGAAAACGGCTTTGAGGCGCTTGAGCTTACCGAATCGCTTGAGCCTGACCTTATTATTACCGATATACGTATGCCCATGATGACGGGGCTTGAGCTTGCGCGCCGCGTGCGGCAGCTGCGCCCCATGGTGCAAATAGTAATATTAAGCGGGTACGATAGCTTTGAATACGCCCGCACCGCTATTGAATACAACATAATAAGCTATTTACTTAAGCCTATATCCCCCGCGGAGCTGACGGACGAGCTTAAAGAAATACACCGCAAGATGGACGAAAAATTGGGCAGCGTTTTAACCGCGCCCGATACCGACCTTAAATTGCAGCTGCACCGCCTTTCGGTAAATGAATTTCTGCTGCCCTTAATGCTTGGCAGCAATGAGGAAAAACCCGATGAATCAGCGCTTTTCAGCCGCGCGGCGGAGCTTGGAATAATTGACGAAACAGGCGATAACCTTTTCTGCGTTTTGGTTTCAAAATTCAGTGATGAGGAACGCCGTAAATGCACGAATGAAAAGCACGCCTCTTTTATTGACACGGTGCTTTCGCGCTATATGCGCTCGGTAAGCTTTACGGTTTACGGCAGAGTGGTAACCCTTGCCGTAACGGACGGCAAAGAAGATATTTCGTCGGTTATGGATATGCCGCTTAAAGAAATAGTGCAAACCGCGAAAAGGCTTTTATCGCAAAGGTGCACGGTGGGCGTAAGCCGCGGATTTTCCGAGCTATCAAGCTGCTCTGCCGCTTATTTTCAGGCGATAACCGCCAGGCGCTATACCTCCGACGGCGCGGGCGAGGTGCGCTTTATAAACGACCAGGAGCGCGACGGTGAATTAGAGCTTGATAAAATTGAAAAATCCGCCGTTAAATTAGAGCAGCTTTTAAAGGTGGGCAAGGAAAACGAGCTTGAGGGCTTTATAAACAGCCTTTATGAAAGCAACACGCCCGAAAACGCCGACCTTTTGGTTATGCAGATAATTTCCACGGTTTACAGAGTTACAAGCGCGGTTTCCGAAAAAGCGGAGCTTTTGGCGCTTTTTTCCACAAACCCGATATTCGCGCGCCTTACCTCATACAGCAGTGAAAACGTTATGAAAAACGATTTGATTGATTTTTGCGAAAAAGCAAAAACCATTATAGCCCGCTCGCAGCGCAGAGACAGCGAGGTGCTGTGCGATAAGGTGGTGCAGATAATAGACGACCGCTATTCTGACGAAACGCTCTCGCTTTCGGGCGTGAGTCAGGAGCTCGGTGTAAGCCCCAATTATTTGAGCGCGCTTATAAAAAAGACGAAAAAGGAAAATTTCGTAAATCTGCTTACCGAGCGGCGAATGAGGGCGGCTTACGATATGCTTGTATGCACGGGAATGAAGGTGCTTGAAATATCCGAAAAATGCGGGTACAGCGATCAGCACTATTTCAGCTATTGCTTTAAAAAATTCTACGGCGATACACCCAATAAGGTGCGGGTGGCGCATAGGGGTGAATAAATGAAAAGAAAACGCAAAGCTTTGAGCCTTTGGCTTATCTCGGTGCTTTCGGTAGCATTATCAGCCGCGCTGGTAACGGCTGTTTGTACGGTTATATTCGCCACGGTATATAAGCGGGAGCTTACGCGTGACGCGCAGCTTTCCGCCGAGCAATCGGTAGGGCAGGCAGCGGCGGCGGTAAACAATTACCTTGAGCTTATGAAGAAAAAGCTGACGTTTGTAAGCGATACCGTGAACGCCTGCAAAACCGCCGCCGATATGGAGGAAAGAATTTCCGCCATAACTAAAATCGAGAGCGATATTTACGCGGTTACGCTTTATGATGAAAACGGAAAAATTATAAACTGCACAGGCAGCGGCGGAAAGCTCAAAGCCGATATTTATAAGGATTTATCCTTTGATAGGGCGCTGTTTGATGCGTCGGGAGATTTTGCGCTTTCAGCCCCGCACGTTCAGACCCTTTTTGAGGGCGAGTACCCCTGGGTAGTTACCCTTGCCCGCAAAACGGCAAATTCGGCGCTGGGCGGCGCTTATATTGCAATGGATATAAGCTTTTTTGAAATAGCGCAGTATATTGACGGCATAAGCATAGGCCGCCACGGCTACTGCTTTGTTACCGACAGCAGGGGCAACATTGTTTACCACCCGCAGCAGCAATTGCTTTTTTCGGGGCTTAAAACCGAGGATACATCATTTTTAACCGCATTATCCGACGGCGTTCATAAAGAGGGAAATGCGCTTTATATGCTCGGAACCACATCGGACGGCAGGTGGCGGGTTGCGGGTATCAGCTTTACCGATTCACTGATATCTGAGCGGCGCGGGCAGATAATTATAAGCGTTGCCGTTTCAGCCCTTTGCTGCGCGGCAATAGCGGGAATAACGCTGCTTATATATTTAAAGCTTGTAAACGCGCCCGTGCGCCGACTTATGCGCGCAATGCGCGATTTTGAAAAGGACGCGGCGAATTTCAATTTCAGCGGCGAAGATATTGCTGTAAGCGAAATTTCAGAGCTTTCCTACTCATTCGGGCATATGTCAAAAAAAATAAAAGAGCTTATGGAGCAGATTAAAAAGGACGAAACCGCCCTGCGCCGCACCGAGCTGCGCGCTTTGCAGGCGCAGATTAACCCGCATTTTCTTTATAACACGCTTGATTCAATACAGTGGATGTGCGAACAGGGCAAAACCGAGGGCGCGGCGGAAATGGTGCGTGCCTTAGCGCGGCTTTTCAGAATAAGCATAAGCAGGGGCAAGGAGCTTATTCCCATAAAGGATGAGCTGCGCCATGCCGAAAGCTATCTTATAATACAAAGCTTTCGTTACAGCGGCAGATTTACCTACAGCTTTAACGTGGATAAATCGCTTGAAGAATGCCTTTGCAATAAAATTACAATTCAGCCGCTTATTGAAAACGCACTTTACCACGGCATTGCCGATATGGACGACGGCGAGATTAAAATAACCGTAAAACGCGCAGATGATGACCCCGAGGATATTTTAATAACCGTTGCGGATAACGGCGTGGGCATGACCGAGGAGCAGTGCGCCGCAGTGCTTGCAAAGGAGCGCTCGGACTCGGTGGGAATAGGCGTTAAAAACGTAAACGACAGGCTTAGAATTTATTTCGGCGAAAAATACGGTATTTCCATTAAAAGCGAGCTTGATGAGGGAACTGAGGTTACCGTGAGAATACCGGGAAATGCGGAGGACAGGCAAAATGAAATTTAAAAAAATAATTGCCGCTTTGCTTTTATCCGCGCTTTTAATGTCGCTTTGCGCCTGCGTGAAAACCGAGGAAATAAAGGTTGCCGTAATAGTAAAATCGGTTGACTCCGATTTCTGGCAGAATTTTAAAAGCGGCGTTGACTCGGCGGCTACCGAATATAACGTGAGCGTGACCTTTGAAGGTCCCGAAAACGAGGAGGACTACGCGGCGCAAAATAAAATGATTTCCCGCGCGGCGGAAAACGGGGCGGACGTTATAGTGCTTTCCGCAATTGACCGAACCCGCAACGCCCCTACGGTGAACGCGGCGGTGAGAAACGGGGTACAGGTTATTACGGCGGACAGCGCGCTGGATTCCTCCCTTATAAGCCTGTTTATAGGTACTGATAACCCCGCGGCGGGTATATCTGCCGCAAAGGCGCTTGAAGCGCAATTTTCGGCAGGGGAAAAAATAAGGCTCGGAATAGTGGGCTGCACCGAAAAAACCGAGAATATTTTAAACCGTGAAAGCGGCCTGCGCGAATATTTTGCGGGGCTTGAAAATGCGGAAATAGTAGCTGCCGTCTCGGCGGACAGCAATACGGAAAGCGCCGAAAGCAAGGCGACGGAGCTGCTGCAAAAATACCCCGAAATAAACGCGCTTGCAGGGCTTAACGAATGGACTACCCTCGGCGTGGGCGCGGCGATAAAGAAAGCGGGCGCGGCGGGAAAAATTAAAACCGTGGGGTTTGATACGAACACCGTATCTGTCGGTATGCTTGAAACGGGCGAAATGGGCGCGCTGATTGTGCAAAACCCGTTTGCTATGGGGTATTTGAGTGTGAAAAAGGCGGCAGAGCTTAAAAACGGCGAATTATCGGGCGATAAAACGCTTTATACCGCCGTTACTACCGTAAAAAAAGAAAATATGTACGACCCCGATATTCAAAAAATACTTTTCAGCTTTAAAAAAGGATGATTTTTAATGTATAAACCAAATTCGGAAAGATACTTAACCATGACCTACAACCGCTGCGGAAAAAGCGGCTTAAAGCTGCCCGCAGTGTCTTTAGGGCTTTGGCACAATTTCGGCGACACCGCCGATTACGAGAATATGAAAGCCCTTGTTTTCACGGCGTTTGATAACGGCATTACCCACTTTGACTTAGCCAACAACTACGGGCCCGCGCCCGGCAGCGCCGAAAGGAATTTCGGTAAAATTCTAAAAGAGGAATTATCGCCCTACCGCGACGAGCTTATTATAAGCACCAAGGCGGGCTACGATATGTGGGAGGGCCCTTACGGAAACTGGGGCAGCCGAAAGTACCTGCTTGCAAGCCTTGACCAAAGCCTTAAAAGGCTGGGGCTTGACTATGTGGATATTTTCTACCACCACCGCCCCGACCCCGATACCCCGCTTGAAGAAACCATGGGTGCGCTGACCCGCGCCGTAAGGTCGGGCAAGGCGCTGTATGCCGGGCTTTCAAATTACAACGGCGAACAGCTTGAAAAGGCAGTGAAAATTTTAACCGAGTTTAAATGCCCGTTTATAATTAACCAAAACCGCTACTCTATATTTGACCGCACCATTGAGCAAAACGGGCTTAAAAGCATCGCCGCGCGGCTTGAAAAGGGTATAATCGCTTTCAGCCCCTTAGCGCAGGGTATGCTGACTAACAGGTATTTAAACGGTATTCCGGCGGACAGCCGCATTATGACCGACGGCAGATTTTTAAAGCAATCCGCCGTAACGCCCGAGCGCTTAGAGCAGATACGGAAATTAAACGAAATAGCCAAAGAGCGCGGTCAGACCCTCGCCGAAATGGCGCTTGCATGGGTGCTGAAGGAAGGCGTTGTAACCTCGGTGCTGATAGGCGCCTCAAAACCCTCGCAGATACTTGATAATATAAAGGCGATAAACAATACCGCTTTTTCGGCGGAAGAGCTTAAAAAAATTGATAAAATATCGCTCTGAAGCAATTAAAAACGACTATCGGCTCAGCCGATAGTCGTTTTTGCTGCTTTGTGACGTTTAAATGTTAGATAAATACCCCTCAGTCAAATTAGACGTTAGATATTAGACGGTAGATGTTAGAAGAATACCCCTCAGTCGTGCATACGCACGCCAGCTCCCCTCTGTTTTGACTTGCGTCAAAAAGAAGGGAGCCTATGGCTCGCAAAAAAAATTAAAACCGGATGTATATATCCACACACAGTCGTTTTTATATGTTATGATATATATACAAATAATTTTGTATATAAAGGAAGTATGCGTTATGAAAAAAGATGAAACCTTTGAAACCTTAATTGAAAAAGTAAAACAGCTGTCGCCCGAAGATCAAACAGCAATAGTTTTTCTGATTAAAAACTTTGATTTAGTTAAAAAAATGTGTGAAAATTCGGGGATGACGGATGAAGAAATTCAAAAAAGAATAGCAATAGCCAAGGAAAAGCACGACCATATTATGTTGGCTCTTCTTACTGCAGCTCAGATGTTTAATGAAAAATAAATTAAATCCGCTTTCGCAATAATTGTGAAAGCGAATTTTCACTTTTTGACATTTGAATTTAAAATATTACTTTTATGCTTGGCGAAACGAATGCCGCTCAGCTTTCCTCTATGAGCCGCTCAAGCTCCTTTGCGGCAACGCTTAAGGGCTGCTCCTTGCGCTTTATTAAAACAATATTTCGCTCGGGAATTTTTTCCTTTAAATCAATTATATTTACGTCTTTACTTTGCAAAAATTCCTCAGGCACAAACCCCACGCCGAGATCCGCCGCCACCATAGGCAATATCTGGTCGGCGGTAAACGCCTCAATATCGGGGCGATATGCAAGCCCGTGGGCGGAAAAGAACCCCGAGTAAAACTCAAAGGACTTTGTATCTTCACCGAGGGAAATAAGCGGGAAATTTGTAAGCTCCGAAAGAGAAACCCGCCTGTTTGCAAGGCTTGAAAAATACGGCGAGTACACCGCAACCTCGTTTACGGGGCGTATGATTTTTTCGGTTAAGGACGCGGAGCGGACGGTAGGGGTGGTTACAACGGCAATATCTGCCGTTCCGTCTTTCAGTGCGGCTATTGCCTGCGGGGTTGAGTGGTTGCTTATTCTTATATGTATGCCTGGGTAGCGCAGTCTGTATTTTTTTAGCACCGGCAAAAGCAGGCAGCGCAGCGCCACCTCGCTCGCCGCAACATATACGCTGCCCGAGCGCAGCGAGCGGCTGTCGGTAATTTCCGCCTCGCCCATTTCTATATGCTCATACGCTATTTTAATATGCTCGTAAAGCCTTTTGCCCTCGGGCGTCAGCTTCATTCCCTGATTGCTGCGGGAAAAAAGCGCGCAGCCAAGCTCTGCCTCAAGGTTTTTAATAGTCCGTGTTAAATTAGGCTGGCTGTTAAGCATCAGCTTTGCCGCCTGGGTTATATTGCCGTATTTCGCAACATAATAAAACACACGGTAATAATCATAGCTTATATACATTTTTCACACGCTCCGCAATATCAAAATGATATTATAATCATATCTATTATATATTTTACATATGTGTATAAAATGATTATAATATAGCAGTCAACAAAAGTCAAGGGGCGGTTATATGGACTATAAAAATGCGGATATGTATACGCTTATGTGCGAAAGGGATAAATGCTCGGCGGAGCTTGAAAAATATGCAAAAAGCGGGCTTTCGCTTGACCTTTCCCGCGGAAAGCCCTCGGCGGAGCAATTGGCGCTTTCGCTTAATATGCTGGATGTTTTGGATCACCGCAGCATTTTAGACAGTGAAAGCGGTCAAGACTGCCGCAACTACGGCGGGCTTGACGGCATAGAAGAAGCCAAAAGGCTTTTAAGCCATATGATGGGCACGCACTCGGTAAACACAATAGTGGGCGGAAACAGCAGCCTTACAATGATGTACGAGCTTGTAAGCCACGGCATGACCGACGGAATATGCGGCGCGAAACCGTGGCAGGAAATAAAAAACCGCAAATTTTTATGCCCCGCCCCGGGGTATGACCGCCACTTTGCAATAACCGAGCATTTCGGGTTTGAGCTGATACCTGTCGGTATGACCGGAAACGGACCCGATATGGACGAGGTTGAAGAGCTTATAAAGGATGAAACCGTAAAGGGCATTTGGTGCGTTCCGAAATACCAGAACCCGACGGGAATTGTTTTCAGCCCCGAAACGGTGCGAAGATTTGCCGCGCTTAAACCCGCGGCGGAAGATTTCCGCATTTTTTGGGATAACGCGTACTGTATACACGCTTTTGACGGAGAAAACGCCGAAATACCCGATATTATAAGCGAGTGCGAAAAAGCGGGAAACGCCGATTTGGTTTATGAATTTTGCTCTACAAGCAAAATTACATTCCCCGGCGCGGGCATTTCCGCACTTGCCGCAAGTCCTACAAATTTAATTGATATAAAATCCTTTTTGCAGTTTTCCACCATAGGACCCGATAAGCTCAATCAGCTGCGGCACGCACGGTTTTTCAAAAACAGCGCGGGGCTGCGGGCGCATATGAAAAAGCACGCCGAAATATTAAGACCTAAATTTGAGGCGGTATATAAAACCTTGAATGATGAGCTCGGCGGCGTTGGCATTGCCGACTGGACTGCGCCGCGCGGCGGTTATTTCCTTTCCTTTAATACGCTGCCGGGGTGCGCAAAAAAGGTGGTTGAAATGTGCGGTGAATACGGAGTGAAATTTACGCCGGCGGGGGCGTCCTTCCCGCACGGCTACGACCCCGAGGATAAAAATATTCGCCTTGCGCCGTCGTTTGCGACGGTTGAAGAAATAACGCAGGCAATAAAGGTTTTGTGCCTTTGCACAAAGCTGGCGGCAATAGAAAAGTTTATGAAGGAGAGAACTTAAAATGGCGGAATTACTTGAAACGCTTATGACGGCGGTATTTGATATTGCACTGCTTTTCCTGGTTATTTACTCGGCAAATGGCAGGGCGGCAAACGGCGGCACGCGGCTTGTGGCGCTTACATTCAGCTTAGGCTTCCTGCTCGGTATTTTATCAAAGTGTGTTGCTGGCGGCGGTTACGTCGTAATGACCCTTTCGGCGCTAGGGTTTATGCTTTCCTATATGCTTTTTGTTTTCAGTATTCCTGAGAAGAGGAAAAATAATGACAGGCGGTAAGCCCTTCAGGGGGCAGATGTCCGACAGCTTCAGAGCGGCGGTGTTTATAATTTTGTCGGGCGGATTTCAGGACGCATATACCTACACCTGCCGCGGCGAGGTTTTCGCAAATGCCCAAACGGGAAACATTGTGCTTTTAAGCACGGCACTTTATGGGTGCGAATGGCAAACGGTTTTAAAATATCTCGTCCCCGTGCTTTCATTTTTGGTGGGCACGGCGGTTGCCGAGTTTATTCATATAAAACTAAAATGCTATGAAAAGCTGCACTGGCGGCAGATAATACTGCTGCTTGAAATACTTTTGCTTTTTTCGGTGGGCTTTCTGCCCGCAAAAGTTGAGCCGCTTGCAAACGCGTTTGTTTCGTTCGTCTGCGCTTTGCAGGTGCAAACCTTTCATAAGGTGCGGGGGCATGCATACGCCAGCACCATGTGCATAGGCAATATGCGCGCCGGCACCGAGGCGCTTTGCGCCTACTTCCGCGTGCGGGATAAAGAAATACTTAAAAAAGCAATAACCTATTTCGGCGTTATATTTGTTTTCGGCATAGGCGCGGGGCTCGGCAGTGTGCTGACCCGCGCGGCGGGATATAAGGCAATCTGGCTTTGTTGTGCGCTGCTTTTCATCAGCTTTTGTATGATGTTTGTGCCGGAGAGAGATATGTAAATAAATGCGGCGACAGACTGAGGAAGAGAAAAAGCATAGCTTTTATGAATTTTATACCCTTTCTCTCCTTCCGTCTCGCTCCGCGAGCCACCTCCCTCGTCAGAGGGAGGCAGGAAGCGGTTTTAATTCAATGAAACATAGTCTGAACGCCGTCAACAAAATCGCCCACGGCTTTTACGAGCTTTGCCGAGCCTTTAGTAATGTTTTTATTATCGTTAAGCATTACCTTACCCACGGCAAGCGCCGCGGCGCCGGCTACCATTCCGGCTCCGAGACCTTTCATAAATGTCATTGTTCCGTTTTGCATTTTTAACCCTCCTTTTTTAGTTATTATATCCTGAAAATTCGGCAATTTATAATGTTGTGAAAAAAATAACAGATAAATCAAAAGAGTAAGTTAATATTTGTGTAAAAATGGGCTTGACATTATTGGATATAAGTACTAAAATAGTACAATAATTGCGGGGAGGTATGCTTTACGGTCGGCGGCTTGATTGCGTTTGTATTCGGAATAGCGGAGGCGCTGATGTTAAAAAGCGCGCTTTCCTCTTTCACTTCGGGCAATTACACCAAAGCGGTTACACTTGTGCTTATAAAGCTTTTTCTTTACGGTGCAGCGTCCGCATTGCTTGTGTTTGTATTTCCGAAGCTACTTTATGCCTGCCTTATCGGCTATGCTGCGGGTCTGCCGCTGGCGGTAGTCGGTTGGTTTATATATTACACTGTACGTACCCAAAGGGTAAAATCGGGGGATGATAAAAACGAAAGCAATAACAATAACTGAATTTGCGTTTTCCGCCGTGCTTTTTTTACTGGGATTTATAGGCTACTGCGCCGTTCATTCCTATATTAAGCACCACGGGGAAACAAAGGCGCTTAAAAAACGCTCGGTTCTGCTTTTGGCGCTTGCCGTTATAGCCGCGTGGTTCTTTATAGGCACGGCGGTAACGTCGGTTTCAAGCGGCAAAGCGGGCATGAACGTAGAGTTTGAAATGTTCAGCGAGCGGGTAACGCTTTTCGGCGTTTCGTTTGCGCAAACTACGGTGCTTACCTGGATAATAATGCTTATAGTGCTTGTTTTCTGCCTTATTTTCAGATTTATACTGTTCCCGCGCTTTGATAAAGACAGACCGAAAAACGCCTTTCAGAACGTAATGGAGCTTGCGGTTGAGGCAATGGAAAACTTCACCAAAGGCGCCGTGGGCGATTATTCAGAAAAATTAGCGCCCTATATGTTCTCGCTTGCGGTGTTTATGGTTTTCTCGGCGGCGTCCGAGCTTTTCGGCTGCCGACCGCCCACATCCGATCTTTTAATAACCCTTTCAATGGGTCTTATAACCTTTGTGCTTATTAACTTCTACGGTGTAAAGAAAAAGGGGTTCGGCGGAAGAATAAAATATCTTTCAAGCCCTACGCCCGTAATACTGCCCATGAAGATATTGAGCGACGTTGCGGTTCCTATTTCGCTTGCCTGCCGACTTTTCGGTAATATGCTCGGCGGAATGATAGTAATGGACCTTTTAAAATCGGTTTTAGGCGGCTATGCGTCGGGTATTCCGGCGGTGGCGGGGCTTTATTTCAACCTCTTCCACCCGCTTATACAAACATATATTTTCATAATACTTTCGCTTACGTTTATAAACGAGGCAATTGAGTAACAGGAGGAATTTAAAAATGGTAGCAATTGGTGCAGGTTTGGCAATTTTAACGGCGGTGGGCGCCGGTCTCGGTATGGGCATTGCAACAGGCAAGGCGGTTGAGTCGGTGGCTCGTCAGCCCGAGGCTTCGGGTAAAATAAACGCGATACTGCTTTTAGGCTGCGCGCTGGCGGAATCAACGGCAATTTACGCTTTCGTTGTGGCGCTTATTTTGGCTGCAAAAGTATAATTTGAACGGAGAATCATCATGTTCGGTTTGCAAATATCAGATGCCGTCAGAGATCTGATAATAAATATAATCAATATAATCGTTCTGTTTGTAATTGTTAAGTCGCTTGCATACAAGCCGGTTAAAAAGTTTCTTGACGCGCGCAAGGCGAGAATAGACGAAAGCCTTAAAAATGCCGAGGACAAAAATGCCGAGGCGGACGCTTTAAAGGCGCAGTATGAGGACGCTTTAAAGCAAAGTAAACAGGAAAGCGATAAAATTATAGGCGAAGCGGAGCTTTCCGCACAGAAAAGAGCCGCCGAGATTACATCTGACGCCGATAAAAAGGCGGCGGACATTACCGAAAAGGCAAGAAAGGACGCCGAGCGCGAGTATAACGAGCGCCTTGCGGGACTTCGGGCAGACGTTACCGATATAGCCTTTGATATTTCAAAGAAAATTCTTTCGCGCGAGGTTACCGACGCCGATAATATGGCGATTGCCGATGAGTTTTTCTCGAAATACGGGGAAAAGGAAGAAAAAGTATGAAAACGGTAGTTATAACCGCCGCGGAGAATATGTCGGAAGCAACCTATGCCCGCATATGCCGCGGTTTCCGCGAAAAATTGGGCGATGACGTAAAGTTTGAAAGGGTTACCGATAACGGCATTATCGGCGGCTTTATCGCCGACGCGGACGGTGAAATTTACGATTTGAGCATTTCTTCACAGCTTAAGGAAATGCAGAAAAAAATTGACGGATAAGGGCGGTGTAAGCAGTGCCGGAAATTAAAAACGAAGATATTGGCAGCGTTCTTAAAAAAAGAATAGCCGATTTTCACACCGCGCCGATAGTTTACCGCTGCGGTAAGGTTTCAAGCGTGGGCGACGGCGTTGTAAGGGTAAAGGGCTTGCCCGATCGCCTTTACGGCGAGCTGCTCGAATTTGAGGGCGGAGTTTACGGTATGGCGCTTGACCTTGAGGAGGACGGCGTGGGCGCCGTGCTTATGGATAATTCCGATTCCGTAAGCGTTGGCAGCTCCGTTAAGGGCACGGGCGTTGTGGCTGAGGTGCCCGTGGGTCAGTCGCTTATAGGCAGGGTTATAGACCCCATAGGCAGACCGCTTGACGGCGAGCTGCTTATTGCAAAGGAATACCTGCCGTGCGAGAGAACAGCGCCTACAATTATGCAGCGCCGCCCGGTGGATAAGCCCCTTGAAACGGGAATACTGGCTATTGACAGTATGATTCCGATAGGCAGGGGTCAGCGAGAGCTTATTATAGGCGACCGCCAGACGGGTAAGACCTCAATAGCGATTGATACGGTCATAAACCAGAAAAACAGCGATGTTTTGTGCATTTACTGCGCGATAGGTCAGAAAGCCTCTAACATATCGCAGATAATAGAAACGCTTAAAAACACGGGGGCTATGAAATACAGCGTAGTGGTTGCCGCCACCGCGTCGGACAGTCCCGCAATGCAGTATTTAGCGCCTTACGCCGCCTGCGCCGTGGCAGAGGGCTTTATGAAAACGGGAAAAGACGTGCTTGTAATATACGATGATTTATCAAAGCACGCCGTGGCTTACCGTACCATGTCGCTGCTGCTGCACAGACCACCCGGACGTGAGGCATACCCGGGTGATGTTTTCTACCTGCACAGCCGTTTGCTTGAGCGCAGCGCATGCCTATCGGAAGAGCTCGGCGGCGGCAGCATTACCGCCATGCCTATAATTGAGACTATGGGCGGAAATATATCCGCATACATTCCGACCAACGTTATTTCCATAACCGACGGTCAGATATACCTTGAAACAGAGCTTTTCCACAGCGGCGTTCGCCCGGCTGTAAATACCGGTCTTTCGGTTTCGCGTGTGGGCAGAGCGGCGCAAAGTAAGGCTATGCAAAAGGTTTCGGGCTCTTTGCGTATTGACCTTTCGCAATACCGCGAAATGGCGGTGTTTACGCGCTTCGGCAGTGATGTTGATGAGTCTACAAGAAAGCTGCTTGACCGCGGCAGAACCCTTACCGAGCTTTTAAAGCAGCCAAAAAGCCGCCCGTACACCCTGTTTGAGCAGGTGGTGCTTTTATTTGCTTACCGCAACGATATTTTTACGGGCGTGCCCGAAGCAGAGCTTAAGGCATTTGCGGGGGATATGCTAGGTTGCCTTAGCAAAAATCTTTCCGCCGTGCGCGATACGGTAAATGCAAGCGGAGCTTTAAGCGATGAAAACGCCGAGCGTATGAAAACGGCGCTTACTAATTTTAAGGAAAATTCTGCATATGGAAAACATCAGTGAATTAAAGCAGCATCTTCACGCCGTTACGCAGACAAGGCAAATTTCAAACGCAATGTATCTGCTTTCCACCTCGCGTATCAGGAAATCGATGCAGAATATTGACTACAACCTCACATATATGCGCAAGCTGCGCGCTACCATGAAGGATATTGTTTCCAAAACAAAGCACAACTCTTTAAGCGACCCGTTTATTGAGCTTACCGAGGGCGGCAAGGCACTGTTCTTTGTAATCACCTCGGATAAGGGGCTTTGCGGCGGCTACAATTCCGCGGTAGTCTCCTTAGCGCTGCAAAAAATGCGGGAGTATAAGGAAACGGTGGTTTACTCCTTAGGGCTTAAGGGCACCGAAATGTTTTTATCCCGCGGAATAAAGCCCGATGAAAGCTGGTACGGCGCTTCTCAGCGCCCCTCGCTTTACTCGGCGCGGGATTTGGGAGAGAGAATAGTTGAGCTTTATGACGACTGCACTGTAAGCGAGGTTTATATAGTTTATACCGAATATGTAAATTCTGCGGTGCAAAGGCCTGTTTGCAAGCGTGTTTTACCGCTTTTACGGCGCGATTTTGACGATGTTGAATACGAAAATAAATACACCGCCGAGGTAATTTACGAGCCGGATTTGCAAACGGTTTTCGACCGAATGGTGCCGCAGTATGTAATCGGTATGATGTACGATATTATGATGCAGGCGGCGGCGAGTGAAAACGCCGCGAGAATGACGGCAATGCAGAACGCAACCAAAAACGCCGATAAAATGATTGCAAAGCTGACAGAGCAGATAAACGCCGTGCGCCAGCTGGTTATTACCAACGAGATAACCGAAATAGCGGCGGCAACACAGGTACAGAATAACGGAGTATAGGTGACGCTTAATGGAATACACGGGTAAAATAATTAAAATATCGGGACCTGTTATAGATATTCGCTTTGATAACGGAAAAATACCGCCTATAAACGCGCTTGTTACCGTTGAGGAATACGCAAAGCACGCCGAAATAGCCGCGCATTTGGGCGGCGGCGTAGCGCGCGCAATAGCGCTTGAAGCAACAGAGGGCTTACGCTGCAACCTTAAAGTAACATCCGACGGCAAGGGCATTGAGGTGCCCGTAGGTAAAGAGGTTATAGGCCGCGTGGTTGATGTTCTCGGCAGACCGATTGACGAAAAGGGCGAAATAAAGGCGGAAAAATATCTGCCCATACACCGCAGCGCTCCCCCGCTTAATAAGCAAAAGCCCGCAACCGAGCTGCTTGAAACGGGGATTAAGGTAATAGACCTTTTGGTGCCCTATGCCAAAGGCGGTAAAATAGGTCTTTTCGGCGGCGCGGGCGTTGGTAAAACCGTGCTTATAATGGAAATGATTCACAATATCGCCGTAAATCACGGCGGCTACTCGGTGTTTACGGGCGTGGGCGAGCGCAGCCGCGAAGGTAACGAGCTTATTCACGATATGGAAAAGAGCGGCGTTATTGAAAAATCAATACTCGCATTCGGGCAGATGAACGAGCCCTCGGGCAGCCGTATGAGGGTTGCTATGACGGGGCTTACAATGGCTGAGTATTTGAGGGACGAAAAAAATCAGGACGTGCTTTTGTTTATTGATAATATCTACCGTTTTGTTCAGGCGGGCAACGAGGTAAGCGCCCTGCTCGGCAGACTGCCGAGCGCGGTGGGCTACCAGCCCACCTTAGCGCAGGAATTGGGCGAGGTTGAGGAGCGCATTGCCTCAACCGATAAGGGGTCTATAACCTCTGTTCAGGCGGTTTACGTTCCGGCGGACGACCTTACCGACCCCGCACCCGCCACAATATTCACCCACCTTGACGCTACTACCGTTTTATCAAGAAGCATTGCAGAGCAGGGCATTTACCCGGCAGTTGACCCGCTTGAGTCAACAAGCCGCGCGCTTGAGCCCGAAACGGTGGGCGAAAAGCACTACAGCGTAGCCCGCAGGGTTCAGGAGTGCCTGCAAAGATATGACGATTTAAAGGATATAATCGCTATTTTGGGTATGGAGGAGTTATCCGCCGAGGATAGGCTTACCGTTTACCGCGCGAGAAAGATTCAGAACTTTTTATCGCAGCCCATGAGCGTTGCAAAGGCGTATACGGGCGCAGAAGGTCGCTTTGTGCCGCTTGACGAGACAATTGAGGGCTTCCGTCAGATAGTTGACGGCGAGGTAGACAATTTGCCCGAGCTTGCCTTCTTTATGGTGGGCAATATTGAAGAGGCAAAGGAAAAAGCGAAAACGCTTTAAGGTTGTATTTGTATTATGGACGGATTTTTACTTGAAATAATAACCCCCGAAAAGCACTTTTTCAAAGGCGAGGCAGAGCAGATAATCTGCGAGACCGAAAGCGGAAAGTTAGGAATTTTAAAGGGACACCAAACAATGGTTTCAGCCCTTGAAATAGGTGAAATACAGATAAAAACAAACGGCGAATGGAAAAGCGCCTTTATTTCCGAGGGCTTTATGGAAGTAAGGCGCGACGAGGTGGTAATATTCTCGCAGTGCTGCCAGTGGCCTGATGAAATTGACGGCGCGCGGGCAGAAGAATCGCGCATACGCGCGCTTGACAGATTGCACCTTGCCGAAAATATTAAGGAGCACCGCCATAACGAAATATCCTTAGCACGGGCTATGGCAAGGCTAAAGGTTAAAAACAATTACAGGAATTAAAATTTTTCTTAAGTCGCGCAGCAACAGCGGGGGCACTTTTAAGCTGTAACAACCCCTCAGTTTCGCTCACGCTCAACAGCGTCTCGGCTGCCGCCTCGGTCGGTGCTTCTGCTCCGCAGAGGTGTCCACCGGACACCCGCACCCTTACACAGGGGAGCCTAAAGAGTATTCAATCTAACATCTAATATCTAATATCTACCATCTAAATTACATATTTCACCCATCTGTCGGGAAAAATAAACCGACGGAAGGGTGATTTTTTTTGCAGAATTACGACGAATGGATTGCGGAAATCGACGGTGAGCTTAAGCCCGATAAAAGCTTTGATATTATAAAACGTCCGCTTAAAATAGGCGGACGGCGCGCGTCACTCTACTTTATAGACGGATTTATAAAGGACGAGGTTTACGAAAAAATACTTGAATTTTTATATAAGCAAACCCACGAAGAAATAGCGGGAATTGACGATATGAGCCGCTTTGCCGAGAATAAGCTGCCCTATGTTGAAACCGACGCGGCATATACCGCTCAGGAGGTTGTAACCGCGGTGCTTTCGGGTCCCTCGGTGCTTATAATTGAGGGCATACGCGGCGCGCTTTTGGTTGATACGCGCACCTACCCCATGCGCGGGGTGGAAGAGCCGCAAAAGGACAGGTCGCTCCGCGGCCCGCGCGATGGCTTTGTGGAAACCCTTGTTATGAACACGGCAATGCTCCGCCGCAGAATACGCGACAGCCGCCTGCGTATGGAATATATGCAGATAGGCACTGAAACAAAGCTTGATATTTCCATAGCCTATATAGACGGCAAGGCGGATAAGCGCGTGCTTGAAATTCTGCGGCAGCGCCTTAGAGCAATACAGGCGGGCGGAATTTCAATGACGCAGGAGGCACTGGCGGAAAGTTTACAGAAAAACGCTTTTTTCAATCCTTTCCCCAAGTTTAAATTTACCGAACGCCCCGATTATGCCTCTGCCTGTGTGCTGGACGGCAGAATTGCCCTTATAGCCGATAATTCCCCTGCGGTTATGATAATTCCCATATCCTTTTCGGACTTTTTCCGCGAGACCGACGACTACTACTTTCTGCCCGTTGTGGCAAGCTATATAAGAATAATTCGTATGCTCGTAGCCCTGCTTAACGTGGTTATAACGCCGCTTTATCTGCTGCTTGTAAGCAACGCGGGTGCCGTGCCCGATTGGCTCGGAGTGATTATTCCCGAAAAGGCGGGCGAAGTGCCGATGCTCTGTCAGCTTTTAATTCTTGAATTCGCGGTAGATGGGCTGAGGCTTGCAAGCCTTAATACGCCCGACGCGCTTTCAAATTCTTTGGGCGTGGTAGGCGGACTTTTACTTTCGGAATTTGCGGTAAAGGCGGGTTGGTTTTCGGGCGAGGCTATACTCATTACGGCGTTTACCGCAATAGCCGGCTTTTCGCTGCCGAGCTTTGAAATGGGCTACGCCATGAAATTGGAGCGCCTTTTACTGCTTATTTTAAGCGGAATTTTCGGGCTGTGGGGATTTATAGGCGGGCTTGCGTTTATTATAATATGTATGCTATCCGTTAAGACCCTTTCGGGCAGAAATTACCTTTACCCCATTGTCCCCTTTAATTTAAAGGGCTTTGCCGAGTTCTTTTTAAGATTTCCCATGAAGTGAAAACATCTGCGCTGCGGTCAACAGCGCTAACAAAATATAATCGTTTGTTTCCTTTGCCTATATCAGCCGTTTTTAAATTTCTTCCTCGGGCATATCGTTCTTTTCGTACATTTTTTTAATTAAATCGTAGTTTTCAATTATAAAGGCAACTGCCTTTTGATTTTCGGGCGGTAATTTTTCGATATTTGCGATAATTTCCTTAAACATCTCTTCGTTATTCTTTTCCATACTGATTTGCTCCTTTTTAACTTTGTTTTACCCTATTATACACAAATCAGAATAAAAGTGTGGATTTTGTCTGTAATACAGATAAAAAAGTTTTTCTATATGGCAAAAGAGGAAATTAAAATACCCCTCAGTCAACTTCGTTGACAGCTTTTTCTCCGAAAACGGGAACCCTTTTGTCTGCTACGCAGACATTTCCCCTGACAGGGGAATAACCGCTGTTTTGACTTGCGTCAAAAAGAAGGGTGACTATTGGCGGCAAAGCCGCCGTCTAACGTCTGACTTGTGGGGTATTTTTTCTAACATCTACCATCTAATATCTAATGTCTAACTTGCGGGGTATTTGTCTAATAAATATTACTTCATTGCGCGCATAGCGTTTAATATCGCTATTATGGTAACGCCCACGTCGGCGAAAATGGCTATCCACATATTTGCAAGACCTACGGCGCTCAGCAGCAGCACAGCCGCTTTTATTGCCAGTGCAAAGATTATATTCTGCCGCACTATTGACATGGTTTTTCTCGCAATTTTAACCGCTTCCGCCAGCTTTGAGGGCTTATCGTCCATAAGCACTATATCCGCCGCCTCAATAGCCGCGTCGCTGCCCATAGCGCCCATTGCTATGCCTACGTCGGCGCGCGCAAGCACGGGCGCGTCGTTTATGCCGTCGCCCACAAAGGCAAGCATCTTGTTTTCGTTTATCAGTTTTTCAACCGACGACACCTTATCTGCCGGCATAAGCTCCGCGTGAATTTCGTCAAGCCCCAGTTCCTTGCCTACCGCCTCACCTATTTCTTTGCGGTCGCCCGTGAGCATTACGGTTTTTGTAACGCCGAGCTTTTTAAGGGCGGCTATCGCGTCCTTTGAATCCGGCTTTACTTCATCGGTAATAACTATATGCCCCAAATAATCAGAGCCTTCGGAAATATGAATAACAGTGCCGTTTATGTGGCAGCTGTGCCATTTAGCGCCCACCTTATCCATAAGGCGGCTGTTGCCGGCGAAAATCGTTCTACCGTCTATTACCGCCTCAATTCCCATTCCGGCGTGTTCCTTTACCTCGCCTATGCGCGAGGGGTCAATGTGACCCTTATGCGCCGCGATTATAGACTCGGCTATTGGGTGGTTTGAGTAGCTTTCCGCCGCCGCAGCAACGTCCAAAAGCTCCTCCTCGTCAGATTTTTCGGGATGAATGGCGCTAACGGTAAAGCAGCCCTTTGTAAGCGTTCCCGTTTTATCGAAAACTACGGTTTCAACCTTTGAAAGTACCTCAAGATAATTTGAGCCTTTAATAAGCACGCCGCGCTTTGAAGCGCCGCCTATACCGCTGAAGAATGAGAGCGGAACCGAAATTACAAGCGCGCAGGGGCAGGAAACAACAAGGAAGTTGAGCGCGCGCTGCAGCCAATCGCTCCAGCCGCTGCCGATAATAAGGGGCGGTAAAACAGCCAGCACCACCGCCGCTATAACCACTGCGGGGGTGTAATATTTTGCAAAGCGGGTAATAAAGTTTTCAGCCTTAGCCTTTTTAGAGGACGAATTTTCCACAAGGTCGAGAATTTTCGCAACCGTGCTTTCGCTGTAAACGCTTTCGGTCTTTACGGTTATAACTCCCGTAAGGTTTACGGAGCCGCTTACCACCTTGTCGCCCTCTTTAATATCGCACGGCATACTCTCTCCCGTAAGCGCGGCGGTATTAACAGAGGTCTCGCCTGTAAGCACTGTGCCGTCAAGCGGAATTTTCTCGCCCGGCTTTACAATAATTGTTTCCCCTTTGGCTACTTCCTCGGGAGATACCTTTATTTCCGCGCCGTCGCGCAGCACCGTGGCGCTGTCGGGTCTGATATCCATAAGGCTTGAAATGCTCTTACGGCTTTTGCCCACGGCAATGCCCTGGAAAAGCTCGCCTACCTGGTAAAGCAGCATAACCGCAACCGCCTCAAGGTACTCGCCCGAGGCATACGCCCCCACGGTTGCAATAGACATTAAAAACTGCTCGTCAAAAACCTGACCGTGGGCGATGTTTCTTACAGCGCCCCACAGCACGTCGTACCCCACGGTGAAGTACGGAATAAGGAATATAACGGCTTTAAGCCACCCGTCAACCGGAATAAGCGCCGCCGCAACCAGCAGCACCGCCGCCGCAATTATGCGGATAAGCCTTTTTTTATGTCTGCGGCTCATAAAAAGCTCCCCTTTTTTGCTTTATTTAAGTATTATGCGGCAATCGGGCTCTACCCTGCGGCAAACCTTAACCGCCTTTTTCATAATGCTGTCAAACTCAGCGTCGTCCGCCTCAACGGTCATTTTTTGGGTAAGAAAATTCACGTCCGCAAAGGTAACGCCCTCAATTTTTCTTATTTCCTCCGCCATTTTAGCGGCGCAGTTTGCGCAATCGAGATCTTCAAGTTCAAATGTTTTTTTCATTTTTCATTTTCCTTTCTTCTGTTAAATGATTAAATCCCTGACCTATAATTGTTCGCACATGATCATCGGCAAGGAAATAATAGATTGTTTTGCCCTCTCTGCGGCAGGCAATTAAATTGCTCTGCTTTAGAACCTTTAACTGGTGCGAAATTGCCGATTGGGTCATACCCAGCAGCTCCGCAATGGCGCAAACGCACATTTCCGATTCAAAAAGCGAGAACAAAATGCGCATACGCGTTGTATCGCCGAACAGCTTGAATAAATCGGCTAAATCGCAAAGCATTTCGTCCTTCGGCAGCTCGTGCCGCACCGCCTTCAGCATCTCGGCGTGGTCGTGCATATGCTTTTCCATATTTCAACCTCCATTCATATGAATATTCGTTCATTTGAATTTCTATTCATATGATACGCCATTCATATGTATTTGTCAAGTACTTTTTAAAAAAAGTTGTAAACGGCGGATAAATGTGGTAATATAAATAATGCTATGTTCTACCAAAGGGGTGAGGTTTCCCGCTTGGCTAATAAATATAAAACTTTGTTTTCAAATACACTGCTTATAAGCATAGGCACGTTCGGCTCGAAAATACTTGTATTTTTCATGGTGCGGTTTTATACGGGCTATATGTCGCCGTCCGATTACGGCACGGCGGACTTAATAACCCAAACCGCAAACCTGCTTTTCCCCGTAATATCGCTCGGAATTACCGACGGTGTTTTCCGCTTTGCGCTTGATAACGAGCGCGGCAGGCGAAGTATTTTCACGGCGGGCTTTATTGTTATAACTCTGGGCGCGCTTATGTTTATTCCCATAGTTCCGCTGCTCGGCATAGTCAAAGAGTTTCGCGGGCATATTTGGCTTATTGTTATATACACCCTTTCCTCCTGCTACCATTCGCTTTGCGCGCAGTTTATAAGGGCGCGGGGAAACACGGCGCTTTTTGCGGTTCAGGGCATAATTAACACATCTCTTGTAATAGCGCTTAATATAATATTCTTGGCGGTTATGAAAATCGGGCTTACGGGCTATGTGCTTTCGGTTGTGCTGGCGGATTTTCTTTGCACTGTTTTTCTGTTTGTCAAAGAAAAGCTATGGCTGCAATTCACCCCCCACCCGCGCAAAAAAGCCTTTGTTAAAATGCTTAAATACAGTATTCCGCTTATTCCCACAACGGTTTTTTGGTGGATAACCAGCGTTTCCGACCGCTATATGGTAAACGGCTATATCGGCGATACCGCAAACGGTATTTATGCGGTTTCTTACAAGATACCTACTATTTTAACCATAGTGTCAAGCGTATTTATGCAGGCATGGCAGTTTTCCGCCGTTGTTGAGTCGCACGGGGACGAAAAGGAGCACGCCGAGTTTTTCGGCGGCGTTTGGCGCTCGTTTCAGGCGGTTATGTTTTTGGCAGGCTCGGGAATAATAGCCCTTGCAAAGCCCGCTATAAAAATACTATCCGCCGCGGAATATTACGAGGCGTGGAAATATGTGCCTGTTTTATCGCTTTCAATGGTGTTTACCGCGTTTACATCTTTTCTCGGCACGGTGTATGTTGTTACCAAGCAAAGCGGAATATCATTTTTAACCGCAATGGCGGGCGCTGCAATAAACATTGCGCTTAACTTTGTGCTTATACCCTCGCCACTCGGCGTTCAGGGTGCGGCAATAGCCACGTTTATAAGCTATTTCGCGGTGTTCCTGATCCGCGCCGCAAATTCAAGAAAATACATCCGCTTTAAGCTTTACGGCGGCAGCGTTGCCGCAAATACCGCAATCACACTTGTGCAAACCGTTTTTATTGTTTATGAGCTGCCGTTTTGGATTCCCGTTCAGGTGCTTTGCGTAATGCTCGTTTTAGCGGTTAATTATAAGTATTTATTTTCAGCGCTCGGCAGAATAATACCCGCTTTGCGCAGATAGTGTGACAGGACTCGAACCTGTCGCGCCTACGAAACAAAATTTTGCATAATACATTGCCTCAAAACTTGAAATACGGCAGTATTCCTGCGTTTAGTCGGCTTCGTCTTATAACAAAATTTTTAGTTTCGGTAGGTTAAAAGTTTCTGCCGCTTTAATTTTATTCGGCGAAGCGAGAAATTTGCAGCAAGGCTGGCGCCTTGCAAAAATGAACGCAAAGCCGCAATCTAAAAGGCGGCGAGCGAAACCGTGGCAGGTTCGAGTCCTGTCACACTAAGGAGGAATTTTATGTCAGAACTGTTTTCAAATGTACTCAATATCACTTGGCAGCAGGCAGTCATGTGGATAATCGGCGGAATTCTTATTTATCTTGCGATAAAAAAGGATATGGAGCCCTCTTTGCTGCTGCCCATGGGCTTCGGCGCGATTTTAGTAAATCTTCCGCTTTCCGGAGCGGTAACGCAGATTTATGATAAGGTCAAAGAGGTCGGCGTTATAGATGTGCTGTTTAACGCCGGCATAGCAAATGAGCTTTTCCCTCTTCTGCTTTTCGTCGGAATAGGTGCAATGATCGATTTCGGACCGCTTCTTTCAAATCCAAAGCTTATGATTTTCGGTGCGGCGGCGCAGTTC
>OIYS01000372.1_pt1 | contig 32704 bp, 36 predicted proteins | sample 1588271 | NCBI WGS metagenome assembly OIYS01 (sample SAMN03283286) | human gut metagenome | biome: human-associated habitat; material: feces | host: Homo sapiens | place: Peru | collected 2012
ACCATTGTTTTTCTTTTTTCTTTGTCGCCCTCAAGCGACTTTCTTAGTTTAACATCTAATCAAACACTTGTCAACAAGTTTTTTTAATTTTTAAATCTTACTCTTGACTTTTAAATTAAATGTTTTCTTGCGACAGGTGTTATCTTATCATTTTTTTAATACATTTGTCAACAAATTTTTCAAAATTATTTTTTGATTATATTTTTAACTATTTTTATTCCACATGAATTCATCTCATAAAATGAAAATAGGTTTATTATATCAGCGTTATGCTCTGGTGAATCATAAGTATCTACCGAATTTATAGGCACTATTACATTTATATCTTTATTTATAACATTTAAATAGGCTTTTAATGTTTGTGCAAATTGCTTAACACAAACCTCCGTTATACATCCACATAATACAAAATTTTTATAACCATCTCTAACAAAACTATCTATATATTTTTTTGTTTCTTCTTCTAAAAAAGCATTAGTAGATGATTTTTTTATTATCATAATATCATTAAATTGTTTTATTTCATCTACTATCTCACTCTCATAACTATTTTCTAAACAGTGTATTGGATATGATTTAAATTCTAAACATTCCTTTTTATGCGAATCAGTAAATGCTATTATAGGATTATTAAAACTATTAAAAATTTCTACATCCTCAACTATACTTGGTATTAGTTTTTCTACTCTCTTACTACTTAAAGGCCCACTTTTAGCAAACCCGTTATTCATATCAATAATAAATAACACTGATTTATTATCTATACAAAATTCTTCAACATTATTTAATTTAATAAAATTTAAATCACTCATAAAATCCTCCTTTACTTTACATAATAATGTGATTTTGTAAAATTAAACTTTTATAGTATCATTTATAAAAACATACTATGAAAATTATATATTATTATGTTTTATAAATTCAATATTTTAACTATCTTCAACATTGCTTTTTCTCATTCTTTCCTATATTATTTTAATGTATATATTCATATAATATATAAATACTATTAATAAGCACAATTATATAAATAATATTTATCAATGGAATTTTAATTTAAATTATTATGATTTATTAGAACCATTATTTAATTACAATTTTTTAGGGAGGAAAACAAATGAAAAACATTTTTACAAGTAATAAAACTTATATAAAGTTATTTTTTGTAATAATTGCTTCATATGTATGTATATCTATTATACAAAATATATTTTCTAATGAATCAATTTTTCAAACTATTTATAAGATAATAGCTCCTTTTCTGTTTGCCTTCATTATTGCTTATATTTTAAATCCTATAGTAAATCTTTTTAATAAAAAACTAAAAATCAACAGATATCTTAGTATAGCTATAACATATGTATTATTTTTATCTGTAATAGCTATTATTTTAATGATTTTAATTCCTAAAATATACACTAGTTCAATAGAAGTTATACATAACATTCCTAATATAGAAAATTATTTTAGAAATATGTTTGGTTACAGTAATTCTCAACATAATGGCTATTCTAATATATTAGTTTCTGTTAAAAATAATCTACCTACATTAAGCAGTAAATTAAACTCAATTTCAGGAATATTGATTAGTGGAGCTATTTCATTTACAAGTTCACTAATTCATCTGCTTTTTGGATTTTTAATATCAATATATGTATTAATTGATAAAGATAGATTTTTAACTTTTTCTAAAAAATTAACTTTTATTATTTTAGGAAAAAGGTTTGGACGTGAAGCAATATATTTTGTAAAAACTGTTCATTATATGATTGGTAGCTATATTGGAATAAAAGCTATAGATTCAGCTATAATAGCTGGTATGGCTTTTGTAGGTCTTAGCTTATTAGGTTCTCATTATGTACTTTTAATAACAGCTATAGTTGGAGTAGCAAATATGATTCCTTATTTTGGTCCATTTATAGGAATGGTAAGTGGTGCTTTAATAAATCTTTTCTTTGACCCTATTCAAGCTATTATAATATTTTTATATATTTTAGCACTTCAACAATTTGATGGCTGGTTTTTAGAGCCTAAACTTATAGGAAATAGACTTGGTCTTAGACCGTTTCTTGTTATATTAGGTGTTATAGTTGGAGGTAGCTTATATGGGCCTATAGGAATGCTTCTTGGAAGCCCTATCATGGCTGTTATAAAAATTTATACTATAAGATTTCTCAATAAATTCAAATACAAATATGAAGACGAAGTTTAATTAATAAAAAAATGAAGTAAGTTCCCTCTTGCTTCATTTTTTTAATCTTTTAATTTATAAATATTTATCAAATGCACTCTCCATATTTCTTTATTACATAAATAATTTTACTTGTCCATTAATTTTTTATTTTCAAAATTACTATATCTGCTTTTTCATAACCACAATCAATTTTAAATATTACATCTCCTTTAAATAATAAAGAACCTTCAGTAACAAAACATTCTATATTACCTTTAATAATCTCTTTATTGTTTAAATATAGAAAAAGCATATATCCATCATATGTTTTAATTATAATTTCAGCATTATAGCTATCTATCTTTTTTACTACCCCAGATACTGGAGATAATAATAATTTATTCTTTAACACTATTTCATTTTTATTTAATATATTATTTTCTTTACTATAATTATACGATATAGTATTTCTACCATAAAAAGCTTCCACATAAAACACCTCTCTACCTATTTTACATTTATATAATATTAACTTTTTTATCCCTAGTGATAGTGCAAATTAATACTATATCAATTTAAAATATAATCTATGTATTATATATACGTTTTCTCAAAATATTTTATAACTTAAATTATATGCTATTTATCAATATATATGTTATTTGTTTGTTTTTAACTTTTTTGACTAATTATTAATGTTTTTAAAAGTTTTTTTATTTTTTTAAATGTTTTTGAAAGTTTTTGCTTGATTTTTACTTTTTGTTGTTTTATAATAATATCGTAAACAGTTACAAAGAGGTGAGCTTAATGCTAACAGAAAAGCGATATGAAATTATATTATCATTACTAAAAGAAAAAGGATTGATTAAAGTAACTGAACTTATGGATTCTACAAATACGTCAGAATCAACTATTAGACGTGATTTATGTACTCTTGAATCTAAAGGATTACTACAAAGAATACATGGTGGTGCAAAAAGCATTAATTACACGTCAAAGGAATTAAGCTTTAAAGAAAAATCAACCAAAAACATTCATGAAAAAAACATTTTAGCAAAATATGCAGCTTCACTTATCGAAGATGGTGAATGTATATTTTTAGATGCTGGTACATCAACTTATGAAATTATTAAATATTTACGTAATAAAGATATTTTAGTTGTTACAACTGGATTAAATCATATAGATGCATTAGTTGATAATGATATTAGGTGTTATATGATTGGAGGAAATGTAAAGTTAAACACTAAAGCCATAGTTGGTTCCCATGCTATAAAATGCTTAAATAAGTTTAGATTTGATAAATGTTTTATTGGTACTAATGGAATCGATTTAAAAGCAGGATTCACAACGCCAGATTGTGAAGAAGCTAGTATAAAAAGTTGTGCTATAGATAATTCAAAAATATCTTTTGTTTTAGCTGATAACTCAAAATTCAATGAAATTAGTTTTGTAAAATTTTCTGAGTTAGAAAAATGTATAATAATCACTAATAAAGAAAATGGTATAAATGAGTATAAAGAAATTACAGATATAAAGGTGGTAGTTAAATAATGATATACACTTTAACTTTAAATCCTTCTATTGACTATGTGGTTAATGTAAATAATTTAACGTTAGGAAAAATCAATAGAACTTTAGAAGATATAAAATTCCCTGGTGGAAAAGGTATAAATGTTTCTAGAATATTAAGTAATCAACATGTTAGTAATGTAGCCCTTGGTTTTATAGGTGGATTTACTGGAGAATTTGTTGAGAAATCATTAAAAGATTTAAATATCCATACTGATTTTATTAAAGTTTCTGGAGATACAAGAATTAATGTAAAGGTTAAATCTAACACAGAAACTGAAATAAATGGTGCTGGTCCTAAAATAACCGACTCAGAACTTCAAAGTTTATTTAATAAACTTTCAGAATTGAAAACTAATGATATATTAGTGCTTGCTGGAAATATACAAAATACTCTTCCAAGCACATTATATTCTAAAATTCAAAATTTAGTTTCTAAAAATGGTGTTAAAGTTGTAGTTGATACTTCTGGAAATGCTTTATTAGAAGCAGTAAAAAATAAACCTTTTTTAATAAAACCAAATAACCACGAAATTGAAGAAATATTTAATGTAAAGATTAATAATACTGACGAACTTATAACCTATGGAAAAAAACTTAATGAAATGGGTGCTGAAAATGTAATTATTTCTCTTGCAGGTGACGGAGCTCTTCTTATATGTTCTCAAGGAGTCTTCTTTGGAAATGCTCCTAAAGGAGAGGTTAAAAATTCAGTTGGCGCTGGTGATTCATTAGTTGGAGGCTTTCTAGCAGAATACTCTAAATCCTCTGATTTACTAAAAGCATTTAAGAATGGAATAGCCTCTGGTAGTGCTAGTGCCTTTTCATTAGACTTATGTGAAGAAGAATTTGTAAAAAAATTATTGCCAATTATAAATATAGTTCCATATAAAAATTAATTAGGAGGATAATTAATATGAAAATAGCTGAATTATTAGGTAAAGACACCATTAAGCTAAATTTAAAAGCAAATAGCAAAATGGAAGTTTTAGACCAATTAGTAGATGTTTTATATGATGCAGGTCGCTTAAATGATAAAGAATTATATAAAGAGGAAATACTTAAAAGAGAAAGCTTATCATCAACTGGTATTGGTGAAGGAATTGGAATTCCTCATGGTAAAACATCAGCAGTAAAAAAAGCTTCTCTTGCTCTTGGAATATTTAGAGATGGTGTTGATTTTGATTCATTAGATGGTGCACCTGTTAATATAGTTTTTATGATAGCAGCTCCAGAAGGTGCAAATAATGAACATTTAGAAACATTATCTAGGCTATCAGTACTTCTTATGAATCCTGAATTTAAAGAAGGATTACTTTCTTCTAAAGTCCCTGAAGACGTATTCAGTCTTTTAGATAAATTTGAAAAAGAAGATGAAGCTGAAGCTAAACCTAACGATGAAATATCAATAGAATCTGATAGTTCAGATCAAAAATATATAATTGGAGTAACAGCTTGTCCAACCGGTATAGCACATACCTATATGGCAGCTGAATCTTTAACTAAAACAGCTCAAGAAATGGGATATAAAGTTAAAATAGAAACAAACGGTTCTACTGGAGTTAAAAACGCTTTAACTGCTGAGGATATAGCTAAAGCAGATGGTATAATTGTTGCAGCTGATAAAAAAGTTGAAATGGATAGATTTCTTGGCAAAAAGGTTGTAATAGTTCCAGTTGTACAAGCTATGAAAAGACCTAAAGAACTTATTGAAGAATCACTAACAACAGCACCTATTTACTCTAAAGATGCTAAAGGCGGAGAAACTTCAATAGCTGGAATGCTTGGAGCTGACAAGAGAGGTGGAGTATATAAACACCTTATGAGTGGTATCTCAAACATGTTACCATTTGTTATTGGTGGAGGTATTTTAATCGCATTATCATATGCTTTTGGTATTCATTCAGCCGATCCTTCAAGCCCACAATATAACTTCTTTGCTTATATTTTAAATACCGTAGGATCTAAATATACATTTAGTCTTATGATACCTGTATTAGCTGGTTTCATTGGTTCAAGTATTGCAGATAGACCTGGATTCGCACCTGCCATGGTTGGTGGATTTATTGCCTCTTCAACAGATGCTGGTTTCCTAGGTGGTATTATAGCTGGTTTCCTAGGTGGATATGTTGTATTAATGTTAAAGAAAGCATTTACTAAATGGCCTCATTCATTAGATGGACTTAAACCTATGTTAATTTTCCCAGTTTTAGGTGTACTTATAACAGGTGCCTTAATGATAATTGTAGTTGATCCTCCTGTTGCTGCTATAATGCACGGTGCAGAAGCTTTATTAACTAGCATGGGTACTGGATATTTAGTATTACTTGGTGCAGTAGTTGCTGGTATGATGGCAGTTGACATGGGTGGTCCTGTTAACAAAACAGCTTACACATTTGGTCTTGCAATGTTAGCTGCTGGAGATAATGCTCCAATGGCTGCTATAATGGCAGGTGGTATGGTTCCTCCTTTAGCTGTTGCTTTATCTTCAACATTTGCTAAACACAAATATAGTGAAGGTGAAAGAACTGCTGGTAAAACTGCATATGTACTTGGATTATCATTTATTACAGAAGGAACAATTCCTTTTGCCGCAGCAGATCCTGGAAGAGTTATTCCTTGTTGTATAGCTGGTTCAGCAGTTGCTGGTGCATTATCAATGTTATTTGGTATAACAATGCCTGCTCCATTTGGTGGAATATTCGTAGTTCCATTAGCTGGCGGAAATCCTTTATTATACCTACTTGCAATTGGAATAGGTTCAGCAGTTGCTGCTATCCTTCTATCAATTGTAAAAAAACCAGTAAATCAAAATACCTAAAATATAAAATTTAAATATAAAAAGTACTTACAAATAATTTTGTAAGTGCTTTTTTTGCAACAAACTATGTTTTATTTGTGAATTTTTATTATAAAAACTTAATATTCATGTTAATTTATATATATATTAGGTACTATTCAGAGTTATTTTAAGTACTTTTATGCTATTTGTATAATTATACCATTTTAATATTCCCCTCTATTAGTAATTTTTTTTAAGCATTTTAATCATTACATTAATATATATTTTTATCTATAATAAAATTAATAACAATTATTGAAATTTTAGAGGTGTTAAGATTATGAAAGTTGAGAATAAAATATTAAGTTTTTCTGTATGTGGTGCTTTATTCTTTGCACTACTTGGAATTACATGGGGATGAGCGATAGATTCTCAAATGGTTTTGTTTGATGGAATGTATTCATTAGTTAGTTTAATTCTATCAATGATGTCTTTATTTATAAGTAACTATATTACTAAAAAAGACCAAGAAAAATTTCCATTTGGAAAAAACATATTAGAACCAATGGTAATCTCATTAAAATCTTTTGTTATTGCAGCTATGTGCATTTATTCTCTTATAGATGCAATTAGAACTATAATCTTTGGTGGAGATAGAATGGATTTTGATTTTGGACTTATCTATTCATTTATTTCTGTTGTAGGTTGTTCTTTAATTTATAAATATCTAGATAAAAAAGGTAAAAAATTATCTTCTGATTTAATAAATGCAGAAAGTTCACAATGGCTTATGGACACAATCTTAAGTATTTCAGTATTAATTGGTTTTACAATAGCAATTATCCTAAGCTTTACAAAATTTAGTTTTATAAATAATTACATTGACCCTGCAATGGTTATAATAAGTTCATTAATATTTATAAAAGTTCCTGTTACAACTTTTATAAGTAGTTTTAAAGAAATTCTATGTTGCAGCGCTAATAAAGAAATAAATGAAGATATTTCAGTCATGGTCAAAGAAATCGAAAAAGAATATAAATTTCAAGAATCTATAACAAGAGTTTCGAAAATAGGACGTGCTCTTAGAATAGAAATAGACTTCATATACAACAAAGATAGTAAATTAAATAATTTAGATGATATGGATTTTGTTCGTGAAAAATTATCTAAAGAAATGAAACATATAAAATATAATAAATGGCTTAATATTTCATTTACCGGAGATAGAAAATGGGCTGTTTAAAAAAATAAAGCATGACAAAAATTGTCTTGCTTTATTTTTTAACTAAATTATATCTTGCAAACTATAGTTTTTAAATTCATCTATAAAAGAGCCTAAAGCATCATATATTACCCTTTTAAACTTACAATTTTTATTTAAATTACAAGTATTGCTTTCTTCACAAAAACATTCAACTATATCTAAATTATCTTCAGTTATTTCTAAAACTTCTCCAAGGTTAATATTTTTAGGGTCCATACCTAATGATAATCCTCCATTACGTCCCTTTATTGATGTAATATAATCAGTTTTAGCTAATTTATGTACTATTTTTTTTACATGATGTTCTGATATTTGAAAGCTATTTGCTAACTCCTCTACAGTGCATAGTTTGTTTTGATTTTTAGCTAGGTGTATTAGTATTCTAAATGAATAATCAGAAAACTTAGATAAATACATATTAATCACAACCTTTTTATATTATCTATCTAATTATATCAAATATATAAACAAAAATAATTAAAGTTTGGATTAAAATTTTTATATATAATAAATTCTATTCTAATTCTGCCTTATTCAACTTATCTTTTTCTATAATTGTCTTATACTCAAGCTTAAAATTAGCATCTATTTCCCACAATATAAATTTTATTAAAAAGTAACTAATTCCTATTGATAAATTTATAAAAATTAATGATAAAACAATATAATTACTTTTAGATAATGTATTATAAATAGCAGATATATTACCATTTATAAAGTTATAATTATTATCTAAAATAGCTCCTAAAGATATTAAAAATACAGAATAAATATTAGTAAAAATCAAAATATTTTTTAATATTTTTTTTTCTAACTTAAATCCTTCTATAGAAATAATATATGTTATTGCACACACTAAAATCATATATCCAAAATAATTTAAACTCTCATATATATAATTTTTTTCAAATATATTGGTAACCATTAGAGAATATATACCTATAAAAAGCCCTAAACAACATGACATATTTTTCATAACTGAGTTATTTTTTAATATGGCTACTACTAAAAGCACAATTGATATCCTTGATATACATAATGGAAACAAATCTAAAACATTATTTGTTGGTAAAAAAATATTTTGTATAGTTAAAAATACTTGTTGCAATATCAATAAACTTATAAATAAAATATTTACTTTTTTATTAAGTTCCAAATTTTTTCTTAAGGTTCCACTATTTCTAATTATTATGTAACATATAAGTAACATTGCTAATATAATTATTACTTTTCCAAGTGAATTAAATGTATAACTTGTTCCTTGATTTATAAAGAATAATTTCATTGATTTCATAATTCCTCCTATTCGTATAACCATTGTTCTTAATATTATTATTCCCTATAAATTGTCATATATATTCTATAATTTAATTTTTATCATTCTGATAATGATTTATACTAAAAGCTATATGTCCTTTAACATAATTTCTAATTATATTAGCTCGCTCTAAAAATTCTTCTTCACTCGCCGAAACAAGTTTGCCTCCTTTCTTTTTAAATGTTTCAGTATCAGCATATAATATTACATCCAAATCATCTGTAGCTCTTTTTGTATGTAAAAATAACTTTTCTATATTTTTTAATGTATTAAAACCTGCTCCTATACTATCTTGTAATGCTAAAATATCTATTTTACATCCCCTTAAGGCTTCCTTTAATGCTTTTTCCCATGCTCTTATAGTTAAAATTCTAGGTCCTCGTATATTAAAATATGGACTTATCATTATACTTAAATCGCTTTTTCTCTTTATATTTTCACTTATTTCTTTTAAAAATTTATTCATATTTTTTCTTTGTGTTTTAGTAGCTATAAAATAATCTGATAATTCATATGGGATATACCATCCAGATATAACTTTATTATCTCCGTATTTCTCAAAAATTTCATTAAAAAGAATATTATTTGTGCATGCTTCTTTTAAAATCCATCTACGGCTTAAAGGACCTAATATCCACCACAGTTTACTTTCCCCAAGACCTATTCTTACTTTTGAATTAGTTTCTTTTGCCGCATCTAAACAATTTTTTATCATATCTACACTATTTTTTTTAAATTCTATACTATTGGTTTCATAAAAACATACCTTATTCAAGGTATCAAAAACACTTTGAAGAATTATCTCATTTATATTTTTTTCCTTTAACATACTAAATTCATCTATCCATCTCTTTTTAGAAAAATCTTTAGCATACCACGCTTGAATAAAAGATGATTCAAAATTTATATTTTTCAAGTTAAGTTCCTCCATTTTGATTTTCTTTTGTTAAATAAGTTAAAAGCAGATACAAGTAATCATTTTACCCCGTATCTGCTACTTAAAGTGTATATATTATATAATTGTAGTTTGTTAGTATCTTTTTATTCTTAGTTAATCTTTTTTTTACAATATATTTTTTTATTAATTTAAAAGCATTTGAATTTTTATTTTCGTAATTGTTCTTTCTTGTGAGCATATTCCTCTTCTGAAATCTCACCTCTTACATATCTTTCATCTAAAATATTCATAGCATTTCTATTTACATTATTTGTATTATTACTTTCATTAGTCATATCTTTTTTATTATTAGAATTCATGGACAATTTCATTATGAAATATACACCAACTAAAATAACTAATACTATTATAAAAATAGTCATTCCATTTCCAATTATCCCATTTCCATAGTACATCATCATTTAGCTTCCTCCTCTCCTTTGTATAAACTTTAAATATTCCTAAATGTCTAAAATTCATTATTTCTACTATAAAAATCATACCTTAGTTTTGTTACAATTTTGTGAATAAATTCTTTATTTTAAAAGTAAAGTGCAATAATCAATTTGATTATTGCACCTTATCATTAATTTAATGTGGTTTGTAAGTCTTTATCTGGTGTACTTATTGGTCGTAAATCAAATGTATCTATTAAATATTGCAATACATTAGGAGATAAAAATGCTGGAAGTGTTGGCCCTAAGTACATGCCCTTAATTCCTAATGAAAGCAATGCTAAAAGGTCTGCTACTGCTTTTTGTTCATACCAGGACAATATAATTGATAATGGAAGTGAATTTACATCTGTATCAAAAGCATCTGCCAAAGCCAATGCAATTCTTACAGCTGAATAAACATCATTACATTGACCAACATCTAATAATCTTGGAATACCATCTATTGTTCCAAAATCTAATTTATTAAATCTGTATTTTCCACAAGCTAAAGTAAGTATTATACAATCTTTTGGCACCATTTTTGCAAAATCTGTATAATAATTTCTTCCAGGTCTAGCTCCATCACATCCTCCAATTACAAAGAAATGTTTTATTTTTCCCTCTTTAACTAGCTTAACTATTTCCTCAGCATGAGCTAGTGTTGCTTTGTGACCAAAACCTACTAATATTTCTTTTGTTTCTTCATCTTCTTTAAATCCACCAAGTTCCAAAGCTTTATTTATTATTTCTGTAAAATCTTTTGTTCCATCTTCTTTAAATGGTACATGTTTTACACCTTCCCAACCAACTACATTGGTTGTAAATATTCTATCTTTATAACTATCCCTAGGTCTCATGATACAGTTTGTGGTCATAAGGATACACCCTGGAATGCCATCAAATTCTTTTTGTTGATTTTGCCAAGCTCCTCCAAAGTTACCAACTAAATGTTTATATTTTTTAAGTTTTGGGTAGCCATGAGCTGGCAACATTTCTCCATGAGTATAAATATTGATTCCTTTATCTTTTGTTTGTTCTAATAATTGTTCTAAATCTCTTAAATCATGACCTGATATTATTATAAATGGACCTTTTTTAATATTTACATTAACTTTATGTGGAGTAGGACTATTAAATTTTTCATTATTGGCTTTATCTAAAACCTTCATAACTTCAATACTAGCCTCTCCTGCTTTCATTGTTAAAGTTATTAAATGTTCAACTGTTAATTTATCATCAGTTAAAGCCTCTAATGCAGTTATATAAAACTTATCAACAAAATCACTTTTATAGTTAATATATCTTGCTTGATGTCCATATGCACTAATTCCCTTTAATCCATATAATATTGTGCTTCTTAGAGAACGAATATCTTGATCTATTGTATCATCATACATTATTCCCGCTTTTTCTGCGTCTTTTAATATTTCTGATTTAGTGGAACTTAAATTATATGTAGCTTGTTCTCTATCAATTTTATCTGTTACTTGCTTTCTTAAATTCTCTTTTATCTCTTGAGATTTTTTAAGAAGATTTATATGAACATCACTATCAAAATTTACATTGGTTAATGTTGTAAAAAGACAATCTTCAATAAACTTTGGAATACACTCTGAAACTTCTTTTCCATTGTCTAGCATATTTTTTGCATAACAAGCTATACCCTTCAATTGATATATTAATAAATCTTGCATATTAGCTATTTCTGGCACCTTACCACAAACACCTACTCTTGTACATCCTTTTCCACCTACTGTTTGTTCACATTGGTAGCAAAACATTGCATTTTCCAAAACAATTCCTCCATCCTTTTTTAACATATTTTAATTAATACTATCTTAGTATTAATTAAACACATTACTTTTATACTATGTAATGTGTTTTTTATTTTAGTATAATGCTTACCTCAAACAATAAACTGTACAAAAAATACGTAAACTTATCTAAATCAATAATTATTTTATAAATCTACCAACTCCAAATTATCATTATTTTGTTAAATATAAATATAAAAGTTTCATAGTATTTTCAATAGCACTATAATGTGTTCTTTCCATACCATGAGATGCATTTACTCCAGGCCCAATCAAAGCGCCCCTTATGTTATTTCCTCCCCTTAAAGCCGCACCTACATCAGAACCATATCTTGGATATATATCAACTGCATAACCTATATTATTATCCTTTGCCAAATTTATAAGATCAGTCGTCATATTAAAATCATAAGGTCCTCCAGAATCTTTAGCACATATACTAACAATTTCCTCTGTACAACCTAAGTCATCTCCAATACACCCCATATCAACAGCTATTATTTCTGTTATATCTTGTGGAATATATGACGCCCCATGTCCTACTTCTTCATAAGTTGATATAATAATTTTTGTTGTATAACTTGGAACTATTTTTTGCCTACTCATAGCCTCTAATAAGCCTATTAAAGCTGACACACTTCCCTTATCATCAATAAATCTAGATTTTATAAATCCACTTTCTGTTATAGTAGTTTTAGTATCAATAAATATAAAATCACCTGAACATATATCTAATTTTTCAACATCCTCTTTTGAATATACCAATTCATCAATTCTAACTACCATATTTTTTTCATCACGCTTTCTTGTTGAACTATCATCAAAAACATGCGCTGCGGAACTTTCACTCAAAAATGTTCCAGTATATGTTTTCCCAGACCTAGTTCTTATCTTACAATACTCACCATCTAATGTCGGTAAAATAGGGCCTCCAAGACTTGTAAATCTTAAATTTCCTTCGCTTGTTATAGACCTAACCATAGCACCTAAAGTATCAACATGTACAGAAAGTCCTACAACTTTATCCTCCTTTTTTCCTTTTACAGTAATTACTCCGCATCCTTTGTTAGTGGTTTCAAATTCATATCCAAACGACTCTACTATATCCTTTATATAATCCATTATTTCAAAACAAAAACCTGTTGGACTATTAAATTCCAATATCTTTTTTGCTGTATTTAATACATATTCTTTATTAATTAATAATTCCATATCTTCTCCTTAAATTACTATATATTTTGTGGAATATCTATTTCCTTTAAATCATTATCTGTTATATTTAAATTCCATTCATCATCATCTAAACTTTCACCCGATATCTTCTCTATTGGCATCTTTATATATTTCCCTGTCGCAGTAACTGCTATATCGCCATTCTCTAATATAATTTCTCCCGAACCTTCAAATATCTTTCTAGTATTTCTTGTTATTCGTCCTATCGCTTTTATCTCTTGTTCTAAAGGAACTGGTTTTTTATATTTGATATTAAGCTCAACAGTAACCCCCCAAATTCCTGGCTCTTTAATTGCAATAGCTCTTGCTATAACCTCATCTAAAATGGCAGATGATACACCTCCATGCACTCTTCCTGGATAACTTTGATGAAGTTCTCCTGTTTTACAAAGAGATAAAAGTTCACCATTTTCTAATTCATAAAACTCACTTTTTAAACCAAATTCATTTTTCAAACCACATACAATGCATTTTTTTCCATTTTCCTGTTTTTGAACTACCTTTACTTTCATCCTCTAAACCTCCCTTTTAATATATTCTACATATAATTATAGACGAAATATCGTAAAAAAGTGATTTAAATTTTATATTTGTGGAAATAATTAAAGCAAAGAGGTGATATTTATGCTAAATAATAACAAATTAAATCAAGGTAATTTATTAATCATTTTTATTCTAAATTTTATTATCTGTTTAAGTTTCATTTTAGGAATGTATTTGGTTCCTTATATGCTTTTTAAATAGAAAAGTCCTTGGATAATTCTCCAAGAACTTTTTTTATGTAAAAAGTATTTTATTTCTACATATAATCCTTTAAAAATAATGTGTATTTCTATATTCTGTTGGAGTTATACCAACTATTTTTTTAAAAACTTTCGTAAAATGACTTTGATCATAAAAACCTAAAATAATTGATATGTCTAAAATACTTTTAGTAGTCCTTAATAACAACACCTTTCCTCTTTCAATTTTTAATTTTCTTACATACTCCATAAGAGATATTCCCATATATTTTTTAAATAAATTAAATGCATATCCCTCTGAAATATTTACAGCTTTAGCAATGTCTTTTGCGTGTATATGATTCTCAATACTTACGTGAATCACTTGTAAAATTTTATTTAAAATAAAATTTTCAGTAACTTGTACATCCTTTATTAAAAAATCCAGATAACATATAGCCATATTTATTTCTAATTTTTGCAAATCTTTTAATTTATCTGTATTTTGAATAATATTATAAAAATCATTATATATAGGATGCAAATATTTCTTCGAAATACCTTCCTTTATTATCTCTTTTACATAAATAGCATTCCATATGATTAAATCATTTTTCTTATCTAAAATATCTATATTATTAATTATTTCTTCTATGTGTTTATCATTTATAACTTTTAAAATAACGTTTTTTTCTTTATTCTTTATTAAGGCATCTATATCATTGTTAAATATATAATAATCTGATTTAAAAGTTCCCATAAAATCTCCTTAAATTTTAGATAATATATATACCAATTATATTATAAATATACAAATTTTTTCAATATATTTTGATATAATTACGTTATCTTATTGTTATATAAATAAATTTAAGGAGATAAAACCCATGAACAAATTTGGAATACTTCATTTATTAGATATCCCATACGCTTATGCTGAAGATTCTAATACACTTACAATCAGAATTAGAACCTGTAAAAATGATATTAAAAATTGCAAAATATATTATAAAGATAGATATGACTATCACTTACCTTATAAATCAAAAGATATGTATATAGTTTCGGAAACAGACCTTTTTACTTATTATGAAACCTCCATATCTGTCAAATGGAATCGATACAGATATTTTTTCGAGCTAACTGATTTTAATAATTTTACAACTCTTTTTAATGAACGAGGATTTATTGACGAAAAATATGATAATACAAACCAACAAAGCAAAACATCTAATACGCTTCTAATAAATGCTTTTCAATTTCCTTACATTGCTAGAGAAGATGTTTATAATGAGTCAAAATGGCTTCAAGAATCTATAATTTATCAAATATTCCCTGATAGATTTTGTAATGGTAATTCTGTGATAAATCCAAAAAACACAAAACCTTGGGGATATCCACATGTAGATTATCACTCAAAATTTGGTGGTGATATTCAAGGAATTATAGATAAATTAGATTATTTAGAAGATTTAGGTATAAACGTTATTTATTTAACTCCAATATTTAAATCATCCTCAAATCATAAATATAATACTAAAGACTATTATACAATAGACCCTGAATTTGGAAGCAATGAGCTTGTGAAAGAATTAATTGATAAATGTCATAAAAAAAACATAAAAATAATTTTTGACGCTGTGTTTAATCATTCTGGAGATGATTTTTTTGCCTTTAAAGATGTCTTGATAAATCAAAAAAACTCCAAATATAGTGATTGGTATATCATAAACAACTTTCCAGTTTCAACTGAAAAGATAAATTACTACACTTTTGGAAATGCTCATAAAAATATGCCTAAACTAAATACAAGTAATCCTGAGGTTACAAAATATCTTTTAGATGTCTCAAAATTTTGGATTAAAGAATATAAAATAGATGGTTGGCGATTAGATGTTTGTGATGAGGTTAGCCACACATTTTGGAAAAAATTTAGAGATACTATTAAAAGCGTTAATAAGGATGCTATAATAATCGGCGAAATAATGCATGAAGCTAATAATTTTTTGAAAGGCGACCAATTAGATTCTATAATGAATTATCCAATAAAATTTGCTTGTGTTGATTTTTTTGCTAAAAAAAATATTACTGCTAGAGAATTTTTGAATATTTTAGGTCAAAATAGAATGCTTTATATGAATAGTATAAATAAACAATTATTAAATCTTATAGGAAGTCACGATACTGCAAGATTTTTAACTGAATGTCATGATAACATAGAAAAAATGAAGCTTGCCATTTGTTTTCAATTTACCTATGTCGGCGTTCCTTATATCTATTACGGTGATGAAATTGGTCTGTGTGGTGGAGAAGATCCTCAAAATAGAAAATGTATGATTTGGAATGAAAAATTTCAAAATCATGATTTATTAAATTTTTATAAAAAAATGATTACTATCAGAAAAAAACATCCAACTTTTGTACATGGAGATTTTAAAGAAATATCTGGAGAAAATAATATCCTGTCTTACTCTAGAGAATATAATAATGAAAAATATATAATTATTATTAATAATAATGACCATAGTGAATATATTGATTTAAATGCTAATTATACTTGCACAAATCTTATAACTAATAAAATAGAAATATTAAATTCTAATACACTTTTAAAGTCAATGGAATTTAAAATTTTACACGTAATTTCATAAAATTTTTATTATAAAGTGTTATATGAGATAGACAAATAGGTATGCCTTAGTATCATTAAAAACCTATTTGTCTATATTTGAAACTTAATTAAGTATACATATCATTTTTATTCTGCAAATTCATTAATTTAAATATATTTACGAATATTTTCTAAAAGCAATATCCATATAAGATTCTGCTACCTCTGAAAACCCTTCATTAATTAAAGCACAATAAAGCATCCCTTTAAGTTCATATGTTGAAATTACACGTGACAAACTATCCTTATGAACTTTTGTTATCATGTACAATATTTCATGAACTAATAACTTAATATCAGATTCTGTAAGAAAAATTCCAACATCATTAGCAGAATTTATAATACTATACTCTATTTTAATAGTTTTAAAATTACGTATAAATCCATTTCTTTTTCTTACTTGCATTATCACCAAAACCTTTCCGTTAACATTTAAAACTATTTGAATATATAATATTTTTATTTCCCAAAAACCTTTTCATAATCTTGTTGAAATTTTAATATTCCCGCATCAGTTAAAGGATGTTTTGTCATTTGTTCTATTACACCATAAGGAATGGTTGCTATATCTGCTCCAGCTAATGCACATTCTTTTACATGTATAGGATTTCTTACGCTAGCTGCAATTATTTCTGTATCAAAATTATATATCTTAAATATGCTAGATATTTCTTTTATCAATTCTATACCTGATTGAGATATGTCATCTAAGCGACCTAAAAATGGTGAAACATAAGATGCACCAGCCCTTGCTGCTAAAAGTGCTTGATTTGATGTAAATACCAAAGTAACATTTGTTTTAATCCCTTCTTTCGAAAGAACCTTAACAGCTTTTAATCCTTCTATTGTCATAGGTATTTTTACAACCATATTTTTGTGAATAGATGCAATTTCTCTTCCCTCTTTAATCATTCCTTCTGCTGAAGTAGTTGTCGCTTTTACTTCTCCACTTATAGGCCCATCAACTATCTGCGTAATTTCGGTAATAACTTCTTTAAAATCTCTTCCTTCTTTTGCTATAAGCGATGGGTTAGTAGTTACCCCACAAATTACTCCCATATCATTTGCCTTTTTTATATCCTCTACTTTAGCTGTATCTACAAAAATTTTCATAATATATTTCTCCTTATCTTTATATCTAAATATCTTCTAAATTTCAATTTTTTTGTTTCATTTTTTCTCTAAGTTTCATTGCTTTATTTGTTTTATATAAAACAAATATGGTGTATAATATTACAACAGCTGATATAATATTCGGTATAATTGTAGTAAATCCTAATATTAGAGCTATGAAATCAAAAATAATTATAGCTACAATTGATTTAACTTCAATTTTCCTAATATACCTTGAGCCCCCAATTTTTTTAACTGAGTAAAAAATTACTCCCGCTAATAATATTAAATTTACAATGTTAACTACAAAAAAATTAGGCATTTTATATCAACTCCTTATCCCTTTAACCAATAACCTTTTTACAAGCAGAAACAACATTTTCAGAAGTTAAACCATAAGCTCTTAGAAGTTCATCTGGTTTACCACTTTCACCAAACTTATCATTAACACCAATTCTTATAACTGGAACAGGTCTTTCTTCACACACAACCTCAGATACTGCAGAACCTAATCCTCCTATTATACTGTGTTCCTCATAAAGCTATTGATGATTGTTGTACCATTACTTGTCCTGTAATAAATGCAGTCCTTACTTTTGTATATTTTTTTAATAATACAAGAAGTAAATTAAATGCAAATCCTATAACCAAAACAATTATCATCATAGAAAAGGATCTTCCAGCTTTAGTTATAGCTTCCTGGGCTGCAATTTGACCAAAATATGGATCCATAACAGCCATTTGCAAATGAAACGTATCTTTAAGACCTAAAAGAATTGGAGTAAAATTGTTAAAAAAACCGTTTACTGCAACACTAAAAATTAGATACCCTACAATTGCCTTTATTAACCCTGATATAGCATCATAAATAGGCTTTTTAAGTATTAAGTAGCCTATAAATACTATAAGTCCAACAAGAAATGGCGCACTATCTAATATATTATTTTGAAAAAATTTCCAAGTGTAATTAATGTAACCCATAAAACTTATCATCCTTTTCGTATATTTTACTACTTCTTATAAATATAAAAAATAATAAAATACTATTCTTTAAATTAGTTTCTTTAAATCCTCCACAGACTTTGCATTTAAAAGCTTATCTACTACTTCTTCATCAGATATCAACTCTACCATCTTCGTAAGATTTTTAAGATGAACTTCATTATCTACTGACGCTAATACAAAAAATAACTGAGCATCATATTCTTCACTATCTCCAAAACTAACAGGAGTATTCGTTTTCATAAAGCATATAGATGTTTCATTAACCGCTTTTCCTTCTTGTGCATGAGGTATAGCAATTTTAGGTGCAATTACTATATATGGCCCATGCTTTTTTATACTTTGTATTATTAAATCAGAATATCCTTCTTCAATGGCTTTTTGTAATACTAAGGGAGTGCATGCAGCTTTCACTGCATCCTCCCAATTATCAAAGCCTTGATGAAAAGAATATCTTTTTTTTTCAATTATCTCTTTTAACATAAACTTTTCCTCCTAGCTCTTTATAAATTTTATAAGAATGATTTATATGGTAAATTAATATCTACTTCAAAACAATCATCAAATCCTCTTAGATAATGATATTCTCTGTTATCTTTGTCACTTGGGAATGTAAACTTTCCTCCAACTTGCCATATAAATGGTTTAAATTTATATTGCAATCTATACTTTTTCATATCGTACAATGTTAGTATTTCATTAGTATCTGCTTGAAAGTTTGACCATATATCATGATGGAACGGTATAATCACTTGTGCTTTTAATGCTTCAGCCATTCTTAAAATATCAACAGAAGTCATTTTATCTGTGATACCCCTTGGATTTTCTCCATATGAGCCTAATGCTACATCAATTTTGTAATCATTTCCATGTTTAGCATAATAATTTGAATAATGTGAATCTCCACTATGATATAAATTACTAGCAGGAGTTTTAATCAAATAATTAACTGCCTTATAATCCATATCAACTGGCATTTTACCTCTCAAATCACCATCTGGTGAATCCGTAATTAATGCAGTTCTGTCAAAAGATTCTAATACATGTATTTCAATATCTTTAATCTTTATCACATCACCTGGTTTAACCACTACACATCTTCCTTTGGCACTCCCCATTCAACCCATTTATCTACACAAGCTTGTGGTCCAATAAATGGAACATTATTAGAACAATTTTTAAGAACTGCTGCTACATTTACATCTATACGATCATTATGATCATGTGTAGATATTATAGCATCAACTTCTTTTATTGCAAAAGGATCCAATACAAATGGAGCAACTCTTAAATTAGGTTGTAATTTTTTTCCTCCACACATTCTTGCCATTTGATGTTGTGGATTTATGTATGGATTTTTTTTAGTTTTTTTACCACTTCCACACCAAAAGTCTATGCATATATTTGTATTCCCCTCTGATTTTAACCAAATTCCTGTACAGCCAAGCCACCACATAGAAAATGTTCCCGGTTTAACTATTTCGTTTTCTTTTCAAGTTATTTAATCAAAAAAATTATATTTTTATAAATAAAATCTTTTTTATGTTCGTTTTTTTATTTTTTATGTTTGTTTTAAATTATTTTATTAATATTTTATTGATTTTTATGTTATACTTATACTATATATAATTATTGTTTATAATAATTAATACGAATAAATAGAGTATTTTAAACTCAAGGAGATTATAATGAAAAATACAAAAACCTTTATTTTAAAAAGACAAGAAGCTATATTAAAATATTTAGAAGAAAATAATTTCGCTAAAACAGAAGAATTAGCTAAATTTCTAAATACTTCTAATGTAACTATAAGAAGAGATTTTCAAATTCTCGAAGAAAAAGGTCTTATTATTAGAAATCATGGCGGAGCACAAGTTTCGCAAAATATTTTAAATAAGAAATTTTGTGACAATGCTACAAATAAAAATGAAATTTTAAAGTCATCAATTGCTAAAAAAGCAGCTGAATTTATAGAAAATAATGATATCATTTTTATAAATTCAAGTTCAACAGCTATAAAAATTTTACAATATATTGGTGATAAAAGAGTTGTTGTCATCACTAATAATGGAAAAGTTTTAGGTATGAATCTTTCTCCTAAAATAGAAGTAATACTTACAGGAGGGCAAGTATACGGAAGAAAACAATCAATGATAGGAGATATAGCTACACAGATAATTTCAACAATTACTGCAACTAAATGTTTTATTGGGGTTAGCGGTATAGCTTCTCATTGTGGAATAAGCACTTCAGTATTTCAAGAAACGACCATTAACATGAAAATGCTTGAAAATTGTAATGGACCAACATTCGTATTAGCCGATAGTTCAAAAATTGGAATCCATCATAATTTTTCTAGCGGTAGTATTGATAATGTTAATTATGTTATTACAGATAAAAACGCAGATGAAAGTGAAGTTAAAAAACTTGAAGAAAAAGGAGTTAAAGTAATATTTTCAGAAGAAAATTAATCTTTGCTGAAAATATTAAACTTAGATTAAACCATCATAAATTAAAACAATTGTTAAAACTTTATCGACTCGTTTAAACAACTGTTTTAATTTTATGAGTTTCTTATTCTATTTTTTATAATTTTTCATTAGTACTACAATTTATTTATCATACTTGCATTATATCCAGCACCGAAACCATTATCTATATTTACAACGCTAACACCACTTGCACAACTGTTTAACATTGTTAAAAGCGCTGAAAGTCCATTAAAGTTTGCACCATATCCTATACTAGTTGGAACAGCTATTACAGGTTTATCAACTAATCCACCAACTACACTAGCTAATGCACCCTCCATTCCAGCTATTACAATTACTACTTTTGCACCTCTTATAACATCGACTCGATTAAATAATCTATGTATTCCAGCAACACCTACATCATATATTCTCTTTACATTATTTCCAAATATTTCAGCAGTTATTGCAGCCTCTTCAGCTATTGGAATATCTGATGTTCCTGCTGTAACTATTGCTATATAACTCTCTGTTTTTTCTATTTTTTGTCTTTCAACTGTTATAGTTTTTGCTAACTCATTATATTTAGCATCAGGGCATATTTTTAAAACTTCATCATACATTTCTTTAGAAGCTCTAGTACCTAATATATTATTATTTCCTAAAGACATGTTTTTAACTATACCAACTACTTGTTCTATTGTTTTTCCTGCACAATAAATAACTTCAGGATATCCAACTCTCAATGTTCTATGATTATCTATTTTTGCATATCCCAAATCTGTAAATGGTAACTCTGCTAATTGTTCAATTCCCTCATCTATAGATATATTATCACTTTTTACAAGTTCTAAAAGTTTCTTTAAATGAGCTTTATCCATAAAAATCTTCCTTTCAAATCATTATTTTTCTTTATTTAAGCTTCCCATTTTATATCCACTCATATCTAATGTTACATATTTAAATCCAAACTCTTTTAATTTTTCTGATATCTTATTCATTATATCAACATTAAATAATTTTTCTCTATCCTGTGGTTGAACTTCTATCCTTGCTAAATCTTCATGATTTCTAACTCTTATACCAGTTAAGCCTAAAGAAAATAAATAACGCTCTGACTTTTCTATCTTTCTTAACTTTTCTTCTGTTATTTCTTCTCCAACTTGAAGTCTAGTTAAAAGACATGCATATGCTGGTTTTGACCATGTTTCAAGATTCAACTCTTTAGAATATCCTCTTATATCCTTTTTGGTAAATCCAAGATCTAGCAAAGGACTTTTTACCTCAAGTTCCTTCAAAGCTTTCATTCCTGGTCTATAATCCTTTGTATCATCTAAATTGGTTCCATCTATAATATAATCTATCCCTAAACTTTTAGCCTTATCTTTTAACAAAGTAAAAATTTGTTTTTTACATAAATAACATCTATCTTCTGGATTATATTTAATATTTTCTGGAATAGAAACTTCTATAAATTGATGATTTAAATTAAGCTTTCTAGTAAGTTCTTTTGCTTCTTCTATCTCCCATCTTGGTATATATGGAGAAACTATAGTTATAGGAACAGCATTTTCTCCTAAAACGTCACCACATACTTTAAGTAAAAAAGTACTATCTACACCACCTGAAAATGCTATTGCAACTTTACCTAATTCTTTTATATAATCTTTTAAACTTTCTAATTTATCCATAAGAATCACCTACTTAGAATTATTTTTTTTAGATTTTGTATATTCATACATTATTTCATTATATACTTTATTTATTTCAATTCCTCTTTCTTTAGCTATGTATTTACATATATCATATTCTGGTTTAACTCTTATTTCCTCGCCATTTAAATATGATATTTTAACTGGAACATCTCCATATTTACAAATAACTATTTCTTCTCTTCTCTCTAATTTTTCTCTACTTATCTCATAACATCTAACACCAATTGTTGATGAATTTAAAAATATAGTTTTCTTAATATTTTCTAGAACATCAAAACCACACAAAACAGATATTTTAGTTGCTGGTCTATCTTTTTTCATATGTATTGATGTATAGAAAACATCTAATGCACCTTCTTCTAAAAGTCTTTCCATTAAAAGTTGAAATTCTTCACCTCTCATGTCATCTATATTGCATTCCACCATATATTCTTTACTTGTATTATCATCAGATTCACCTAAAAATGCTCTTAACACATTAGGAGCTTTTTTACCTTCCTTTTCACCTAATCCATAACCTATTTTTTTAACCATAAAGTTTTTTTCATAAGTTATTTCCCTTGCCATCGCCTTTATTATGGCAGCTCCTGTCGGTGTTGTTGCTTCAAAAGGAACATTCTTTGAAATAACAGGCATATCCTTTAATATTTCTGCTGTTGCTGGTGCTGGAACTGGTAATATTCCATGAGCACATTTAAGTGTTCCATATCCAACCTCAACCGGTGAAGATATTATTTTATCTATATTCAAATAATCTATACAAATAGCAGCCCCTACTATGTCTACTATCGAATCAATAGCTCCAACTTCATGAAAATGAACTTCTTCTATAGTTTTATTATGTACTTTAGCTTCTGCCTTTGCAACTTCATCAAAAATTTTTAATGATATTTTTTTCACATTTGAATTTATTTCTGAATTACTTATTAATTCTTTTATATCATTATAATTCCTACTTCCATGACTATGTTCATGATTATGTTCATGGTTATGCTCGTGTTCATGTCCATGTAATTCATTCATATCATAAACTTTTACACTTGTTCCTGTAATACCTTGTTTTGTCCCTTTCTCTATATGAATATTATATTCATTACTAACATTTAATTTTTTTAACTCTTTTAATAAATAATTTCCAGGAACCCCTAAATCAACTAAAGCTCCTAAATTCATATCTCCACTTATTCCTGAAAAACAATCATAATATAGTATCCTCATTTTATCTATTGCTAGTAAACTATAAATTTTAATTAAACACTAACAAATATCTAAATTCAAAGTTTATTAGCAACAGTTCACCTCCTTATCATATAAATCTACTACTAAAATTGATACTCTCTACAATAAAACTATACTACATAATTCATTGTTAGTGTATATAAATTATAAGTATTATACTAATATTTTAAATATTTATATAATTATTTTAAATTTTTTATTTCATATAATATAAAAAAACACAATAAATTTCTATATATAAAATAAAAAAACAACAAGTTGATTTTCTCGTTGTTTTTTACATAAACTATAATTATGGTTATATTTATGAATATGTGCAAGCATATGCTCATGGTTTTTAATTTATATTTTTTATTTTCTCTATAATAGAATTTTTTATACTTTCAAAAGGAAATAGTTTTCCCGGACACTCTGTTACCCCTAAATCATTATGTCGTACAATATCTGATATATCATATTTTAAAGTTAGATATGTTGCCAAATTCACTAAAGCCTCTAACTGCTCCCTCGGTACTCCCTTTTCCTCAAAATTTCCTTCAAGACATATACCTAATGTATCCGTATTATTGCCATATACATGAGAACCTATTTTATTCTCATTCCTTCCTTTAAAAATAGTACCATCACTCCTTATATAAAAATGATATCCTATACCTGTCCACCCCTTGCTTACATGCATTTCATGAACTTCTTGTGGTGACAAATTTTCCGCCGCAGCATGATGAATTACTATCTTTTTAGGATTATTTCCACTAATTAATACTCCATTCCATTTATAATCTATTTCCTGTATATTTAAGTTTTCCTTTATTATATTAAGTTCTTTTTTATTAATACTAACATCATATATCTTTTTATAACTATTGTTATTACATAAATTTTTTATAAGAATATATCCTAAAAAAACCATTAAACTTAGTATTAAAAATATTATTATTTTCATTATAAATTTTTTATTTAATTTCATTGCTTTAAACTTATTTTTCATAAACCTCTGTAAGAATATAAAAATTCTCTTTATCCTCTCTGAATAATTTATAACTCAAATATTTACTAAATACCACTAACTACAATAAATTTCCTCTATTTTTATAAATACTCATATCAAAATTTATATCTCTATAAAAATATAAAGTACTAAGATTTAATCATTAAATCTTAGTACCCTACTATAATCCATCTCAATATTTAATTATTATTAATTTTATAATCTCTATTCAACATAAGCCTGTCTAAACAACATACTACCTAAAGGTGATTTTACATATCCCTTTACATTATCATTAGCACAAACTATATTTGTATAATAATATATTGGAATTATTGCCATATCATCCATAAGTATATCTTCTGCTTTTCTTAAAAGCTCTGTTCTCTTTTCTCCATCTTGTTCTGACTTAGCTTGAGCTATTAAAGAGTCATATTCTTCATTTGAATATCCCGCATTATTTTGACCACTTGCTGTTACCCACATATCTAAAAATGTCATAGGATCATTATAATCTCCAATCCAACCATGTCTACAAATTTCATATTGAAAATTATTTCTAGTTATTTGGAATACTGCCCATTCTTCATTTTTAAGTTCTACATTTATTCCTAAATTAGTTTTCCACATATCTTGAATAGCTTGTGCTATCATTTGATTGTTTGAAGCTGTATTATAAGTGAATGTAATAGTTGGGAAACCTTGACCATTTGGATATCCAGCTTCCTCTAAAAGCTTCTTAGCCTCTTCTATATTAGTTGTTACACTAGAATAATCTTTATGAAATGTATTTCCTTGTGTATCTTTAACGCCTTCTGGAACATAACTAGTTGCAGGAATTTCTCCTCCCATAGAAACTTTTTCAGTAATTAAATTTCTATCTATTGCAAGCGATAAAGCCTTTCTAACCCTTACATCTTGAAGGGCATCCACTGCTTCTGAAGACAAACCTTTACCAGATACATTTACCATATAAAAATAAGTTCCAAGATAAGGATATACTTTAGCTACCCCTTCATCTATTAATGATTGTATTTCAGTAGTTGGTGGTTGTTCCATAATATCTAATTCACCATTCTTAAAAGCTGAAAGAGTAGTAGTTTGATCATCTATAAGTCTAAAAACTAAAGTTTCTAATTTCACATTATCTGCATCCCAATAATTTTCATTCTTTATGAAAGTCATACTTTCCTTTTCACTCCACTCAGTCATTTTAAAAGGCCCATTTGATACATAAGTTTCTGGACTAAGTGCCCATTTATCTCCATTTTCTTCTATTATATCTTGCCTTACTGGATAATACACTGGCATTGCCAATAGTGATACGAAATATGGCACTGCACTCTCTAAAGTTACTTCTATAGTCTTATTGTCTACAACCTTAATTCCTACATCATCTGCTGAAGCTTCTCCTTTATTGTACGCCTCACCATTTTTTATATAAAATAATTGATAAGCATATTCTGCTGCTGTATTTGGATTTAATGCTCTCTTCCAAGCATATTCAAAATCTTTAGCTGTAACGTCTTCCCCATCTGACCATTTAGCATTATCCCTTATATGAAATGTATAAACTAAACCATCTTCTGATACCTCATACCCTTCTGCTATACCATTTTCTACTTCCCCATTTTCTATTTCTCTCATTAATCCTTCAAACGTATTGCGTATAACCTTTGAGCCATCAACTGCTGAGTTTAGTTGAGGATCTATTGTTTTAGGATTTGCATCTATATTATATACTATTTTTTGTTCAACATTTCCTGATGATACAGTGTTCTCAGTACTTCCACATCCTAAAAATGTACTTCCTACAAGTGCTGTTAAAAGTGTCATAGCTAAAATCTTTTTTAATCTAATTTTACTCAAATAAATTCCCCCTTAAATAGTATAATTTTTTATGAAATATGACATGCTACAAAATGATCTTTAAAAACCTCTTTAAGTTTTGGCTCCTCTTCCTTGCATATAGGTTTTGAATATTTACACCTTGAACAAAATCTACATCCCTTTGGTGGATCTATTGGTGATTGAATATCCCCCTCTAAAATAATTCTTTGCTTTGTCTTTGCAATTTTAGGATCTGGCACAGGTATGGCTGATAAAAGAGCTTTTGTATACGGATGTACAGGATGATAATACACTTCATTACTAGTTGATATTTCTACTAACTTACCTAAATACATTATTCCAATCCTAGTAGATATATGTTTTACCATGGATAAATCATGGGCTATAAATAAGTATGTTAATCCTAGCTCCTCCTGTAAATCCTCCAACATATTTATAACCTGAGCTTGAATTGAAACATCTAGTGCCGATATTGGTTCATCACAAACTATAAATTCTGGATTAACAGCTAAAGCTCTTGCAATTCCTATTCTTTGCCTCTGTCCACCAGAAAACTCATGAGGATATCTACTGATATGACTTGAGTTTAATCCAACTTTATTTAAATAATGCTTAATAAGCTCAGTTTTGTCTTTTCCTGTTGCTAATCTATGAATATCTATTGCTTCACCTATAATATCCTTTACCGTAAATCTAGGATTTAAAGAAGCATACGGATCTTGAAATATCATTTGCATATGCTTTCTATATTTCACAATATTTTTTCCCTTCATAGAACTTATATCTTGCCCCTTATAAACAATTTGTCCACTAGTTGGTTCATAAAGTTTTAATATTGTTCTCCCTAAAGTACTCTTTCCACACCCAGATTCTCCAACAAGACCTAAAGTTTCACCTTTTTTAATACCAAAAGAAACATTATCAACCGCTTTTAATATTCCTTTATTTTTTGAAAATATGGATTTACTAGTATTAAAATACTTTGATAAATTTTTTATTTCAATTAATTTTTCCATTTTATAAACCCACCTCCCTAGACCTTGCTCTTATAACTTTTGGCGCTTTCTCATCACTTAGCCAACAAGAAACCTTATGTTTTTTAGAAACCTCATAAAATTCAGGCATTTTTTCTCTGCATATATTCATAGCAAACTTACATCTTGCATAAAAAGGACATCCTTTAGGCGGTTTTAAAAGGTCAGGTGGCTGTCCCTCTATTGGTTTAAGTCTTTTTCTTTCCTTTTGTACACTAGGAACACTATCTAACAATCCCCAAGTATATGGATGCTTTGGATTATCAAATATATCATTTATTCCCCCTTTTTCTATAATAAGCCCACCATACATAACATTTACTCTGTCACAAATATCAGCTACAACACCTAAATCATGCGTAATAAAAATTATTGATGTTCCTAGCTTATTTTTTATATTTTTCATTATTTCAAGTATTTGTGCCTGTATAGTCACATCTAGTGCCGTTGTTGGTTCATCCGCAATTATTAGTTTAGGATTACAACTAAGCGCCATAGCAATCATAGCTCTTTGCCTCATTCCTCCAGAAAATTCATGAGGATATTGCTTCATTCTCTTCTCTGGATTTGGAATATTAACAAGCCTTAAAAGTTCTACCCCTTTTTTAAACGCTTCTTTTTTTGATAATTTTTCATGTATTATTAAAGGCTCTATTATTTGATTACCTATTGTAATAAGCGGATTTAAAGAAGTCATAGGATCTTGGAATATCATTGCTATATCATTTCCTCGAATTTTTGACATCTCTTTTTCTGTAATTTTACTTATATCTTTTCCTTCAAAAAATATTCTTCCATCTTTTATAGTTCCATTTTTATCTAACAACCTCATGATAGACATCATTGTTATGCTCTTTCCACAACCTGACTCTCCAACTACGCCAACAACTTCACCTTTAGTTAACTGAAAAGACACTCCTCTAACTGCTTGTACTTCTCCAAATTTAGTATTAAATGAAGTTTTTAGCCCCCTAACATCTAATAAATTCTCCATAAGCTCCCCCCTTTATTTCTTAACCTTAGGATCTAATGCATCTCTTAAACCATCTCCAAGTAAGTTAAATGATAATATTGTTAAGCATATTGCTAAAGTTGGGAACAATAATTGATATGGATAAAGTCTTAAACTTTGAAGTGCATCATTTGCAAGTGTCCCCCATGATGCTGCAGGTGGTGCTATTCCAAGACCTATAAAACTTAAAAAAGCTTCTGTAAATATAGCTGTTGGTATTTGAAGAGTTAGTGTTACTATTATTGAACCTAAACAGTTGGGTATTAAATGCTTAAATAATATTCTTTTTCCTGATGCTCCTAAAGTTTTTGCTGCTAAAACAAATTCCTGTTGTTTAAGTTGTAATATTTCACCCCTAACGATTCTAGCCATACTTATCCAATATGAAACTGATAAAGCTATTATTATATTAAAAAGCCCACCTTTCTCAAACATAACCATTAAAAGTATTACATAAATAGTCATTGGAATTGAATTTATAACATCTACAATCCTCATCATTATATTATCTAATTTTCCACCAACAAATCCTGCAATTCCTCCATAGATAATACCAATGAAAAGATTTAAAAAAGAAGCTACAAAACCTATAATTAAAGAATACCTCGCTCCATACATAACCCTTACAAAAATATCTCTTCCTAATTGATCTGTACCAAACCAATGGATTAACGACGGAGCTTCATTAGTTATTGACAAATTATTTTCTGCATATCCGTATTGTGAAAATATAGGAACAAATATAGCCAAAAAGCCCATCAAAACTATAAATAAAAATCCCATAACAGCTAATTTATTACTAATTAATTTACTTAAAGCTTCTTTCCAAGAAGGAATACTAGGTCTTGTTATATCTTCTGTATGTTTTAGATTATTTTCTACAAATGAAAAATCTGATTGCTCTTTTAAATTATTACTACCATCTAACTCCATAATTTTCCCCCTTATTGTTTAATATCATCTAACTTTATCCTTGGATCTATAATTCCATACAACAAATCAACTAAAAGATTGCAAATAATTAATATTGAACTATAAAAAACTGTAACCCCCATTATAACTGTATAATCTCTATTACTTATAGTATTGACAAACTCACGTCCAAGCCCTGGTATTGCAAATATTTTTTCAACTACAAAACTACCAGTAAGTATTCCTGCAATTAATGGTCCAAGATATGTTATTATAGGAATAAGTGTGTTTCTCAAAGCATGTTTAACTATAACTTTAAATCCACTAACGCCTTTTGCCCTAGCTGTCCTTATATAATCAGAATTTAATGTTTCCAAAAGTTTCGACCTAGTTAACCTAGATATAAAAGCTATAGAATAACCACCTAAAGCTAGTGCAGGCAATATATAACTTACAGGGCTATTAAGTCCGGTTACAGGTAATAGTTTATATTTAACACCAAATATATACATTAATACAGTTGCTAAAACAAAACTAGGTATAGTCACCCCTAAAGTCGCTAAAACCATACATAAAGAATCTGGCCAACTATTATATTTTAAAGCAGCTATAATTCCTAAAGTAATTCCAAAAATCAAAGCTATACTTATTACCACAACTCCAAGCTTCGCAGATGATGGAAATGAGTATGATATTATTTCACTTACCTCTTTTCCTGCATATTTCATACTTTCCCCTAAATCTCCTTGAAGTAAATTTTTCAAATATAGCCCATATTGTTCAAAAAGTGGTTTATCTAATCCATATTTTACTTCTAAATTTTGCATAATAGCTTCTGGTATATTCCTTTCACCAGTAAAAGGCCCCCCAGGTAATAACCTAAGCATAAAAAAAGTAATTGTTATAACAGCCCATAAAGTTATAATGCTTGTAGCTATTCTCTTTAAAATGTACTTAGCCACTTTTTCACCTCCTTAAATTTTTTATTAAATGTTTTTATGTATACACAAATAATTATTGTTTTATTCCATATTTTTATTAAAATAATAAAATTTTCTTTATTTAAACGTTATACTAATTAAAAATATAGGTTTAAATTGATAAAAGAGTAATTTATACCATATAAATTACTCTTTTAATACCACATAAAATTTAAAAAATATCTTCTAATAAATTTAATAAAAAAGAGCATCAAAAATTTGATACTCTACTACATATTTATTTCATCTGCAACAAATTTTAATCCAATTTGTTTTCTAATTTCAGTTATTATTTCATGAACCATCAATGATATCTCATGAGTGTTTGTATTTGACTGCTGTTGTCCTAATTTAACTACCTTTATAAATTCATCAATTTCATAAAACATATTATCACCAATTTGACTTCTTGTTAAATTTATAATATGTCTGCTTTTATCATATAAAGTTATTTTAGATGGTGAATTTATATCATCTATTACTATAGTTCCATCTTCACCTTGTATTTCTGAAGGTAATGTTGTATCAGTAATTTTTGAATGCATAAGTATTACTTCTTTATCATCATAAGATAAAATAATGCTTCCAATTCCGTCTACTCCACTTTCTAACATAATCGCATTACCATATACCTTTTTAGGCATACCAAATAAAGTTACAGCATTAAATATACTATACACCCCAATATCCATAATTGAACCATTAGACATCTCTGGCTTAAAAGCATTTAATATTATTCCTTCTCTATAAGCATCATATCTAGAAGAATACTTACCATAGTTAAAAATTGCACGTCTTATTTTTCCAATATTATTTAGATTTTCTTTTACAGCAATAAAATTAGGCATCAATGTTGGTTTCATAGCTTCCATAAGAACAACACCTTTTTCAATAGCTTTATTTATCATAAGCTTAACCTCATGAATATTACTTGCCATAGGTTTTTCACATAATACATGAATATCATTATCTAAAAATTCCAATGTTTGCTTACAATGAAGATAGTTAGGTGTAGCTATATAAACTGCATCTATCATACCTGAGCGAGCCATTTCCTCCCAAGAAGTAAATACCTTTTTTGCTCCATATTTTTGAGCAAATTTTTTTGCATTTTCTTCTTTTCCTGAACAAACAGCAATTAATTCAAAGTCCTTTATATGCTTTGCTGCATCCATAAAATTATTGGATATAAAATTAGTCCCAATTATTCCAAATCTCATTAAACAAACCACCTCTATAGTTATCTATATATTTTAGTATAAAAGTTTTTTAAAGTGGCTTTATTACTTTTTTATAAAAATTAAATATAATGTTAAAATTCTTTGTTGTGAGTTTTATATCTAATTAAAAGCAAAAAAATAAAAATGTAATTTACTAATCGCAAATTACATTTTTATTTACTTACTACTAACCTGGCAACCACTTACTCTCCCACACAGTCTCCCATGCAGTACCATCAGCCTC
>OIYS01000373.1_pt1 | contig 32552 bp, 27 predicted proteins | sample 1588271 | NCBI WGS metagenome assembly OIYS01 (sample SAMN03283286) | human gut metagenome | biome: human-associated habitat; material: feces | host: Homo sapiens | place: Peru | collected 2012
CTCCAACCCCAAACCACATTTCCACTGCAAACATAGTAACTTTTGGTTTGTCTTTTGATGCATGCAAACCAAAGGAACCGTCCCTTTGGTTTGTGGTTTGCACCCCCACTATACAAAATCGCTTTTGGGCGGTCTTCAAAAAAAAAGATATGGGTGTGGCCCAATTTTCATTGGGGGCACACCCATATCCTCGTCGTATTACTTGCTTAAATTCTTTAGGGGTCACTCTTCGTCGGTATGAAACACTGGGATTTCACGAATCAAACTATCCTCAAGCGAAATCAGCGTTTCGGTGGCATTCACGCCAGAAATGTGCTGAATCTTATCGTTGAGCAGTTCCATCAAGTGCTGGTTGTCGCGAGCATAGAGTTTAATCAGCATGGTGTAAGGGCCTGTGGTGAAATGGCACTCCACCACTTCGGGAATCTTTTCCAGTTCAGGAACCACGGTGCGATACATCGAGCCACGTTCGAGTTTAATACCGATATAGGTACAGGTGGTGTAGCCCATCGTTTTAGGGTCAACGTGATAGCCAGAGCCGGTAATCACATTCATATCAATCATGCGCTGAATGCGCTGATGCACGGCAGCCCTCGACACACCACATTCCTGCGCCACATCCTTAGAGGGAATGCGCGCGTTTTTCATAATTATTTGAAGGATCTTTTTATCAAGATTGTCAATACGTTCCATTTATGTAAATATTAGTTGGCTTTTCGTTGTATAAAATAGGCAGCATCTCAGCAAGGCAATCAAGCAAGCTAATTGCTCAGCGTTCGACTTGCACTATCTTTGTCGCAAATATAGTATGTTTTTTTCAAAAACCAATCAAATTGTCGGATTTTTTATCGCACAAACCACATTTTTTCCCATTTTTCCAAACCAAAAGCACAAAACCACCCCACCCACCTATCTTTTTGCCAAAATCCCCCACCCCACCCGGAGAAAGTGGACGGTATGATGTTAATCTTTTAGACAAGAGATGGGGAGGACATACACGCCGTCTTTTCTTTGGTAGGCATATTGCCCCACACCCACCACCACGGCAAGGAATGACGGTGCAAGCATTCTTTCTGTGTCGATTTTACTCTCCAAGTCCTTTAAATTCTTTGCCCCTTCCTCGATACGCTCCTCTCCGCCAAGTTTCACTTCAAGCAGCGCGTAACTTCCATTTCTGCGATGCAACACAGCATCACACTCCAAACCATTACTGTCTCTGTAATGATAGAGCGAACCGTCTAAGGCTTCGGCATACACTCTGAGGTCGCGCACCACAAGGTCCTCGAACAGCAGCCCGAAAGATTGCAAGTCGTTTATCAAGTCTTTTGGACCAAGTCCAAGCGCCGCAGTACCCACACTTGGGTCAACAAAATGTCGGGTGTCGCTTGTACGGATTGCCGCCTTGCTTCTTATATTCGGATTCCATGCCGGAAGATCTTCTATCACATAGAGTTTTTTTAATGCCTTAATGTAGTCCACAACAGTATTTTCGTCAAGGGTGCTGGAATCGTTGGCGAGCATGTCTTTTCGGATTGTTGCCATCGACACCTGCTGAGCAATGTTGCGCGCATAGGAACGAAGCAACAACTTTGTGCGCTCGGCACTACGCTTCACTTTATCCACGCGCTGAATATCGTAGTTCACAACCGAGTCGAAATAGTCGAAGGCTTGGTCAAGCGCCACCCCTTCAGGCACAAGCGTAGCCCATGGCCAACCACCACGACAAGTGAGAAACGCAAGCTGCTCCACTTCCATATCATTGCGCACAACACCAAAGCCTTTCCCCTCAAACAAGTCTGCCAAACTGATGGCGCCAGTGGATTCGCCCGATTCATACAGACTCATCGTGCGCATTTTCACATGCGCAAACCTACCTGTGCCACTATGGATCGTGGCATCGGCATCGGCATCAGGCAACACCGACGAACCTGTGAGAATAAACTGTGAAGGCATTCCCCTCTTATCCACCTCACTGCGAATGCTGTCCCAAATTGGGGGCAACGCTTGCCACTCGTCGATTAATCGGGGCGTGTCGCCTTCAAGCAAATTGGCTGGACTGAGATCTATCATTTGCGCACTTTGATTCAGCACCGCCGAATCGCCCAAATTAAGCACACTTTTAGCCATCTGCTTTGCCGTGGTGGTCTTTCCGCACCACTTTGGTCCCTCAATAAGCACAGCGCCTTTACCAAGCACTTTCCGCTCCAATATCCTATCTGCAATACGTGACTTATACTTTACCATAACATTCTGATTTTAAGCGCAAATATATACCTTTTATTTTAAACAACAAAACATTTCAGAAACTTTTTCAGTAATTTGTGGGCTATTTATTCAGTAATTTGTGGGTGATTTATTCAGTAATTTGTGGGTGGTTTGTTCAGTAATTTGTAGGCGATTTGTTCAGTAATTTGTGGAAATTGTGGATTTGGATGGATTAAATTGATGCTTTTTTATCAAAATGGGCATTTTTTTGATGTTTTTTTGGAATTTATGCGAACTTTGCGAAAAAAACTCGTTCATAATGCAAAAATAACGAAAAAATAGTATTATTTTTGTGGCATCAGCAACAATAATTCACTTTTTACATAACTACTCAAACATTTATTTATGAAGAAAAATTTACTCTCTCTCATCGCCTTGGTTAGCCTTGGCGCAAGCGCATCTGCAACTGAGCAGGTGGAAGTGATTGCTTCTCGACAAGTGGCCGATGGCGTGACCCAGCAAGTGGTGCAAAACGAAAAGGGCCAGCAATACAGGAGATTCGTTGGCGTGAACGCACCTCAGGGCGCACAACAGAGCAACGATGATCCCGTAGTCGGCGACACCGTCTTCTACGAGAGCTTTGAGGGCTTCGCCACCGAGGGCAAGGATTTGAACTGGATTCCTTCCACTTGGAGCAAGAAGATTGCACCGGGCAACGAACCTACAGCCGAGATGATTTCGCACAACATCAACAACTCGTGGTACTGCTACTACACTGGCGACGGCCAATTCTCTCCTAAGTCGAACGACGGCGAATGCGACGCATTTATCCACTATGGTTACAAAAACGCACAATACAATCTGGAACCAGTGGCTCAAGACGAATGGTTGATCAGCCCTGTGGTGAACATGAACGCATCTGGCGAATACTATCTCGATTTCCTGTTGGCAGCAAGTTATTTCGACTGCTACGACGTGAATAACGACTGGGACTGGAACAAAATGCAATTCAACAAGCGCGTAGTGGTGAACACCATGAAGGTGATGACTTCAACCGACGAAGGCAAGACTTGGAACGAGGTGTTTGACTTGGCAAAGGACGTAATCGCCAACCGCACCGACCGCGAATGCTACGACACAGAATTCACCTCATACCTGCGCTACCAAATCAATGTGAGCGAACTCGCTGGCAAGAATGCAAAATTCGCTTTCCGCTATGTGCGGGATGAGGGCGAATGGATGGGCAACTCAATGGCTGTGGACGCAGTGAAGGTGCTTCACAAGGAACCTACTTCAATCAACGATGTGAAGGACGCAGCACCAGTGGTGACAAAAATCGGCAACACTTTCACAGTGAACACCAACGCACAGAGCGTGGCTGTGTATAACATCGCTGGTCAGAAGATTGCAGAGAAGTCGCTCGCAGCCGACAAGGCCATCGATGCCTCTGAATGGGCTAACGGCATCTACATCTTGCGCCTCTCTAACGGCACAGCAGTAAAGGTGGCAAAATAACAAGCACACCAGCCAACTAACAATCCCCAAAATCGGGATAAAAAAATAAACAACGGCGGCACTTCCCCCAAACGGAAGTGCCGCCCATTTTTTCGGTTCAGTGGATAAATACTGGGGGACTGAAACAAAAACATAAAAAACAGCCTTGGAGCAATGTGGAATGCTTCGCATTTGGCGGTGCGACTGTGCGCTTTGCGTCATTGGAAACGAGTTTCCATGCCGCCAACCACACAATCCCTCCACCACCCCGAAAAGACTTACGAAAACAGATTCACAAACACGAACAACCACCCGCAATTTATACAGATAATCAGCAAGTTGCGTTTTTTTTACAAAGTTCACAACATTGTGGACCACAACATTGTGAACTCAACAGACACCGCATAATCAAGTATTTACAAAGAAAGAAGAAAGCATAAACAAATACAAAACGAAGAGGTGCAAAATTTGCACCATCACGTAGGGACATGCCTTTGGCATGTTTCAATGGCAATCAGCAAATTTTCATCACCCAACAATGCGTGACCCAACAACGCATCACCCAACAACGCGTGACCCAAACATTTTCAACGCATCTCTCAACATGCCGAAGGCATGTCCCTACGCTATGATTCTGATTTTGCTCTATTTGCAGCCTTTTCTTCTGTTGCACTCTTGGCAGAGCATTTGGCAATTTTCTTTGGTGGTTCTACCTCCATCGCGCCATGGAGTGATATGGTCGCCCTCCATAAATTCGAAGCCGAAATCCTTGCCACAAAGAGCGCATTTATGCTTCTGCTGTTCCCATACGGCAAGTTTTATCTTGTCGGGGAACGCACGGAGGTCAAGGTAATGTTCGTCGCCTATTAGCACATAGGGAATGATGCCTTGTGGCTTTTGTATCTCGTCGTCGCCCACCAAATCGGCAATCTGTGCCTCCATGGCCTTAATATTGAGCGGTTTTTCGTGAAACATATCATACAGTTTAGCCCAGTCAAGTCCCTTCATGATATTCTTGAACTTCTTCATGTTGAACGTGGATTTAGCCCAATGCAGCACATTCTGAAAATACGTCCAAAGCGGGCCGGCGTTCAAATCGTGCTGGTGTAGTGCCATATAGTCAACCGCTGTTTTCGGTTTACCGTTGCGCGTTTCGTGCTCTGCCATCCATTCCAACGCTTTTTTCAAGAAGTCCTGGCGTATAGGCGAGCCGTTCACCAAATCTTTGCCCAACCGATAGGCGCCACAGTTAGTTTTGGAGAAATGCAATTTTGCATCGCTGACAAATGGTCCGGCATATATGGCGTTGCGAATTTCCTGCTCGTTCAGAGCCTTGCCGGCAATGTTGATGGTCTTGAACCACTCCAATTTCTCCGATTCCTCACCCTCGCACACATACACTGTGAGTTCGTAATCAAGAATCCGCGTTTGAATGTCGGCTGGCTGATTGAAGAAGTTCTTGAAATCATAAGCAAACTTTCCTGCCACATACTCACATAGCGAGAGCGTGCGCTGCTGACCGTCCATCACCTCGTAAGGACACTCTGCGTCATCGCTTCGTTTCACCCAATACATGATATTGAGTGGATAGCCGTTCAGCACCGTGGTAATCACGGCTTGTTGCTCTTTTTCGTTGTAAATAAACTCACGCTGGTAAGGAGGACGAATGTCGAGCAAACCGTCATATCCACGCACTCCTTGCTCCTCATTGTTGATGTAACCTTTGGTTATCTCACCAACAGTTACCGATATTTGCTTAATGGTCATCATGATTTTTTGGGGTGTTTTATATTCCTGATAAATACTCTTTTGTACTTCTTTATTCCATTTACAAGGGGCTGGGCAATTTTGCTTTGCTCGTGGTGTAAGCCATTTGAAAATCCTTTTCCTTCGCTTTCTGTTGCACCTATAATTTCAAACTGCTCTGGATTGTATTTGTCAAGAAAAGTTATGGGAACCCCCATCGCCATGTCGTAATCGTATGGAATATCAGCTGTTCTGCCAACTTCTATCGCATCATAATTATCGTAGGTTGGATAATCATCACCAGAATAGCGACATACTAAATCCATCACTTCATGCCTTTTGGGTATTTCTAAATTAGTAAACCAAGTGACGCCAGATACTCGAATCATATTCTGTTTGTGGTTACCAGCTGTTGCCACATCTTCGTAGGGAGAAAAGAAATGCGTTGCAGCCCCTTTAAAACCATAACCAAGCCAAACCTTGTTCTCTTTTATCAACGGAAATACCTCTTTGTAGGTGATAGCATTTTGATGACCCACAATCAAGAATTTCTTTTCGTACTTCATTAGTTGCCCGATGTATTCTCGGAATAGCGAGAATGGCGGATTAGTTACCACAATATCTGCTTCTTTGAGCAGTTCTACACACTCTGCGGAACGGAAATCACCAGTCTGCAAAACCGACAGCACATTCTTATCGTTCTGCAACAGGTAACGAACATCCGACAAATCCACTGCCCCATCGCCGTTTTCGTCCTTCACTTCCGTAATCTCCACTTTATATGCCACCTTTTTAGGCACCTTATTGCCCTCTCCATCAAAACAGAATATCAGTTCCGTACCTTGCACAGGCGAGCCGTCATAGCAAGTACATATCAACTTTTTCAGTCCAAGTTGGTTGAACCGAAGTGCAAAATACTTAAAGAAATTACTCTCATAAGGGTCATCACAATTGCAGAGCACCACCTTACCATGAAAGTGTTGCCAATAATGCTGCAATTCTCGTTCAATGTCTGAAAGTTGAGTGTAAAACTCATCCTTTTTCGCCACTTTTGCGGCATTCAAATTCTTATTCGCCATAATGATTGATAGTTACAGTACACAACACACGGCATACAACTATCAATCCGCTAAAACGCAAAAAAGGCGTGATGCCTCTTGTCGCGTTTAGCACGGGGACGGCGTCGGATGGAGCCCCGGTCAATCCACAAGAATGCACCACGCCTATGGCGTGATAGCATTGCATTAAATGGATTGACTGGAGACCACATACGAGCCTCCTATCACATATTATTTCCGTGCTTGTTATTCCAATTAGAGTTTCCGACGCTCTTGGCTAAACGCGAAATAATAGCGAATGCTTTATGTTTTTTTCCAACGATGTCATTTTTTGGACAAGGCACAAGCCCATATCCAAATGTAAAGTTACGAATAATAGTTTGAACAACTGCGATTTTCAAGCAAAAACTTTGATTGCAAGCGCACCGAAACACATTTTAGAGAGCCCAAATCCTCCAAAACCAAACAAACCATAACACCATCACGTAGGGACATGCCTTTGGTATGTTTCAATGGCAATCGGCAATTTTTAACGCGTCAGTCAACAACGTATCACCAAACAACGCGTCACCCAACAACACATCACCCAACATGCCGAAGGCATATCCCTACGTGATGATGAAATCGCTAATTCAACCACTTGTACTTGATGATGAGATTTTTTAATTGGGTTTAATTGGGTTTTAATGGATTAAATTGGTGTTTTTTTCGCTAAATGGGTGAGGTTTTACCAATGAAGGGGGATGGGGAAAACGAAAACACCGACTAAATTTGGGAGGATTTAGTCGGTGCTTTGGGGGGATTGAGTATTTAATACTTGCTATTGGGCGGTTTGGAGGATGATGTTGATGAGGGTGGTGACGTCGGTCACGTTGAGTATGCCATCGCCGTCGAAGTCGTAGGCATCGTCCTTTTCCACTACGCCGAGAATCATGTTGATGAGGCGTGTCACGTCGGTCACATCATATTTCTTTTGGTCAGCCTTTTGCGTCACCTTCAGGGTGATGGTGTCGTAGCCGTCGGTGAGCGTGATGTTGGCTGTGCGGCTCTCCATTCCTGCCGGCAACGCATCGTAGCCGATTTTGAGGGTATCTACCGTCAAACCGTTCTGCTTGTTCATGATGCGGCACCAGTTGGCGTCCACCACAGGGTCTTTATAGCCAAAGAGCGAGAAAATCTGCTGCTCTGCTACGCCAGCCGTGGCAGGAACCACGATTTCATCGGTGCCAACGGGCAACGTGGTAATCACGGAGTGCGCCACCATCGGGAAGATGTAGAAACTGGTTTGGCCGCCGTCGCCACCTTGGAAGTAGCCTGTGAGCGGTTGCCATTTGCCCTTTTTCAGCATGTAGGCGGTGTTGCCTTCGTTGCGGAATTTCGCCATGGCGAACGACACGTTGCAAGAGTCGTTCCACTCTGGAATACCGTCGATGGTGAACCAAAACTCATCATCTACCACCTGTGGATTGAACTTAAATTCGGTGCCTACAAGGTTGGAGCCACCCACCTCCAGTTCAAAGGTGCGCCACCATGCCGATTCGAGTTTCTCGCCCGGCAGTCCGTTTTCGCTCTTGCGCAAATGCACGCCCACGTTGGAGATTTGGTCGGCAATGTGGGTGGCTTTGTTGGTCACGAAATAAACGTATGCACCATACACCACCATCGGACGTGAAGGCTTAGAGAAGCGTTCGCCATACTCGGTCACGCCCATCTGGTTGCTGCCAGGGAAAGTGCCGTTGCCCAAATCGTAGGTGATAGGCTTATCGGTAGGAAGCAGATTATTGATGATAGCCTCATATTCGACCTGCACATCCATCTTATCTTCGCTTTTACCGTGCTTATTCTCCACTTGCAGACCCACGCTTTGCTTGTGGAGGAAGTCGTAACTCACCTTGGGGCTTTGCTCGGTGGAAGCGGCTGGCGATGCGCCAGTGAAACTCCAGTTCCACTTGTTGGGGAAACCCTCGGAAGCATCAGAGAATTGCACCGAAGCCAGCGGAGCCACCAATGGCAGATGGCTTGAAGCCTCGCGGAAGGTGGCTGGTGGCATGATATGCGCCACTGGAGCCTTGCCGGTCACGGTCACGAAGCCCTCGCGAGTGACTACCGACTTATTGTCTTGCGCATCAATCACCTCAAGGCTCACGTTATAGGTGCCGTCTTCCTTATAGTAAACTTGCGGATTTTGCTCAGTAGATGCCGATGGAGTGCCGCCGGGGAACGCCCATTGCCACTTCACTGGCGCACCTTGCGAGAGGTCGGCAAACTTCACCACTTCGCCAGTGACCACGTTCACGCCGTCGATTGAAGCCACGCCTGTCACTTCCAAGCCGTCGATGGCGTAGTCGGCCATATATCCGCCCGTCTTAAACTCGTCGGCAGTGCCTGGGCCGTAGGTGAAGCGGAATTTCACCGATTTACCGGCGAATGCGCTCAAATCAGCCTCAACTTGGTGCCAAATGTTGCCAGTATGCCCCGATTCCATCGTGCTATTCCACAAGTCGGTGGAAGTGGCAAAATCGTCGGTGGATACGCTCAAAGTGAGCACGGCGTAATCGTTCATCGCCTCGCTATACTTCACATAAGCGTGGAATGCGCCGTTCGACGGCACACTCACACCCGCGCTGGTGGCATAAGCCACGGCACGGCGAAATACCTGATAGGGACCCTCCACATAGAGCGACTGCACATCGGCGGCATTGACGGTGTTGAAGCCCTTGTTTTTCAACGCCCATTTTACATATCCAGAGGGGTCGTTGGTGAGCACCCAACTCGATGCGCCTTGGTCGAAATTATCGCTCCAAACGGCGGTTTGCGACGATGCGCCTTGCACACTAAAAGCGGCCTTCAACTCGCCACTCACATTTGCACGCACACGCTTGGGCATTGCCGCGCTTGCCGCCTGTTCCACCTTCACAGGAGAGAACGACGGCCGCTCTGCCGCATTGCGTACAGGCTCTGCCACCTGTGCTTGCAGCGAGAGGGCGGCAAGCACAAGGGCAAAGGAAGATAAAAAGGTTTTTTTCATGCTTTATTTTACTGTAATTTTTCAATTATCATTTCACAAACTTCACATGGCTCACCTTGCCGTCGGCGGTGACGATAGAGGCGATATACACGCCTGAACCGAGGTGAGAGAGGTTGAGTTGCGCCTCAGCGTCGGCAGCAGCCACCACCACGCCATTCACAGCCACCACGGTCACATGGGCTGGCTGGGCGAGCATCAGGCATTGAGCCGCGCGGTCGTAGTAGTTGATGCCCAAACCGATGGTCTCGGTGATGCCGGTAGGCACGGTGCACTCAATCTTCACATTCTTGATAGAGATACCCCAAGGGCTGGTTGACATCTGCTTGAAACCGATGTTGTAAATGCCTGCGGCATCAATGGTGAAGTTGACGGTGCGGGTTTCGTACATGGCGAATGCGATGTCCTTGTCGGGATATTGCGCCAGTGTGGCGGCGTTGGCGTAGTCGCTATTGTTGGCAAGCACCACATCGTAGGCATCGCCATAGCGATAACTGTAGCCGTGCACATCGTAGGTGAGCATGTGTGCACCCTGCACGGTGCGGAATGGAGGTGTGAAAGCAGCATCGCCAGCCTTTGCGCTGAAGCCCGATTCGATGGCTGTGTTGCGGGTGCTGTAACTCCAAGTCTTGCTGTCGCCATCGGCATCGTAGAACGACCAGATAGCGGCATCGTCGGCATTGTCGAGTGTGGTTTCGTATGGGAGTTCGATCGCGTCGCCAAGCACGAGACCATTGGTCAGCGCCGCCTCGCTCACTTGCTCACCCACCTTTGCCACAATAGAATAACTATATTTTGCGAGTGACAACACGGCATTGTCAGTGAAAGTGGTAGCCTTCACGCCCTCTGCCACCACAGCCTCGTCGGGCAGACGAGTGATGGTGTAGCCCAACGCCTCGGTGTCGATATAGCCACCGTTCACGCCAGCAGTCACAGCATCAAAAGTGACCACAGGTTTACCATCGCTCAAAGCCAAAGCGGCGTTGGCAGGAGCCGCAGGAGTGTCGGGACCCACCCAAGCGCTGGTCACGGTTGCATCTTCGCTATTCATTTCATCGGCGTAAGCAACCAGTGTGTAGGTGTATTTGCCAGGTTCACTCACATTATCGGTATAGGTGACGGTTGCGCCCATTTGTGGCGCGTTGATAATGGTCACCAAATTGCTGCCACGGAACACTTCCACCTTGTCGAGTTTGGCGAGGTCTAAGCCGCTCACAGCCTTCGACGGGTTCACCCAACTCAATTCCACAGCAAGCGCGCCCTTAGCGGCTGGAACGGCCTTCAAATCGCTCACAGCGGTAGGAATCACTTGCGCCTCGTCAACGGTGATGTTGTCGATATAGATAGATTGGGTGTCGGTAGCGCCGGTCACGTTGAAACCGAAGTTGAATCCGCCACTCGATGGCGCGGTGAAGTAAGCCGTTTTGCCTTCCATGAGGGCAGACTTGATGAGTTCGCCAAAGAGTTCGGTGGTTTGAGCCTCAGGAGTATCGCCCTTGCCCACATACACGTTCAGTTGCTTGTAGTTTTCAGGCTTTATTGCCTTTTCAAGGCCTGCGTTGAACTTCAATTCGTAGGTCTTGCCCTCTTCAAGAATGATTGGAGGGGTGATGAGCCAGTGGTTGGCGGCAGTTGATGTGCCCCAATAATCCACGCACTTCTTCGACGAATTGTAGCGCCATGTGCGAGTGCCGCCAGAGAGGTTGTGAATGGCAAACAGGTCAAGCGATGCGGCTTGGTCGAAAGTTTCGCTATAAGGAACTGGGAAGCCCTCGCCAGCGCGAATTTTCACGGTTTGGGTAGTCGAACGCTTGGTGCTATACTGCGCCTGCACGCCGTAGGTGTAGTTGCCCAACTTGGGCACCACATTCTGGTAGGTGGTGCCGGTGAATGCCTCGTTGAGCACTTCCGAATCGCGGGTGATGCGGTAGGTAACATTTTCAAAATCCACATAACCGCCGTTCTCGCTCTCGGTTGGAGCGGCGAAGGTGAGCGTCACCTTATCGCCGTCGGCTGTGGCTGCGAGGTCAGAAACTGGTTTTGGGGTGTCGATACCCACCCAACCCGAAGTCACGGTTGGAGCACCAGTGGTGGCGTCGCCGTCTTCATTGTAGGCGACCACGGTGTAGGTGTATTTGCCGGGATTGCTGATGCCCTTGTCCACATAGGTCATCGCCTCGCCCTTTGCGCCAGCCACGGTGCCAAGGTCGGTAGTGCCGCGTTTCAACTTCACACCGCTGAATTTACCGAGGTCGTTGCCGTCGCTGTCCTTGGTGGGGTTGGTCCAAGTGAGAGTGGCTTGCAGCGCACCCTTCTCCCCTACTGCCACGGCGAGATTCGACACCTGTGCTGGCACAGGAGCCACCTTGTTGATAACGAATTTTTGGAAACCGCAGTCGCCCTGATATCTGGAACTGGTCAGGTGAATGGCAAAATGATAGTCGCCGGCGGTGGTCACAATAATGCTGGCCGTGGTGGCTTTGTAGAGTTTGCTTTGATACGCCTTTTCGGTGACAAACACATTGGTTTGAGCCTCAACTGTAGGCGCATTGCCGTAGGTGAATTGGAACGACTGTTTGTCGGAACTGAAAGTGGAGCGCTGAATCACATAGCCGCTCACCTCATATTTTCCGGCTTCCAAATGCACAGAGGGAGAAATCAGCCAGTCGTTGGCGGTCGCTTTCGTGTCCTGAGGATAGAGTGCTTCGGAGTTGCTGTAGCCCCAAGTGTTGGCACTCGTTGTAGCGTTTGCGTCAATCACCGTCCATTTGGCAAAACTTGCCTCGTCGGCGATGTCGAGCGTAACTGGGAAAGTGGTTTGTGCCCAGTTCACAGCGGCAGTCATCACAACTGCCGCCAGTGTCAGTAAACGTTTCATCATAGTAGGTGGTTTTATTAATTGATTATTGTAATTTTCGAGCGATTCACAAGCGATTTTAAGCGAAATCTCTCCACAAGTTACAAAGTTACCATTTTTCCCCAAACCACAAAATTTTTCCCCCAAAAATCCCTCATCCCCCCACCCCTCGAACCCCCAGAAATCCCGAATCCCCAACAATCCAAACTCGTTGACTTGTTGACTTGTTGACTCGTTGACCTGTTGACTTGTTGACTCCATATTTCCTCCAAAGCCAGGGTGCGCCCCCTTGTTAGCAGGTAAAATGCCTGAAAATGTGGTGCACATGGCATCAACCTTTCAAGAAAAACACTATCTTTGCAAAAGTGAAAACCCGAAAACTCATATTGCTCTCTTTATTGCTCTTGCTTCCGCTTTGTGGACTTTCCGCAAAACGCGCTTTGGTGGTGGGAATTTCTGAATATCCGCAAGACAAAGGCGAACTATCATGGCCAATAATTCACGGAGCAAATGATGTGACAATCATCAAACCCATTTTGGAGAAACAGGGATTTGCCGTGACCGCTCTCACCAATCAAAAAGCAACTGCCACCAATATCCGCAAAGCGCTTGCCACGCTTGTGAAGAAGGCTCAAAAAGGCGACATCATCTATTTCCATTTTTCGGGCCACGGACAGCCTGTAGAAGATGTGTCGGGCGATGAAGCCGACGGTTGGGACGAGGCGATTATCCCTTACGATGCCTTGAAAAGGTTCAAGAAGGGCGTATATACAGGAAAAAGCCATATTCTTGACGATGAAATTGGCGTATATGTCAACGCCATCCGAAGAAAAATCGGCCCGAGGGGCATGGTGTATGTTGTGCTCGACGCTTGCCACATGGGAAGCGCATCGCGCGCCGATGACGACGACGACGAGGCTGTGTTTTGCCGAGGAACAAACGTTGGTTTTTCCAAAACCTCAAAGCCCTTTGTCCCCAAAATCGACTCCCGCTCCAACATGCGCCTCACGAAAAAAGCGAATTGGGGCAACGCCTGTTTCCTTGAAGCGTGCCGCGCTTACCAATCCAACTATGAAGCAAAATTCAACGGCACATACTATGGGCCGCTCACATACTACGTTTGCCGTGTTTTGAGCAAGCACTCTTTGTCGAACGGCAACACTTGGGTGGAATTGGTCAGGAGGCTGATGAATGCCGACAGCCGGCTCTCCCGACAAAATATGGTGGTGGAAAAAAGTTATTGAACGAAATGACGAAAATTGCCGACAAACAGATTAATGATTTCGCAAAAAAGCAGTGGGAAAAGTCGCTCGCTTTTCTGCAAGGCCATTTCAACCTTCGCCGAACGACTTGTGAAGACATTTTTCAAGAATCGTTCATTGTGCTCTACGAGAACATCAAAAGCGGAAAACTCGACAACCTCACCTCGTCGTTGTCGTCGTATTTTTTGGGCATCTGCAAGCACAAGGCGCTTGAAGCGATAAGAGCGACGGACAAAAATGTGACCATCGACGACGAAATGTCGCTATCGCTCATGGACGGTGGCTTTGATGAGGAAAAAATCAATTCAATCCTCGCCCTTGATGCCGACGACACCGAGTTGAACCTGAAAAAAGGCTTAATCGTGCGCGAAATCGTAAAAAACCTCCCCTCGCCATGCAACGAACTGCTTTGGGGATATTATCGCGACAACCTGAAAATGGTAACGCTCGCCAAAATATATAACTACAAAAGCGAGGGCGCAGTGAAAGTGACAAAGCATCGCTGTTTGGAAAAATTCCGAAACAGGTTTTCTCAAATTGTAAAATCCATATTTTAGCAACTATGGTTGATGAAGATAAAAATATAAGTATCGACGACCGCATAGCGCGGTACCTTCGTGGAGAAATGCCACAAGACGAAGCAAACGAGTTTCTTCACGACCTGAAAAATCGGGAAGACATGAAGGACGTGCTCGAACAAGCATTGGCAACGGCTTACCTCGCAAAGGCTGTTAAAGAAGTGGGCGAGCAACAAGACGCAGGCATTATCGCCGCACTTAAAGGCATCGACACCGAAGCGGCTACAGAAGTTGCAAACAACGCTTCCGAAAAGAGGAAACACAGAATAGTTAAGTTTGCATACGCATTGGCAGCGGCGGCAAGCATCGCAATTATTGCTACGGTGGGATATAACCAATACGAGCGCCACCAAGTCATCGCATTAGGCAAAGAATACGCGCTGACGCTCTCCCCCTTTGCTGAAGAATATCATAGAGGTGATACCTCTACCGCAGGCGAGGAAATCAACGCATTAACCGCAAATGTGAGAAATCAAGAAAATCTTGAACAGACGATTGACAGGCTCTCAAGGCTCTGGACACTCTCCAAAAGCAACACCTACAACGATTACACCGACTTCGCACCCGAAATCGGTTGGACGCTCGCCATTGCCCACCTCAAGAACAACGACAAAAACGCCGCCATTTCTGTCTTAACCCAGATAACGGCACTCTACCCCGAAACAGCCATCTGCCACAAGGCAAATGAACTACTTAAAAAACTATAAACTACCCGAACAACTCAACCAATCAAATGAAACAGTTTTTAGTATTCATTGCAATCTTACTACACTGCAACCTATATGCCCAAGACTTCAATATTGAAGAATACATCCAAAAAGGAATAGATGCTTTCGGAAACGCCCAATACGAAGAGGCTATCAATTATCTGAGACCTTGCGAAGAGTACTATTCCCAATTTTCAGACAGTGTTTCAAAATCGAACGATGCTGAACTTTTGTCTATGGAGGCTACAGTGTATAGTTCTCTTGGCGACTATAAGAAGGCTATTGATTGCGAAACTAAATCATCTATCATATTAAAGTCTTTATATGGCGTGAACCATCCTGATTATGCAACATCATTAAGCAATCTTGCAAACAAATATTCCAATTTAGGGGACTACAATAAAGCCATTGAAATCGGAACTCAAGCGATGGATATCCGCAAGCAAGCGCTCGGAGAAAAACATCCTGACTATGCCGCCTCCTTAAGCGACCTTGCTAACTACTATTCCAATCAAGGGGACTACAGCAAAGCTATAGAGTTCGGAACACAGGCAATGAATATCCGTAAACAAGTGCTTGGTAAAAGCCATCCTAGTTATGCCCTGTCATTGAGCAATCTTGCCAGCTACTATTACCACTTGGGGGACTACACCAAAGCTGTGGAATTCGGAACACAGGCTATTAATATCCAAAAGCAAACACTTGGAGAAAAACATCCTGGCTACGCAATCTCGTTAAGCAATCTTGCAAACTACTACTCCAAATTGGGAAACAACAACAAAGCTGTAGAAATTGAAACACAAGCGAAGAACATCAAAAAGCAAACGCTTGGAGAAAACCATTATAGTTACGCAATCTCGTTGAGCAATCTTGCCAGCTTCTATTCTGATTTAGGAGACTACAACAAAGCAGTGGAAATAGGAACACAAGCAATGAAAATCCTCAAACAAACTCTTGGCGAAAACCATCCTAACTACGCCACCACACTAAACTGTTTAGCAAACTACTATGCAGAGGCAGGAGACTACAGCAAAGCCGTGGAAGCAGAAACAAAAGCGATGAATATCCGAAAACAAACTCTCGGAGAAAACCACCCTGACTACGCAAACTCATTAAGCAATCTTGCCAGCTTCTATTCTGACTTGGGAGACTACAACAAAGCTATAGAAATAGAAACAAAGGCGGCGAATATCTGCAAACAAGTGCTTGGAGAAAATCATCCAGACTACGCCACTTCGTTAAGTAATCTTGCATTCTACTATTCCGATTTAGGAAATTACAATAAAGCCATAGAAATCGAAACACAAGCGATGAACATCCGCAAGAAAACACTTGGAGAAAAACATCCTAACTATGCAACATCACTTAACAATCTTGCTAGCTTCTATTCCCTTTTGGGGAATTACAATAAAGCTATTGAAATCGGAATACTGGCAATGAACATCCAAAAGCAAACTCTCGGAGAAAGCCATCCAAGCTACGCGATTTCATTGAGCAACCTTGCTGGCTACTATTCTGATTTGGGAGATTACAGCAAAGCCATTAAAATAGCAACGACAGCAACGAATATCCACAAAATAGCACTTGGAGAAAAACATCCTAACTATGCAACATCGTTAAGCAATCTTGCCAGTGCCTATTCCGATTCAGGAGACTACAATAAAGCCATTGAAATCGGAACACAGGCGATGAACATCCGCAAGGAAGCGCTTGGAGAAAAACATCCTGACTACGCATCTTCGTTAAGCAACCTTGCATCATACAATTACCGATGTCGTAATTACCAGGAGGCTTATAGATTGCTCTCAAAGAGCATTCGCACCCGAAAACATATCGTGCTCTCGATGTTTAAGGGGGCAACAAATCGAACAAGACAAACTTTCTGGAACAAAAACAATGCGGAATTTGAATATTTCCCTTCTATTTGCTTAAAGGCGCATGATCAAGAGCGCAATGGTGAGTTGTATGATTATTCTGCTCTCTTTACCAAAGGGCTGCTATTAACTGCTGAAACTAATGCGAGAGATGTGGTTCTTGAGAGTGGCGACACTGCCTTGGTGAAGCTGTTTGATGCCCTGCAGTCGGTACACATAATGCTCAACAAACAATACGAGAAGCCTATTGCAGAGCGCACGCTGAACTGCGATTCGCTGGAGAATGTGGCGGAACTGATGGAGCGCGAGTTGATAAAAAAGTCGAAGGCTTACGGCGACTTCACCCGTAGTTTGACCGTCACTTGGAAAGATGTGCAAAATGAACTGGCAGATGACGATGTGGCGATAGAATTTGTTTCCACCCCTTTTCTCGACAACGACAGCGTGATGTATATTGCCCTCGCATTGAAGAAAGGCTACCCTGAACCAAAACTCATTCCGCTTTTTGAAGAAAAAACTCTAAAAGAACTGTCGAATGACAACCCAAATGATGCACAACAACTGTTCCACCTTGTATGGAACCCGCTTTTGAGCGAATTAGAGGGCACGAGAAACGTTTATTTCTCGCCTTCGGGAGCATTGTACAACATCGGAATAGAAAACCTCCCAATAAGCGCGACAGAACGAATGTCCGACAGGTTTAATATGTACCGCCTGTCGTCAACCCGACTGCTTGCGCTCCACCCCCACTCCACAAGCGAGCGGAAGACGGCTTTATTTGGCGGATTAGACTACGAGATGAGTCCACAGGATGTGGCGTCTAACAATCTAAAGAACGCCTACCACAGCGAATTTATCGCCCAAAATCGCGACGCAAGTGCCGACTTTATGGAAAGAGGCGGATTTGGCGCATTGCCATTCTCGCTCAAGGAGGTGAAAAGCGCCAGCAAACTTCTTGAGGCAAATGGCTACGAATGTCACTTGTTTGAAGGCAAAGACGGCACCGAGGAAGCGTTTAAAAGCCTTTCGGGCAAGAAGGTGAAAGTGATGCACCTTTCCACCCACGGTGCGTTTGTCCCCAAAAAGGAAGCCAAAAACACGAAGCAGAAGAACAACTTCCGATTCATCTGGTTTGACGACGCCGCTCCTCAAGCGCAAGAGGAAGACCAGTCGCTCACACGCTCGTTTCTGGTGATGGCTGGCGGCAATATGCTCAAAAACTACGATTCCATTCCTGAGGGTATCGACGACGGCATTTTAACGGCACAGGAAATAGCACACACCGATTTGCGAGGCTGCGACTTGGTGGTGCTCTCGGCGTGCGAGACCGCTTTAGGCGACATCACAAACGAGGGCGTGATGGGCTTGCAACGCGGCTTCAAGAAAGCCGGCGCCAACACCATTTTAATGAGCCTGTGGAAAGTGGACGACCAAGCCTCAAGCCTACTTCTGACGAAGTTTTACGAAAACCTCCTGTCGAAAAAAATGCCGAAAATAGATGCGCTAAAAAAGGCTCAAGACTATGTGCGCAACTATGAAATAGAAGTTGAGGGCAAAAAAGAAAAAATATTCTCCGACCCCAAATTCTGGACCTCGTTCATTCTGCTCGACGGCTTGAATTAACGCGAATTAAATACCTATCAAAAAATGGCGAAACTGCAAAAAAATGCGATTTCGCCATTTTTTTTGCGGTTTGTTGTTAACCTTTTCCTCTGTTTTGTCATAAAGGTCAAAACAATTTCAACAACAATAAAAAACAAGCAACATGTTATTTAAAAATTTATTTAATTCAAGCACAGAGAACACCAAGGCAGACATCCTGCCAACAACGACTCCACCAGCACAAGCAATTGGCACAGAAGCACCAAAAACGGAGAATCCCGCAGATGCCAACGACAAACAGAACTACATCACCATCGCTTGGGGAACTGGCTACCCCATCGACGTGATTTACGATTTTATCCACAAAAACTTTGAGGAAGATGGCTATCGCGATGCGATGGTGAATGGCGACGGCACTTATCGTGAGGCAAAAGAGAAAATCATCACAAACGATTTGAAGATGCTTTTTCGCCGAGTGTCGCTAAGATACCAAGACGATTTAAGAATGATTGACGTGCAGATTGCCCGCGCACGCGAGTCCTTCATCACATCGAGCGTGATGATGCTGGAGGCTAAAAAGAAAACCTTCGAGGAGCATATCGCCGAAATTTCAAAAATGGCGCGTCTTCTCGACGAAGGCGACCCGAAGATGACGACAATGATAGAGACCTATCGCCGTGGCTTTTTCAAAGGCATTGCCGCCTCCACGCAAAATATGTTTAACAACCATTAATCCCCCCTATCTCTGATGAAAACAATAACGAAAATAGGCTGCGCTCTCATTGGCTGGAACGCCAATCTACTGAGCGAATGTGGCGAAGCCAGCCACGCGAAATTCAACAAATTGGTGACTGCCATACTGATTATGGTGATGCTTTGGGGCACAATAGGCTATCTACTGGCTGCTCGCTATGTGGGCATAGAATCCATACCGGGAAGAATGGGCGTTGCGTTCGCTTTCATGCTTGCTGTGCTGGGCATTGAGCGCGTGATTGTGCTCACCGTGGGCAAGGCGCGCTTCATGACCGCTCTGCGTGTGGTAATGGCTGTGTGCATGGCTCTTGCCGGCTCGTGTATTTTCGACCAAATGATGTTTAAGAACGACATTCAAGAGGCTGTTGCCGCACATCGCGAAGAAGTGATTCAAAGCACTATTCAAAACCGATTGAAATTATTCGACAACGATATTGCCCGAATCAACCACAGCATCGACTCTATTAGCAAGTACAACGATGTGCTTTACAAGGAACTGGAAGCACGCCCCACCACCACCGTTACAGCAGTATCAACAAACACAATCCAAGGTCCTAACGGCCCCATGAAAGTGCAAAATGTGAACAAAACCGTGGTTCCCAACCCTCGCGCCGCACAAGCAAAGGGAAATGAAGAACAACTGAAAATTTACAACCAGCAACTTGAGCAGTTGCGCCTCGACAAAAAGGATATTGACAAGAGCACACGAAAAGAAATCAACGAGCGCCCTCTGGGATTCATCGAAGAATTGGAAGCCACTATTGAAGTGATTTCACACAGTGTGCCATCATTAGCCTTCTATCTTGTGGTTTTCGTTATTTTGATGTCGATCGAACTCTTTGTGGTATCCATCAAAATGGGCGACACCAAATGTGATTACGAAATGATTGTAGAACACCAACTCAGCATGAAGCAAAATTGGTTGACAAATGTAGAAAAAGACTTGAAACGATGAAAAAAACAACTTTAACAGCACTATTGATTGCAGCGTCAATTCTGGTAAGTTGCTCAAAAGGAAGCAATGACGCACAGCAAGGCCTGGCGAACGACACCATCGCGGAAGACTCTGTGAAACAAGAATTGGTATATACCACGCCACATGGGAAGCGTTACCACCTAAAGTATTGCAGAACAATAAAAGGACATGAAACAGAAGGAAAAACAAGGGAAGAGGCAGAGAGAGAAGGACGGACTCCGTGTCGAGTGTGTAACCCCTATGAGTTACAACCTGACGAGTGCGATTCAATTGCTCAATAGACAAAAAGCAAAAGCAATTCTTGAAATAGACACCCCTTCCGACCTTGACAAGGCAATATCGGTTATTTCACGAATCAACAAAAAAATAACAACGCTCGCACAACTATTATGAAACTTTTAGCGTAGCACCACGCTAAAAAAATTTAACCCAAATCAATTACAAAATCTCAATATCTTCAAACACATGTTGCTTGGCGGCATAACGAGGCGCAGCCCTGTTATGCCGCTGTGCCATATCAACACTACAAGTAAACAAGTTTGAGTCCAATGGAACTGATGGGGGTCTGAAGAGTTCGAAAAAACAAACACCCTCATTCATTACCACCCTTTGTTTTTAATGGGCGTAAATAGGATTAAAATGGATTTAATCGGTGTCCCCACCCCCCTCGAATCCCTCGAAATCTCGAAAACTCGAATCCCCAATAATCCAAACTCGTTGACTCGTTGACCTGTTGACTCGTTGACTTCCAAAAAAAGCGGAGCCTTTTTTGAGAAAGGCTCCGCTTTTTTTTGGGGGTATGGGGGATTTAGAATGGAGATACTTCGGTTTCGGTGAATGATTGGAAGAGGGCGTTTGCCAAACTGCTGGCACCGATACGGAAATATTGGTTGGTGAGCCACTTTTCGCCGAGCACTTCTTTCACCACGGTGTAGTATTTCACTGCGTCGGCAGTGGTGCGGATGCCACCTGCTGCCTTGAAACCGATCATCACGCCGTGCTTTTCGTAATATTCCTTGATGCACTGGCACATCACATAGGCAGCCTCAAGGGTTGCGCCTTCGTAAATCTTGCCGGTAGAGGTCTTGATGAAGTCGGCACCGCTGTACATAGAGAGGATTGACGCACGCTTGATGTTTTCGGCAGTCTTCAGGCAACCAGTTTCGAGAATCACCTTCAAGTGGTGGTCGCCCATTGTGGCCTTGATTTCTGCGATTTCATCGCACAATTCCTCGTATGCCTCGTCGAGATAGTAGCCCATGTTGATCACGATGTCCACCTCGTCGGCGCCATCTTCGATAGCGAGGGCGGTTTCTGCCACCTTGGTCTCGATATGAGCCTGTGAAGCAGGGAAAGCCGCGCTACAAACGGCGATATTCACGTCGCTCACCTCAAGTGCGCCACGCACCACTTCTGCGAAGTTGCTATACACGCAGATGGCAGCCACGTTCTTGTACTGTGGATAGTTGGTCCAGTAGTCGTTTACCTTCTTGGTGAATGCAGCCACGCTGCGTTCGCTGTCGGTGGTGCTGAGTGTGGTCAAGTCCACACAGTTGAGCAGGAATTGATACACTTCCTTGTTATCATTTTCTGCGATATGCTCTTTGAGGATTTTTTCCACTTCAGCAGCCACAACTGCGTCGTTGGTTTCCACCTTGCTCTCGAGGAAAGCCTGTTGATACTTGTTAGGAGTTTCCTTAGAATCGAATTTTTGTTCCATGTTGTATAGTTATTTTATTTTGATAATTTTTCGTTGTTGAGATGACGAAAGGCATCACGGTTAGTTTTCTTGTCGAAATTGCGCTCTAAAGCGGCGGTCAGGTCTACCCCGGTCTGGTTGGCAAGGCAGAGCACCACCCACAGCACATCGGCAAGTTCATCGCCCAAATCCTTGCCCTTGTCGGAGGGCTTGAACGACTGTTCGCCATAGGTGCGGCTGATGATACGCGCCACCTCGCCCACTTCCTCGGTGAGCTGAGCCATATTGGTGAGCGGACTGAAATAGCGCACGCCGTAGGTGCGAATCCACTCATCTACTTTTTGTTGAGCCTCTTGAATAGTCATTAACATTGCAAACTTACGAAAAAAAAACCGTATTTCCAATCATAGAAAGATTTTCACCTTTATGCTGGATGGGCAAAAAAGTGGTTTCGCCCAAACGTATGCACATGCCTCGGCATGATTTATTGCCAATAACCGATGTGTCAGCACATTACTCTTTTAAGAGCGAGTCGATGATGATGGTAACGGGGCCGTCGTTGACGAGGGACACCTGCATATCGGCGCCGAATTTGCCGCGCTGCACCTCCTTGCCCATCAGGCGGCTCACTTCCTCGCAATACGCCTCGTAGAGGGGCACAGCAAGGTCGTGGCCAGCGGCATGGATGTAACTGGGGCGGTTGCCTTTCTTGGTGGAGGCATTGAGGGTGAATTGGCTAATGGAGAGCACTTCGCCGCCAGCATCAATCACACTGCGGTTCATCACGCCGTTTTCATCATCGAAAATACGCATATTCACGGTTTTCTGGGCAAGCCACTTCATATCTGCCTCAGTATCGCCCTCTCTCACGCCCACCAGCACCATCAAACCGCCGGCAATCTTACCCACGATTTCACCATCAATGCTGACTGATGCGCTGGTCACTCTTTGTATCACTAATCTCATTATTGTTCTGAATTATTATCTTTATTACTGATATTCAACGTATTATACACTATATTCGCTTTTGCCGCACCCACCACTGCGGTGAGTTGTGGCAGCGAAGCCTCCTTAATGCGCTTGAGGCTCTTAAACTCTTTGAGCAGCAGTTGTTTAGTCTTATCCCCCACCCCACGAATCTCGTCGAGAGCAGAGTGAACTTGGCTCTTGCTGCGACGATTTCGGTGATGCGTGATGCCGAAGCGGTGCGCCTCGTCGCGCAAGCGTTGCACCACTTTCAGCGTTTCGCTGTTTTTGTCGATATAGAGCGGCAGCGAATCGCCTGGGAAATAGATTTCGTTGAGGGTCTTAGCGATGCCAATCATGGCAATCTGCCCACGAAGCCCCAACTCATCAAGCACCTCAACGCCTGCGCTCAACTGCCCCTTGCCACCGTCGAGAATCACCAGCTGCGGCAAATCCTGGCCCTCGCTCACCAAGCGAGAATAGCGGCGCGTGAGCACCTCCTTCATCGAAGCATAGTCGTCGGGGCCTTCCACCGTCTTGATGTTGAAGTGGCGATATTCTTTTTTCGAGGGTTTGGCATTGCGAAACACCACACACGCCGCCACGGGGTTGGTGCCAGAGATGTTGGAGTTGTCGAAGCACTCAATATGATGCGGAACGGCACTCAAACGGAAATCCTTTTGAATGGTAGTGAGCGTGCGCATGGCGCGCTGCTCTGGGTTGAGTTTCTCCATCATTTTGAGTTTGTCGGTCTTGTACTGCTCGGCGTTTTTCAGCGAAATGGCGAGCAACTTGCGTTTATCGCCACGTTGTGGCACCACAAAATTCACACCCTCAATCTCGAAATCGGGAGCCACATTCACGATTGCCTCTTTCACACGGTCCTTCCGATAGGCATCGGCGAAACGCTGACGAAACTCCCGAATGGCGGTCGACATCAGTTCGGCATCGGTTTCATCGGTGTCTGCGTCCACAATCTTGTATTCAATGGTCATGCTTTGCACCACACTACCCTCTCGCACGTGCATATAATTAGCGTAGGCGGCAGAATCGTCGCGAATGAGCGAATACACATCAATATTGCTAATGGTGGGACTGACAATCACCGATTTTGCGCGGTATTTCTCCACGAGCAGATATTTGCGCTTCACTTGCTCGGCTTCCTCAAATTTGAGGTCGGCAGCGTAGCGTGCCATTTCATCGCACAAATAGTCGCTCACGTACTTGGTCTCACCATTGAGGATATGAATGATTTCATCGATATATTTTTCGTATTCATCGGGCGAAATCAAGCCCTGGCAGGGACCGTCGCAACTCTTGAGGTGAAACTTCAGGCAAAGACGGTGTTTCTTCGATTCCACCGCTTCTGGCGTGAGATTGTAGCGGCACGAACGAATCGGGAAAATTTCCTTCAGTGCGTCGAGCAAAGCCCATGCCACTTCGGTCTTGGGATAGGGACCGAAAAAACGCCCATGCTTGTTCACCTTTTCACGAGTGAGATACACTCGCGGAAATAGTTCCTTCGTTACGCAAATCCACGGATACGACTTATCATCTTTCAGCAGCACATTGTAGCGCGGCTGATAGGTTTTAATCAAACTGTTCTCAAGGTCGAGCGCCTCCTCCTCGGTGTTCACCACTATATATTCCAAGTTGTGAATGTGGCGCACGAGCATGTTGGTGCGAAGCACAGAGTGAACCCTATTGAAATAAGAGCTCACCCTGCGCTTCAAATTCTTCGCCTTGCCCACGTATATTACCGTGCCCTCTTTGTTGAAGTATTTATACACGCCGGGGCAATCGGGCAAAAGACTAATCTTGAGTTTTAAGTCGGGGTTCAAATTATGTAGTTCCGATTTATACTTTATTTGTCGGGGAAATCGAAAAGCGAAGTCACTTCCACATCTGCTGGGAACAGCGCGCGGCCATTAAGTCCAAGGAGTTCGCAAATGAAGTTGATATACACCTTCTTCGGATTCATCGATTTCACCAGTTCGTAAGCAGCCATCATTGTACCGCCAGTAGCGAGCAGGTCGTCGTGAATCACCACGATATCATCGGAAGAAATGGCATCTTTGTGGATTTCGATCACATCGGTGCCATATTCTTTCGCATATTCTTTCTGAATGGTTTCTGCTGGCAGTTTTCCTGGTTTGCGCAATGGAACGAATCCAGCGTTGAGATCCACAGCAAGCATAGCGCCACCGATGAATCCGCGGGCTTCAATACCCACCACCTTTGTGATGCCCTTATCCTTGTATAGGTCGTGCAAACCTTGGCGCATGATTTGGAGCGCTTCGGGATTTTTGAAGGCTGTGGTAAGGTCTTTGAACTGAATGCCCGGTACTGGAAAATCAGGAATGTTGCGAACTACGCTTTTCACTTTGTCAAGTTGTTCTTGTTTCATTGTTGTATTTAGTTGGTTGTTTATTTTTTTGTTTAACACATGTTCCACGTGGAACAATTTTGAGTTATCTTCCTAAAAGCAAGAGCAATATATTCACGTCGCTCGGCGATATGCCCGGAATGCGTGAAGCCTGCCCCACCGTTTCGGGATCTATCTTTTCGAGTTTCTGGCGCGCCTCGGTAGAGAGCGAATGAATGTCGGCATATTTGAATTTGCCACGAATTTTCACATGCTCCAAGCGAGAAAGTTTTTTTGCTATCGCTTCCTCGCGGGCGATATACCCGTTGTATTTTATGGAAATTTCGGCTGCTTCCACAATCTCTTCACGGCGTGCCTGCTCCAGTTCCAAGATTCGTTTTTGAAGTTCGGGAATGATTTCGGCAAGCAAGAAAATGGTGAGTTGCGGACGCAAAATCAGGTCGTAGAGTTTGCAACCGTGCGCCAAAATTGGGAACCCGGCACGCTCAAATTCAGGGTTGATGAGCGAGGTTTTCACCGAAAATTCCTTGGCAAATTCCACCAATTTTTCCACCGCTTCCCACTTCGAACGCATCAAATCGTAGCGCTCTTGGGTAGTCAAACCGAGGGCGTAACCCTTAGGTGTTAAGCGTCGGTCGGCATCGTCTTGGCGGAGCAAAATGCGGTGCTCTGCCCTACTGGTGAACATGCGATATGGTTCGTCAACGCCCTTGGTCACGAGGTCGTCGATAAGCACACCGATGTAGGCTTCATCGCGGCCGAGCACGAAAGGTTCGCCCCCTGCCACGGCTTGATGGGCGTTGATACCAGCCACCAAACCCTGCCCAGCGGCCTCCTCATAACCAGTGGTACCGTTGACTTGACCTGCGAAAAACAGGTTTTTCACGAGTTTGGTTTCGAGGTTATGATGCAGTTGTGTGGGGTCGAAAAAGTCGTATTCAATGGCATATCCAGGGCGGTAGGCCTGCACATTTTCAAAGGCAGGAATCTTGGAAAGTGCATCAAATTGCACCTTCCACGGCATGGAAGATGAGAAGCCATTCAGATACATTTCGTGGGTGCTCTCCCCTTCTGGTTCGAGGAACAACTGGTGCTGTTCCTTGTCGGGGAAAGTGACCAATTTCGTCTCGATACTGGGGCAATAACGTGGTCCGATACTCTGAATTTGACCGTTGTAAAGCGGAGATTCAGGCAGTCCCTCACGCAAGATTTGGTGCACTTCCGAGTTGGTGTAAACTATCCAGCAGGGGCGTTGTTTGAGTTCACTTTTCACCGTTGGAAGGAACGAAAAGTGGTGAAAATCGGCATCACCCTCTTGAATTGTGGCCTTGCTGAAGTCAACAGTTCGCTCGTCGAGGCGCACCGGAGTGCCCGTTTTCATGCGCTGGACGGTGAATCCGAGGTCGCGAAGTTGCTCGGTAATTCCGTGCGAAGCAGGCTCCGAAACACGGCCGCCCTCTATCTTCACAGGCCCCACGTGCATCAATCCATTGAGGAAAGTGCCAGCGGTGAGGACCACAGATTTAGCGGTAAATTCAACGCCAAAGGCGGTTTTAACGCCCTTCACCACCCCATTTTCAATGGTCAGACTCACGGCGGAATCTTGCCACATATACAGGTTGGGCGTGTTTTCGAGAATATTGCGCCATTCGGCAATGAAGCGAATGCGGTCGGCTTGCGAGCGTGGACTCCACATGGCTGGACCTTTCGAGCGGTTCAACATGCGGAACTGGATAGAACTGCGGTCGGTGACGATACCCATTTGACCGCCAAGAGCATCTATCTCTCTCACTATCTGACCTTTAGCAATACCGCCAACGGCAGGATTGCAACTCATTTGCGCAATTTTGTTCATATCCATAGTGATCAAAAGCGTGGTGGAGCCAAGGCGCGCAGCGGCGGCAGCGGCTTCACAACCGGCATGGCCGGCACCAATCACTATGACATCGTAGGCATAATTCATGATTCAAAAATATTTGATGGCACTATGGCAAGTGCCTCATTTTCATGTTGTTCCATAATTTCTCGCTCTCCAGGCCCCTTGTCGTTGATGCCACACAGGTGCAGCACGCCATGGATAATCACACGCAGCAATTCCGAGTCATACGACTTGGCGAACTGCTCCGCATTGGTGCGAACGGTGTCGAGCGAAATCACCATATCACCACTGATGCGACGGCGATTGCTATAGTCGAATGTGATGACGTCGGTGTAATAGTCGTGCTGGAGAAATTTGCGGTTGGTGTCGAGTATGTACTCGTCGTCGCAAAAAATATACGACAACGCCCCTACCCTCTTTCCGAGCGAAGCGGCAACTTTTTCAACCCAACTCGCCACAGCCTCATGATTGAGTTGAGGCAGCGCGACGTTTTCTGCTATGTAAGAAATTTGCGTCAAAGCCTTACTTTTTAAAATCCGAAAATCTTAATATTATTAATGTGCAAGCCGCGCCAAAGCGAAAGTATTGGCACAGACTTTCACAATTACAAAGATAATTCTTTTGCGTGGAAAAATAGGGTTAAATTTGCTCAAATTTAGCGTGAGCGATTTTTCTGAACGAAAATCAGAAACAGCGAAATTAAGCCTTTCATCTTACTGCTCAATCGTTTAAGCCATTTTTTAGGCGTTGAGAATCGCATATTTGTTCGCCTTCTGGGAGTTTGGTGGGGATTTTTAGCGAAATTTGGCACATATTTTGCATTATTTTTGGTCAAAATGATTTTTGAGCAAAAAATTGCCATATAAGTAAAATTATGAGTATCTTTACTATCTCAAGCAATTTACCATCAAAAAGCAAACATTAAACGACAATTAAAATTTTTTATATCATGATTGAATATTTTCAAACCAACCTCTGGCTCATGTGGATTTTAGTAGGAATCTTTTTCCTCATCCTTGAGCTGACCTCGGGAGATTTCTTCTTCATGAGTTTTGTGCTCGGCGCAGTGGCTGCCACACTGGTGGCGCTTTGCGGAACCGGACTGGTGCCACAACTCTTAGCATGGATTGTGATTTCGATCGGTTTCCTGGTTCTGGTCCGCCCCTTTGCGCTGAAGTATCTGCACCGCAACGACAAAAACATCTCCACCAACATCGACGCCCTGATTGGTCGCGAAGGCAAAGTGGAAGAAGCCATCGCGCCAGGCGAAAGCGGATATGTGGCTGTGGACGGCGACGTGTGGAAGGCTGTTTCACGTGAAACAGATGTGATAGAAGTGGGCGAAAAAGTGAAAATCGTGGACCGTAAAAGCCTTATCGTGACGGTGGAGCGCATCTAAGCGCGCCCCAACCCTAACAAACGAAACAAGATTATAATTTATTCATTCTAAAGCAAATAGTAGTATGACAACAGCAAGTATTGGTATGTGGGTACTGATTGCACTAATCGTGTTCGTGCTCATTCTCGTGAAAAAGAGTTTGGTGATTATCCCTCAATCCGAAACCAAAATTATTGAGCGATTGGGTAAGTATTACGCCACGCTGAAACCGGGCATTAATGTGATTATCCCTTTCATCGACCGCCCAAAAACCACCGTGGCTTACTCCAACGGCAGATATTTCTACACCAACACCATCGACCTGCGTGAACAGGTGTATGATTTCGACAAGCAAAATGTGATTACTAAAGACAATGTGCAGACTCAAATCAACGCGCTACTCTACTTCCAAATCGTGGAGCCAGAAAGCGCGGTGTATGAAATCAACAATCTGCCTAACGCTATCGAAAAACTCACGCAAACCACCTTGCGTAACATTATCGGTGAACTCGAACTCGACGAAACACTCACCTCGCGCGACACCATCAACACCAAACTACGCGCGGTGCTCGACGATGCCACCAACAAGTGGGGCGTAAAGGTAAACCGTGTTGAACTTCAAGACATTACACCTCCACAATCGGTGCTTCAAGCTATGGAAAAACAGATGCAGGCAGAGCGTAACAAGCGTGCCACAATCCTCACCAGCGAGGGCCAAAAAGCGGCTGCCATTCTGCAATCGGAAGGTCAGAAAACTGCCCGTATCAACCAGGCTGAAGCCGACAAGCAAACACAAATTCTGCAAGCCGAAGGTGAGGCGCAAGCACGAATCCGCAAGGCTGAAGCAGAGGCTATCGCCATCAACAAGATTACCGAGGCTGTGGGACAGAGCGCCAACCCTGCCAACTATCTGCTGGCTCAAAAATACATCGGCATGATGCAGGAAGTGGCTGAAGGCAACAACACCAAGACCGTTTACCTCCCCTACGAGGCAACCAACCTGTTGGGCAGCATCGGCGGCATCAAAGATCTGTTTAAAGACAAATAATTCACTCCCATTTTCGGGAACAAAAAGCACCCATTTGAGAAATAATCGCTCATGTGGGTGCATTTTTTATGTCAAATTGTAGGATATTTTGATAAAAAAAACGTAAATTCGCTTTTTGAAGAATATCCCTTAACATAAACACGACGCGATGATTAATATTTTTCACATAGTGAGCAACAAAATCTGGAGCGGACCCGAACAGTACGCCTACGATTTGATGCTGAAACTCAAGGATCAAGACGAGTATTACGTGGAGATGGTGTGCGGCAAAAGCGACACGGTGCTGAACCGATTCCGTCCTCTCGAAATACCGATTTCTATCTTGCCGCTGAAGGGCATAACCGACCTCGATAGCCCCAAACGCTTCAAGCGTCTGCTCAAGCGTGGGCAAAACATCATTCATGTTCACTCGTTTAGCGATGCTGTGACGGCTGTGCTGGCCAAGCACATGAGCGCCAACAGCAAGAATGTGAAAATCGTGCTGTCGCTCCACGGCGTGGAACGCCCACGGCTGAATATGATTTCGAAGAAAATCTATCGCGAACTCGACCGCATCGTGTTTGCCTCGCAAAAGGCTTACGATTCGTTCATTCCACGCATCAAGAATTTCGACACATCGAAGGCGGTGATTATCCGCGACAGCGTGCTCCGAGCCGACGACACAGCCACCCCTACCCCATCGCTGCGCGAGAAATTCGACATTCCTGCCGACCGTGCGCTCATCATGTACCACGGCAGACTGTGCCGCGAGAAGGGCGTTGACACGCTGATTAAGGCGTTGGCACAACTCGACCGCGACACCTATCACCTGGTGCTCGTGGGCGAAGGGCACCACAAGTTTATGGCACAAATTAAGGGATTCGTTGTGGCTAATCAGCTGCTGAAAAATGTGTCGTTCATGGGATACTGCCCAAACGTACAACCGCTTGTGAAACAGTGCGATTTCGGTGTTTTGCCAAGCACAAAACCCGAAGCGCTGGGATTGAGCAACCTTGAATATATGATGCTCGGCAAGGCGCACGTCACCACTAACAACGGTGCGCAACTCGAATACCTCACCAACGTTGAAAATGCCCTGCTGGTTGACCCCGAAAACCAGTTCCAACTCGCCGACGCCATCAAGCAACTCATCGAAAATCCCGAACTGCGCAACAAAATCGGCACCCAAGCGCAAAACGACTACGACCACCACCTCGGCTACGACTCCTTCTACGCCCAAATGACCGCCCTCTACCACAGCCTCTTCTAAACCCAAACCCAACCAAATACAGAAAAAAAACACCGATTTTATCCAATTAAAATCCATTTACACCAATTATAACAATCGGTGAAAATTGGGTAATAATGGATAAAATCGGTTTTTAAATTTATCAAAAAAAGAAGCGATTGATACAGTAGGGACGTGAGAAATCACGTCCGCCCATAATTATAGTAGCGCATTGATATACAACCATTTGATGCGAATGCAAAATATCGCACCCCTACCAATAAAACTCGGTGAGATTTAACGCTATCAAAAGAAAAATCTGTGAAATCTGTGGGATCTGTGTGAGATAAAGCCAACGACAATGCACACTTAAAGTGAGATCTGTGTGAGCCACAGCCAACGACAATGCACACTTCTGGTGGGATTTCGTGTGGAGGTGGGAGAAAAAGAAAAAGGTTCCAGAATTTGGAACCTTTTCTGTGGGCAGGGACAGATTCGAACTGCCGAAGCCGTGAGGCAACAGATTTACAGTCTGCCCGTTTTAACCACTTACCTACCTACCCGTGCTTATTTAGCGATGCAAAGGTAAGTATCTTTTTTGATTTACACAACTTTTTCGCAAAAAACCAATCATTTTAGTGCTTAATCAATCTTTAATTGCTATTTTTGTAGCATAAAATTGAGCATTATTATGAGAAAAATATCTTTTTGCATCATATCCACACTTGCCCTGCTGGGCATTATCGCCACAAGTTGCAGCAAATCGTTTAAAATCGAGGGCAATATCCAAAACTTAGGCAACCAAAACGTGCTCATGGTGTGGGCCACTGACGACGGCGTGAAGGAAGTGCGCACCGTGGCAAACAACAACCGCTTTGAGTTTCAGGGCGAAAGCCCCGACCCTGCCCTTGTGGTAATCTACGACTCGCAAAGCAAGATGATGGCGCACTTCGTGATGGAAAACAGCGACCACACGCAGTTGCGTGGCGACCTCAACGACGTTTACGGCATTGAGATAAAGGGCTCCGACGTGAACGAGCGATGGTATAAGTTTATCAAGGACCACCGTGCCGAATACGACGAGTTTAACCACGCCACCCTCGACGCGTCGATAGAGAAATACGCAGCCGAAAACCCTTCCGACCTGCTCTCTACCCTACTGCTGATTGTGGACTACAGCCAACTCAACAACCAGCAGAAAATGAAAGGTCTGCTGGCGAAAATCGACAAAGACGCGAAGCCGGCATGGCTGATGAAAGCGTATGAGCGACTGGTGGAACGCCGCCCGAAAAGCGCAGGAAGAATCAACTCTATCCTTTTGCTGGAGGACAACGGTGAGTTTGGCTCGCTAAGCACCAACACGGCGAAAGCCACCCTGCTCTATTTGTGGGTGAACAGCAGTTCGCACAACAACGAGATGAGCAGCATCACCAAGTGGGCGGAGGAATTTCCCGACAAGCACCAACTGCAAATCTGCGACATTTACATCGACCCCGACACCGTGTCGTGGCGCAGTTACACCCAGCGCGACGGCTCCACATGGCGCCACTTCTGGGCTCCAGAAGGTCCGCTCAACAATCAAATCAAGGGCTTGGCAGTGACCTCTACCCCACTCTACGTGGTGACCGATTCGCTTGGAAATGTGACCTATAACGGATCCGACATCATCGATGCCGAAAAGCATCTCCGCACCCTCCTAAAATAAACATCCGCTAAAAAAAACTGCTTTTTTAGCAATGATATACATGTTTTCCCTGTAATCATGTAGTGATGATTGAAAAAATCCCGTAGGGATTAGATGTGTGTAGGCAGGTATGCAGAAAAGATGTAATGGAGCGAAGCGAAATGGAAT
>OIYS01000374.1_pt1 | contig 32536 bp, 33 predicted proteins | sample 1588271 | NCBI WGS metagenome assembly OIYS01 (sample SAMN03283286) | human gut metagenome | biome: human-associated habitat; material: feces | host: Homo sapiens | place: Peru | collected 2012
CAATAGTTAAATAACAGTTACCAAGTACCATATCTTGTGAAGGTGTAACAATTGGTTTTCCATCTTTTGGATTTAAGATATTATTAGCACTTAACATTAATATTCTAGCTTCCGCTTTTGCTTCTTCAGAAAGTGGAATATGAATAGCCATTTGGTCACCATCGAAGTCCGCATTAAATCCTGCACAAACTAGTGGATGTAGTCTAATAGCTTTACCACCAACAAGTACTGGTTCAAATGCTTGAATACCAAGTCTATGTAGTGTTGGGGCTCTATTTAGTAATACTGGATGTTCAGTAATTACATCTTCAACAATATCCCAGATTGATTCATCCCGAGATTCTATTAATTTTTTAGCTCCTTTAATATTGTGAGCAAGACCTCTTTCTACAATACCATTAATTACATGTGGTTTAAATAATTCAATAGCCATTTCTTTAGGTAAACCACATTGGTGCATTTTAAGATTTGGTCCAACAACGATAACAGAACGACCAGAATAGTCAACTCTCTTACCTAATAAGTTTTGACGGAAACGTCCTTGTTTACCTTTTAACATACTAGATAAACTCTTTAGTGGTCTATTGCTTGCTGCAGTAATACTTCTTCCTCTTCTACCATTGTCAAATAATGAGTCAACAGCTTCTTGAAGCATACGTTTTTCATTTTGAACAATAATAGTTGGAGCCCCTAATTCTAGTAATTTCTTCAAACGATTATTTCTATTAATAATTCTACGATATAAGTCGTTTAAATCTGAAGTAGCAAATCTACCACCATCAAGTTGAATCATAGGTCTTAATTCTGGTGGAATAACTGGTAACACATCAAGTACCATCCATTCAGGTTTATTTCCAGATTCTTGGAATGCAACTAAACAATCAAGTCTTTTAACAAGACGAACTCTTTTTTGTCCAGTTGTATTTTCAAGTTCTTTTCTTAAATCTTCAACTTCTTTATCAATATCAACTTGTTTTAATAATTCTTTAATAGCTTCAGCTCCCATACCTACTTTAAAACTATTACCATATTTTTCATAATAAGTACGATATTCTTTATCAGATAAAGTTTGTTTAACTTCCAAAGGTGCTGCACCTGGATCAATTACTACATAACTTACAAAATATAGTACTTCTTCCAAATCTCTCGGAGACATATCTAGAACAAGTCCCATTTTTGAAGGAACACCTTTAAAGAACCAAATGTGAGAACAAGGGGCAGCAAGTTCAATATGCCCCATTCTTTCTCTTCTTACCTTTGAACGAGTAACTTCTACACCGCATCTATCACAAACTACGTTTTTATATCTTAATCTTTTATATTTACCACATGAACATTCAAAGTCTTTAGTTGGTCCAAATATTTTTTCACAAAATAGACCATCTCTTTCAGGTTTAAGGGTACGATAATTAATTGTTTCAGGTTTTTTTACTTCCCCATAAGACCATGAACGAATCTTTTCAGGTGAAGCAATGCTTACCTTAATTCCTTTAAATTTACTAACATCTATCATTATTCTTCACCTTCCCCATCATCTATGATTTCTTCTTCTAGGGCATCACATGGAAACTCAAGACTATCTAAATCATCTTCATCTTCAAATCCATCATCAAAATCATCAAGATTTTCTTCTAAATTTTCTTCTTCATTATTAAGTTCATTTGTTGTAACATCAATTTCATCAATTCTAAATGCTTCATTATCATCTTCATCTTCTTCAATGTCTTTGAATTCTACAACATTATCATCATTATCTACGACTTGAACATCTAAACCTAATGCTTGGAATTCTTTAACTAATACTCTGAATGATTCAGGAACACCAGCTTGGTCAATTGTTTTACCTTTAACTAGTGATTCATAAACTTTAACACGACCTGTAATATCATCTGCTTTAACAGTTAAGATTTCTTGTAAAACATGACTTGCACCATAAGCATATAATGCCCAAACTTCCATTTCTCCGAAACGTTGTCCACCAAATTGTGCTTTACCACCTAAAGGTTGTTGAGTAACAAGTGAATAAGGTCCAGTTGCTCTTGCATGTAGTTTATCATCAACCATGTGATGTAGTTTAACCATATACATAACACCAACGTTAATTCTATGATCGAATGGTTCTCCAGTTCTACCATCACGTAATTCAACTTTTCCATCCAGAGCCATACCAGCTTCCTTCATTTCTTCAGAAATATCATCCCAAGTTGCACTATCAAATACTGGTGTAGCATAATGAACCCCTAATTTTTTACCAGCCATTCCTAAATGTAATTCTAGGATTTGTCCGATATTCATACGAGATGGAACCCCTAATGGATTAAGCATAACATCTACTGGTCTACCATCTGGTAAATAAGGCATATCTTCTTCAGGTAATATTAAAGAAATAACCCCTTTATTTCCATGACGCCCAGACATTTTATCTCCGACTTGTATCTTACGTTTTTGAATAATATATACTCTTATGATTTTTGATACTCCAGCTGGAAGTTCATCACTGTTTTCTTTAGTATAAACTTTAACATCATGAACAATACCACCAGCACCATGTTCTACACGTAATGATGTATCTCTAACTTCACGAGTCTTTTCACCAAAGATTGCATGTAATAATTTTTCTTCACTAGTTAATTCTTGAACACCTTTTGGTGTAACTTTACCAACTAAAATATCTCCATCTCTAACTTCAGTACCGATTCTAACAATACCATTGCTATCCAAATTCTTACGAGCATCTTCCCCAACATTTGGAATATCTCTTGTTATTTCTTCTGGTCCAAGTTTAGTATCACGACAATCAATATCGTAATGTGATATATGAAGTGATGTATAAACATCATCTTTTACTAATTTTTCATTTAAGATAACAGCATCTTCATAGTTATACCCTTCAAATGTCATGAAGGCAACAGTTAAGTTTTTACCTAAAGCAAGTTCACCCATATCTGTAGATGGACCATCAGCAATAACTTGACCACGTTTAATTACATCCCCAGCTTTAACAATTGGATGATGATTAATACAACTTGATGCGTTACTTCTTTCGTAATTTGCTAAATGATATGTATCTTTACCACCAGCAGTTTTAACTATAATTTTTAAGCCATCAGCATATTCAACAACACCATCAGCTTTTGCAACAATAGTTGATCCTGAATCTCTTGCAGCTATACATTCTACACCTGTTCCAACAATTGGTGCTTCACAAGTAAGAAGAGGTACTGCTTGACGTTGCATGTTTGCACCCATTAAGGTTCTATGAGCATCGTCGAATTCTAGGAATGGTATACAACTTGTAGTAATTGCAACAACTTGACTCGGAGCAACATCGACATAATCAATCTTTTCTCTTTTTACATAAAGTGTATCTCCATTATAACGAGCTACTACTTCATCATCTATAATTCTATCATTTTCATCAAGTTTTACTGAAGCTTGACTAATAGCATGTCCTCTTTCTTCATCAGCAGTTAAATAACATACTTCATCAGTAACAACACCATTTACAACTTTGTGATATGGAGTCATTATAAATCCATAATCATTAATTTTAGCATAACCTGCAAGTGATGTAATAAGACCGATATTTTGACCTTCTGGTGATTCAATCGGACAAATACGACCATAGTGAGACGCATTAACGTCACGAACATCCATACCAGCACGTTCACGTGATAACCCTCCAGGTCCAAGACTTGATAAACGTCTTTTATCTGTTAATTCTGCAATTGGATTTATTTGATCCATGAATTTTGATAATTGGCTTGATCCAAAGAATTCTTTTAAAGCCGCTGTAACTGGTCTAATATTAATTAATGTTTTAGGTGTTACGGTATCAAGTTCTTGCGTAGTCATTCTTTCACGAATAACTCTTTCCATTCTAGCCATACCAATTCTAAATTGATTTTGAATAAGTTCACCAACTTGACGAACACGACGATTTCCTAAATTATCGATTTCATCATCAGTACCTATTCCTTTATGTAAACCTATATAATAATTTAAAGACGCATAAACATCAGGTATCGTAAGACGTTTAATATCAATACTTTGATCTACCCCAATAACATTAAATGTTTTTTTGTTATCAGTTGGATCAACTACTTTTACTGTTTGAACAGTTTTATAATCATCTAATTCTTCATTTATTAATATATCTTTAACATTTAACCCATTTGCAAAATATGGTTTTAATTCTTCTAGTAATTCTCTAGTTAAAACATCTCCAGATTTAGCAAGTGTTTTCTTTCTATCTATTAATGGTTCTGCTAAAGTTAAACCTTCAAGTCTATCTAATACATTTAATTTCTTATTAAATTTATAACGACCAACTTTAGCTAAATCATAACGGAATCTATCAAAGAATCTTGTAATTAATTGGTTCTTTGATGAATCTAACGTAGCTGGTTCACCAGGTCTTAATTTTTCATAAATTTCAATTAAAGCTTCATCTGTATTATTAGTTGAATCTTTTTCTAAAGTATTTTTAATATATTCATTATCTCCAAAAATACTTAAAATGTCTTCATCACTAGATAAACCTAAAGCTCTTAAAAATGTTGTAACAGTTACTTTTCTTGTTCTATCAATTCTTACATATAAAACGTCTCTAGCATCTGTTTCATATTCTAGCCAGGTTCCTTTATTAGGTATTAATTCTCCACCTAAAATATGACGTCCATTCTTATCAATTTCTTTTTTAAAATATACACTCGGACTACGAACTAATTGTGATACAATTACACGTTCTGCCCCATTGATAATAAATGTACCTGCATCAGTCATCAAAGGCATATCACCTAGGAATATTGTTTGTTCTTTAACTTCTCCAGTTTCATGAATATAAAGACGAGCTTCAACCTTTAATGGTGCTGCATAGTTTACCATTCTTTCTTTTGCTTCTTTTATAGAGTATCTTGGTTCATCAAAATAATAATCACCAAATTCTAGTGATATATTACCAGTAAAGCTTTCAACTGGAAATAAATCTTCAAATATTTCTTTAATACCTGTTTCTAGAAATTCTTGGTATGATTTCTTTTGAACTTCTAATAAATCATTCAACTCTAAAACGTTTTTCGTCTTCGAAAAACTTCTTCTTTCACGATAGTCACCAAATTTTTTAACTTTATAAGCCACGATATCACCCCATACACAATTTTTTAAGACTATTTTTTTCTTCGCTTTTATTTAAAAAAATAAATACGCCACCAATTTAAAATTGTAAAGCCAAAATGTTAATTTGTCAATTAGTTTTCGCTTTAAACACAAAAAAACCTTTACTTTTTGCTACAACTTCTATATTATAACATTCTTTTAACGCATTTGTTGTCGATTTAGCACCTTGGTCTTTATTTATGACAAACCACAGCTCGCCATTATCTAAAAGATGATCTTTAGCTCCCTTCAAAATATTTAACACTGTTTCTTTTCCAGCTCTAATCGGTGGATTAGTTATTATATATTCATATTTATTTTTTACACAATCATAAGCATTACTTTCGTATGCTTTCCCATCAACTTCATTTAATTTTATATTTCTTTCACTTAAATGAAGCGCTCTTTTATTTATATCTACTAATTCAACTTTTCTATTTAATATTTTTCCTACTGTTATACCCATGAATCCATATCCACAACCAACATCTAGTATAATTCCATTACCATTTTCATTATATTTCTCTTTTACAAATGTCTCAACTAATAACCTCGAGGCATAATCTATTTTATCTTTAGCAAAAACTCCATTATCACTAAAAAATTCTAAAGTTTTATCTTCATATTTATATACTAGTTTTCTTAACTCACTTTTTAGATTTTCATTGTTTGTAAAATAATGTTCCAAAGGCACTTTCCCCTTTTCTCGATATAAAATCATTATACAACAAAAACTTGTACTCCGTCAACCATTTAAGTACAAGTTTCTAATAAAATTTTCAGCAACACTTATAGTTTAAAATATACTTTTAATCTATTCTTAACTCACATACATCACTACTTATTTTAAAACTTTTATTAGCAACAATATTTTTACCATTACTACATTCCACAATCACAAATTTATCTAAAATATATTTTTTAGCAATCATTACTTCTTCATTATCTTTTATTACTTCATATCCTTTATTTTTATAAAAATCACTTAAAGCAATTCTTCCATCAGTCAAAAGATAATTAAGTTCATAAATATTATCTTGATCATACTTAATATTTAATGAACTAATTCCATAATAGTAATAATCTTTTTCTTTTACTAAATTAGTTAATTTTTCTTCGCTATTATTAATAATTTCAAAACTATAACTATCATATATATCACTAGGTATTAAAACAGTATCAATTAAATATATTGTATTATTTTTATAACTATCAACTCTACCTATTACATCAATATAATCATAAATTCTATAACTACTTAATATTTCATTACTTTTAACATTTAAAGTATAATCTAAATTAAAATTAACATAACCATTTAAAGATTCTTCACTACTCGTATATGAAGCTAGTTCAATACTTTCATTTCCACTTATTTTACTAATCTTACCATGAACTCTTACAAATTTATTTTTATATTCATGGTAAGTGTATTTAGGATCTTGTAAAAATTTATTAATATCTAAAACATCTATTAAATCATTTTCACACAAATAATTCTTTTTATAACCATAATCTAAATAAAGCTTATTATTACAATCAAATACTCTATAAAAAAAACTATTATATGTAAACATTTTATTACTACTTTTAATTGCATAACTAAATACAGGCACATGCTTTAATTTATAAAATAATAATGTATCTAAACCATAACTTGCCACAAACAACAAAATTGGCACCAATAAAACTAAAAATATATTTCTTTTTTTCTTTAAACAAAAACTTATTGTTATAAGAATTATTCCTAGTAACAAACCAATTATTCTAAAAATACTATAAACATTTATAACAAAAGGCACTATTATTAAAGTTAAACCTAATCCTAGTAACCAAATTAATCTTTTTTTCAAAATTACCACCTTACATATATTATACTCCAAAACGCCATTAAAAAAAAGTTGAAATTAATCAACTTTTCAAATTTACTAATTTAAAGCGTCTTTTAATTTGCTTCCAGCTTTAAATGAAGCAACTGTCTTAGCAGGAATTTTAATTGGTTCTTTTGTTAATGGATTGATTCCTTCTCTAGCAGCTCTTGTTTTAGCACTAAAAGTACCGAAACCAACTAAAGCAACCTTTCCATCTTTTTTTAATCCAGCAGTAATACCTGCAATTGTAGCGTCAAGTGCACGAGCAGCATCAGCTTTAGAAAGTCCAGCTTCTTTTGCAATTAATTCTACTAATTCTGTTTTAGACATAATATTATACCTCCCTATTATCTAAAATATTTTGTAGGAACATTGTCCTTACATATTAAGACTACCAAAAAAACTAGGTAAAATCAATAACTAATTCACAAATTTTATATATTTTCTAAAAAAACTTATATATTTTTACTTATTTTTGACATTTTCAAGGTATAAAAGGTTGTCTTAAAAGCCCATTACTTGTTCTTTCTAAATATTTAACCTCACATTTTACATTAGGTTTTACATATATTACATCTTTATCTTTTATATCAATTAAAGCTTTTGCTTCTTTCATATTCATAATTTTATTAGCTAAACTTCTTTTCTTTCCCAAACTAACTTTTCCAACATACACAATTCTTCCCTTTAATAACTCACCTAATACTAAACTAATAACATTTTCCTTATTAATATAACCAAGTATTAAAAAATCATCGCTTTTATAATTCTTTATTTTTATCCAATTATCACTTCTTTCATTAATTAAATATTTACTATCTATTTTTTTGGCTACAATGCCTTCCATATCCAATGATTTTATTGCTTTAAACAACTTACTTCCTTTACCATAAACATACGTACTTTTAACAAATACTTCATTATCTTCATAATTATTTAATATTTCTTTTCTTTCTAACAAACTTAAATTTATTAAATCCCTATTTTCATATAATACATCAAAACACATAAAAACAACTGGATTTGTCTTACTTAAAAAATCAATAGTTTTTTTATTTTTTAAATGAAATCTCTTTTGTAATTTTGAAAAAGACACCCTTCCATCATCTAAAATTATAATTTCTCCATCAAATATTACTTTACCACTAACTATTTTACTTAAACAACTTAATTCTGGAAATAACTTTGTTATATCCATACCATATCTGCTTTTTATTACAACACTATCATTACTTACAAAAACTAATACCCTTATTCCATCATATTTTACTTCGTATAAATAATTTTCATCATCAAATACTTCATCTACTTCTTTAAGAAGCATCGGTGTAAATTCTTTTTTCCACAAACTCATTTTTTATCCTTTAAGCTTTTTTCTAAAGCCTTCATTAAATCATTAATTTGCTTTTTACTACTTCTTTTAGTTTTTGTAATTTTCTTTCCATCCAATTTTTCATCAATAGCTTTTTTTATTCTATCTTGATATTCATCTTTATACTTATTAGGTTCAAAAACCCCTTCCATACTTTCAATTAGTTTAATAGCTAAATCAAGTTCTTTATTTGTTACTTTAATATTCATTTCTTTATCAGGCATTCTTACTTCCTCTTCAAAATATAACGTCGTTAAAATTATTCCATTTTCAACTAACTTTAATATTCCATAATAAAATTTTGGCCCAATTACAGTTTTAACTAAAGCTACCCTTTTTGTTTTCTTTAAAGCCTCATAAAACAAATTATATGCTTTAGACTTTCCTTCTGTATTTAAAAAATAACTTTTTTCAAAATACCACGGAGGCACACTACCTTCTTTCATAAATGATATTACTTCAATCTCTTTATCCCAATCTGGTTTTAAATTATCAAGTTCAGTTTTACTAAAAATTAAATAATTATCTTTTTCAAACTGATAACCTTTTACAATGTCACTTTCTTTTAAATCTTTTTTACACTTTGGACAATATTTTATATATTTAACTCTTTCCAAACACTTTTTATGCAATTGATTAAAAGAAGTATCATTATTTTTAATAACAGGATTAAGTAACACAGGAATACTTACTAAAGCAAAAGAAATATTAGAATGTATATTAGGCATATTTATCACCATTTATATTATTTCTAATATTTCTTCTTTTATTCAATAATTATTGGATCTGCTTATGTTTTCATCTCAAATTTAATTTGTTAAAAAACATTAATTTTAAACCGTTTATAAAGCTTTTATTTCTCTTTTAGTTTTATTAATTTTATTTTCAATATTTACTCTTTCCACAACAAATATCATAGTAATAGCATTAACGGTAAAAGATCCACCATAACTTAAAAATGGAAGTGGTACACCAGTCAAAGGAATCAAAGCTAGTACTCCAAGTAAATTAACTAAAATGTGTAACGTAAAATACCAAAAAGTTCCATAAGCAAGAATTGAACATCGTAGATTTTCACTTGATTTAGCAATTTTCAATATTCTTGCTAAAATATAAACATAACCTAAAATGATTAAAATACCTGTTACAAGTCCAAGCTCTTCAACAATAATTGGAAAAATAAAATCTGTATGAGATTCAGGCAAATATAAATATTTTTGTCTTGAATTTCCAAGACCAACCCCAAATAAACCACCATTATTTATAGCAATAAAGCCATTACACACTTGATATCCAGTAGTTTCAGTATATCTTGAACAAGGATTTCTAAAATTAAGTCTTCCTTTTTGAATGCTACTTAAAAAATCATTACCAGAATAAAGCACAGCAATAACAGCAATAATTACTCCGACTGCAAATATTTTAATAAATTTCATAATATTATTTTGAACAATAGGAATACTTATAAAAGTTAAAAATACAATACCAGCTATAATAGCTGCACTTCCTAAATCAGGTTGCATAAACACAAGTCCAATAACAATTGCTGCAAATCCCAACGGAACAAAATAAGCATAAACATTTTTTACCTTTTTATAATGAAGTTTATTATAATAAACAGCCATAAACACTACTAAAATTGATTTTGCAAACTCACTAGGTTGCACTTTAAAATATTTTAAATCAAACCAACTTATTGCACCACCAGCAATTTTCCCCTTTACAAATAAAAGTGCCAAAGATCCAATTAGTAAAAACACTAAAGGCCAAGCTAAAGCTCCATAATTTCTAGTAGGAAATCTCAAAACAATTAACAAGCCTATAAAAAAAGCTACTAAAACAAATATCGCTTGTCTTATAAAAAAATGATAAGGTTGATATCCATATCTTACAACTGCAGTAATACTAGAAGCACTATAAATCATTACTAATCCTAAAATAACATAAAGTATTATCATTATAAATAATGGAATATCCATTTTAGAAAATATTTTTCGCATACTCCTCACCTATAATAATATTATCATATTTACAAACAAATTAAAGTTTTTTTTGAAAACTTGGGTTATTTTAATGTCAAAAAATCGTCATTTATAATAAATTATAGTAGATACAAAAAGGAGGTATATTATGTATTATTATGGAAATACTGGCTATTATGGCGGAGGATACGGCGCTCAAGGTGCTTGTGGAGCTCCTACATATGCTGGATACACTAGTGGTTATGGCATAGGTGCTGCTATTTGGATTGTATTATTCATTCTTTTAGTAATCATTTTAGGTGCTGGCTGGAGCTGGAATAATAACAATAATTAAATAAATTTAAAAGGGCTACATCAAAACTAGTCCTTTTTTCTTTGTAATATATTTGGTTTAAACACTTCTTTTAATCTTAATTCCATTATTTCTATAGGTACAGAAAAATAAGATGCTAAAGCCTCGCAATCTCTTGTATTACAAGCCTTTAATTTATTATCAGGCACAAGTAATATTCTTGCAAAAGATGCAACAGCATCAATTTCATTATCTAAAACATGACTACCTAAAAAAATTTCATTATTATAAAATATTAAATATGAAGAAATCAAATATGCAATCGTATATCTTTTTTGTTCTTTACTAAAGTAAATATTTAAAATTATTTTTTTATTATTATTAGCTGAACTAATTTTACCATTTATATCATTTGGTAAATCACTACTCTCATTAACAATAAATCCAAATGATCTTGCAAATTTGGTAATATCAATAATACCCAACTCGTTACTACATTCTGCAAATTTATCTAATATCATTTTAAGTCTTTTTTGAATATCCAAGAAAATCATCTCCCAAGCAAATATTACCATAAAAGCCTAGCAATTACAATGAAAATTGCATTTTCAAAAAAAATTTGATATACTATGTTCCAGGTGAAGTATATATGAAATTACCAAACATTACAATATTAGATGAAAAAAATAAAATATTACATCAAAAAAGTAAAGATGTTACATTTCCAGTAAGTAAAGAAGATCGCAAACTTGCTGAAGATACAATTAAGTATTTAGAAATGAGTCAAGATGAAAAAATTGCTGAAAAATATGATTTACGTGCAGGAATGGGAATGGCTTTTGTCCAACTAGGATATTTAAAAAGAATGTTTGTTATAGCCAATGAACTAGAAGAAAAAGGAACCTTTGAAGAATATATAATAATTAATCCTAAAATTATTAGTCAAAGTGAAGAATTAATTTATGTTGGTGAAGGCGAAGGATGTTTAAGTGTTAATCGTGAAGTTGAAGGCATAGTTCCAAGACATGCTAGAATAACTATTGAATATTATGATTATGAAGGAAATAAAAAAACAATGCGAGCTCGTGAAGATTTAGCTGTAGCATTCCAACATGAAATAGATCATTTAGATGGAATTTTATTCGTAGATAAAATAGATCCTAAAAATCCATATAAAGATAAAAATAAAATGCGAGAAATTTAGACTTTGACAAAAAGCCACTTTTATGATAATATGTATATAGCAAAACAATTTGCATAAATTAAAAATGGAACATCCAATTTTGCATGTTGGATGCTACCAAAGTTGCGGGCATCTAAATCAACACGGTTGATCTAGATGCGCTTTTATTTACTTCTATTTTAGCAGTAAAACCAAAATGAGAAGAATAATGATCAACCATAACCCGATGATAATTCCATCTTTAGTCATAGAATCAAACCTCCTATTTATATTGTAGAAGGTAACATCCAATCAACTGAATATTCCATAAAAATTATTTTAACATACAAGTCTATAAAAAGCAACAAATTATAGCATTTGGTTTAAAATTTTTTAGTCCAAATATATAAGTTAAATTAACCTAGATGTTTTTATTTGTCATAATAAAATAAATAAACAATTACAATTTTTATTTGACAACAAGCATACATTTATTATATAATACACTTGCAAGTTATTTAGGCAGGGTTATACCTATAAATAATGTGTTTAAACCTATATGGAACAAAGTAACTAGGACTGCCCTAGTAAAATTATTTAAACTCCCTATTTATTAGATATAACGAAGTTAAATATTTTGCAAATAAAATGAAAGGAGATTTTATGGCAAGATATACAGGACCAGCTTATAAAAAATCTAGAAGACTTGGTTTTTCTACTCTTGAAAACGGAAAAGAATTAGCAAAAAGACCATATGCACCAGGACAACACGGACAAGACCGTCGTCGTAAATTAAGTGAATATGGAATCCAAATGCAAGAAAAACAAAAAGTAAGAATTCTTTATGGACTTAATGAAAAACAATTCCACAAAGTATTTGACAAAGCTTCAAAGATGCATGGTATTGCTGGGGAAAACTTACTTATCCTACTAGAATCAAGACTTGATAATATGGTTTATCGTCTTGGTATGGCTAGAACTAGAAGAAGCGCTCGTCAAATTGTAAATCATGGACACATTTTAGTAAATGGTAAAAAGGTTGATATTCCTTCATACACTACTAAAGTCGGAGATATCATTTCAGTTAAAGAAAACTCAATGAACCATCCAGCAATCCTTGATGCAATTGAACAAAAGAGAACTGTTCCAGCATTCCTAGAAATGGATGAAAAGAAATTAACTGGTAAATTTGTTAGACTTCCAGAAAGAAGTGAACTTAATCCAGAAATTAATGAACAACTTATCGTTGAATTCTACAACAGATAATATTAAAACCAAAAGGTTATTTATTAATCCTTTTGGTTTTCTTTTGGTAAAAATACACTAATTTGCAAATTATCTAAATCATATAAATTAATTAATTCTTCTAAATCTTCAAGAGTCTCATCTTCTAATATTTCTTTTAGATTAGTTACAATACCCCCATTATTTAAAACATCATCTTGAATTCTATAACTAACATTTTCTACATCTTCATAATCTAATATTAAAGTTGCTATCGTAGCATTCTTTTTTCTTTTAAAATCAATATCACTAATTTGTAAATCATTCAATTTATCTTTAACTCTTTTTATAACTTCCTCTTTAAAATTAGTTGTAACACTAATTGAAATAACAAAAGTATCATCATAAATATCTGTTGCAACACTCATTCCTTGAATAAGACCTTTTTCCATAAGTTCATCTCTAAAATCAGAAGTAGCGCCAAAATTTATATTAAAAATTAAATTAGAAAGAATTTTTAGTTCTAATTTAGAATAATCTTTAAATTTATTCATATCCATTTTACAACAAATTTTTACCCTTGGATAAGTTAAATTAATCTTTTCTTCTTTATATTTTTCTAATACTTTTTTAGGTTCAGATTCTTTTACAACTACAGGTTGCAAATACTCTCCGAAACTTTTTTTAGATAAATTATCTTCAACAACACTAGCCATTTCATAAGGATTAAAATTACCAGTTATAGTTAAAAACATATTTTCAGGATGATAAAAAGCATCATAAACTAATTTAACATCTTCCAAATTTATACTATTAACATCTTCCGGAGTACCCGTTATAGTATTTCTATATTTTGATTTTTGTAACACATTTGATAATGTATGAAAAAATACTATACTATAAGGATCATCAAGTCCCATATTAGCTTCTTCAACAATAATACCTTTTTCTTTAGCTACACTTTTTTTAGTAAAAAATGGATTATAAACAAAATTAAGTAATTCTTCTAAATTTTCTTTTTTATTTTTAGTAGCAAACACAATATAACTAGTATAATCAAAAGTTGTAAAAGCATTTGCATCTCCCCCTAGTTTATAAAATTCATCATGAGCTGTAGTTTCATCATCAATATTAAATTTTATATGTTCCAAAAAATGAGCAATTCCATCAGGTACTTCATAAGTCTTTTTCCCTATTTTAAATTTTGTATGAACTGAACCATACTTTACAGATAAAGAAGCATACATACTACTTACTTTTTCATTTACCCACATAAAAATAGGAAGTCCACATTTAGTATTATACACATATATCTTTTCATTTAAGCCTTTTAAAACTAATTCTTCCATTATTCACTCTTCCCTTCCAAAGCAAATATTGTATTCAACTTAACTTTTTTTGCTACATTAACTATATCCTCTTTTTTAACATTCTTAAATGCTAACTTTCTATCTTCAATCATAGGTAAATTATCATAAACATTAAAAACGTAATTATTTAAAATAGCTACATTATTATCAAGTGTCATATCAAGTGAAATAATCATATTATTAATAGCATCTTCAACTTCTAAATCCGTAAAATTACCATCTACCATATTTTTTAATTCTTTTTTCACTAAAGAAATACATTTTTTTACATTATTTTGTTCTAAAGATATTTGAATCATCAATAATTTATCATATTTTAAATACATACTATTTATAGCATAACATAAACTATTTTCTTCTCTGATACTTTTATAAAGTTTTGAAGTAAGCCCTCCATTTCCATATAAATAATTAAATACATTCATAGTAATATTTTTTTCTTGTTCACTTAAATTATCTAAATTAAATAACATTACTAAATTAGTTTGAATATTTTCACTTTTTAAACTCTTTTCATGGACTTTTTTAGTAACTTTATTATCCACCATCATTTCATAAGAACCATCAACAATATACCTATTTTTAAAATATTTCTTAATTAAACTAGCAACATCATCCATTTCTAAATTACCTATTAAAAATATATCAACTTTAAAATTCTTTCTTAAATTTTTATAAGCATCATAAAGACTAGATGGTGTAATATTATCTAATTCTTCAATCGTACCAAGAAGTTCATAAGATGTTGGACTATCTTTATCCATTTCTTTAAAAGCTTCTTTTATGCTTTGCTTTACAGGATTTTCTTTTAAAGAATTAATTTCTCTTTTAATACGTTCTTTTACAATATTAAATGTTTTTAAATCAAATTCATCATTAACAACATTAGGTCTTTCAATTATTTCAAATAAAGTTTTAATAACTTCTTCAACATAATTTTCTTCATCAATATAAAAAGGATTAATAAAATCAAGAGATACATGCAAATCTAATACATTACCTACCCTTACAGTGGATGCGTATATAATTATTTTATATAGTTCTTCAAATTTAGTAATTAAATCTTTTTTTCTTGGATACATTTTACATGATTCACTCATCATATCAGCTAAAAATGAATATTTCCCCATTTCTTCTTTTTTAGCTATATTTCTAAATATTACTTCCATATGACTTGTTTTAAATTTATCTGTTTTTATAGTATAAATATTAAAAGAATTACAATTATATGTTTTATATTTCATTTTACACCTCACCTTTATTATGCTTACTTTTTAAAATTTTATTATATTCTTTTAAAGTATAATCATCAGTCATACCTGCAATATAATCAATAACTATTCTTTCTTTACTATTATTACTTTTATATTCATCACTCATATTATTTAAATATGACTTAATTATATTACTATCTTTATTATTTGTATTTAAATCATTTATATAAGTATCATATAGAGTATTTAGCATATTTTCTAACGCTTTTTTTTCTTCTTTAGTATAAGCTTTATAATATATATTTTCATAATTAAAATCTTTAAGATCCTTTATTGCTTCAAAAACAGAATTACTCAATTTAATATAGGCTTTGCCTTTGCTTTCTTTTATTACATCATTAATTAATGTATTAACTATATCTCTATTACTTTTACCAAGTACATTTGTAATTTTACTAGGAACATCTTCCCAAGTAAGTAATTTCATTCTTACTGCATCATCTATATCTCTACCTAAATAAGCTATTAAATCACTAATTCTAACAACACAGCCCTCCAAAGTCATCGGAGTAAGTTTCTTACAAGCATCTTTATCTAGATATGTATTTTTATATTCTTCTAAAAACTCTTCTTTAGTTTTATTTTTAGGTTTATATAAACCTTCAACAAATTCTCCATTATGGCACAAAATAGCATCTAAAGTTTGTAATGTAATATTTTTACCACATCCATAATTTTCTATATTCATTAAAAGTCTTACACTATGGACATTATGATTAAAATATCCACATCCAGCATTTAAGCTTATTTTATTAAGTATTGCCTCACCCACGTGACCAAACGGAGTATGACCAAGATCATGCCCTAAAGCTCCAGCTTCAATTAAATCTTCATTCAAATCTAAAGCTCTTCCAATAGTTCTAGCAATTTTACTCACATATAAAACATGAATCATTCTTTTAGTTAAATGATCATTTTCTTTAAAAGAAAAAACTTGTGTTTTATCCATATATCTTTGAAATGATAATGAATACAATATTCTATCTATATCCCTAGAAAATGGTAATCTAAAATCTTTATCTATTTTTTCAAAATATATTGCATCTTCATTTTTACATGCTAAATTATTCATCAATACATCACCATTTAAATAATAACACAAAACCAATTTACTTTAAAGTATTTCTATTTATAAATCCACAATGCTTGCATAAATCCTCAACCAGCAACTTCTTATTAAACCCAACTATCATCTCTTGTGATCTCTTACTATGTAGTACCTCATCAATATTACTTGTAAAAATATTGCCTAAAATAATACACCCATTTCCATCTAAACAACAAGGAACAATACTACCATCTACTAAAATACCAAAGTGATCTTTTAAACCATAACAAAAACCATGTTCATTATAAATTTGATTATTTAAATCAGGCCACACAAACTCTTCATTTATATCGATAAATACATTATCTTCAAGCTTCATACTTTTAGTAATCTTTTTACAATATTTTTCTTCCAATTTATGAATAATTTTCTTATTACTTCCAACCCATAATCTATAATTAATATAAGTATACTTCTTTAAATCATCAATTACTTCAAAAATTCTATTTAAATAATTATCTACATCACCTACATTACTATGTAAAGATATATTTATTTGTCTTATATTTTTATTGTTTTTAATTTTTTCTATAAAATATCCATTCGTAGTAATATTTACAAAATAATCCTTACTTGCTTCATCAATAAACTCATTTATTAATGGATGAATTAAAGCTTCACCTAAAACATGAAAATAAAGGTACTTTGTATGTCCCTTTAATTTATTTAAAATAATTTTAAATTCATCCATACTCATATATTTTGCTTCTCTTTTATTATGAATACAAAACGAACATTGCAAATTACAATTATTAGTTATTTCCACATATACTTTCTTCATCATAAGAAAAACAAAATATCAATATTCTCCATAAAATCATCATCAACAATTTGTAAAAATCTAATTATTTTTATAATAGATCCTACTAAAAAATAAAGAGAAAGTACACACAAAGTAAGCCCAATTGCACCTTTAAACTTAAATATTAATTCTAACAAAAATAGTAAAACACTAATTGCTAATAATATAAAATATACTTTAGAACCATACTTCATAATACTACCTCATTTCTTTTTTATTTTAACCTAATTTATCGCCATTTTCAACTTCTTTTTCTGGAGTTATTAATATTACTCCATCATTACTATATGTACCTAAAACTAATACTTCTGACATAAAATCAGCTATTTGGCGTGGTGGAAAATTAACTACTGCTAATATTTGCATACCGATTAGATCTTCTTTTTCATAAAATTTAGTTATTTGAGCAGATGACTTTTTAATACCTATTTCATCTCCAAAATCAATCGTTAATTTATATGCGGGTCTTTTTGCTTTTAAAAAATCATCTGCATTTATTATTGTTCCAACCCTTATATCTAGTTTCATAAAATCTTCTATACTTGCCATATTTCCTCCTAAAAAAACAAAATAGAGCATTAGCTCTATTTTAATGTATATACTTCTCCACTTACTTCATCTACATTTTTATTAAGTGAAGGTAATTCCATTTCTTCATCTTCATCATCTATTATAGTAAATAATTTAGATGTACTATTATCATTTTTTTCTTCTTCTACTTTAGTAACAACTTCTTCTTCATTATTACTATTATTAGTTACAATATCATCTTCCCTCTTGTCAACAAAAACAGAGCTAAATATTTGTGGACTTGGTTTAAATATTGGTTTTTCTTCCACCTTTTCTTCTTTTACTTCTGGAATTTCAATACTATTAAACTCATTTTTAATACTTTCCAAACTATTAAGACCATTTACAAGTTCACTATCATCTTCTTTTATATCAGGTAATTCACTAATACTAATCGGACTTTTTTCTTCTTCAGTATCTTTAAATAATGGTTTAATAATACTTTCATTTTCATTTTTTACTTCATTATCAACAATTACATCAACATTTTCTTTTACTTCTGGTTTAAACTCTGTTACATTTACTTCTTCATTTTTAATAACTGGAACTTCTTCTTTTACTTCTAATTTAACTGGTTCAAGTTTTTCTTCTTTAAATGTATCAAGTTCAATCTTTTGTAACCTTTTTGTTTCTTCAAGTTTTTGATCTTTTTTACCAAAAAAGTATACAACAACAAAAGCAATTATTAATATAACCAATAAAACTACTAGTATTAAAGTAAAATTATCTTTTTGATATAAATCATATATGAAATTCATATTTCCACCTCTTTACTCTACATATTTTTATAATACCAAATTATTCTTAAAAAGTAAATATATTTTACAATCAATTTACATTAATTGATTATAATAGGATCACTCATAGTTCCTGATCCAGATTTGTAGGTTATGGAAGACACGAGATTGAATACTACACGCCCCGCATAGCTGAAGTACACGCCGTAGCCGTTCACGCCACCATCGCCGTACACAAGGAACGTAGTATTCGAATCGTCCACAATACGGGAAATAGTCCATTCACAAAGACCCATATACATCCAATTATTATTTGTTGCTGTTGTATTATTATAGGAATCCATTGTTAATGTCCATGCACTTGGACTTGCTGCAAATCCATAATCTGATACATACATTAATCCTATTTTTGCTTGATATTCTGTAGCATTATCAGTACTATTTGTGGCATTTGGATTTGTTATTTCATTTTGATATGCTACTGATGGAATTGTCATTGCTATATTTACGCGTGTGTTTCCTCCTACTTTCCATGTCGTCATTGCTATCTTATTTGACCACTCTTCTCTTATGTAATTTATGAAATTTGTATTTAAATTTGTTTTATTAAACAAACTTGTACTCCATGTATTGGTTGCACTATTTGTTTCTTTATAATTCCAATAATATACTCCGATTCTTTCTCCATCTCCATATGTTCCCTTATAAGTACTATCCATTCCCCATTCTTTATAGGTTTGTGAATAATCTCCATCTCTTCCCAATTCTGCTGTAGTCATATAATCATATTTTATTAATTTTACTTTTCCATCTATTACTCCGATTATTCGGTATAAATTATCTGTTGGACATGGGCTTGTTGTTGAACCAAAGCATATAAAGTTATTTACTTTATCACTTGGACCAGCATATCTATAACTATTATCATTTGCTCCATTTTCTAAATTTGCATCATGATAATAAATATTTGATATACTACTTACACTTTTAGAACTGAAATCTGTTAAACATTTTGTCAAATTATCACCATTGGTACAAACCTCATCAAGAGATGTCATCAATTTATCTTGTTGTATTATTATTTCTGCTTTTAATTCTTTTCCCTCATTTTCTACTTGATTGGTATCCAAATTAATAAATGTAACACTAAAATTCCAATCTTGATAATTATAATCATTACTTGAATTTGACGTTATTGTATAATTTTCTGCAATAGTTTTTAATCCATTTAATGTTGTAATATCAAAGCCACTTACACCATTAGTAGTTGAACCATCCAAATAAGTTAACCCATCAAGAGTAGTAATTTCATTATTATCTGGATCAAGAACTGTTAATATTATTTCCGCTTTTTTTTCAGTTGTAGTATAAATAAAATTATTACTTTTAACATTAAAATAAACATTATAAGTATATGTAGCTGTATTTGTTGTACTATTTGCTTTCAAACTTGCACTAGCAACAAAAGAATCCTCTAAATTTTCACCATTTTTAACCAGATTAAATTGTGTAAGTTTTAATTCAATTCCACTACCTGAAAATTGTAAATCATCGGGAGTATCTGCAACTACATTAAGTTTTCGTAAAACTTTACCACCTATTTGTGGAATAAAATATGCAAAAGTAACTCCAACAACTAAAATTAACATTGCTACTATTGTAATTATTAATCTTTTTTTATCGCTCATTTTAATCACTATTCCTCATTTTCTAATTAATTTATTATTATTGGATCATTCTTAGTTCCCGTACCTGATTTATAGGTAATTGAAGTTTCAAGATTAAAGGACGCACGAACAGCGTAATAGTAATTTGTATTATTACCGTTTACACCACCATCATAACCTACAATAATATTAGCAAATGAAACTTCTGAAATGCGTGAAATTGGCCACTCATCAATCCCCATGTACATCCAATTATTGTTTGTTATATGGCCATACCAATAACAATTCATCCCATAACCCCATGCACTTGGAGTTGCTGCAAATCCATAATCACTCACATACATTAAACCTATTTTCGCATTATACGTTGTAGCATTATCTGTTGTGTTTGTTGCATCCGGATTTACTATTTCATTTTGATAAGTTTTAGATGGAATTGTATTAGCTATATTATCATACGTATTCCCCCCGACTTTCCATGTTGTTGTGGCTATTTTATTTGCCCATGTTGTTCCTAAATAATTTATAAAGTTTGTATTTAAATTTACTTTATTAAATAAACTTGTACTCCATGTATTTGAACCTTGTCCATCATTTATTGTTGTATCAGCTTTATAATTCCAATAATATCCATCCATTGATGATAAACTACCTTTATAATGATCTGTATTTATAGCTATTTCACCTTGATAATCTCCATTAGTTCCTAATTCTTCTTTTGTCATATAATCATATTTTATCAATTTTACTTTGCCATCTATTACTCCGATGATACGATATAAATTATTTGTTGGACATGGACTTGTTGTTGAACCAAAACATATAAAATTATTTACCTGTTCTGATGCCCCAGCATATCTATAACTATTGTCATTTGCCCCATTTTCTAAATTTGAATCATGATAATATATATTTGTTGCTCCACTTACACTTTTTTGACTTAAATTTGTTATACAATTTGCTAAATTATCACCATTTGAACAAACATCAGCTAATGTTTTAGGTAATTTTTCTTTTTGAATAACTATATTTGCATTAATACTTCTAACCGCATCATAATTTTGATTAAAATCATAATTAATAAATGTGACTTTAAATTGCCAATCTTGTGTTGTATAAGTCGTACTAGAATTTGAAGTAATTGTATAATTATCAGCAATTGTTTTTACCCCTTCAAAAGTTGTAATATCAAAACCACTAACACCTTTTGTGGTAGATCCATCATAATATGTTAAACCATCTATTGATGTTACTTCACTACCCAATGGATCAATAACCGTTAAAATAATATCTGGATAATTTTCATTATTTGACACTTTAAAAAAATTCCAATCAACAGCAAAATACACATTATATGTATAACTTGCTTTATTTGTAGAATTATTAGCTTTAAGTGATGCAGTAGCAGTTGTTGAATCACTTAAATTACCTCCCCCTTGTGTAAAATTAAATTGAGTTATTTTTAAGCTTATTGGGTCTCCAGCAGAAAATTTCAAATCATCTAAAGAATTAGATATTACATCAATATTTCCAACAGCACCATTACCATTTTGGGCAATAAAATAAGCAAAAGAAACACCCACAACAAAAATAAATAAACATAATATAGAATATAGCCATTTCTTTTTATCCTTCATCTAAAATCACAATCCTTATTCTAGATAAATTATATCAAGTGAAAGTTTATTTGTAAAGCAAAATGAATAGATTTTATTTAAATCTATTCATTTGTTGCATTACTTGTTTAACTTGTTTTTGACTTGGTTTTCTTCCCATTGAACTCATCATTGCTTCAATCATTTTTTCATTTATCGGAGGATTTTTTTCAAGTGTTTTTTTCATTAATAATCTAGCAAGAAAAAATCCAATAACTAAACCAATAATAATTCCAATTATTAAATATAATATTAATTTACCCATAAAATAATCTCCTTTATATAATTATTTTACTATAAATAAATTAACTGTTCAAGCCAGAAATAATCTTTATTTTGAAAATCACAAGCAAATAATTCTGTAATAGGTAAAAATTTCTTAATATCTCTATTAATAATATTAGTTTTAAGTAAAATATGACTATTTTTAACAGTTATAATAGTTTCTTCTTTTCTATATTTATTAACTACTTTATGTGTATCTCCATTTTTCATATAAAAATCATTATCTTTATTTAGTTCATAAATCAATCTATTATATCTTTCTTTATCAATTGGCACTATTAACTGATCTAGCAAATCTTTTCCAATACCTATACTAGTTTTATCAAGCAAATAAATATCTTCTAAAGATTTATATAAATTATATGGACTATCTTTAAGAAGTACCCCCATTTCTTTATTAATTTTAAAAATATAAAAAGCCCTCATGTTATCACCCAAAATTATAATAACATAAAGGCTTCAATTAATTTGTCAAATTATGTCGATGATATCATCTTTTTTCAAAATATTTAAAATATGTTCTAAAATTGTATTTTTATCTATCTTCAAATATTTAACAACATCATTACTTTTACCACTCATCCCAAATTTATTTACTCCAAAAATATATTCAGGTCTACTTGCAAATCTATTCCAGATTAAACTATTTCCCGCTTCAATTACAAATGTTGGAACATCTTTAGGTAATAATTGTTCTTCATATTTAGGATTTTGTTTTAAGAATAATTCCATACTTGGCATAGAAACTACCCTTGTATCAATTCCATAAGTAAATAGCTCTTTAGATATTTCCATTGCCATTTCTAACTCTTGCCCTGTTGCAATAATAATACCATCCAAATGATATTTTTCTTTACGGACCATATAAGCTCCATATTTAACAAATTTAGCATTAGTATTTTTTTGCTTACTTCTTTCTTCTTTACTTATTACTAAAGCCGTCGGACAATTATTTTTTAAAATATATTCCCAAGAACCCATTATTTCATTAATATCCGCAGGTCTAAAAGTAATAAAATTAGGTATTGTTCGTAGCATTGTTAATTGTTCAACTGGTTCATGTGTTGGTCCATCTTCACCAACATATACAGAATCATGTGTAAAAATATAAGTAACTGGTAAATTCATTAAAGCTGACATTCTTATCGCTGGTTTCAAATAATCACTAAATGATAAAAAAGTTGATCCAAAAACTTTTAAATTAGATAAAGCCATTCCATTAAGTATTGCTCCCATTGCATGTTCTCTTACTCCAAAATAAATATTTTTACCAACTGGATTATCTTCACTTTGAATAGTTGACTTATCTAAATTAGTTTTACATGAAGAAGAAAGGTCCGCAGAACCACCTAGAAAAAATGGACTCTTTGGTGATATAAAATTCATAATCTTGTGATTTGATTCTCTTAAAGCTTCTCTATACTCATCACTTATTTTAAATTTAGTATCATCAAAATCTATTACAAAAGCATTTCTCTCTAATAAATTAACTAAAGCATGCAAATTACTATTTTCTTCCTTAATATTTGTATATTCTTCTTGCCATTCTAAATATTTTTTAGAAACTCTTTTATTAACATAATTTTGAATATATTCTAAAACATCTTTTCTAACATCAAATGCTTCATTAGTTATTTTATATTCTTTTTTAATATTTTCTAAATCATCTTTAGCTAAAGGTTTTCCATGTACAGCATTAGTTCCTTCAAGTACAGAATCTTCACCAATAATTGTATTACATATAATAATCGAAGGTCTATCACTTTTTTTAGCAGATTTAATAGCTTTAGATATTTCTTTATAATCACTACCATTTTTTACATTAATTATATTAAAATCTAATGCTTCAAATCTAATTTCAATATCTTCTGTAAAAGTATTTTTTGTATCACTATCTAAAGATACATTATTTTTATCATAAAGTAAAATTAATTTATTTAAATTTTGAGTACTAGCAAAACTTAATGCTTCATAACTTATTCCTTCCATTAAGTCTCCATCCCCACATAAACAATACGTATAATAATCTATTAAATTAGACTTTTTATCTTCAATATTTACAATAGCATTTAAATAACGTTCTGCTAGTGCCATTCCAACAGCCATTCCAACACCTTGTCCAAGAGGTCCAGTCGAAGCATCCACTCCCGGAGTCACTCTAACCTCCGGATGACCTGGTGTAAGACTACTCAAATCTCTAAAATGTTTTAACTCTTCTAGCTCTATATTATAACCCATATGATATAATGTTGAATATAACAATGCTGAACCATGACCTGCAGACATTACAAAACGATCTCTATTAATCCAATTAGGATTACTTGGAATAACATCTATTTGTTCTTTATATAAAGCATAAAGAATTGAAGCTGCTCCCAAAACTATACCTGGATGTCCACTTTTAGCTTTATCAATCATATCTAAAGCAAGTATTTTAATACTATTAATTGCTGCTTCATCCATTTTACTCATTTATTATCACTCCTTATATGATAATAAAATGATACCATAGATTAAAAAAAAAAGCAAAAAAAAGAATCATCGTCATGATTCTCGTATGGAGCAGTCCGTCACATACCCCCGAGTGGCACTCATCACACCATCTCGCACAAATTGTGGGAAAAATTCTCATCCTTCCCGTATAAAAATGCACTACCATCTTTCCTAACAAATCAATATTATCACAAAATATTGTGTAAGTCAATGGCTATTTACAAATTCCTTTATAATTATTTTTTCAAAATATATATAAATTTGTTTTAACAATTCATTATTTGTAAAATATTTCTTATTACGCACTACTCTTTCAAACATAAAATCATTTAATAATTTATTAACATGATCTTTTACTTCATTGCTAGTTACAAAAATATTAAATATATATAACAAACAAGTTAACTGTCTAATCGTAGGATTTGAAATTCTTAAATTTCTAACATCTTTATCAATATCACATTTTTTTAAAAATTCTAAAACAATAAAACTACTTACATAATTATTACTATTTTCATTTAAATTAACGAGAATTTTATCATTGTGATATACCCTATTTCTCAACGTAACAATTTCTTTTAAAACTATTATATATTTTTTTTCATCTTTTAAATTCAATACTTTTACTACAAATTCATAAAAATCTACTAACTTACCAAATGGAATTAAATCTATTAATTGATTTAATGAAATATTTGTATCAAATTTATTTTTAATATTCTTAAATCTTTTGCTATTTAAATACATTTGCATAACTTTATTTTCTTGTTTGCCAATCAATTTTAACAATCTAAACTTCAAATAATGTTCTACATCACTAATCATATTAAAAAGCAATAACCTTAATTCAAAATCAATAATTGCTAAATCTTTCAAATAAGCAAAATCTAAATCTATATATTTGTTTATATATTCACCATTAATATAATATTTTTCAAATAAACTTTTATATAGACATATATTATAATAATTATTATTTTGCTTCAAATAATTTAATGCTTCTTTTTCAGATATTTCTTTAAATTTAATATTTTCATTTTTTAATTCATCTATCATCTTACCTCCAATTAATAATATTTATTATACACACACATATATCTTTTGTCTATACATATTATAAAGAGTTGTTTATTTTTTTTAATTATGATAAAATACTATTATGTCCTCGTAGTTTAGTTGGATAAAACAAGCCCCTCCTAAGGGTTAGAGCGTGAGTTCGACTCTCACCGAGGACACCATATATACAAATTAAAACCTGCATTCGCAGGCTTTTTTATTAATTATTTATTCATTGCAATTATAGTATTATTACTCGAGGTATCATCTAATTTACTAAACCTTAAATTAACTAGCAAAATCATTCCCACAATAGTTAAATAGAAGAATAAAACTCCACTATACTTTTTCAATACATTCATCATTTTTCATTACCTCGTCTTTCTAATATCATTCTAATACATATATTTGTTCGTGTCAACAATTTTATAAACAATTGTTTGACTTTTTACAAAAAATATTGTAAAATAAAATTAGAAAAGGAGAATTTATGGAAGAGAAAAAAGAGCTTACAAAAAGACAAGAAGAAGTATTAAATTACATAAAAAAATTTATAGCAGAACATGGTTATCCACCCGCAGTGAGAGAAATCGGGGCCGGAATTGGTTTAAATAGTCCCGCTACAGTATTTGTTCACGTTAAAAATCTTGAAAAATTAGGTTGTATTAGACAATCAAGCAACAAATTTAGAACTATTGAATTGCTCGTAGAAAATGAGTATTTAGAAAAAAATGAAGACGTAGTAAAAGTTCCTTTACTTGGAAAAATTACAGCAGGAAGTCCAATTACAGCGATTGAACAACCAGATGAATTTTTTGATCTACCCGCTGCCCTAATGCCAAAATCCGGTGAAGTATTTACCTTACATGTAAGTGGTGAATCAATGATTAATCGAGGAATTTTTGATAACGACTACGTAATAGTAAAAAGATGCCAAACAGCCAAAAACGGTGATATTGTAGTTGCAATGACTGATGAAAATGAAGTAACACTTAAAACATTTTATAAAGAAAAAGATCATATAAGACTTCAACCTGAAAATGATACAATGGAACCATTAATATTTAAAAATATTACTATTCTAGGTACAGCTATTGGTCTTTATAGAAAAATATAAAATATCGAAGCCAAACACTTCGATATTTTTATTTAACCAAAAATACAATATAACTTAAAAATGCTAGATATAAAATTAAAACAATCCAACCATTAATCATATCTCTTTTTTCTGATTTATTTTTTATACCAATTGCCATCGTAGCTAAATATCCACCGATTAACCCTCCGATGTGAGCACCATTATCAACTCCAGAAATCATAAATCCAATAAGTAAATTAAATACAATAACAGGAATAATTTGAGTTTTAATAGCATCATTTAAATACAATCTATAATGATATCCAAAATAAAGTAAAGCTCCCATCAAACCAAATATAGCTCCACTAGCACCTACAGAAACTATACTAGAATCCATAAATACTAAAGACATCAAACTAGCACTTAAAGCACTCAACAAATATATAAATACAAATTTTCCCTTACCTATTAAACCTTCCACACTTGGACCAATAACTCTTAAAGAATACATATTAAGTAAAAAATGTATAAAGCCTACATGTAAAAAAGAACAAGTAATAAGTCTCCATATTTCACCATTTTTAACAAGTAATATATTATTAGCACCAAATTTAACTAATACATTGGCACTAAAATTTAATATATTATTACCATAAATTCCAACTATTATATACATAATTAAACATATTAAAGAAATAACATTTGTAAAAATAATTCTTTTTTGAGAAAACACATCATTAAATTTTTTATTTTCTTCTTCAGTTTTTTCATTTATATCATTTGTAACATTAATAATTAATTCTAAACCATCATTACTCTCTAACAAATTATTTGTAATATCAGGAAATACCTTAGTTATATCTTCATTTTTCTTTATATCATTTAAACTTTCTGCCCTAATTGTTTCAATATCTTTCACATTACCTCGATCTATTTTTTTACTAATATCTAAACATATATTTAAAGCATTCATTTTTATCGATAAAGTTTTTTTCTTTATTTGCTTCATTACATGTTTCATTTTAAATATATCAAATTTATACTGTTCTTCATTTATTATTGAATTACAACTTATTCTAATTATTCTATATGGTCCATTTAAATTTTCTAGCCAAATTTCATCTTTTACTCCTTGAACATTAATCGGAGCATAATTTTCTTTAGTTACAAAATAATGAACTAAACTCATCATTACTTGATCACTTTTTCTAATCATTACATTAGACATTTATTCCATCTCCTTGTCATAATATTCTACAATAAAACATAGCATTAGTAAAGAGGTGCTACATGATAGAATATCTATTTTACATTATAAGTTTATTTTTATTAGTAACTGTATTACTTAAAATAAATAATTATCATCTTTTTAATGATGCCCTTATATTTTCAACTATTACCAACTACTTATTAAACTTTTCTACTTCTATTTTTTATTTTTATTTTGAAAATTATTTATTTGGTTTAATTAGTTCTATTTTATTAATATTATTTTCTATTTTACTTTTACACGATATTAAAAAAGTTCTGGGATATATTCCTCTTGCATCCCTACCTTATATTATAATTAATATCATAACATTCATTAAAATCATAAGCAATTTTCTATAAAATCTTGAAACTCTTTTGGAAGTTTACTATTAAATTCTAAAACTTCTTTAGTAATCGGATGTTCAAATCTCAAATATGCTGAATGTAAAAATTGTCCAAAACTACTACACTTTTTATTAGAATAAACTGGATCATTATGTACAGGGTATCCAATATATGATAAATGTACCCTTATTTGATGAGTTCTACCAGTTTCAAGCACTAATTTAACTAACGTATAATCTTTATATTTTTTTAATACTTCTATATGAGTAACAGCTTTTTTTCCATCTTTAGTAACTTCCATTTTATCAAAATAAGTTTTACTTCTACCAATCGGAGCATCTACTATAGCTTTTTCTTGAGGAAACACTCCATCAAGTAAGGCGATATATTCTCTATGAACTCTTTTATTTTTAAAATCATCTGCTAAAATTTCATGAGCTTTATCATCTTTAGCTACAATCATAAGTCCACTCGTATCTTTATCAAGCCTATGTACAATCCCAGGTCTAAAATCATCTTTATTACTTAAAGTTTTATTATAATAAAGCAGTCCATTTACTAAAGTATTATTACTATTACCAGCTCCAGGGTGAACTACAAGACCACTAGGTTTATCAATAACCATTAAATAATCATCTTCATAAACTATATTTAATTCCATCTTCGTGGCTTCTAAATTCATTTCTTTGATAAAGCCATCTTTAACAAGTATTTTATCATTTTCTTTAACTTTATAAGAACATTTAACATTTTTATCATTTACCAAAATATATCCATTATCAATCATTTTACTAATGGTTTCTCTACTCAAATCTAATTTACTTGTTAAATATTTATCTATTCTTATTTCATTATCACTACTTATTATTTCCAACTTTATCTTCTCCTTTATAAATTGCTATTATTAAAAGTGCAAAACCTATTACTAAAGAAACATCTGCTAAATTAAATACTGGATATTCATATCCAAATATATAAAATTTCAAATAATCAATTACATATCCAAATCTTATTCTGTCAAATAGATTTTCTAAAAGGCCTCCATAAATTAAACCAAAAGATATAATGTTTCTTTTTATTTCTTTAAATTTTCTTTGATAAATTATTAAAAATATTAAAGCCACAATAGCAATAAATATAAGTAAAAATCTAGCTCCTTCAAAAGTACTCCATGCTGCACCTTCATTATAAACTTTAGTTAAAAAGAAAAAATTAGGTATAATGCTTTTTAATTCAGCATAGTAAAAAGACTTATCAACAATATATTTAATAAGTATATCAAATAAAAAAACAATAATAGCAATTAAAAAACTTTTTTTCTTCATGCTATTATTTTATCACATTTTTCACTTGTTTACTAGTATACAATCCGTACCAATTTTAGTAATATCAGCAAAAGTAAAACTAAATTCACTATTTTTTAACATTTTTCTAAATAATTTCTTATTTTCAGCTACTAAACTTATTACTTTACCTTCACTATTTACTTCGGCATCAATAATTCTTCCTAAATTAACACCTGTATTAACACTAATTATATCCTTATTTTGTAATTCACTTAAATACATATAAATCCCCCTTAAATTATATGAATTATTTTATTAATTTACGAACATTTTCAATTGCACTTTTTTCTAATCTAGACACTTGAGCTTGACTAATCCCCATTTCATCTGCAATTTCCATTTGAGTCTTTCCAACCATAAATCTTTGTAATAATATATTTTTTTCTCTTTCCTTTATTTTAAGCAAAGCTCTTCTTAAAGAGATTATCATATCTTTATCACTATTTTTATCCTTTGTATCAGCAATTTGATCAAATAAGTATATTGTATCTCCGCCATCATTATAAATTGGATCAAACAAACTAGCTGGATCTCGCATAGCATCCATAGCATAACTAATTAAATATTCATCTATTCCTAATGCCGATGCTATAACACTTGGATTAGCATCAATACCATGTTCACTCAAATAACTATCTTTAAACTTTATTATTTGATATGCTAAATCTTTTGTACTTCTACTCACTCTAACCGCAGTATTATCCCTTAAATATCTTTTAATTTCCCCAATAATGAGAGGTACTGCATATGTTGATAATTTTAATCCATATGACAAATCAAAATTATCTATCGCTTTAATAAGTCCAATAACCCCAACTTGAAATAAATCATCTAAATTGACATTTTTATTATTAAAATTACGAAGTATACTTAAAACTAATTTTAAATTTCCATTTATTAATTTATCTTTTGCATCTAAATTTCCATTTTGATATTCTACAAATAATTTAGTCATTTCTTCATTACTTAACACTATGATTTCACTAGTATTAATTCCTGTTATATCAACTTTATACTTTGCCATATTAAAAGTCCTTTCCCTTTATTTATGGCAAAAGACTTATTTTTTTATACATTTAACTTTAAAAAGTATGCTAATACTTCCAACATTTCCATAGTTATTCCATTTGCATCCCCGCAAATATCAACGTTTTCTTTTAAAACATCTATAACTATATCTAATGGAATATATCTTAAACTAAAATTACCATCTAATTCTTCATCTGTATATTGCGTATTTCTTAAATTAGGTACTCTATCATCTTTAATAATATAATAATATATAATTATTTTAGTATTTTCATCTATCTTGGGATAATCTTTATAATAACTATTTAAAACTACAAATGGTTCCAATTTACTTGTATCAAATTCTAAACCGGTTTCTTCTTTTAATTCTCTTTTAAGTCCAAATAACAAGTTTTCACCTGCTTCTATATGTCCACCAGGAAATTGATATTCCATATGTGAATGACCAAGTAATATTTTATTGTCACTAGTAATAATTAAAGCTTTAACTCTAGTTATAATATTATTTATTTCACTATCTAATAGACTATTTTTATTTTTAACTAACTCTATCATATTAACACCGTATTAATTGTAACATATAATAACAAATTTTGACAAATTATTATTGTAATAAATTTACATTTTTGATAATATATTAATAGAAAGGAGCTTAAATATGTACGATTACGTTAATATTGCAAATGAAACTACAAAAACTGCAACTAAAATAGCTGGAACTCTAGTTTGGACAATTATTGCCATTATTTTAGCTATTGCTGCTGGAATTGCTGTTTACTTTATGTTTGTTAAAAGTGATAAACCAGTAAGTGAAAACCTACAAAAAATTAGAGATCTATTAGATTTCAAAACAATGTTAATTGAACCAATTTTAAAAATAGTTTATATTATTTTAACTATATTTATTGTTCTATTCTCATTTGGTTTAATATCTACAAGTTTCATTTTATTCTTGATAGCATTAATTTTTGGCCCATTAACATTAAGAATTACATATGAATTAATGATGATTAATATCATGATTTGGAAAAACACTAAAGAAATTAATGGCAGTTTAAATACTAAAAATACTAAAAAAGAAACAAAAAATCAAAAAGAAGAAAAATAATTAAAGATAAAAAGAAGAATCCATTATAATTCTTCTTTTAATTTAACTACATCATCGTAAGTAAGATTAGTTACTTTAGAAATCAACTCTATATCACAATTTTCACTTAACATGGCTTTTGTGATATCTTGTTTACTTTGTTCTCGACCTTCAGTTAGTCCTTGTTCACGGCCTTCAGATAGACCTTGTTCACGGCCTTCAGATAGACCTTGTTCACGACCTTCAGCTAATGCTTCTTTTATTTCCTCTTCTCTTGAATCTTCATCTTCTAATATTTCTCTGTTATAAAAAAGCAATTTATC
>OIYS01000376.1_pt1 | contig 32505 bp, 26 predicted proteins | sample 1588271 | NCBI WGS metagenome assembly OIYS01 (sample SAMN03283286) | human gut metagenome | biome: human-associated habitat; material: feces | host: Homo sapiens | place: Peru | collected 2012
AACACAAACAAATGTAAAAGAAATATCATTTAATACCAATTTTTCAGCTGCTCTTCCTCCTAATAAAGCTATTAATTTTTCTTGCATTTCTGTTTTTGATATATAATATTTATCTTCGTTGGTTTTATACATTGTATATCCACCAGCAACTCCTCTTGGAATTATAGATACTTCTTTTATATCTTTTTGTGTTTCTAAGAATCTGCTTACTATAGCATGTCCTGCTTCATGGAAAGCTGTAAGTCTTTTATCTTTTTCTGATATTACTCTGCTTTGCTTCTCTAGTCCAACTGTCACTTTTTTAACAGCTTCTTCAATATCATTTTGAGTTATTGCTTCATGTTTTTTTATTGTAGCAATAATTGCCGCTTCATTTAAAATATTTGCAAGTTCAGCTCCTGTAAATCCTGCTGTATCTCCTGCAATATCTTTCATACTAACATTGTCTGCAAACTTTTTGTCTTTTGCATGGATTTTTAGTATTTCCTCTCTACCTTTCATATCTGGAAGAGCTATTGTAATTTGTCTGTCAAATCTGCCTGGTCTTAGTAATGCTTTGTCTAGCATTTCTGGTCTATTTGTTGCAGCTAAAACTATAATTGTTTCTTCTGTATCAAATCCGTCCATTTCAACTAATAATTGGTTTAGAGTTTGGTTGTTTTCTGTTTCTGCTCCACTTCCACTGGTTCTTCTTGATCCAATTGCATCTATTTCATCTATAAATACTATACATGGTGCAATTTTTTTAGCTTTTTCAAATAATTTTCTAACTCTTGATGCTCCTAAACCAGCAAACATTTCTATAAATTCAGAACCACTCATTGAAATAAATGGAACTTTTGCTTCTCCTGCAATTGCTTTTGCAATTAAAGTTTTACCTGTACCTGGTTGTCCACAAAGTAGTACACCTCTAGGAATTTTGGCACCCATTTCGTAAAACTTTTTAGGTTCTTTTAAGAAATCTACAATTTCTATCATTTCATTTTTTTCTTCATCTAAACCTGCAACATCATTAAACTTTATTTTTGATTTTGTAGTTTCTGCGTCATATACCTTTCCTTTATCCCCTAAGCCTTGCATTTTAAACACTGCCACAAATAATACTAGTAGAAGTATTGTTGGCAATAGTGAAAATAGGTATTGGAAAGCTGTATAAAACACGTTTTGTTGTTTTTGAATTAGTTCTATTGTATTTCCTTGTAAAGTTTTTTCTTGAATCAATTCTATAAAAGCTTGTGTATTTGGTACAATTGCTCCTTTTTCTTCTTCTATATCTTTTAGTTTCACTTTAATAGAAGTACTTCCAACTGTCATTTCAACTTTCTCGATTTTTCCCTCGTCTATTTGCTTAATAAGGTCTGTGTAGCTAATAGTTTTATCATCATTTTCTTTTTTAGAATTTATTAAGAATATGCTTGTTATTATTACTGCTATAAGTAATACAATGCATGCAATTATATAATAAATCTTTGATGACTTTTTATTTTCTTTTTGCTTGTTTTCATTATCCATTATGATTCTCCTTTATAATTCCTCTGTTTTGATATTAGCCTGTGGTTCTGGCGTTTCTCCTTTTTCTTTAGGTGCTTTTTTATTTGCTGACTTTTTCTTTTGTTCTTGTCTTTCTTTCTCGTCTTTTTTACGTATTCTTTCTCTTTCTTCTTCCTCTTTCTTCTGTCTTTCTTTTTCTTCCATTTCTTGTCTTACTTTTTCTTGTTCTTGCATAATTTTAGAAAGCTCTATTTGTTGTTTTATTATGTCCGATCTTATTATCAATATTGCTGCTATAACATAAATACAAGTTATTGCCATATATAAAACATCAAAGTATTTTATAGTATATCCTGTTAAAATATTTACAATCATATAAATCAAATTTAATATTATTGGCAAAGTCAAACTATATATTGCAATATTATATACATTTCTAAATCTTATTCTTAAGTTAGAAAGTATTCCAGTTATACAGCCTATAAATGAATATAGAATTGCATCTAATAATACTGTTGATAAATATACTACAAACAAATAAATAAACATAACTACATAAAATGCGATATATATTTTATATACATTATTACCAGATAAAGCGTTCATTAAATCTTGTCTTTCAAGTTTTACTAAGTTAAGTTGGTCTGCAATATCTTTTACTGAAATAGTTGTTAATACACTAGCCATATTAGTTTTTAGTATTATTTTATCTTGTAAAACTACAACTCCATTATAGTAATTTTTTATTTCTTCTTCATATTTATTTATTTGCTCATTTGTCAAATTTTCTGTTGTATCTATAATAACTTTTCCGTCAAATAACTTGTCCGTACTAATTACATTGTTTTCTTTTTGAATAATAGATATTTTTCCATTATTAAAGTTAAGTGTTTCAATATTTTGATCTATATATTGCTTTACTTTATTTACTGTTCCACTAAAACGGTATGTAATAGCTAAGGTTAAGAAGAAAGTAAAAATTAACATTAATATAACTATATATGATATTGTTTTACTAGTTTTTTGTACTACTAACTTTTTATAATCTTCTAATCCAAATATACTTGTTTTTAATTTTTTCCAAAATGAAATTTTTACTTCTTCTTCCACTCTAATTCTCCTTATTTATATTTTTTCTACTGTCATACCTTCTTTGGTGTCTTTTACTGCATATCCTTTTTCTTTTAAGTTATCTCTAATTTCATCTGATAAAGCCCAATTTTTATCTGCTCTTGCTTGTTTTCTTTTTTCTAATAATTCTTGAATTTCTTGTGGTAGTTCTACATTTTTGCTTTCTTCTAAATATTTTTTGCTGTTTTCTAAATCTAAGCCTAATACTTTATCAAATTTTAATAAAAGTTCTGCAAATTGTTTTGATTTATGTTCATTTCTTACTATTTCCCATACAATTCCCATAGCTGCTGGCATATTCAAGTCATCATTTATTGTCTCCAAAAATTTATTTTCATATTCTTTTATTTCTTGTTCATCTATATTTTCTGTTCCTTCTTGATGTTTTACAAAACCTTCTCTTAAACGCATTAATGCTTTTTGTGTTGCTAATGCTGTATCAAATGTAAAGTTTAGTTTTGTACGATAATGTGCTGTAAAGCAGAATAATTTATATGCTAATGGTTCTATTCCTTTTTCTTGCAATTGATCTAGTGTGTATGTATTTCCTAAAGATTTTGACATTTTTCCACCATCAACTTGTAAGAACTCAACATGCATCCAAGTTTTTGCTGGAACTTTACCTGTTAAACCTTTGCTTTGTGCAATTTCGTTTTCATGGTGTGTTGGTATGTGGTCTATTCCACCTGTGTGTATATCGAATTGGTCACCTAAATATTTTCTACCCATTGCAGAGCATTCTATATGCCAACCTGGGTATGATAATCCCCATGGGCTTTCCCATTTCATAATATGGTTTTCTGGTGCTTTAATCCATAATGCAAAATCATATGGATTTCTTTTTTCTGTATCTACATCAACTCTTGCTCCTGCAATTTGTTCATCTAGTTTACGATTTGATAATACTGGATATTTATCTAATTTTGAAATATCAAAATATATTCCTTTGCTTGTTTCATATGCATATCCATTTTTGATTAATCCTTGAACAAATTCAAGCATTTCTTGAATATGGTCTGTTGCTTTTGCAATAATTTCTGGTCTTTCTATATTAAGTCTTTCCATATCTCTGAAAAATATCTCTGTATAAAACTTAGCTATTTCATAAGGGTCTTTATTTTCTTTTCTTGCTGCCTTTTCCATTTTGTCTTCACCTTCGTCAGCATCTGATTCTAAGTGTCCTACATCTGTGATATTCATTACATGTTTTAATTCATATCCATTGTATTGTAATACTCTTCTTAAAGTATCCATAAAAACATATGCTCTAAAGTTTCCTATGTGTGCAAAGCTATATACTGTGGGTCCGCATGAATATATACGGACTGTGTTTCCTTCTAATGGTTTAAATTCTTCTTTTGTTCTAGTTAATGTATTATATAATTGTACTGGCATAAAAATCCCCCTTTAATTTGTTGTATTTGAAGATGGACTGGTTGTATTTCCTCCTGTTGAAGTTTCATTGTTTGTACTTGGAGTTTCTGTATTTCCACTTGGAGTTTCCGTATTTGTATTTGGTTTTTCTGGAGTCGGTGGAGGCGTTGTGCTTACTTTATTTACTGTAATTACTATACTTACACCTTTTACAACCTTAGTTCCTTCTGTTAAACTTTGTTTTATAACTATTCCATTTGCTTGTTCTCCATGTATTTCATAAATTACTTGGACATTTAATCCTGCTAAAGCCACCTTAGCCTCAGCTTCTGTTTTTCCTATTAAATTAGGTATTACTACACTACTTGTTTCCTCTGTATGAATAGTACACTTTTCTGTTGGTATTTTATATCTATCCTTTTTTTTGCTAACCCAGTTGCTATTATTTTCTTTTTCTGGTTTTGCTGTGTATACTTTTTCCTCAGTATCTAAACAGTATTCTGTTGCAACTTTTCCAGATTCTTTACATATCTTTACAGTTTCATGTCCATCACATGCTTTTGGTACATTTCCTTTTGTAAAATATTCTGTATATTTTTTTGTGCATTCTTTAGTTGCTATTTTTCCACTATCTTTGCATACTGTAGCAGTTACAACACCATCTGGTTTTGTAAAACGTTTTTTATCCAAGTCCTTGTGAACACTTTTCATTATATTGCCCCAAATACTTCTTGCTGCCCAAATTTGATTTAAACTATGTTCTTCTCTATCAAATCCATACCATGTAGCTCCTGCATAATATGGTGTATAACCACAAAGCCATACATTTTTGTCTGCATCACTTGTTCCTGTTTTACAAGCTACATCCATTCCAGAAATTGCACATGTACTAGCAGTTCCACTATATCCTGTAACAACATCTGTTAAAATATCTGATATAATAAATGCATTTGCTTCTGATATAACTCTTCTGGTTTCTTGTTTTGGTTCAACAATTACTTTTCCTTCTGAGTCAGTTAGTTTTGTATAGAATGTTGGTTCTATATATACTCCTTTATTTGCAAGGGTTGCATATGCTGCTGCCATTTGTAATGTGCTAGAACTGTGTGAAGCTCCACCAATTGCTAGGCTCATGTCTGCATCATCTTCTTTTGTATAAGTAGTAAGTCCGAACTCATGTAAATAATCTATCGCTTTATCTATTCCAACATTATATGCTATTTTTATATTAACAATATTAGATGACACTTCGATTGCTTTTCTAACTGTACATAATCCTAAATATGACACAGCATTTTTAGGTGAATAGTTTCCTCTAAAAGTAGTTGGTGTATCATCAAATACTGTTGCAGCAGTAATTGCTTTTTCTTCTAATCCTGGTGCAATATTTACTAAAGGTTTAATTGAAGATCCTGTTTGTTTTGATGTTATAGTTGCAAAGTTAATGTTTGTTCCTTGGTCACTTCCTAAAGCTCCTCCCATTGCTACTACTCTTCCATTTGTGTGGTCAATAATTGTTGTCCCTGCTTGTGTTTGATCTTTTATTTTTACATTTTTTCCATCTTCATCTTTTACTGTTATTGTCCTTGTTTGAACATATTGCTTTTTGGCCATTTCTTTAAGTACTGTTTCTTGAATAGAAGTTATTTGTGTAGTATATAGTTTGTAGCCTCCTGATTGGATTATTGCCTTAGCTTCAGCAAAATCAATATCCTTTGCTTCTGCTAAGTCTCTTGCAGCATTATTTACAGCCTCACTTACAAAATATGAAATATTTCCAATCTCTATTGTTCCCTTTTTGAACTCAAAACCTTTTTCAACTTTTTCTACTGCTTCATTATATAGTTTTTCTGCCTCAGTAGGATCATCACTAATTCTATTTTGTTCTTTCATAAAGCTTAAAACTAGTTTAGTTCTTGCTTTTATTCTTTCACTATTATCTTCTTCTCCATATGGATTATACATATTAGGTCCATCATTTATTCCTGCCAAAAATGCTGATTCTGCTAAATCTAAATCTTTTGCTGATTTTGCAAAATAGTATTGTGCTCCATATTCAACTCCGTGAAGATCATTACCACCTATGAATATAATGTTTAAGTATTTTTCTATTATTTGGTTTTTAGTCAACATACTTTCAACCTTGTATGCTCTTGACATTTCACGTATTTTTCTTTCCATTCCTGCTGTACCAGTGTCTGCTTTATCTCTCATAATGTTTTTTACTAATTGTTGAGTTATTGTACTTCCTCCACCAACATCTGAACTTCCTTTACGTAACACATAGCTTATTGTTGCTTTAGCTGTTCTTAAAATATCAACACCTGAATGTTCATAAAATCTTTTATCTTCTATTGCTATATATGCATTTGCTGTATATTTACCCATTTGGTCTAATGTAATTACTTTTCTATTTCCATTACCTTCTGAAGCTGATAATATAGCTATTTGCTTTCCATCTGAATCATACACTTCAGTATTGCCACTAGAAATCAATTCTTCTTTAGTAATAGACCATTTATCACTAAAGAATATTCCTGCTAAAATTCCTCCTCCAACAAGCATTAATAAAAATACTAATATTATAAATATTAATATTACTCTTTTTAATACTGGATGTTTTCTTACTTTTATTTTATCTGCTTTATTTGCTTTTTTGCTTCTTTTTATTTTATATTGTTTAGTATCACTTGAGTGCTTCTTTTTACTTCCCATAAAGGTATCCTCCCTTGGATAAATTTTAACATATATATTATATAATATATTCACGAAAAAGCAAAGTATTTTAATAAATTTTTAAGGTTTTGTATAATTCATTTTGCTTTTTTTGTGTTTGTGGGTTAATAGACACAAAAAAGGCACCCTACAAAGGTGCCTTTGATGCACTAAGGTACGTGTTAAACGCATTAGCGTTAACATCGTATTTATTCACTCTCATTTTTTCTGGTTAATTGAACCAGTGGGTTAGTACTACTTTACATAAAGTAGTGGACGTAAGCCATAAGAGCTGTTGCTATAAGGCGCGTCATAAATGCCGCGGCTAGACGTGTAATAGTTGGCTCCCTCATTACCTGTGTAGTAACACCCTCCACGACTAACGACATCGTGGAAGTAGCTAGTGCCAGAGGTGTTAGCGTTTTCCGTGGTCCATTCAGATACATTTCCTGACATGTCCCATATGTCACAATATTTGTCAGTACTTAGCCCTGTATTTTCTTGTCCATTAGTTGGACTCTTATTTTTACTTGCATAACTACTTGCATCTGTTTTTGTTGAATATGTTTGTATAAATATTATTGCTGTATCCCATGCATAACTATTTACTAAATCGCTTGCATATACTAATTCATTATTTTCTTTTACTTCTCCATACATTTCTCTTGCTAATTTTGCTGCATTTGATTGTGTTATGCTTGTTAATACTGTTTTGTCATATTTTGACTCTATTTTGTTTGTTGTTGTATTTTTACTTGCCTCAAATCTTGCTATATAATAGCCTCCATTTGCTAAGCTTGTTTCTATAAATGTTTTTAAATCTCTTGCTGTTGCATTTTCTGCTGTTGAATCTGTAGCTGTGTTTCCACTTCTAAATTCTGTTAATTCTTTATAATCAACAGTTATTCCACCAACTTCCGGAGCAGTCTTTATTACCTTTACATCATTAAACATTCCTTCTAATTGAATTGCTTTATTTATTTTCATTGTACTTTCTTTTTCGTTTTCTAATTCTAATCTTGCAATTGTATAGTTTTGGTTTTGTGTACTTCCAGTTGTTATTACTGTTTCTTGTGTATAATTTTCTGCAGTTTGAGCAGGCACATAATTTCCGTTTTGTTTTGTAAAATTACTATATCTTCCAAGTGTTATTGTACTTGTTGTTCCTCTAGAATCTCCTGATTTATTATTTATTGTTCCTACTGGTACCCATACAAATTGATTTTTATCCTCTCCGTTTTCTATTACTATTCCGTCTTGTACTGCTGGAATATGCTCTCCTGTTTCTTCTGAGTTTGTATAATTATATGTTACTGCTCCTGTACTTGAAGTAGGGTTATGTTCTAATATTTTAAATCCTTTTGGTATTGTTATTTTATTTCCATATGCGTCTTCTGCTTTTGTATTTTTATCTACTACTGTTCCTACTAATGTTGAGATTTTAGGTGTTGTTGATGGATTGGCATCTCCTCCCGTTGTGCCTCCTCCTGTGGTTCCATTTACTTGGTTATTTATCCATTTGTCTAAGTCATTTAATGCATTTAAATCACTTTCTTGTGCGTTATTCATTCTGTTTTGTGCATCTTTGGCTCTTTTTATTATTCCATTTTCACTAAATATTGCATTTATACTCACTCCTGCAAGTATTAGTAAGACCACAATAGTTACTACTAGCGCTATTAGAGTAATACCATTTTCCTTTAAATAATTTCTTTTGTTTTTTTCTCTCATTTTTTCTTTGTACCTTTTATATGATATATTATCATATTCCTTTCTTTTTATTTTTTATTTTCTAAATTGTACATTTAGTTCTTTGTACTCTGTTCTAATATTTGACATTTGTTGAGCACGTTGTTTTGCATTTTTAATGTTATATATTTCTAATATTAAAATCTGTTTTAAATCATCCTCCTTTTATGTTTAGGCACACAAACAACGGATTCCAAGAATTTCTACGCATTGCAAACTGCTAGAAATTCTAACAATTCGCATATTTGTCTTCTACTGAAATTTATCATACAATGATAAATTTCCTAGAATACAAACAAAGACAGGTCATTTAAGTATTTTCATACTCATAACCTGTCTTTAATATGCTTAATAAAGCTAATTTCTTAGCTTGGTTATTATTTATTAATGTTGTGGCTCTCTCTCTACTTCTGCAAAGGTTTTAGCTTTTTTCATGTTTCGTGCCTCTTTCTTTACTTTTCTTTAGATTTTTACTGTTTTTATAATAATATAACTTTTAAAAATTTTCAATACTTCTCTTTAATTTTTTATCAAATTTTGATATTTCATTTATTTAATAAATATACTCCTAAATTTAAGTAAGTGGCAAATAGTGTCCATATTATATATGGTATTTGAAGTAATCCTGCTGTTTTATTTTTGTCGTAAAATTTCTTTATCATTACTATTACAAGTACGTCAAGTAATATTATCCATAAGAACGCAAATAGTCTCCATTTAAGTGTAAAAAAGAATATTGACCATAGTGCATTTACTGCTAATTGTAAATAATATATCATGTTTATTTTTTCATCTACTAGTTGATTACTTTGTAATATTCCATATGATATTCCCATTAAAATGTATAGTATTGTCCATACTATTGGAAATAATATACTTGGTGGCGATAAGAATGGCTTTTGCAAAGTATTGTAATCTATTGAACCCGATATTATTAGCCCTACTATTCCTCCAACTATAACTGGTATCAGTATTGACTTGGCATATATTTTAAATTTTGACATAACTCAAATCCTCCTTTATATATTTTATTTCTTTTATTCTAAAATATACAAAGATTTCTAGATGAGTTTGGGTGTCAATGGGGACGGGGTCAAAAAGCACCTTTTTTTGAAATTGGGTGCTTTTTGACCCCGTCCCCATTGGCGCACCCATAGTCATTTTATTTTGAGCAATAACGACAGAGTATTGCTTCTAATCCTATTTCTAAAGATATTAGTCCTATTTTATAGTTTGCATCTAAGTCTATTAGTGCTTCTAATACTTCTCTTAATTCTTGTGTTTCAAAATATCTTGCTTGTGTTTTGTATTTGCTTACTAAAAATAGCTGATTTGGTTTTAAGTTCATTGCTGTTGCAACATCTTCATTATACTTTTCTGCAATTTTTATAATATATAGTTTTTTAAAATGGTTATATAATGTTATCAATATTTTTTGTATTGGCTCTTTGTTTGATATAAGTCCATTATATACATCTAATGCTTTTGATGTTTCTTTTTTACCTAAATTATCTGTTAAATCAAATATTACAGCTTGTATTTGCTTAGTGCATAGTAAATCTATATCTTGTTTTGTTATATTGCTGTTTTCGCCTTTATACTCAATAAGTTTTCTAAGTTCATTTATCAAGTCTTGCATACTAGTTCCACAACACTCTACTAAATATTTTGCTGTTGCATCATCTATGTTTACTTTATATGCCACTGCTATTTTCTTTATATTTGCAATTAAGTCTGGCAATTTTAAAAGTGCAAATTCTTTTACTTCTCCCACTTTCTCAATTGCCTGATACAATGCATTTTTGTCAACTTCTTGTTCTACAAATACTAAATCTACTGTATCTTTTAGTTCTTCTGAATTTTCCTGTATATATTTAGCTATTTTTTCATTTAAAGGTAATTTGGTGTCATCTACTTTTTTCTTTTTTGAATCCGATTTTGTTGTCTTTTTTTCCTTTTTGAAAAGTCCTGTGTTTTTAGCAATTATTAGTTTTTTATCAAAGCCGAAAGCCGGTGTTTCTAAGTCTGCAATTAGTTCTTCTGCATTTGTATCGTCAATTTGAATAAAGTTTATTCCTAATATTAGTTGTTGATATTCTTTTCTTATTTTCTTTACTCGTGTTTCTAGTAAATATGTTTCTTCACCATAAAACAAATATATTGCCATAACAAATTCCTTTCATTAAATTTATAGTTTTTCAGCAAATTTAGCTGAGTGTGCATGACATATTGCTGCTGCCATACTATCTGTTGTATCATCTAGTTTTGGTAAGCTTTCTACCTTTAATATTGTTTTTACCATTTTTTGTACTTGTATTTTATCTGCTCTTCCGTAGCCAACTACTGCTTGTTTTATTTGAAGTGGAGTGTATTCATATGTAGGTACTCCTTTTCTACAGCCTACTACAAGTATTACACCTCTTGCTTGTGCTACGTTTATAGCAGTTTTGGCATTGTTATTAAAAAACAACTCTTCAACTGATACTGCATCTGGTTTATATATGTCTATTATTTCTTCTAGGTCATTATTTAGTTTTAATAGCCTTTGTGGAAACGACTCACCAGCTTTGGTGAGTACGGCTCCGGATGTTATTAAGTTGAATTTGTTGCCTATATAATCTATTATGCTATATCCTGTTATTGCAAAGCCAGGATCTATTCCTAAGATTCTCATTTGTTCCTCTTTTCTATAATTCTAAATACTTCTGCCACTGACCATGCCTGTGCAAATGCACCCTTTGCTTCATATGGTTTTGCAGAATCATATAGCTCACTAATACTTCCAACTGTTGAACGGTTATACATTTCGTTATAAAATGTATCTTCTACATTTTGTGCAAATTTAGAATATTGTTCTTCTAGTTCTTTCTTTTTAGTTTTATTTTTTTCTGCATTTATTATATTTAAAAAACTATCTGAATATATGCCTAAAAGCCATGGCCAAGTAATACCTTGATGATAGCTCATATCTCTTTTTATTTGGTCACCTTCATATATTTCTCTATAACATTTTTCACCTTTTGCAAGTGTTTTTAATCCATATGGTGTTAATAACTTTTTAGTAACTGTTTCAAATGCTGTTTTTGCTTCAACTGAATTTGGTTCAACTACTGGATAGTGTAGTCCTATTGCAAATAGCTGATTTGGTCTTATTGAATTATCGCCTACTAAATCGTCAAAGCATTTTCTCTTTTTATTATAGAATTTTTTTATAAAGTTTTCTTTGCATTTTTTTGCAAGTTCTGCATATTTCTTAGCTAACTCTTTTTCTTTATATAAGTTAGCAAAGCTTTCCATTATTTTTAAAGCATTATACCATAAGGCATTTATTTCTATTGCTTTTCCATTTCTAGGTGTTACTACAATGTCTCCTATTTTTGCATCCATCCAAGTATTTTGTATTTGTGGAGTTCCTGATGATAATAGCCCATCTTCATTATCCAAGTGAATATTATTTCCATCTAAATCAATTCCATTTATATATGCTTCTATTACTTTTTTTAACGTGTCATATGCTTGATTTTTTAAAAATTCATAGTCATGTGTATATTCTAGATATTTTCTTACCTGTTCAAATAAAAGTAGTGAAGCATCTGCGCTGTTGTATAATGGCCTTCCGTCATATCCTGAATATCCATTTGGAACTAGCCCATATTTTATATCTCTCATAAATGTCAGCAATACTTCCTTTGCTATTTTGAATCTTCTCGGTATTAGTACTATTCCTTCAAATGAAATCAATGCATCTCTACCCCAGTCTAAAAACCATGGATACCCTGCAATTATTGTATATAAAGCAAAGGCTGGTCTATATACTACAAAGTTGTCTGATGCTATTATATAATCTCTCATAAACATTTTGTATTTTGGACTATATTCTTTTTTAGGTTCTAACAAATATGAATCATATAATTCGCTAGTTATTCTTACAATTTCTTTGTTTATAATATTCTTTCCATCTAATTCGTCTATATTTTCTTCTAGAGAGCAAATAAATGTAATAAATTTTTCTTCGTTTGCTCTTAGTTTTACTTCAAATACTCCTGGAACCGCTAAGTTTTCCTCTGCACCTTGTCCTCGTTTTTCTTCCTCTAAATAAAACATATTTCTAAATGTATCATTAAAGTGTTCTATATACTTTCCTTCTGATGTTTTCATGTATATTGGAGTTTGTCCTTGGTTATTTATTATCATTTTTACTTTTGTATCTTTTATTTCTTGTTTTAAATTAAATTCTGCATTAGGCGTTGTCGTATGAAAATCTCTAAAATTCACAATCGGTGCTATTTTAAACTTAGTTCTTTTTTCATTATTTTTTATATTGTACAATACACAGACTGTATTTTTTCCATGTTCCATGCAAATATATTTTTTTATAATTGCTCCATCAACTTCATATGTGAATATAGGAATATATTCTTTTTCAAAAGCTTTTAGATATTGATAGCCTTTTGAAATGTAATCTTTCCCAATATTAGAATATATTGGATATTCTTGTCCACCACTTTCAAAGCTTTCATCAACTTTTGATAATATCAAGTTTCTATTACCAGGAGGATTTAATGGTGCTACTAATAATCCATGATATTTTCTAGTATTTATACCTAAAATACTTGAACTACTATATCCTCCTAGTCCATTTGTAATTATCCAATCTTGTTTTAATGCTTTTTCAAATTCTAAATTTTCGTATTTCATTCGTGTATCCCCTGTCTTTTGTTTTATTTCTTCTTAGTCTTTTCTTTTTTTACTTCTTTAAGAAATTCTTGTTTTTCTTTTTCTTCTTGCTCTTTTCTTACTTTTAGTTTTTCATCTGATTCTTGAATTGAATTTATTCTTTCCTGATATTTTTCAAAGAATTTGCTTTTTCCTCTTTCTTTCTTCTTTTTTGTTTTTCTCATATTGTCATTTTTCTTATTTTCTTTTAAGGATTTTTTTGCTTCTTTTAATCTATCATTTAATAATACATACTTTGTATCGTTTTGCATATCTTTGAATTTTAAATCATCACAAATTAATTGAATTATTGATGCTGCAATTGCATCTGGATTATGACGTATACGGTCACCTACAACATATGATAAATCTCTTTGCATTAAATATACATCTTGCTCTTTTGCTTTTGCTGCATCTATTTGAACAAGTTCTTGTCCTTGCATATTATATTTTCTAACATATTCAGGAATTAACTCTCCTGTATCATAAATACAATATTTGATAACCCCTTTACCTGCATGGTCATTTATTGCTTTAATATGGTCTGATAAAGTGTAATTATCTGTTTGACCAGTTGTTGTCATAATGTTGCTTACATATATTTTGAAAGCTGGACTTTCTTTTATCGCTTTTGCCACTCCATTTACTAAAAGGTTTGGTATAACGTTAGTATACAAACTTCCAGGTCCAATAACAATCGCATCTGCTTCTTCAATTGCTTCTATTACTCCTGGTGCTACTTTGCAGTTTGTTGGATTTATAAATATACGATTTATTTTACTAGTTTTTGAATTTACTATTTCAGGTATTTTATCTCTACTTTCTATTACTGTTCCGTCTTCTAATTCTGCACAAATCTGTATTGGTTCTAAGGTTACTGGTAGTACTCTACCTGTAATATTTAATACATTTTTAGTTTGTTCAACAGATTTTGCGAAATCTCCATAAAGCTCTTTCATCCCTAATAAATATATATCACCAAAAGATAAGTTTTTTAATTTACCTTTTGAAAAGTTCATATTCATAATTTTTTCCATTGTTTCTTCATCTTTAGCAAGTGCTACCAAACTTTCCTTTATATCATCTAGTGGCATCGTACCCAATTCTTTTCTTGATTCTGGTATAATTTCTCCATAGTCAGATACAGTAACTATAGCTGTTAAATTATCTGTGTAATTCTTCAAGCCCTTTAAAACAGAATTTAGTCCTGTACCTCCACCTATTGCTACTATTTTAGGTCCTTGGTCATATACTTTTTTATTATATATTAAAGTGTTAACCTTTGTGTCTTCGTTTTCTACTCTATTATCTGTTTCTTGTACTAATAGTTCTAGTGTCCTTTTTTGCATATGAATCATACCTAAAATTACAAATACAAACCCTACAACAAAACATGCTATAATTTTAGCAAGTGGCCAAAAATCTAGCCTTTCAGCTGTCAGAATACTAGACATTCCATAACATGCTAATACAATTCCTATTAATATCAAAAATATCCATCTTTTCATTTTAGTACTATTACTAAACCATTTAAAAAAACCCTTCATTATTCAAATCCCTTCTCCTAATAATTCAACTTCTAATTCAATTTGTTTACCCGTTTTTTCTAATACTACTTGTTTCACATGATTTACCACATTTAAAACATCTTGTGCAGTAGCATTTCCTAAATTAACCACAAAACCTGCATGTAGTGTTGATACTTGTGCATCTCCTGAGGTATATCCTTTAAGTCCACACTCATCAATTAGTTTTGCTGTAATAAAGTCTGAACCTCTTTTAAATGTACTTCCTGCTGATGGTAAGTTTAATGGTTGCTTCTCTCTTCTACTTTGATCATATTCATCCATCTTTGCCTTTATTTCAGCTTCATCACCAAGTGGCAACTCTAATGTTACTTTTATTACAATTTCCTTTGAATCGGTAAATCTACTATGGCGATATGAAAATTCACATTCTTCGTTTGTAAGGACATTTATTTCACCTTTTTCGTTTAATACAGTAACATCTTTTACAATGTCTTTCATTTCACCGCCATATGCACCTGCATTCATTCGTATTGCTCCACCTATGCTGCCTGGAATACCGGCTGCAAATTCAAAACCCGAAATGCTTTGTTTTAATAAAACTTGTGCTAAGGCTCCTAGCATAACTCCTGCCTCAACTTCTACCAATGCATTTTTTTGTTTTTCTATTTTTATCTCTTTTGTCCCTACTTGTAATACTATTCCTCTTATCCCTTTGTCAGATACTAATACATTGCTTCCATTTCCAAGTATGGTAAGTAGGATATTATTTTCTTTTGAAAATTTTATAACGCATTTTATTTCTTCTATGTTTTTTGCTATAACAAAAACATCTGCATTTCCACCAATTTTAAAATTGGTATGCTTTCTCATTGGTTCATCTATTTTTACTATGCCTTGTTTAATCTCATTTGTTAGTAATTCATAGATTTTTTGTTTTTCCAAAGTTATATTCCTCCTTTGATTTTACTTCTAAATTTTATCATTTTTAAATATATATTACAAGATATATTTTTTAAAAAAATATATTCTTGTTTTGTTAAAAATTCATTAAAATTGTTGCAAAATTTGTAGAATATTGTATAATTAGATTATAGTTAATATTAAGGAGGAATTATTATGTTTTGTAAACAATGTGGAAAACCAATTGATGATGGTGAAGAACTTTGCGAGGACTGCAAAAAAGTTATAAATAATGAAACTGCTACTGCTCAACAACCTGAAGTTAAAGAAACTGTTAATACTGGAAGTTCATCTTCAAATCCTAATGCTAAATCAAAAATAGCTGCTGGATTACTTGGTATATTCTTAGGAGCTTTTGGTGTTCATAACTTTTATTTAGGTTACACTGGAAAAGCTATAGCACAACTTCTAATCACTTTATTGAGTTGTGGAGTTTTATCTTTCGCTTCAGGAGTTTGGGGCTTAATTGAAGGTATTTTAATTTTAACAGGAAGTATTACTGTTGATGGAAATGGTAATGAATTAAGGGATTAATTAAATGAATAGGATAAAAAATTTTATTATATTAGTAATTTTAATAATTTTTTTATATACAATATCTATTCTACCAGTAACTTGTTTTTTCAAATCAGTTACTGGTATTTATTGTCCTGCTTGTGGAATGACTAGAGCTTTTAGATCAATTTTAAATTTAAATTTTTTGGATGCTATATACTTTAATATTTTAAGTATACCATTATTTATTTTTATAGCTTATTTTTCTTTTATATTAGTTATTGATTTGATAAAAAATGAATTTGTTTTTATTCCTAATTTATTAGAGTTTTTTAAAAATTACTATTGGATATTTTTAATCTTGCTGTTTATTAGCTTTATTTTTAACAATCTCAAATAGTTATATAAAAATAAAAAAACTAACTTTTAATAAGTTAGTTTTTATTTTTAGCTAAATTTGTGAAAGTATTACAAATACAAAATAGCTAAATATTGCAGCAGCTGAAATAACTATAGAGCCTACTTCTAATGCTCTTGACTCTTTTTTTGCACCTTCTTTAGCTTCTGTTGTGTCTTTGTCATATGCAGATGTAACGGCTATTATAATTCCTATCATTGCTATTGCAAAAGATGCTAATAACAATTGTGGAAAAAAAGACATTATAACAGCTATTATACTTACTCCAAAAGCAATTATTCCTAACATGGCTATTCCTCCTTCTTTTGTATATATTCGTTTAAATTATATCATTAGGTTTTTATTTTGACAATATTTTTCTATTAATTAATTATTTATTTTTAGCTTAATAAATTGTAATTATGTTATTTTTGTTGTATAATATATGTGTAGTTTAAAATAAAGGAGATCAAATATATGAATAAAAAAATTTTAAGTATTTTTTGTATATTCACATTTTTACTTTCACTATGTAGTCCTTGTTTTGCTGCCACTGTAAGCGCTAGTAAAACAACTATGAGTGTAGTGGATAAAAGTATTTGTGAAATTAATCTAAAAAAAATGGGGAAATTCACTAAAGAACTTACAAGTTTTGATGCTAATAAAAAAGAAGCAACCATCACTTTAACTTTAAAGAATATTATGGAACAAGAAAATCTTACTAAACCTATAGAAATGTTTTTAGTATTGGATAATTCTCATAGTATGACTTCAACTTACGAAGGTAAAGAAAAGAGACAATATGTCGCAGAAACAGCTACTTCTTTTGTAAATGCATTGTTTGATCATTATGAAAATGCTAAAATTGGTATTGTTAGTTTTTCTAGTGTTAATTTAGGTTCTACTTTAGGAACAGAAAATGATGCTAAATTATTATTAAATTTAACCGATTCTAAAGATACTGTTCAAAATACAATTACTAATTATACTACAACAGAAGGACCTTACACAAACATTGAAGCAGGTTTAGCTATAGCAGAAAAGAATTTCACAAATAATGCTGATTCTCAAAAATACATTGTTTTAATTTCAGATGGTGTACCTAATCTTTGTTTAGATACTAATACTACATTAAAATATTCTGGAGTTGTTGCTACTAATACTAAAAATAAATTGATTAGTTTAAAAAACAAAGGATATAATATCTTTTCTGTTTTAATGGGATTGGCTGAAAGTAATACTCCGAATCCATCTGCTCCAACAATTGCTGATGGTTCAAGAAATATGACTTATCGTGAACTTGCTGAAGAGATATTTGGTACTACTTCTACTCCTACTGCTGGCAGTTTCTATTATATAGATTACTCTAACTTATCTGAAACTGTTAACACAGATATATTTAATAAAATAACATACTCTAAAGATAATACATTAAAAAATATTGTTGTTAAAGATTACTTTCCAAGAGAAATTCTTGAAAACTTTAATTTCGAGTATGTAAAATCACCTAATATCGGTAAAGTTTCTGCTGAAGTAGATTCTTCTGATAATAGTATTACATGGGAAATAGAATTATTAAAAGAAGGCGAAGTTGCTACTTTAAGTTATAAATTAACTTTAAAGGATGAATATAATGAAGAAATTGTTGATAAGATTCTTCCTACTAATACTAAAGTAGATATTGATTTTGAAACAGTTGATGGAAAAGGCAATTCAAACTCAGATGTTTCTCCAAAGGTAAAATTAGTAATTAATGATGTAAAAGTTCCTGATAACACTCCAGAAAATAATACTGATAATACTATTACTGAAAATCCTATTCCTCAAACCGGAATTTACAACACATTATTTGTGATTTTAGTTAGTGCAACAATAGTATTTGTTATTATAAGAATTAAACGTTTAAGTGAATTAAAGAAATAAAATATAACATAAAAAACCAACTCATTACGAGTTGGTTTTTTTGTGTTAGGTAATTGATGCATTATATATTTTTATAATTACATCATTTAATTTTTGATCAAATTCTTCTTGTGTTTGATGAACATTTAAATCTTGTAATAATGCTCTTGAAAAGCTTGCTATCATTTTATTATTTTTAGCAAGTAATTCTACTGCTTCTTCTATGTCATATCCTCCAGACAGAGCTACTATTCTTACAACACAGCTATAGTCATATAAATCAAGATAATGGTTAGCTCTAGTTGGAATTGTAAATTTGAACATTATCTTTTTACTTTCATCCCAAGAATCTAGTTGTTTTTTGATTTCATTTTTTAATATTTCTTCGCATTTTTCCTTTTCTGGTGCATTTATATCAACTTCTGGTTCTATAATTGGAACTAATCCTGCATTGCAAATTCTTTCTGCTAATTCAAATTGTTGTTTAACAATTGCTTTTATTCCTTCTTCATTTGGCTCATATATAACTGATCTCATTTTTGTTCCAAAAACATTCTTCTCGTTTGCTTCTTTTAATTCTTCGTCAAGCTCTGGTATTTCCTTCATTAATTTTACTCCATTTGCTTGTTCTGCTAAACCTTTATCAACCTTTAAGAATGAAACAATTTGTTTTTCGTTCCATAAATAATCAGCTGTAAATTGGCCATTTACTTTTGAAAGCATTGTTTTTTCAAATAATATTGCTCCTATTATATGGTCATTTGTAAATGCTTTACTTGTGAATACTCTTTTTCTCATTTCATGGATTAAGTTAAACATTTCTTCTTCTGAGCTATATTCACTTTCTTCTATTCCATAATTTTTTAAAGTTTTGCTACTGCTTCCACCACTTTGGTCTAGCGCTGCAATAAAGCCTGGTTTATTTTTCATAATTTCAAACATTTTCTCATTCATTTTTATTACCTACCTTTTTATAATATTGGTTGGGGTACTGTGATTCGAACACAGGAATGTCGGAGTCAGAGTCCGATGCCTTACCGCTTGGCGATACCCCAGAATATTTATGTAGTAGTGTGAAAAATACCATAGGTATTTTTCACACTAAGTAACATTATTTTATAGCTTTACGACCTCTAAATACTGCTACATCTCCTAATTCTGCTTCAATATTCAATAGTCTGTTATATTTAGCAACTCTGTCTGTTCTACATGGTGCACCAGTTTTAATTTGTCCTGCATTTGTTGCAACTGCAACATCAGCTAATGTTGTGTCTTCTGTTTCACCACTTCTATGTGATACTACTGCTGTATATCCATTTCTCTTTGCAAGTTCAATTGCATCTAATGTTTCTGTTAATGTTCCAATTTGGTTTAATTTAATTAATATACTATTTGCTGTGTTGTTGTCAATTCCTTTTTGTAATCTCTTCATATTTGTTACAAATAAGTCATCTCCTACTAATTGAACTTTGTTTCCAATACGTTCAGTTAGTTTTTTCCAGCTTTCCCAGTCTTCTTCTGCCAAACCATCTTCAATTGAGATTATAGGATATTTTTCTGCTAATTCAACTATAAAGTCTATCATTTGATCTTTTGTTTTAAATTCATCAGTTTTCCAAAAATAATATCCGTCTTTTCCTATTTTTTTAGCTTCATCAAACATTTCTGTTGCTGCAACGTCTAGTGCTAAGCATACATCTTCTCCTGGTTTATATCCAGCTTGTTTGATTGCTTCTATAATTAATTCTACTGCTTCTTCTTCGCTTCCTAAATTTGGAGCAAATCCGCCTTCGTCTCCAACACCTGTTGAATATCCTTTTGATTTTAATACTTTCTTTAAGTTATGGTATACTTCTACACCCATTCTCATACATTCACTAAATGTTTTAGCTCCAACTGGCATAATCATAAATTCTTGTACACTTAAAGAACTGTCTGCATGTTTTCCACCATTCATAATGTTCATCATTGGAACTGGTAATTCTTTTGCATTTACTCCTCCAATGTAGTTATATAGGCTCATTCCTAATGAAGCTGCTGCTGCTTTTGCTACTGCTAAAGAAACTCCAAGCATAGCATTTGCACCTAATTTGCCTTTATTTTCTGTTCCATCAAGTTTAATCATTGTAGCATCTATTTTAGCTTGTTCATATACGTTCATTCCTTCAATTTCTTTGCTAATAACTTCATTTACATTTTCAACTGCTTTTAATACACCTTTTCCCAAGTATCTTTCTTTATCTCCATCTCTTAATTCAACTGCTTCAAAGCTTCCTGTTGATGCTCCTGATGGAACCATAGCAACTCCTGAAAATCCTCCTTCTGTTACAACTTCTACTTGTACAGTTGGATTTCCTCTTGAATCTAATACTTCTAATGCTCTTACACTTTCAATTTCTAAATAATCTTTCATGATTATCCTTCCTTTCTTTTTTGTTATTTTTCAATAAGACTATTTCCTGTCATTTCTTCAGGTTTTTCTAGTCCTATAATATCTAACATTGTTGGTGCTAAATCTGCAAGTTTACCTTCTTTTAATTTTACGCCCTGCATTCCTATTAAAACTAGTGGGACTGGATTCGTAGTATGTGCTGTGTGTGGCTCTCCAGTTTTATAATCTATCATTTGTTCTGCATTTCCATGGTCAGCTGTCATTAAGATTACTCCTTGTTTTTCTGCCATTGCTTCAACAACTCTTTCTACACATCCATCAATTGTTTCAATTGCTTTAATTGCAGCCTCTAGACTTCCTGTATGGCCCACCATATCTGGGTTAGCATAATTTAATATAATACAATTATACTTGTCTGAATTTATTGCTTCGACAACTTTGTCTGTTACTTCTATAGCACTCATTTCAGGTTTTAGGTCATAAGTTTGAACTTTAGGAGATGGTATTAAAATTCTATCTTCTCCTTTATATTGTTTTTCTTCTCCACCATTAAAGAAGAATGTAACATGTGCATATTTTTCTGTTTCTGCAATTCTTAATTGTGTTAATCCTTTTTTAGAAACATATTCTCCAAATGTATTAACTAATACTTCTGGCTTAAATGCAATTTGAACATTTGGTATTGTCTCATCATATTGAGTGAAACATACATAATACAAGTCTAATTTCTTTACTTCAAAGCCATCAAATTCTGGATCAACTAAACTTCTTGTTATTTCTCTTGCTCTATCTGGTCTAAAGTTAAAGAATATAACTGAATCATGATTATCAATTGTAGCAATTGGTTCTTCACCATTGCATATAACTGTTGGTTCAACAAATTCGTCAAATACTTCTTTTTGATATGATGCTTCTATTCCAGAAATAGCAGATGTTGCTTTTTCTCCCTCTCCATATACTAGAGCTTTATAGGCTTTTTCAACTCTGTCCCATCTTTTATCTCTGTCCATACTATAAAATCTACCAGATATACTTGCTATCTTTCCTACACCTTTTTCTTTCATTTTTTCTTCAAGTTGTAGAATATAGCTTTCTCCTGAAGCTGGTGGTGTATCTCTTCCATCTAAGAAACAATGTACATATACATCTTCAAAATCTTTTCTTTTTGCTAATTCTAGTAATGCAAATAGATGTCTAATATGACTATGAACTCCACCATCTGAAAGAAGGCCCATAATATGAAGTTTTGAACTATATTTTTTGCAGTTATCAATTGCTGCTGTTAGTTCTTTAATACTAAAGAATTCTCCATCTTCAATTGATTTTGTAATACGTGTTAAATCTTGATATACTACTCTTCCTGCACCTATATTGGTATGACCAACTTCTGAATTTCCCATTTGTCCTTCTGGTAATCCTACTGCCAACCCACTTGTATGAATTTGAGTAGTTGGCCATGTTTTCATTAGTTTATCAATATTAGGTGTATTAGCTAATTTAACTGCATTTCCTTTTTCGTTTTCATTTATTCCAAATCCATCTAATATCATTAGCATTATTGGTTTTCTGTCCATTATTTTTCTCCATTTCTTCTAAATCGATAATATCTTAATAAATTCTTCTGCTTTTAAACTTGCCCCTCCAACAAGACCTCCGTCTATGTCAGACATTGAAAATAATTCTTTGCTATTGTCAGGTTTAACACTACCACCATATAGTATTATAATATTTTCTGCAACATTCTTGCCATAATCTTTTTCAATTTGATTTCTAATTGATTTTGTTGCATTGTTTGCATCTTCAGATGTAGCTGTTTTACCTGTTCCAATTGCCCATATTGGCTCATATGCAATCATAACATTTTTCAATTGGTCTGCACTTAGTCCTTCTAAAGCTAAGTGAGTTTGATTTGTTATGATTTCTTCTTGTTTACCTTGTTCCCTTTGTTCTAATGTCTCGCCAACACATACAATAGGTTTTAGTTCATTTAGTAATGCTGCTTTTACCTTTTTATTTACAGTTTCATCTGTTTCTGCAAAATATTGTCTTCTTTCAGAATGACCTATAATTACATATTCAACACCAATACATTTTAGCATTTGTCCAGAAATTTCTCCTGTATATGCACCTTTTTCTTCCCAGTGCATATTTTGTGCTCCTATTTTTATTTTAGTATCTTGTGCTGTAAGCAAACTATAAAATAGGTCTGTATATGGTACACAAAGAATTACCTCTGCTTTAGAATTATTTACTTCACTTTCAATTTGTCTTATAAAGCTCATTGCTTCATTAGGAAGCATATTCATCTTCCAATTTCCTGCAACAACTTTTCTTCTCATTTGGTTTCCTCTTTCCTTAATCAGCAAGTTGTTGTTCATTGCTTTTGCAATTTCCATTTTCTCCTGATTTGCATTTTTGTTTTTCTTTATTATTTAGTGCTGCAATTCCTGGTAATGTTTTTCCTTCTAAGAATTCTAAAGATGCACCACCACCTGTTGATAAATAAATATTGCTGAATTCTTGTTTTACATCTTCTCCATTTTGTTTTGCTGCTTTCTTTATTTTTTGAATAGCTGCGACTGAATCTCCACCACCAATTACGCATTTTGCTTTAGTATGTGAAATATATTTAGCTATTTTTTCTGTTCCTTGTGCATATTCTGGTACTTCAGTATATCCTAAAGGTCCATTCCATACTACTGTTTTTGCATTTTCTAATCTATCTGCAAAATATGTTAATGTAGTATCTCCTACATCTAATATTTGCCAGCCTTCTAAAGATTCGCCTTTTCCTTCTACATTTAATTTAACATTTTTGTGTTCTGCTGATTCTACTGTTTCAGGTGTCAATTCTTCACCTTCTGCTATTCTAGCTACTCTAGCATCTTTGGGTAGTATTATTTCTACACCTTTATTAAGAGCATCTTTCATTATTTGTTTTGCTACGTCTATTTTGTCTGCTTCATATTTAGATGAGCCTATATCATATCCTTTAGCTTTTAAGAATGTGTTAGCCATTGCTCCACCAATTTCTATTGTTTGAACTTTTTCCATTAGGTTTTCAATAACTCCTATTTTATCTGATACTTTTGCTCCACCTAAAATTGCAACAAATGGTTCTTCTGGTTTTTCAAGTACTGCTCCAAGTTTTTCAATCTCTCTTTCCATTAAAAGTCCTGCAACAGATTCCTCCACATGATGTGCAACTCCTTCTGTAGAAGCATGTGCTCTATGTGCTGTACCAAATGCGTCATTTACATAAATGCCTTCATTTCCAATTAAATCAGCTAATTCTACTGCTAAACTTTCTTCATTTTTTTCTTCTCTTGGATCAAAACGAACATTTTCAAGTAGTCCTGCTTCTCCTTCTTGTAATCCATTAGCCATATCTTTTGCACTTGGTCCTGTTACGTCTTCTGCACATTTTACTTTTGCATCTAGCTCTTCTGATAGTTTTTCTGCTACTGGCTTCATTGAATACTTTTCATTCACTTCTCCCTTTGGTCTGCCTAAGTGTGAGCAAAGTACTACCTTTGCTCCACTTTCTAGTAAATATCTTATTGTTGGAAGTGCTGCTCTAATTCTTGTATCATCTGTAATTTCTCCATCCTTTAATGGTACATTAAAATCACAACGAACCAATACTTTTCTTCCTTTTAGTTCTTTTGTATCTATGTCTCTTATTGTTTTCTTTTCCATATATACTACTTTTCCTTTCCTTATTTACTAGCAACATAAATAGCTAAATCAACTAATTTATTTGAATAACCCCATTCGTTATCATACCATGCAACTAATTTTACAAATGTGTCTGTTAATGCTATTCCTGCTGTACTATCAAAAATACATGTATGTTCATCATGTATAAAGTCTGATGAAACTACTGGGTCTGATACATATTCTACTATACCTTTCATTTCATTTTCTGATGCTTTCTTAACTGCTTCACATATTTCTTCATATGTTGCTGGTTTTTCTAGGTTGCATGTTAAGTCTACAACTGAAACATCAACTGTTGGTACTCTAAATGACATACCTGTTAATTTTCCATTTAATGAAGGAATAACTTTTCCAACTGCTTTAGCTGCTCCTGTTGATGATGGAATAATATTGTAACTTGCTGCTCTTCCGCCTCTCCAGTCCTTTTTAGAAGCACCATCAACTGTTTTTTGTGTTGCTGTAATACTGTGAACTGTTGTCATTAAGCCGTCTTTGATTCCAAAGTTATCATTTATAATTTTAGCAAGTGGTGCTAAACAGTTTGTTGTGCATGATGCATTTGAAATAATGTTCATATCTGGTGTATATGTTTCGTTATTTACTCCCATAACAAACATTGGTGCATCTTTAGATGGTGCAGATATAATTACTTTTTTTGCACCTGCTTCTAAGTGTGCATTTGCTTTTTCAATTGTTGTAAATACTCCTGAACATTCTAGTACATATTCAACTCCATCTGCTCCCCAAGGAACATTTTTAGGTTCCATTTCATTGTATACTTTAATTTCTTTCCCGTTTACTACTAATTTTCCGTCTTTTTCATAAACTTCTCCATTGAATTTTCCATGGATTGTATCGTATTTCATCATATATGCCATATAATCTGCTGTTATAAATGGGTCATTTATCGCAATAACCTCCACGTTCTCTTTATTTAGTGCTGCTTGTAGTGATAAGTTTCCTATTCTTCCGAAACCATTAATTCCTAATTTTATTGACATAATTTTTCCTCCTTTTGAATGTATCTCTACATTCTTTTTTGTTAATATGTTTAGTATATCCTAAACAATGTAATTTTATATCAAAAAAGAATACTTTTCAAGTATTCTCTTAGAAAAATAATAAAAAAACGGATTTCAAGAATTTCTATGCAGTGCAAACTGCTAGAAATTCTAAAAATTCGCATATTTATCTTCTACAGAATTTTATTATACTATAATAAAATTCTTAGAATATAAAAAAACTTATTAGTTTTGTCTAATAAGCTTTTTATTTATTACAATGTTATATTATCTATAACTTCGATTTCTTGAAACCAAAAATCACGATTAACTTCTTGGTGCCAAAAATCATGTACTTCTTGGAATACTTTTTCTTGTTTTGGTGTTAATGTAAGTGTTAAGTCTTGAAATAAAAAGTTTTTGATTTTTGTCCAAGTGCTTATTTCTGCTGGTACTTCAGCTCTTACTTCATTATTTTTTAATTCTTCCATTGTTTTTCCTCCTTTGTGGATTTCAATTACTATTATTTTCATATTATTTATACTATAAATATTCGAAATAATCAAGCTTTTTTGTGTTACGTTTTTGTTACATATATATTACAAATTTGTTACATTATATTTCCATCTGACTTCCCAAAAAGCTTGCTGCAGATTGTGCAACTTTTTGTTCTACTTCATTCATTTTTGTGTTGTTATCTTTTGATAATAATATTACTGTTCCTATTACATCTCCATCAGAAATTATTGGATACACAACTTGTGAATTGTATCTTCTTTCCTTATTTTCATTTTTAGTAATTGGAATAGCTAAATCATTGTTTTCTTTACTAGTATATTTTTCTTTATCATCCATTAATCTTTCTAATTCTTCACTAATATCTTGCTCTAACAATTCTTTCTTAGCTCCACCTGATACTGCAATTACTGTATCTTTATCTGTAATACATGCAATATGTCCTGTCGTTTTTGCTAATGTTTCTGCGTATCCTGTCGCAAATTCTGTCAATTCTCCTATTGGTGAATATTTTTTTAGAATCACTTCTCCCTCTTTATCTGTAAATATCTCAAGAGGGTCCCCTTCTTTTATTCTTAATGTTTTTCTAATTTCCTTTGGAATAACAACTCTACCTAAATCGTCAATTCTTCTTACTACACCTGTTGCTTTCAAAATATTACCTCCTTTTAAATTTAAAGCTTTTAGCTCTATGCAATTATAATTATTCTTATTATTGCTTTAAAAGGAAGTTTTTATACATTTTTATTCTTCAATATTTAATATTTCTTGTTTTTCTGCATCATAACTTTTTATGATTTTACCTAATTCATTAGAAAAATCTTGTAGTAAAACTACTTTTATACTTGGAAGTTTTCCATCAATGTAATCATCCATTATTTGTTTTAATTTTCTTATGTTTGGTATTTCTTCCTGAATTTCATTTTTAAATCTACTAGCTCTATCAACTAGTTTTTCTTTTATTGTTACTATATCTTCATTGCTTGCACATGAAATTCTTTGGAATGTTTGAAATGGATCATAATATTTAAATATTGGAACATTCATACATTCTTTATCGAATTTATCATAAAACATTTCCATTTTCATTGGAATATATTTAAATATCTCTTCTGCTTTTTCATTATACATTTTAGTTTTTAGTTGCATATTTATTTCATTAAAGTGTTTCAATATTTCTTCCATATCCGGTTCAAATTCGTCTTCAACTGCTACTTGAGATAATTCTTCATCAACATTTGTACAGTAGGTTGATGTTAATGATGATATATTCATTCCATTGAAAAATACAGACTTTATTGTTCTCATATCATAGTTAATAAGATCCTTTTTTATGAAATATGCAAAATATGAAAATAATTTTACAATTTGTATTATTTCTATTCTTCCATTTTTAACATAATCTAACGTTTCATCAATTACTCCATTAAATTGGTCATCAGGTATTTTCCAATACTCTTCAGTAAGAAGTCTTTTATAACCAGGTAGCTGTTTTGTATCTACAGTATCACGTATTACTTCCATGTTTTCTTTAAAGATTTTCATATCAAAAATACGAGTACGTACATATTTTTCAATAAATTTGAAGAAACGATATTCTGCTTTAAAATTATAATAATAGTTATTATCAAATTCTTTAATATAAAATTGCCTATTATCCATAAATACTCTTGAAGATACTAGTACTGATTTGTATTCTTCATTGTTATTAATATTTATAAACTTGTCTTTTGTAATTTTTCCTGCCTTAATTTCAAAAGATATTGCTATTGTAAAAATCAGCATTGTTTGTAATACTCTATGATTAGTATTTGGATACGAATTTGTAACCGTATCAAATATTTTTTTAAAGTTATTTAAAGCATGTTTCAAAATACGTAAGTTCCTAGTCCCACTTTTGTTAAATGTAGAAGTTATTAGTGCAGTATTTTCTCTTAAAAATCTAATTAAATCTGCATTGTTTTCATATCTCATTAAAAGTCCATTTATTATATAGTTGAATTCTGGAGCATATTCAAAAGTTTCTCCTATTAACTTTTCTTTTATTCTTTCGTAGTCATTTGCTTTGTCGAAAACATATTCAATGGTATCACGTATTCTTTCTACCATTGGCTTATCTGTTTTTATGTTTAATTTATTTTCTTTGTCTAATAAGTATGTGGCTATAAATGTTTTCATTTCTAGGTTGCTATTTTTTAGTTTTGTAGATAATTCTTTTTCATTACAAATTATTATTGTTTTTATGTGGTCATGTTCAACAAAGTTATTTATATATCCTAAAATATCAATAACATCAACATTTGCTCTTTCTAGGTCGTCAAAGCAAAGAACTTTATCATCCGTTGAAAAGAACTGAGCATAGTCTAGTCTATCTCCATTTTGAGTCACACCAAAAAAGTTTGCCATATCTAGTCCTGTTTTTGCATATTCTGGTATACTTCCTACACCACTTGCTCCCATAAATTTCTTTAAATTTTTATCCATTAATTGAGTAGTTTCGATAAATATCTTTTTGCTTATCTCTTCTAGGTTTGATATTCCATATAAAGACATATATATTGGCGTCAGTTTTTTTCCGTTTACTTGCATTGCTTCGATTTTAGGTTTTATCTTGTGATTCCAAAAATACGTTTTTCCGCTTCCCCATTCGCCATTTATCATAATCGCATAATCTGTGTATTCTGCTCTAATATAGTCTAATATGCTTTCTACTAAATCTTCCATTTGCTTCATTCCTTTCTATTGTTCTTCACTTGTATTTTTTCACAGTCTTTTGCTATTGTAATAATTCCAATTTTCTTAGGTTGTGCATTTCTTAATGTTTTAACACATTCATTACATGTTGCTCCAGTTGTGTATATATCATCTAAAATTAGTATGTTCTTATTTTTTATTATTTCTTCATTGTTAAGTTCATATACATTTTGTACATTTTGTTGTCGCTGTTCTTTATTAAGTTGACTTTGAACTTTGTTATTTTTATATTTTATTAATACATTTTTTTGCATTGTTATATTCGTAATATTTTGAGATATAATCTTTGCTATTATTTCTGTTTGATTATATCCTCTTTCTTTTATTTTTTTATTTGTCATTGGAACTGGAATAATTATATCATACTTTTCAAAAAATCCACACATTTTTTCATTTTTCACAAAAAATTCAGAAAACATTTTTCCTAAGTATGGTTTGTTCTTAAATTTATACTCAATTATTTTTTCTCTTATTATTGAATTATACTCAAAAATATATGCATGTTCGTCAAAATACTTTGTATTGTCTTTTGAGTAATCATCTATTCTATTTAAATATAACTCTGTTTTTTCTAGTTTACTCTTACACTTGTCACATATATAGCTCTCAGAAATTGTTTCACACATCTCGCATTTGCGTGGAAAAATAAAAAAGAGCATATTTTTTAAAAAGTTCATTAAAACCTCCTAAAATAAATAGCCCCGTTTTATCTTTTTTAATTAAATTTTTTCATGTTCCAATTCAAATCCAAATAGTTAGTAATTCTATCTGTTTGGTTAAATAAAGTTTTTATCATATGCGAAGTGTCTTCCATTTCATCTGTAATTCGCTTTTCAATTCTGTCAGTCTTTGCGTCTATTCTATCAGATTTTGTTTCTAGACTATCAACTTTTTCTTCTAGTCCATCGAATCTTACTTCTAAGCTATCAAATCTTGTCTCTAGTCTATCAACCTTTTCTTCTAGTCTGTTTACAGATGCCCTTAGTTCTTCTATTGCTTTTTTGTTTTCTGCTTCTGACCTTTTGACTACATTAAGTATCTCTAATAGTAACTCTTCCTGCATAGGGGTTCACCTCCTTTTTAATGGTATTTTTATTTCCCCTATGGTAATAGTTTATATTATTTTAACACTGAAGTCAATATAAAACTATAAATTTCTCAATTTAAATTCTAACCCTGTATTTCTTTTTTTACTATCTGCATTTTGCGTCATAAATTCTATAATATTAGGATTTCCAATTAAAATAAGTAATTTTTTTGCTCTTGTCATTGCAGTGTATAGTAATGTACGAGTAAGTAACATTGGCGCAGCCTGTACTATTGGCATAATAACTACATCAAATTCGCTTCCGTTGAGCCTTATGCACGGTAATGCAGTATGAATGTTCTATTTGCTCAAGCTCATCAAAGTTATACCACACTAATTTATCGTCATCAAACTTAATTTTTACTTTTTTCTCTACTTCATCTATATTTAGTATTGTTCCATATTCTCCATTAAATACACCTTTACCCATTTCAAGTGTAGGTTCTCTTTTCTCCCAATAAATATCATAATTATTTTTTATTTGCATTATTCTATCACCTTCACGGAACACAGAATCTATATACTTTCTTTCGTTCTTTTCTTCTGATTCCGGATTTATAGCTTGTTGCAAACTCTTATTTAATTCTTTGGTTCCAAGTTCTCCTTTTTTTGTTGGACTAATTACTTGTATGTTTTGAGCAAAAGTATAGTTTCCATACTTTTCTAGTCTTCCTGTACATAGTGAAATTATATTCTCTAGCACTTTTAATTTATTGGTTTCATTTATAAAGAAAAAGTCTTCTAATAATTCTTCATTTTCGTTTTGTTCATCTTTACTAAAAATACTAATGCCCTCATTTACCTTATGGCTATTTAAAATAATTTTACTCTTAGCTGCTTGTCTAAAAATTTTGTTTAATGTAATTGTAGTAAGTCTTTCAGATTGTATAATATCTTTTAGTACATTTCCTGGTCCAACTGATGGTAACTGATTACTATCTCCAACTAATACAAGCTTTGTTCCTTTATAAATTGCTTGTAATAAATAATTCATTAAAAATATATCTACCATAGACACTTCATCAACGATAATTACATCTGCGTCTAGTGGTGCAACTTCTACATTTGGATCTATATTTTGTAACTCATCTGAGCTTGTTTTTCCAATTTCCAATAATCTATGTAATGTTTTAGCTTCTTCTCCGGTAGCTTCACTCATCCTTTTAGCAGCTCTTCCAGTAGGTGCACATAGTACAACCTTTTTCTCCTCTTGTTTATACATTTCAATTATTGTTTTTATTATAGTAGTTTTTCCTGTACCTGGTCCACCAGTAATTACACAAACATTATGCTCTTGAACTGCAATTACCGCTTCTCTTTGTTTTTCAGATAATTCTAAATCAGAATATTTCTCAATTTTCTTTAATTTCTTTTCAAAATTACTAATTTCCTTCACATTTAAATAATTATCTAAAGCTATCAAACTTTCAGCAACATTTTTTTCAGCCATATAATAATTATATAAATATACCCACTCCTGATTTTCTCTATCTTCTAATACAATTTCATTTTTTGTTTTCAAAAATATAATATTGTTTTCTATCATCGATTCTGAAACATTTAGTAAATCTTTTACAAACTGAATCAAATTTTCATATAATAATGCACAATGTCCATTATTAGTAGATAATTTAAGTGCATATTTTATACCGCTTCTGATACGTTTATCATTTTCTAAATCCATCCCCATTTTTATAGCAATCTGGTCTATTTGTGCAAAGTTAACCCTAACTGTCAAATCTATTAAAATATATGGATTTTCTTCTATTGTTGTTATTGTATTTGGCCCTAGTTTTTTATATATTCCTTCTGCACTTTGTGGACCAATTCCGAATTTTTCTAGATAACTAACAATTTGCCATACTTCCCAATTTTCATTAAAGCTTTGCGAAATTTCGATTGCTTTTCCCTCAGTAATTCCTTTTATACAAGATAACTTTTCAGGTTCAAATTTAATAATGTTTATTACATCTTTACCAAAAGTATTAACCATTCTTTTAGCCGTTGCAGGGCCTATCCCCTTGAATTTTCCATTTGCTAAATAATTTTCTATTGAATCTAAATCTTCTGGCATTAACTTTTCAAAAGTCTCAATTTTTAATTGTCTGCCATATTCTGGATGTTCAACAAAATTGCCAGTTACTTTTAGATTATCACCTTTCTCGATAAAAGGAAGATAACCCACAACGGTAGTTTCCTCTTCATCTGTTTCAAATGTTGCTATTGTATAGCTATTTATTTCATTACGATAAATAATATCTCTAATTCTTCCTTTAATTTCCAAAGTTAATACCTCTCTATTTTACTGTTTCATACTTATGAAATCATTTTACTCTATCTATTTTATCCTTATTTAAACAGTTTAGCAAGTATTATCTTTTAAAAAATGACATTTTGAGCATAAAAAAAATATGGCGTGTAATTCTTACACACCATATGATACACTATCATATACACCGTTACTTTAGTATCAATTGCAGTTAGCATTTGATGCGCTAAAGTACGTGTTAAGCACATTAGTGCTAACATCGTATTTATTCATTTTTTCTGGTTCATTGAACCAGTGGTCAGTGCTA